>Ga0116172_10001516_pt1 | contig 21339 bp, 18 predicted proteins | sample AD_UKC083_MetaG_FD_89799 | JGI IMG/M metagenome (GOLD analysis project Ga0116172, IMG submission 89799) | Active sludge microbial communities of municipal wastewater-treating anaerobic digesters from USA - AD_UKC083_MetaG | ecosystem: Engineered > Bioreactor > Anaerobic > Digestate | place: USA... | reverse complement strand
GTAGCATTTTGCAAATCCATCTTTTCCGATTCTTCAATCAGGGGATAAACAACATAGACTTGACGACCGGCTTTCAATTGTTTGTATAAAAAGCCGTTTAAAGCCTGTCTTTTATTTTCATAATAATGATAGGTTTGAACAGGCTTCCTGCCCGGTGGCAATTCATCAATAACTGAAACACTCAGGTCTCCGTAGAGCGTCATGGCTAAAGTGCGGGGAATCGGCGTAGCAGTCATCACCAACACATGCGGCGGTTGTGTGTTTTTCTTCCAAAGCTTGGAGCGTTGTTCCACGCCAAAACGGTGTTGCTCGTCGATAACCACCATGCCCAGGTTTTTGAATTGCACGACATCTTCAATCAGTGCATGGGTGCCGATCAATATGTTCAAGTCACCGGATTGCAGTGCGGCATGCAAATCTTCTCTTTCTTTCGGGCGTGTGGAGCCGGTGAGCAATGCCACTTTGATTCCGATGTCACCTATTAAAGTTGAAATGGTTTCAAAATGCTGACTTGCCAAAATCTCAGTCGGAGCCATGATGCAGCCCTGAAATCCATTATCGACTGCAAGCAGAATAGCCATTAAAGCCACCAATGTTTTGCCGCTTCCGACATCACCTTGCAGTAACCGGTTCATTTGTTTGCCGCTCGACACATCTGCATGAATTTCTTTTAACACACGTTTTTGTGCGTTGGTCAGTTCAAAAGGTAAAAAATCATGGTAAAAGCTCCGAAAATAATACCCGACTTTGCTCATTACGAAGCCTTTCAGATTTTGCTCCCGCCACTTGGTTTGTTGCAGGATGCTTAGTTGTATATAAAACAACTCTTCAAACTTGAGTCGCTGGCGGGCTTTATTCAGGGCATAATTATTTTTGGGAAAATGTATGTTGATGAGTGCATCCGTCAAATTCATCAAAGCAAACTTTTTCAATACATAATCCGGTAGTGTTTCAGGAATTTTTTCCTGTAGAAAAGGTAGGATGCCCTGCATGATTTTTTGGATGGCTTTGGAATTTAAAAAGCCCGACTTCATCTTTTCCGTAGTGTTGTAGAATGGTTGAAATCCCATTTGCTCAAGGGGAGGAAGTTGTGAAGGCAAGTCAATTTCAGGATGAGGAATATTGTATTTCCCGTTGAAAAAAGAGGGTTTTCCAAAAACGACATAAGTGACTCCGGTTTTGTACTTATTCAAAATAAATCTGATCCCCTGGAACCAGACCAGCTCAATGGTATTCTTTCCATCTGTAAAGATGGCGGATAAGCGTTGACTGCGTCCTTCTCCGATTTTATTGAATTGCAAAATCTGTCCTTTCAACTGTATAAAAGGCATGTTTTCCGATATTTCGTGCACATAATAAAATCGGCTTCTATCCACGTATCTGTAAGGATAATGACGCACCATATCCTCAACTGTGCGGATATTCAGTTCTTTCGCCAACAAGTCAGCCTTTTTCGGTCCGACTCCCGGAATAAATTTTATGTCAATATCTGCAAGAGGCATTTAATCTAAGAATAATTCCCCTATTTCCAAATCAAAAGGTGTCGTTATTTTAATATTTTCTTTGTTGCCTTCCACTATGCTGATTTTATGGCCAAAGGCTTCAACAACAGAGGCATCGTCCGTAAATGTCGGCACATAATCCTGACGGTAAGCAGCCTTTAAAATTTGTACATCAAACACCTGCGGCGTTTGTACAGCTTTGTATAAGTTCCTGTCAACAGCCTCATTGTCGTTTCCATCAACCTTTCTGATGCTTTCAACGATGTCTACAACCGGAATGGCAGCTCCGGTACGTTCTGCCTTCTCAAAACATCTGCGAATAGTTTGCACGTTCACCAAAGGTCTCACCCCATCATGCACAGCAACAAGTCCTTCGTCGGGCGCAAAACTAAGTCCGTTTTTTACCGAATCAAAACGAGTTACGCCTCCGGCAACCGTTTGATGAACGATATTGAAGTTATGCTTCTTACACATTTGCTTCCACACTTTCATCTGATTTTCAGGCAGTACAACAATGATGTTAATATGCCGGTCGTAGTTGGCGAACACTTCTATGGTATGCATCAAAATCGGTTTAGACTTCAATTCAATAAACTGTTTAGGAATATCGGCCTGCATGCGCTTCCCTGTACCACCTGCAACAATGATGACGGTTTTCTGTTTTTTATGGATTGAATGACTCATTGAAAGAATTATTGAATTTAATAACAAATGTAGGTTTATTCCAACGCAACTATTTCTTTTTTCGTTAGAATAAACCGTATGGAATCGCTTTCTAATGCCGGATTGGCAATGCTTTTTTGACAGTTGTCATCAGGAATGACAATATCGGCCATATCCAACAGCGAATAAAACACCACATCAGCTGATAACTTTTTATTCACATTTTGCACTATAGCATTATGTTTTACAGGATATGTGTCCCTGTATTTGTCGGATATCCACACAAACATAGGAATATGAACTTCAATCTTCGATGGATGGTCGTATGCATGGAGTACATAATCATTTTCATCATCATATAAATTCTCTCCATGATCGGAAATGTAGAAAAGATACGAAACCGCATCCAATTCATCTAATTTTTTAATGGTATTGGCTAGAAAGTAATCCGTGTATAAAATGCTGTTGTCATAACTGTTGACCAGTTGCTCTTTCATGTTTTTCCCGATTAATGTATAATCCGTCATACCTGTTAAATCCGGTTTGAATTTTCTGAATCTCTCCGGATAACGCAAGTTATATCGAAAATGACTGCCTAAGGTATGCACCACAATAAATTGTTTTTGTTCGTCTTTGCTGAAGACTTTTTCCAAATACTGCCATAAATCCTCATCAAAATTATTTACATTGTCAACATTTTTTATAGAGAAAAAAGACTGGTTGGTTCGGTCTGCAATACTTCTGACAAAAGTATTATCATTTGATTGATTTGCAATCCAATAAGTTAAAAATCCTGCTTCACTGAATGCGTCGGTTATTGCTTTTTCCTTTTTAGCTCTTCCAAAATCCTGTGGGGTAGCTCTCGACAGAAGAAGCGGAAGTGAAATAGAAGTTAGATTTGCTGATGTATAAACATCGGTGTAGCTTATCAAATTATTTGTTTTTGAAAGTAATGGAGTTGTTTCGCGTTGGTAACCGTTGATGGAGAAACTTGCATATCGGGCAGTTTCTCCAATTACAAATATGTAAATCTCTCTTTCGGGAATACTGTCTTTTTTTGTAGCCTGAAATGTAAAATTTTGAATGTCGGGATTTATGCTGAAAATTTCCTCGTAAATATGATATGCTTTATCGAAAGCCACTAAGATACTTGTGGGATATATTTTTCTAAATTTCATGGCAAAAGCATCGTTGGTATCTACAAAAATTTCAGAAATCGTTTTATTAGTGGTTCTACCAATACTTTTGAAGCTGAATACATATAGGGCTACTATAAAGAACAACAAAACGATTAGCGCAAATAATCGAAACCGTTTAGGTAGCAAGTATTCATTTTTTATGAATTTGATGGTAATGAAAAAATAGAGGATGGCAGTGATTAGGTAAACAATGGTCGGGAATTTATGGTAAACAATCAATTCCCACATTTCCTGAAAATTTGTTTGAAAAAGCAACAACACAAAACCGGGTCCGACTGATTCTTGATAAAGAACCAAATGAATGATTTCCAAAGGAGAGATTAATACCCATACGGCAGAAATTAAGAAAGCAGTTTTTTGCTTGAAAAACACGAATGGAATAAAAAGAAATCCGAGTGAAAGAAGTGCCGTTCCAACAACGATGTACAAGGCAGTTCCAATTTTGAAGTAGTAAAAAGCGGCCATCGGTATAGGAAGCACCAGTAGAAGAGCCAGGAAGATTTTCAAGAACCAGGCACTTACAATTCTGTTATCGTGTTTTGTGATGTTTTTTTGTGACAATTTTGACATAAGTTGTATCGTAAAACATTTGAAGAAACAAAAATAAACAATTTATGTGAATCGGCATTTCTGATTGTGTGACAAAAAGCACTTTGCGGCGGAGTCTCATGTTGTTCAACTGTTTTCGAGTTCCGGGGTGCGGGTTCACGGGTTCCGTGGTCCGGGGTGCGTGGTCGTTAGGTTTGAATTTAACATAAGACACCTTGCTGTTTCCTAGTTGAGTATTTGTTTTGAAACAACCCTACAGGATCAATCTATTTTTAAAAAACTATGTTTATTAAAAATTATCATGTAACTTTGCACCTGAAGTTTTTCTATACGCTTGTTATATGAAAGCAGTATGACGATTTTTATTGTCTAAGTTTTCATTCGGCAGTATAGAAAATTAATGACTGAATGTATGCAAAAATGCTTTCTCTTTGCCTTTACGGTTTTATTCACATTGGTATCTCATGCGCAAGTTCCTGCGACTGACAGTATTGGAATGAATAGCCGAAAAAATGCTTTTGAAAAGATTTCTATGAGAAGTCATGCGTCAGAAGGTGCGGTTCAATTCCATCAAGATGCCAGGATAGAAAAGATAGTTATTGAAAATAGCTCTGCGCTTAACACTGAAGTTCAGGGGTATAGGGTACAGGTCTTTTCCAGCAATGCACATCGCACTGCCAAAGAAGAAGCATTCAAACTTGAACAAAGATTGACTCAAGTCTTTCCTGATCACAAAGTGTATGTTAGCTACAGTTCGCCTTTCTGGAAAGTCAGGATAGGTGATTTTTACACCCCGGAAGCTGCCCGTACATTTATGGATGTGTTATTGGGGACTTTCCCTTCCCTTCGAAAAGAAACATATACAGTCAGAGATCGCATTACAGTCTCAGAATAACAACAAACATGGATTCAATCGACCAATACAAACCCCTCATATTCGATCCGGAAAAAACAGCTAAGATTGCCGGACATTACAAAGAAATTCTCAAACTGATGCGTGAAGACGTATCCCGGGAAGGCTTGCTGCAAACACCGGCGCGGGTGGCTAAGGCTATGCAGTTTTTATTGAAAGGTTACGAGCAAGACCCGGAAAAGATATTGCTGTCGGCAAAGTTTACAGAGAATTACCGGCAGATGGTAATTGTCAAGGATATTCATTTCTATTCTCTTTGTGAACATCACATGTTACCGTTTTTTGGCAAAGCACATGTTGCATACATTCCCAATCATCACATTACGGGACTGAGTAAGATAGCCCGTGTGGTTGATGTGTTTGCCCGTCGTCTTCAGGTACAGGAACGCATGACCACGCAGATCAAAGACTGCATCCAAAACACGCTTAGTCCGCTTGGCGTTATGGTTGTATTGGAAGCGCAACACCTTTGTATGCAAATGAGGGGAGTGCAAAAGCAAAATTCCATCACGACTACCTCTGACTTTACCGGTGTTTTTCAATCGGCTAAAACGCGGGAAGAATTTATGAATTTGATAAAGAGGGGATAGCTACTAACAACTTATTCTTGAGTTGAAAAAATATCCAAATCAGCTTGAATGATTTCAGACGGAATGTTTGCTGCAGACAAAATACTATGAAAGACAAAATCAGTCTTCCACTTTTTATCTTTATTAGCTATCAATGCAGTTAGTTTATCGCAGTTTTTATAGATATATTTTTCCGACATCCACACTAAACATGCAGGATACTTTGCAGCTTCATGGTCGGTAGCATGTAACCACAGATTATCTTCACCGAGAATTTCTCCATGATCGGAAATGTAGATCAATAAAGCATTTTTATTCACCAACATCTCGATAAGTTTGTCTAAAAAATAATCCACATAAAGGATGGTGTTGTCATATGAGTTGATAACCTGTTCTTTCGTGTTTTGAGTAATGATTCTACTGGATGTTACCGGAGTGAAAATTTCGAATTCTTTAGGATAATGGTAGTTGTAATACCAGTGACTACCGATGGCATGAAGAATCAACAAGTTCTTGGGATAGGCATCCAATGCCTTGTTAACAAAGGGTAACAAATCAACATCTAACCAATAATTGAAATTGTAAACCGATTTTTCCGGATGTGCATAAATAATCGTGTCACATTCATTCATAAAAAAAATGTAATTGGAAGATGCTTCTTGATTAGATACCCATTCTGTCCGAAAATTACACTTATTAAAAAGAGAAATAAAAGAATATTCATTAAAAGCTATGTCTAAATTGGCACTATCAGCCCTTGTGAGAATGTGCGGGAGGCTGGCATTGGTATGGGTATAGTGGCTATAAACATTGGGCAAGGAGTGAAGGTTTTCACGTTTGGCTAACAGTGGGTTAGTGTCCCGATGATATCCATTGAGTGAAAAATGGTCTGCACGTGCAGCTTCACCCAAAACTAATATTACAGCCACAGAATCGTCTTCATTTTGATGAGGTTGATAAACAAAATCAGGGTCAAAGTTAATACGTTTTTGAGATATGGATTTACGTAGAGACCAATACTCAGAGAGGCTGTAGTATACGTTATAAGGGAAGCGTTGTAAAAGGTTAGTTGTAAGTCTTCTGCTAAGATTAAAAACCAATATTATTCCGACACATGCCAGGAGAAGATGAAGAAGATGATGTTTGGATTTGATTTTTTTAAACCTTAAAAACACAAAAAAAATTGAGATTATAAATGATATCGAGATAAAAACAATCAATTGTGGTGAAATCAAAGTTGTTACCTCCTCACGACTGGCATTAAATGTCACTTCGATAAGCATTGGTGTCAATGAAGCTTTAAAAGCATATCTGTAAAATCCAATCACAGCACCCAATATGGAAAAGACAGGAAAGAATACGGCAAAAACATATTTGTTAATTGCCATCAGGTAAATTAAAAAACCTGATGCAAAACTCACTGCCCCCCAATATAAGAAAGTGATTATAAGTCCTTTGAGGCCTTGAAAGGGATTATCCAAAAAATCCGGAAGGATAAAAAACACTCCCACCCAAATTGTACAAAGAAGGACAAAGAATATTAATGACTGAGAAAGTTGAGTAATTATTTTGTTCTTTTTCCGGCTAACCATGGAGCATATTTATTAATGATGAGAATAAGAGGAACTAATAACAAGATAGACAGCAGACTGTAAATATGGTTTACCCATGCAAGTTGATAAATATCAAGCGGTAATTTTAGCAAGTAATATGTGAATCCTTTCAGTAAGCCCCCGGCTAAAAGATGAAACGAGAAAATCAACAATGTATTTTGTCCGATAAACTGTAAAAATTTAAGATTGACTTCAAATTTAAGACTCAGGTGTTCCATCAAATTACCGATGGATACAAAAAATAAGATACCACATAATGCAGCTGTCCAGAAGTAGAAATAATTACCGTATTCAGCGGCTGACAATCTGACTTTTATATTCAAGGATGCAAAAATCAACAAACCTAAAAAAGACAAAGGGACAAGAGCCAGGTATTTTTTATAGGTAAATTTATGTTTGACTTTATAATTAAACCATGAGCCTAAACCGTATAGAATTGCAGTTGTAGGTACAACACTTAATCCCCACGGCAAGGAAATGTTATTGTAATAATTTCCATAAATGCCGAGACCTAATAAGATTATAATAAAAGCATAATGTACGATTTTGGATTTACCTTTAAAAAGCAGATAAAATATCATTTCAGTTGAAAACAAACAAGGCAAAAACCACATGGGTGCATTATGATGTAGAAAATATCCCTTATGACCACCATAAAAAATTCCGTAGAAAGGTTCTAATAAATTTATTTGAAGCGACGCATCTTCACCAGTATGTCTTCCGATGAATAACCACGCTAAATAAGTAAGAAAATTAATAACGAAATAAGGAATTAGTAACTGGCGGAATCTCTTATTAAAGAATTGATAGAAATTCGAATATTTTGAATAATCAAAAAAATAACCTGAAAGAAAAAAAAACAATGGGATGTGGAATGCATATATAAATTTTGTGTAGCTCACAGACAATGCAGTATGGCTAAGGACAACAAAAAATATGTTGATAGCCTTCACATAGTCCACCCGCAAGATCCTATGTTCCACCATATTGCATACTAGTTAATTTATCACCATAATTTTTGTAATGGTACTTTGTGTTCCATCTTCATTGGCACAAATAGCGAAATAAATGCCTGTGTTTACTTTCCTGCCGTGAAAATCTTTTCCGTCCCAGGTGGCAATACTTCCGTTTGAAACGGTTTGATAAATAAGATTACCGTTCAGGTCTGTTATTTTAACTTGGGTTTTATTAATTAAGCCGACAATGGTTATAATACCGTTGTAGTTTTCGCGTACAGGGTTCGGGTATGCATATACGTTAGCATAAATATTATTAGATTCTGCCGCATCCGTCTGATAGGAAATCAATCCGTTTCCGGTACCTATGAAGAGTTCTCCGGATACCGGATTTAGTGCTAATGACATAATATTGTCAGAAAGCAATGGACTGTTAGCTGAAGTGAAATGATGAATGGTTTCCAGTCCGTTCTCTGACATTAAATATAATCCTGATCCTTCGGTTCCCAACCATTTTCGATTGGCGCCATCTATTACTATAGCTTTTATTTTCTCATTTTGCAGCAAATAATCGGCTAAGTCGGTGCCATCATTTCTTGGGATTTTAACCCTTGAGCAGGTATAGCCCGGATCAAAAGCATTGGACGGATTGTGAAAAAGTAGGGGACCCATATCAGTGCCTACCCACATAACACCATTATTATCCTGTTCTATACAGTAGAAATAGGTAGGAGTTATTGTTCCACCCGAATTATCAACGTCATTAAATTGTGAAAAGAACCTTCTTTTATCATCACTCTCATCCGTAAGGGTATTATTGTCATCCCATATGAAAATACCTGGTTTGCTTCTGACAGATAAAACCCATTTTTGATTTGGATTTTGATTTGAAATCAAAATATGTCCAAGTGTAGGCAAAGTCGCTTCTGAATAATTTAATTGTAACCATTCACCTTCATTATTTAGTATTTTAATAGGAGAAGACGAAGAAGTATTTGCAACCCACAGATTGTTGTTCTCGTCGAAAATCGCTCCGTCTAATCTTATGTAGTTGTATTCCGAACCCTGTCCGGGGAAAATGCTATTCAGAGTACTGTTATTATGGTTGTGCCATTTATAGAATTCGTCATCTCTAAACTCGTACAGACCGGTTCCATAGGAAGTCACAAAGAAATGTTTATTGTCTTGTGGATGAACAGCAACATTCATAAAATCAAGTGCACTGCGTCCTGTCGAAGGTTTAATTTGAGTTTCTTCTATCACTTTCCAGAAGTTGTTCTCATATATCATCACTTTTGCGCTTCTCATGTGTTGGGATGCCCACCTGCCTCCATTCACCACAAACAATTTTTCTCCGGCGAAAGTCATGCTCCAAGGGATATTTTGAGCCGGACCATTAGGCTTGTAGTATTCAACCGTAGGATTTGTATCTGCTTGAAACTTATAAGAAATAACTCCTGATTCACCGCCCGCAAACCAATAGAGATCATTCTTTTTGTCATACTCTATGTCGGATGACCCCGGAATTTCTATGGTGCTCATTTCGAAGGACTCGTTAAGCACGTATGTGTTGTTTGTGCCATTTCCTACCAGGAGTTTTCCGTCAGACATATTTAGTTTCCCGATAGAAATCGCAGAGAGCAAATCACTCCAGGTGTTATTATCTTCTTGTTTGTATAATTTATTGTCACGCAGAAGCAGTAGTTTCCCGGCAAAAGTGAAGATTTTCTGAAACTTACCGGATCCGGGTAATCCGTCCGACGAATACCAATATTCATAATTCACAAGATTGCGATTGTTTGCATCCGCCTGCAAAATCCCGTCTTCTGTCAATGCATAAATGATGTCGTCATGGATGGTTGTAGAAAGAACCTTAATTTCAGATGCATCCGGACCAATGAAGTAAGTATCTGAAATTTCTTTTTTGAGAAGATTTAAGACCATGATCCCAAAATCACAAGATAAATAAGCAAAATTCCCCTTAAAATAAACTTCGTTGATTGTTTTACTGGAACTCATTTGCTTGTTGAATAAATCAGAAATATTATGTACACCAACTTCATGCATCAAGTCGATATTGCCGTTTTCATAGACAATCAATAATTGGTCGTTGGCTTCATCGTATTCAATTTTGATGATGTTTACATCATTCAAACCGCTGATTTTACTGAAGACCTGAATATCTTTATCTTCTTTTCCCACCGAAAAAAGTGCTCCATCGCTTACAGCATAAATGCTTGTGGATGACTGCGTTATTTTCGTAACACTGTTGTAGGCGAGATGTGTACGCCATTTCCCCATAGCTACCGGATTGTCAGTTTGTGCAACAACAACTGTTGCAAGTAAAATGACAATAATTGATAAGATGCCTTTTCTCATACTTTAATCATTGATATGTTCCTTGTCGGATAAAACTTGCATGCTCGTTTCAGCCGAACCGGTTCAAATAGTTTTTAAGTTTATCTATAGCTAACGCTCTGTGACTGATTTTATTTTTTAAATCGTTGCCGAGTTCTGCAAATGTTTGGGTAAAACCGTCGGGGACAAAAACAGGATCATAACCGAAGCCTCCTTCACCGGAAGGATGAGTAGTTATACGTCCTGTAATTATGCCTTCGAAATAATGTATGTCTCCACCTTCAATTAAGGCAACAACGGTTCTGAACCGTGCTTTGCGATTTTCAACTTCTTTCAAATCATGCAGCAACTTTTGAATGTTTCGTTCCGAATCATGATCTTCACCTGCATAGCGGGCAGAAAAAACCCCGGGACGATTACCTAATGCTTCAACTTCTAATCCTGTATCTTCTGCAAAACAATTATAACCGTAATGGTTGTAAACATATTCAGCTTTCATCAAAGCATTTCCTTTCAAGGTTTCTGCAGTTTCAGGCAAGTCGTCAAAACAATGAATATCCTGCAGACTAAGTATGGGCACATCGGCAGGTAAGATATGCCGAACCTCGTTTAATTTGTGCTGATTATTAGTTGCAAAGACAAGTCGTTTCATTTAAAAAATCAAAATATCGGGTAGCAAAGATAGTGTTTTTATAACTAATTTTAATTAATTCAATTGAATTTGTGATGTTTCCGGTAGACAATGATAAAAAAATATTACTTTTGTCATCGTGAGGTGCTCAGAATCGTTTGAGGCATTTTGAATCGTCTCTACGTTTAGTCGGTTCTTCATCTCAATATCCATAGATAACATGTCCAAGGTTCAAAGAATTAATTTTAGCAGTAAAATGGCGGTTGTCGCTGCTGCTGCCGGGTCTGCAGTCGGACTTGGTAATATTTGGCGCTTCCCCTATGAATTAGGGCAATCGGGAGGAGCTGCGTTTTTAATTGTTTACTTGGCATTTGTGGTGCTGCTTGGCATGCCCTTGATGATGTCGGAATTTTTGATTGGGCGCATGAGTCAAAGCAATGCGGTAGGTGCTTTCAAAAAGTTGGCACCCGGGAAACACTGGTGGTTCATTGGCGTGATGGGTGTATTGACAGCTTTCCTGATCATGGGCTTTTACTCTGTCATATCGGGATGGACTATGGAGTATGTCTATCAAGCCGTCAGCAATCAATTTGTTAATAAAGACACCACTACTTTAACGCAGATGTTTGCTGATTTCAGCAGTGATACTTACCGTCCGCTTTTTTGGATGTTCATTTTTATGATTTTTTCTACAGTGATTATCATTTTGGGCGTAAAAGACGGTATTGAAAAAAGCACCAAGTTTTTGATGCCGCTTTTACTCATTATTATTATCATCTTAGGTATCAGGTCTATCACCTTGCCGGGTGGAGCAGTAGGTTTGAAATATCTTTTCCGTCCTGATTTCAGTAAAATCACTTCCGGAGTTGTGTTGAGCGCAATGGGACAAGCCTTTTTTTCACTTAGCTTGGGCATGGGATGTATGATTACTTACGGATCTTATATCAATAGAAAAAATCATCTCTCTCACACCGTTTTTGAGGTAACCATGTTGGATACCCTGGTATCGGTATTGGCTGCCGTAGCCATCTTCCCTGCCGTCTTTTCTTTAGGTATTGATCCTGCCTATGGTCCCGAGTTGGTTTTTATCACTTTACCCAATGTTTTTGCTCAGATTCCGGGTGGGTATGTATGGGCAATCCTGTTTTTTATTTTGCTTTGTGTGGCTGCTCTAACTTCAGCAATCTCACTCATGGAGGTTGTGGTGGCATTTCTTGTGGAAGAAATAAAAATGAAAAGAACAGCGGCAACCATCAGTGTAGCCACCGTCATTATGATATTAGGGATTTTTGCTTCTTTGTCGTTTGGCGCATGGAAAGATGTGAAAATTTTCAATATGAATTTTTTCGATTTATTTGATAATGTTACTTCTAAAATTTTCATGCCTTTGGGGGGATTGATGATTTCCGTCTTTACGGGATGGGTGCTCAGCAAACAAAAAATCAAAGAAGAAATCAGTTCTTACGGTAAATTTCCCATACCCTATTACCGTGCATTCGTCTTTCTTGTTAAATACATTACTCCTTTATGCATCATACTTGTTCTCTTAAATCAAATTGGTTTGGGGAAATGGTTAGGATTCTAAACAGAAAAATCAAGAAAGCTATCTCCATTACGAGCTTGATTTTTTTTACACTACACCTCCAAGCCCAATCAGAACCTGAAAAAACAATGTATTCCATGAATCATGTGCTTAATTACGCAGGTGCTTCGATTGTTGAACTTGTCGATCCTTACTTGTCAGTACTGAATTACAGCGGATATGGAGTCTGGTTTGATTACAGTAATTATCGGTATTTTGATCCTGGCCGTTTGACTTTAGTGGAGTATTCCAGATTAGAGGGTTTGGGTGCGCTGACGCTGAATCCGCAATCAACTGCACTGATTACCTATTTAGGTGCCAATACGGCTTATGGTGTTTTGTATGAGTACCGCGACATTGACAATATTGTGTTGCATGCCGACGATAATGTGGATGTCGATTTTGGGATGAAGATACATTCACGCAATGTAAACAATCCTTACAGCATGGATTTAGCTGCCAATCTGAATGGGATGCTTGGTTTCAGGTACATGATACCCACAAAAAGACGAATATTGAATCTCAGTACTCAAATTGAATTTCCAATGATGGGCTGTATGTTTGTGCCTTATCCCGGCTTGAGTTATTATGAAATATACAACTCAAAGAAGATTGGCGAAACCATTCATTTTTCAAGTTTTCATAATAAACAAGGCATCAAACAAAGAATTATTTTCAATATGCCTTTTAAACATTCTTCCTGGTCAGTTGGCGTTTTAATGCACCTGCTTAAGTATCAGACCGGAGAGCAACCTTATAAGATGAATGAATTTTCGGTATTCTTCGGAATTCAATATGATTTTATTAAATTTTCCGGTTGGAAGTCAAACAAACCTGAAAACTTCGTCAGTCCCGGGCTTTAAAAAGAATTTGTATGAAAACCAAATATTTTCTACTGATATCACTGACGGTAACGCTTGTTTCTTGCATGGACGATTTTAATCCTCCTGCAAATACTTACCGTGGAAATTTTGAGACCCTCTGGAAAATCGTTGACACGCAGTATTGTTATTTAGATTATAAAAACATTAACTGGGACTCAATTTATACAGTTTATGAATCTAGACTTAAGTATGACACTGTGAACGAGATCACTTTTTTTGATGCCATGTCTGAAATGCTGGCTGAACTGAAAGACGGGCACGTCAATTTATATTCATCTTTCGACAGGAGCCGCTATTGGAATTGGTTTACGGATTATCCGCCGAATTTTAATGCATCGCTTTTATATCAAGAGCATTATCTCGGAGCCAACTACCGCAGTGTAAACGGATTGAAATATCAGCGTATAGCTGATGGGGAAGTTGGCTATATCTATTATTCAAGCTTTTCAGATAGTTTTTTAGATAGAAATATCAGATACATTTTTCAATACTTCATAGATTGTAAACACGGTTTGATTATAGATGTCCGCAATAATGGAGGAGGCTCTATAGAAACTTGCAAACAATTGGCTTCTTACTTCTTTGAAAGAGATACGGTAAGTATGTATTTGCAACATAAAACGGGTCCCGGTCATTCGGATTTCTCTAAACCGGTACCTGTCAAGACGGAAGCGCATGAAAAGATTCAGTGGTTGCGACCCGTGGTGGTGTTGGCAAACAGAGCTTCTTACAGCGCTACCAATTTGTTTGTGTGTATGATGAAGGATGCACCATATACGGTAATCGTCGGCGACCGAACCGGCGGTGGCGGAGGTATGCCGTCTTCCAATGAACTTCCCAATGGGTGGATGGTTCGTTTTTCTGCCAGTCCGATGTATGATGGTAATATGCAACATATTGAATTTGGCATTGAACCGGATATCAGCATAGATTTGGATTCGGCTGATGTAGCGAAGGGAAAGGACAGCTTGATTGAAAGGGCGTGTCAGTTGTTGGGGGCGAGGTAGCGGGTTCCGCGGTGCGGGTTCCGAGTTGTGAAGATGGAGGTATTAAATAATATTTTATGCGTAAACTTAAAATTACGGAATTAAATCGTCTGACTGCAAAGGAGTTTGAGCAAGCAAACAAAACGCCTTTGGTGGTAGTATTGGATAATGTGAGGAGTTTACACAATGTAGGTTCGGTTTTTCGTACCTGCGATGCTTTTTTAGTAGAAGAAATACATCTATGCGGTATTACTTCAACGCCACCTCATGCAGAGATTCACAAAACCGCTTTGGGTGCGGAACACACCATGCAATGGAAATATTTTGAAGATGCCATCCAATCGGTTGAGATGCTTAAAAAAGATGGCTATGTAATTTATGCAGCCGAACAAGCGGAGGGCAGCACCAATTTATACGATATGCGTATTCCCGGCGGACAAAAGATAGCTTTGGTATTTGGCAACGAAGTCAAAGGTGTGCAACAAAAAATCATTGATCAATGTGATGCTTGCATTGAAATTCCGCAGTATGGCACCAAACACTCGTTGAATGTCAGCGTTTCAGCAGGCATCATTATTTGGGAAATATTCAAACAATTACGCCATGGATTGGAAAGATAAATTAAATGCCCTGAAAGACAAGCTCCCTGAGGGTGAAGAATTCCAAACTGTTCAGGAAGAAGTCAAAACTGCTCAAAAAGAGTCTTTGCGCATTGAATTGGATAAACGCAAAGGTAAACCTGCCACCTTGATCACCGAATTTGAAGGGACGGATGAAGCTTTGAAAGAATTAGCCAAATTGCTGAAAATGAAATGCAGCGCAGGAGGTTCTGCCCGTGCCGGTGAAATTTTAATTCAGGGAGATTTTCGTGAAAAAATAGCCGAAATCCTCACAGACCTCGGCTATAAAGTCAAACGTATTAACTTTCCTACATCTCCCACTGCTCTACCGAATCAATCAAATCGTCGAAAGTTTTGACACTGCTTTTGGCTTGTACGTCGGCAATTTGTTTGGTGAGGGCATCGTTGTAAGTTTCGGCTTCCACATCGCGAATGACGCCCAAGGCAACGGGATATTCCGGACCGGACATTAAAATAAGTTTTAAATGTAGCGTAGGATCCGGTGTTTTGGCATCGTGGGTCAGGATGTCATTTTCTGTGATACCGTTTTCACCTATGGTTACTACTTTCAAATTTAATCCTTCCAAGATCAATCCTTTATCACGATTTTTTCCAAAAATCATTTTCTTACCGTGTTCCAACACGATGGTTCTGTCCTCACGGGTAGTCTTTTCAGAAAGATATTTGTGTGCGCCATCATGAAAAATGACACAGTTAACCAAACATTCTACAACGGAAGTGCCTTTGTGTTTGGTGGCAGCAAGCATGGTCATGTGCGATGACTTCATGTCAACGTCCAATACTCTTCCGAAGAAAGTACCCCTGGCGCCCATGGTCAGTTCACCCGGACGAAAAGGCTCTTCTATGGTTCCAAAAGGGGAAGAATTAGTAATACACCCTTTAAGGGTTGTGGGGGAATATTGCCCTTTGGTCAGACCATAAATTTGATTATTGAAAATCAATACATTGATGTCAATATTTCTTCTTACACTGTGGATAAAGTGATTGCCGCCGATGGCTAGACAGTCGCCGTCACCGGTAACTTGCCAAACTGTTAAATCAGGGTTTGCCACTTTTACGCCGGTGGCGATGGCAGCACCACGACCATGAATACCGTGGAATCCGTAGCTGTTTACGTAATAAGGTAATCTTGATGAGCAACCGATGCCGGATACAACCACTGTTTTTTCAGGAGCAACGCCTATATCAGCCATGACTTTTTGCATGGCAGCCAATATGGCATAATCGCCGCAACCCGGGCACCAGCGCACCAACTGATCGCTTTTAAAATCGTTTACCGTATATTGAGTTTTTTCTATCGTGTCCATGTCTGTTTATTTTAAAAGTGAACTGATGTGTTCTTCCAGTTCGGCGGAAGAGAAAGGTTGTCCTTGAACTTTATTATACTGAAGATACTCTCTTCCAGGAACTTTTGTCCGAAGAAGGGTAGCAAACTGTCCGCCGTTTAATTCACAAACAACCACCTTTTTGTATTTGGTAATTACCTCTGCCGTATTCTTCGGTAACGGATTGATGTAGGTAAAATGTGCCAAAGCAACCTTTTTACCTTGCTCATTCAAATCAAGGACGGCTGTTTTCAAGTGCCCATAAGTAGAACCCCAGCCAATCACCAACAAATCGGCATCCGCGCTTCCTTCTACTTTCAAGTCCGGAATTGCATTGACTACATAATTTACCTTAGCCTGACGGGCATCTACCATGCGCTGATGATTCAAGGCTTCCGTAGAAACAGCACCGGTAACATAATTTTTTTCCAAGCCTCCGTTGCGGTGCTCCAAACCCGGTACACCGGGAATATTCCAATATCTGATTTTGGTCTCAGGGTCGCGAGCCGTAGCTGACAAGCCTGTCATGCCTGATTTTACATAATGGGGTTTAATCTCCGGAAGATCGGCAAATTTCGGTAGTTTCCACAGAGATGAACCATTGCCGATGAAGCCGTCAGTAAGTAAAACAACCGGCGTAGAGTATTCCAAAGCTATCTTAGCAGCCATAAAGGCATAATGAAAGCAATTTGCAGGAGTAGAAGCTGCAAGCACTACAACCGGACTTTCACCATTTCTGCCATACATAGCCTGCAATAAATCCGTTTGTTCCGTTTTGGTGGGCAATCCCGTAGAAGGACCACCGCGCATCACATCCACAATAACCAATGGCAATTCTGCCATTACAGCCAGACCAATGGCTTCCGATTTCAAAGCAATACCCGGTCCGGAGGTGTTGGTAGCTGCCAGCGCTCCTGCAAAGGAAGCTCCGATAGCAGTTGTGATGCCCGCAATTTCATCTTCAGATTGCATAACCTTTACGCCCATATCCTTCCTGCGAGCGAGTTCCTGCATGATATCGGAAGAGGGGGTGATGGGATAGCTACCCAAAAATAATTCAAGATTGGCTTTCTTTGAAGCTGCAATCAATCCCCAGGCAGTAGCTTTATTCCCACTTATACTGGTGTACATGCCTTTGGGTGTTGAATCCGACTTATTAACCTGAAAAGTAGAAACATTCAAATGCAGGTTGTGACCGTAATTAAATCCATCTACTAAAACTTTGACGTTAGCCTCCAATACCTTAGGTTTGTTTTTAAATTTACCGGAAAGAAAATGAATGGCAGCATCAATGGGGCGATTGAATAACCAACAAACCAGTCCTAAGGCAAACATGTTTTTGCTCCTTAACACGGATTTATTATCCATGTCGAAATCCTTCAGACTCTCTTGGGTCAAAGATGTCAGAGCAACCGGAATCAATTGCACAGTGTCTGAAATTTTCAGTTCTTCAAAAGGATTATCTGTTGTAAACTGTGCTTTTTCCAATTCTTTTTTTCCAAAAGCATCCGTATCAAAAATGATTATACTGTGCTTTTTGATGCCTTTAGCATTCACTTTCAGGGCAGCAGGATTCATTGTCACCAGCACATCAGCATCATCGCCGGGAGTATAAATTTTCTCCGAACCTAAATGTACCTGAAAACCGGACACACCGAATAAAGTACCTTGCGGTGCCCTGATTTCGGAAGGATAATCCGGAAATGTTGAAATTTCATTTCCCAAAATGGCCGATAAATTGGAGAATAAAGTTCCGGTGAGTTGCATCCCATCTCCGGAGTCTCCGGAAAATCGGATGACTACGGTTTTCTTTTCAGTTGTTTTGATATCAGTCATATTTACGAGTTAGGTGTTGCAAGTTTTTGCGGTGTCTCATAAGTACCCAACTGTTTTCGTGTTTCGGGGTCCGAGTTCCGTGGTGCGTGGTCGCATGCAGGGTATTTACTTGTCTTGCAACAATTAAATCATTTTTTTGTCTTTAAAACTCTGCGTTATTTGGTGTGCGCGGGAAAGGTATCACGTCGCGGATATTGGTCATGCCGGTCACGAACAACATCAGTCGCTCGAAGCCCAAACCAAATCCGGAGTGAGGTGCTGTTCCAAAGCGGCGGGTATCTAAATACCACCAAATGTCTTTTTCAGGAACACCCATTTCCTGAGCACGCTTTTTTAATTTTGTATAATCTTCTTCTCTTTGAGAACCTCCGATGATTTCACCGATTTTCGGGAACAATACATCCATTGCCCTTACTGTTTTACCGTCTTCATTGAGTTTCATGTAGAAAGATTTGATTTCTTTAGGATAATCGATGAGGATAACCGGTTTTTTAAAATGTTTCTCAACCAGGTATCTTTCGTGCTCGGACTGTAAATCCATGCCCCAGCCGATAGGATATTCGAACTTGACACCTTTGGCAACAGCTTCCTCTAAAATCTTAACACCTTCTGTATAAGTCAGGCGCTGGAAGTCATTTTCTACCACAAATTTTAAGCGTTCTATCAATTCCTTATCGAACATATCATTGAGGAATTGTATATCATCCGCACATTTGTCCAATGCCCAGCGAACACAGTATTGCACAAAATCTTGTGCCAATTGCATATTATCCTCTATCTCGTAAAATGCCATTTCCGGCTCTATCATCCAAAACTCAGCTAAATGGCGGGGAGTGTTGGAGTTTTCTGCACGGAAAGTGGGACCGAAAGTATAAATTTCACCCAAAGCCAAAGCTGCCAATTCTCCTTCCAACTGACCGGAAACAGTCAGATTAGTCTGTTTGCCAAAAAAATCTTCAGAAAAATTAACCTTACCGTTATCATTTTTGGGTATATTGTTCAAATCCAGGGCAGTTACTACAAACATATTACCGGCACCCTCACAGTCGGATCCGGTAATGATGGGCGAATGGAAATACACAAACCCTCTTTCGTGGAAGAAAGTATGGATTGCCATGGCCATATGGTGACGCATGCGCAAGACAGCACCAAAAGTATTGGTTCTCGGTCGCAAATGAGCTATCTCACGCAAAAACTCTAAGGAGTGACCTTTCTTTTGCAGCGGATAAGTCTCCGGGTCGGCAGTGCCATATATTTCAATGGTTTCAGCGTGAATCTCAACGCTTTGTCCCTTTCCAAGAGATTCCACCAATTTCCCCGTTACGCTAATGCATGCTCCGGTAGTAATGGGTTTCAGAAACTCTTCACTAAAATCGGTGCTTTCAGCCACTACCTGAATATTATGTATGGTAGAACCGTCATTCAATGCGATGAAACTGATGTTTTTGTTACCGCGTCTGGTTCTTACCCAACCTTTTATGTTGATGTCCGCACCAAAGTCGGTACGCTTAAGCGCATCAATAATTTTTGTTCTCATTTTAAGCGGTTTTCAATTCAGCCTGCAAAAGTAATAAAAAAAAATGAAATGAGGATTTGGGTACTATTTCAGCGAATTCCATCCCTGCGCCCGCAGTTCAATTTCTTCACCCTCACGACCGATAAGATGCAGTCCTAATTCAGGTTTGGTCATATGTCCGATGATGCCTACTCCTTCTAAGGTGACGATTTTTTCGTAGTCTTCTAAAGAAGCGGTAAAGAGCAATTCGTAATCTTCACCGCCATTTAAAATGGCTGTTACAATGCTTATGTTCAATTCCTCCGCCATCATCGCCGCTTGAATATTGATAGGCAGTTTGTCTTCGTAAATGCGGCATCCGGTGTTGCTTTGTGAACAAATATGCATCAACTCGGAAGACAATCCGTCCGAAATATCCATCATAGCCGTTGGGATAATTTCCTTTTCTGCCAATTTTTGGATGATGTCTTTTCGAGCTTCGGGTTTTAATTGTCGCTGTAAGATATAGTCTTTTCCCTCAAAGTCGGGTTGAGTTCCGGGGTCGGCTTCAAAAACAATTTTTTCCCGTTCCAATAATTGTAATCCCATATACGCTGACCCTAAATCACCGCTTACGCAAATCAAGTCATTGGTTTTAGCACCGTTGCGATATACGATTTTACCTTTTGCACCTTCTCCTATGCAGGTGATGCTGATGGTCAATCCGGTTAGGGAAGCAGAGGTGTCGCCTCCCACCAAATCCACTCCGTAAAGCTGACAAGCCGTTGATATCCCCTCATAAATTTGCTCTAAGTCTTCTACGGAAAAGCGTTGGGAGATACCCAAAGAGACGGTGATTTGTTTGGGCTGTCCATTCATTGCGTAAATATCCGAGAAGTTGACGATTGCAGCTTTATAACCCAAATGTTTCAACGGCGTATAAACCAGGTCGAAATGAATGCCTTCCAACAGCAGGTCTGTCGTCACCAGAACCTCCTTATCAGGATAATGCAATACGGCAGCATCATCACCCACACCCTTTACGGTAGATGGATTTGTAATTTTAAACTTATCGGTCAAATGTTTAATCAGTCCGAATTCTCCTAAAGTAGATATTTCAGTTCTTTGCATCAGCGTGGGATTTTATCGATTCTCCTCTGGTGTCTGCCTCCTTCGAAGTCGGTTGAGAAGAACAGGTCAATTATTTTATAAGCTTCTTCTTTAGAAATAAATCTGGCAGGTAGTGATAGCACATTGGCGTCATTGTGCGATCGTGCTAATCTTGCAATTTCAGGTGTCCATGATAAAGCTGCCCGAATGCCGGCATATTTGTTTACCGTCATGCTGATGCCGTTCCCGCTGCCGCAGATTGAAATTCCAAAGTCATATGTCCCGTTTTCAACAGCTTTCGCCATTGGGTGGGCAAAATCCGGATAATCGGAACTCTCGGAAGAAAATGCACCGAAGTCCTTCAATTCCGACACATTTTTAGCTTGTAAATACTCTATTAACTTAACTTTTAATTCGTAGCCGGCATGGTCGCTGCAAATGGCTATTTTAAGTTGATTGAGAGGAGTCATAATATATGTTTTAAATGTATCTGTGATTACTAAGCAAATTGTTCTACATCATTTTTG
>Ga0116172_10001513_pt1 | contig 21362 bp, 21 predicted proteins | sample AD_UKC083_MetaG_FD_89799 | JGI IMG/M metagenome (GOLD analysis project Ga0116172, IMG submission 89799) | Active sludge microbial communities of municipal wastewater-treating anaerobic digesters from USA - AD_UKC083_MetaG | ecosystem: Engineered > Bioreactor > Anaerobic > Digestate | place: USA... | reverse complement strand
TCTCCGTTCACGACTACCGAAACTTCTCTGCAAGTCAGCGGTTTGACAGCTGCCACCACGTATTATTATACGGTAACGGCAAAGAACGGCAGTTATGTTTCGCCCGCGTCGGTTGAGGCTTCTGCCTCCACACTGGGCACCGCCACTTCCAATGTTGCCGTTCGGGGAATTTTTGTACGCAATGGCCATGTAGTGGTAACAGCCCCTGCTGCCGGCGAAAGAATAGAGATTTTCAATGCTTTGGGTCAGCGGCTGGTTTCAAAACTTGCTACGGCCGGCGAAAATGCCATTTCCGTTTCGGCTAAGGGCGTATTGGTGGTAAAATTCGGTTCGGAAGTTACCAAAGTGATAGTTCCGTAAAAAACCGATAAAACAGATAAAACCTAACAGGTTTCGGAAACCTGTTAGGTTTATAAAATAATTTTTTTGTAATTTTGAACTTTCTATTGTAAACATAATTATTTATTCATTTTAAAAAAACAGTACAGACATGAAAAGAACTACTTTATTGGTTTCGTTATTTTTGGCAACCGTTGCCTTTACAAATGCACAAACAAACTTGGTTTCCAATCCGGGATTTGAAACATGGGGAGAAACATTGCCCGATCCGTGGTATATCGTTTCAAAAAGTGTTACGGGCGTTACACCTGCTGCCAGTACAACCATATTTGCAGAAGGAGCCAAATCGCTTAAAATTGATGCTACCGCAGCAAGCAGTACGTTTAACATGTCACAGGGTGTTACCATAGTACCCGGACACGAATATACTTTTTCTGCCAAATGTTATGTAGAATCAGGTGATGGCACAGATGCCCGATTGTGGTGCAATTTCAAAAAGGATGCAACAACGTATTTTACTGAAGATGAATTAATAGCTACGGGTTTATATGCAACCTTGAGAAGTGGAAACGAAAACTCCTCCGGTTCATCCTATTTAGGAACCACAATAGGTTCGTGGTTCACCGCTACCGGAACATTTACAGCGCCGGCTGATGCTGTAGGTTTTGACTTTCAGTTCCGTACCTACAAAAAAGCCGTTGTTTATTGGGACGACATGCAGTTGATCGACAATTCCACTTCCGGTATCATTTCACCGAAAGCCGAATCGCTGAAAGTATGGACAGACGCAGGGAAAATTAAGTTCCATGCTGTTTCGGGCGAAAAAGTGGAAATTTTCAATGCAGTGGGTCAATCTCTCTACAGAGCTTTGGCAACCGACGGTATCAATTCCGTAAGCGTTAAAAATCAGGGTGTTTCCATTGTTAAGGTGGGCAACCGGATAGGGAAAGTTGTGTTGTAAATTCACAGAGTTTGCATTTCTTTTTTAACGATTTTAAGAAAAGGGGCGTTGTTATGAGACAATGCCTCTTTTTGTTTAGTATAATTTTAGAGAAAAGATTGGCTAAAAATATTCTTCAGATTTTGTTCAAATATTGGTTTTCTAATCGCATCGAAATTTTCATGGTGAGGCTGTATTCAAAGTAGAAACAGTCTCTATCGGGTAAAAATTCACAAAAATTCCTTTTTGATTTGAATGGTGAGCAGATTTTTTACCTCGTCTTCATTTACGGTTTGCCCAAGTTCTTTCTGGAGAGAAGTTACGCCTTTATCTACAAACCCGCAAGGATGTATGTAATTAAAATAATTCAGGTCGGTGTTGACATTGAGCGCAAAACCGTGCATGGTAACAAAATGCGAGCTTCGCAAACCAATGGCACAAATTTTTCTTGCATTAGGTGTTTCTGCATCTAGCCATACACCTGTTGCTCCGGGCAATCGAGCGCCCTGCAATCCATAATGTTCGAGCAATTGAATAATGGCTTCTTCAAGTTTGAAAATAAATGCTTTCAGTCCCAAGTGCAATTTTTCAAGGTCAAAAATAAGGTAACCTACCACCTGCCCCGGCCCATGAAAAGTGATATCGCCGCCTCTATTGGTGTGAAAAAAGCTTACACCACGGTCTTGCAACTGAAGTTGGTTGAGCAGTAAATTTTCTTCCCGCCCGTTTTTCCCCAACGTATAAACGGGATAATGCTGGCAAAAAACAAAATAATGCCTGTTAAAATCGGCGTTTGTTTTATTTAGAAGCAACTGCTGAAACAATTCTTCCTGCCTTTGCCACGCATCGGCATACTCTGTCAAACCCCAATCCAGAAAATCAATTTGCCGGTTCATGGCTACTTTCGTTTTTTATGTTTTGGAAATTTAAATTCCCAATGTTCAAAATAAACCGGTTCGATTCTGTTCATCATGGCCATAATGCGACCTTGGCGTCGCAAGATATATCCTGAAGGATGTGCAGGGTTGAATCTACGTGGATTGGGCAAACAGGCAGCAATCAGCGCCGCTTCGGATTTTGTAAGCTTTGATGCATGTTTACCGAAATATTCCATTGAGGCGGCTTCCACGCCATAAATTCCGTCTCCCATTTCTATCACGTTCAGGTAAACTTCCATGATTCTTTCCTTGCTCCAGAAAAGTTCTATCAAAACGGTAAAGTAAGCTTCCAATCCTTTTCTTACGTAAGAACGATGCGGCCAAAGGAAAACATTTTTTGCCGTTTGCTGCGAAATGGTACTGCCCCCACGAATGCGCCGGCTTCGTTTGTTGTGCTCAATGGCTTGATTGATGGCTTCAAAAGAAAAACCGTGATGATGCAGGAACTGGTCATCTTCTGCTGCCACAGCAGCCTGAATCATATTATGGGAAATTTTGTCGATAGGCACCCATTTTTTGCTTATTTTTGGCGTTTCTCCGGAAAAAATGGATTCTGCAGTGCGGATAAGCATCAGGGGCGTAACCATTACCGGAACAAACCGATCGACAATCACCCAACCGATGCTAATCAGAAAGAATAAAACAACAAAATTTTTGATGAATTTAAAAGCTTTCCTGAACATAGCAAAAATTTTTTAGTCGATCAAACGAAAACGTAGACGCCACCGACCATCTTCATAATCATGGCTGATAATTTCGAAATGACCGATTTCGGAAGTATTGTTCACATGCTGCCCGATGCAGGCGCACACATCATAATCGCCAACTCTGACAATCCGCAAAACGTCGGAAGCATCATCGGGAAGTTTGGATAAATCAACAATACCGGAAGCATCTTCCCTTTTCAAAAATTCTATGGTTACCGGAAGATGGCTGTCGATCACGGCATTTACGCGATTGGAAAGTTCCTGAATTTGTTCTTCAGTAGGTGCTTGAGGTAATAAATAATCGCACTTGCTTTTTTTCCGCTCAATATGGGCATTCTGAGAACGCCCACAGCCAAACATGCGAATCATCGTCTGATTAAGAATATGTTCGCATGTGTGCATGGGTTCGTAATATTGCTTTTTGGGCTCATTAATCTGATTTTCCATCTATCTCTCCTTTGCTTTCGTTTGACGTCTGCAAAGATAATGAATCCTCCAGAAAAGTAATCGACAACATGTATTTTCGATGAGAAACGCACCAAGAATTAACAACATCAACTCGGAATTTCTTGATATTTTCCGACTTATTTTATTCTATTCTATTTTTACCTTTGATGGTTTAAAGAAGCGAAGTCGTAAAGCATTCAGCACCACCGTAACCGAACTGAAACTCATAGCTGCTGCCGCAAACATGGGACTGAGTTGCCAACCAAGTAACGGATAAAAAATACCTGCTGCCAAAGGAATACCGATAACGTTGTAGAAAAATGCCCAAAAGAGATTCTCCTTAATGTTCCGTATCACGGCGTTACTCAGCCGAATGGCTGAAACTGCATCCATCAGGTCATTTCGCATCAGCACAACATCTGCCGATTCGATAGCAATATCGGTTCCGGCGCCAATGGCAATTCCCAAATCTGCACGCATCAAAGCCGGCGCATCATTAATGCCATCTCCTACCATTGCAACTTTTTTCCTTTCCTTTTGCAAATTTACAATGACTTTGTCCTTTTCCTGAGGTAACACTTCAGAAAAAACTGCTGTAATACCCAATTGACGCTGAACAGCAGCCGCCGTTTTTTGGTGATCGCCAGTGAGCATGACAACTTCCAATCCCAAAGCTCGAAATTGATCCACAGCTTCTTTGCTGGTTGGCTTCAACGGATCGGCAACGGCAATCACTCCTAATACTTTTTCTCTTGAAGCTACAAACAAGGGCGTTTTTCCTTCTTCAGCCAGTTGTGTGGCAATCACATCGAAATTCTGAACATCTATTTTCTGCTCTTCAATTAATTGTCTGTTTCCTATCAGAAAATAATTTCCGCCGCCTTCAGCAACAATTCCTTTTCCGGGCAGTGAAGTAAAATTTTCAACTGCAAAGGTTTCCAGTTGTATTTTATCTGCTTTTTCTAAAATAGCTTCCGCTAAAGGATGTTCCGAGAGTTTTTCCAACGATGCAGCTATTTGTAGCAATTCATCTTGCATAATGGCTGATGATGGAATAATATCAGTAACCTGAGGTTTTCCCATTGTTAATGTCCCGGTTTTATCGAGTACCACTGTATTAATTTTGTGTGCCATCTCCAGCGAAGCTGCCGATTTTATCAAAATTCCGTGTTCAGCTCCTTTTCCTGTTCCAACCATAATTGCAACCGGTGTGGCCAGTCCCAAAGCACACGGACACGAAATTACCAGAACTGAAATGGCAATAGACAAGGAGAAATCAAAAGAATAACCCAAAGAAAACCAAACAATCCCAGCTACTAAGGCAATAAAAATAACCACAGGGACAAAAATACTGCTTATTTTATCCGCCAATTTTGAAATTGGAGCTTTTGATGAAGAGGCTTCTTCCACCAATTGAATAATGTGCGAAAGAGTAGTATCATTTCCCACTTGAGTTGCTTTTAGCGTAAGATAACCGGATTTGTTAATGCTGGCAGACAATACTTTGTCGCCTCTCTGCTTGAAAACAGGGATACTTTCACCGGTAAGCGCCGATTCATCTACTGTGGAACTCCCGCTTTCCACCATACCATCCACAGGAATGCGCTGACCGGGACGAACAGCTACTATATCGCCTACTTTAACTTCCTCTGCCGGAATTTCCATTTCTGTCCCGTCTCTAATCACAATTGCCGTTTTGGGGGATAAATCCATCAATTGGGTAATCGCCCGCGATGTTTGACTTTTCGATCGCGATTCGAGATATTTTCCAAGCGTAATCAAAGTCAAAATAGTTGCCCCCGATTCAAAATACATATTGTGAGCAAACTGATGCACCAACTCTGGTTGGGTATGTCCCAATCCGTATGCAATTTTGTACAATCCGTAAATTCCATATAAAATGGCAGCCGAAGAACCTATGGCAATCAGTGAATCCATATTGGGAGCAGCCTTAAAAAGCATTTTGAAACCGTTTCTGAAATACTTTTCGTTTACCATTGCAATGGGCAGCGTCAACAAAAACTGAGTAAAAGCAAAAATCATTGTATTTTCTTCTCCTTTGAAAAAAGCCGGTATATAAAAACCCAGCATGGAACCCATTGACAAATAAAGCAACGGAATCCAGAAACCAAAAGAAATCCACCAGCGTTTTTGCATTTCCTGCTGCTCCTTTTGAACAAAATCTATTTTCTTTGTTTCCCGATTCGCTGTTTGTTCTGAAATGGATTGTACATGCGCTTCGTATCCTGCTTTATCTACGGCTTCTTCTATTTCTTCAGTATTGACTGCAGATTCATCAAAATCTACTATCATACTGTTGGTCAGCAGGTTGACATTTACTTTTTTCACACCTTCCAGCTTCCCTACATCTTTTTCAATATGAGCTGCACAGGCTGCGCAACTCATACCGCCAACATCAAATTTTTCGGTTTTCATTTGTCGTTGTATGAATATAATTTTTTTTTCATAAAAACAGATAAATCATCATTTGGTTCACATCTATCTCTAAAAAATTTATTTTCCCATCAAAGGGAATACAAAGTAAACATATAAAATTAATAAAAGTTAATTTTATCGATTCTCAAATCAAAACCTTTCTTTCTTTACGTCTAATCAATAAACAAACATTATATTTACTTCTAAAAATTCCAAACATTATGAAAAAACTTGTATTATTGGTGTTTTCACTGATACTCTTTTCAGGTATCGGTTTTTCACAGAACAAATCTGATGAAAATTTCCATCCTTCGTTACCGGCAGCGCTAGAAAATCTTACTCAGCGGGAGAAAGATTCCATCTTGCTCAATAAACTTTCGCCCGAACAACTGCTGGAGCTGAAAAAAGCAGAATTGGATAACGAGAAAAAAAAGATTGAAGGCAATGCACGAGAAGACATGCCACTTACAGGATTCCAAATTTTCATGATTGTGGTTGCACCTTTCCTTTTCGTTATTGTGTTGATATGGATTATTTATGCTGCAAAAAACAGGGAGTCGAAACGAAAATTTGATCTGTATATGAAAGCATTGGAAATGGGACAGCCTGTTCCTGAAGATTTTTTCCAGAAAGATAAAAAGGATAAGCCGAACTCCAACTTAAAAAAAGGCGTATTGTGGGCTGCCGTGGGACTTTCTCTGCTTATTTACTTCCTTATCACACACAATAATGATGGACTGATTGTAGGAATTGTTCCAACTTTTGTGGGCATTGGATATTTAGTAGTGCATTTTTACGATCGGTCAAAAGAAAAACAACCAATTGAGCAGAATGAGCAACAGGGATGATCTGTATTGGATAACACAATTCACCTTGATAGGCGACAATAAAGCTTTTGAAAAACTCATTGGCAAATATCAATCGCCCATTCGCCGGTTCTTTCTGAACTTGACAATGGGCGATGCCTCATTGAGCGACGATTTGGCACAGGAAACCTTTATGAAGGCATTTGTAAATATTCACTCGTTTCAGGCTTTGTCCAACTTTTCCACATGGCTTTATCGCATCGCTTACAATGTGTATTACGACTCTGTTCGGACACGAAAACAATTTATTGAACTCAACGTACCAGAAGTTGATCTGTATCATCAAACCAACAATGCTTTTTCGGCAGAAAAAATTGATTTTTATAAAGCTTTACAACAACTGAAAAAAGAAGAACAAACTGCGCTCATTTTACATTATATGGAAGACAAAACCCAGAAAGAAATTGCAAAAATCATGAATTGCCCACAAGGAACGGTAAAAACATATCTGCTAAAAGGAAGAACCAAACTAATAGATTATCTAAATAATGAAAGTTATGACAAAAAATGAAAAGACAGAAGAAAAATTAAAAGAATTTTTCAAAACTTATAAAACGGAAATACCTGATAATGGGTTTTCTTCTAAAGTCATGCATCAACTGCCGACTGAAAAAGATCATTCATGGATTGTGTGGCTGATTGGTGCTGCAGGAACTTCGTTTTTGTTATTCTTTTACATCCATACCGGGATACTGCTGAATTTTATCGAAAATCTAATGATTATGCACTTCGATACGTTATTGATTTCAACAGCTGTTTTTCCGCTTATTTGTGGAATCGCAATTTTAGTATGGAGTAAAAACGAAAAAACTTTTTTCACTTGAAAAAATGACGATAAGAAACTAAAAAGAGAAGTCTACAATGAAGCAAACCTCTCTTTATAATTCTTTTTACCCGAAAAGTTGATTTAAAATCTTCTTTCCTTGATTTTGGCCTTTTTGCCGGTCAAATTTCTCAAGTAATACAGTTTTGCACGACGTACTTTACCGTGCTTGTTTACCGTAATACTTTCGATGAACGGAGAATCCATGGGAAAAATTCGTTCTACGCCTACATTACCGGACATTTTACGAACTGTAAAATGCTTCTTTCCGCCTTGACCTGCGATTTTAATGACATCTCCCTTAAATTCCTGGATTCTTTCCTTGTTTCCTTCTTTAATGCGATAAGCAACCGTTATGGTGTCGCCACTTCTAAATTCAGGATAAGTTTTAACTTCCTGTTCAAAAGATTGTTCTGCAATTTTTATTAAGTCCATCTCACTTGTTTTTTAAGTAACTACGCAATATACACAGACTTCCTCTATTCTGTCAGAGATTACGCATAATTGGTGTGCAAAAGTACTCTTTTTTTTGAAAATTACCAAAAACTCTTCATCTTTTTTATCAAATGTGTTTTTATAGATTTAAAGCTAAGTGTAAAAAAGATAGTTGTTTCGTTCTCATTAAAAGCTTAATTTGACGTTCTTTTAAACAATAAAACAAATGAAATTCCGAAAATGAAAACTGGGAAAAGTCAGCAGTATTAATAACTCCTGTCTTTCATTGCGAATTTCTAAAAAACAGGCAATAAAAATTCGATTTTTTTGGGTATCTTTGCAGGCTAAAAAAATAGCTCTTTAACTTATGCAAAAAATTAGAAATGTAGCCATAATTGCTCACGTCGACCACGGCAAAACCACTCTGGTAGACAAGATGTTGCTGGCAGGGCATCTGTTTCGCAACAACGAAAAAGTTGGCGAACTCATTATGGATAATAATGAACTCGAACGCGAAAGAGGAATAACCATATTGGCAAAAAATGTTTCCATTAACTACAACGGATATAAAATCAATATTATAGACACTCCGGGACACGCCGATTTCGGTGGGGAAGTAGAAAGAGTATTGAACATGGCTGATGGCGTTTTACTTGTTGTCGATGCCTTTGAAGGTCCCATGCCTCAAACCCGTTTTGTTCTCCAAAAAGCCATTCAAATGGGACTGATTCCCATTGTTGTTGTCAATAAAGTCGATAAGCCTAATTGCCGCCCTGATGAAGTTCAGGAAGCCGTTTTCGACTTAATGTATCATTTGGATGCCAATGAAGAACAGTTGAATTTTCACACTGTTTTCGGTTCAGCCAAACAAAATTGGATGTCGGATGATTGGAAAAAACCAACCGACAATATTTTGCCTTTGCTGGATGCCATTATCAAGTATATTCCTGCTCCTCTCTATCTGGAAGGCTCTCCACAAATGCTCATTACTTCGATGGATTATTCTCCTTACGTAGGAAGAATTGCTGTTGGCAGACTTCATCGGGGAACACTTCGTGAAGGGATGGACGTAAGTTTGGTGAGTCGCGATGGCAACATTTCAAAATCCCGTATTAAGGAGCTGCACACCTTCACAGGACTAGGAAGAACACGCACGGAAGAAGTAAAATCGGGCGATATTTGTGCACTGGTGGGAATCGAGGGTTTTGAAATTGGCGATTCCATTGCAGATGCTCTCCAACCGGAGCCATTGAAACCAATTGCAGTAGATGAACCTACCATGAGTATGGTTTTCACCATCAATAATTCGCCTTTTTACGGAAAAGAAGGAAAATTTGTTACTTCCCGTCATATTCATGAAAGGCTGATGCGAGAACTGGAAAAAGATGTGGCTTTACGCGTGGAAAAAAATCCCGACTCGGATATATGGCACGTGTACGGAAGAGGTGTTTTACACCTTTCCATCCTGATAGAAACCATGCGCAGAGAAGGTTACGAACTTCAGGTAGGACAGCCACAGGTAATTTTCAAAGAAATAAACGGCGTTCGATGCGAACCGGTTGAACAGCTAAGCATTAATCTGCCCGAAGAATTTGCCGGAAAAATCATAGAAATGGTAGCTGCCCGCAAAGGCGAAATGCAGAGCATGGAAATACTGAACGACCGCGTTCAACTGGAATTTCAAATTCCCTCTCGCGGTATTATCGGATTAAGGAATAACGTTCTTACAGCTTCAACGGGAGAAGCCGTGATGTCGCACCGTTTTTTGGAATACCAACCCTACAAAGGCGAAATTGAAAAAAGAAACAACGGATCACTTATTGCAATGGAGAGTGGCACAGCATTTGCTTATGCCATCGACAAATTGCAGGACAGAGGCAGATTTTTCATTTTTCCTCAGGAAGAAGTATATGCCGGTCAGGTTGTGGGTGAAAGCGCTAAAGAAGGCGACATTGTGGTGAATGTTACCAAGTCGAAAAAACTTACCAACATGCGTGCCTCCGGCTCTGACGACAAAATTAAACTCACGCCTCCGGTAGTTTTCAGTCTTGAAGAAGCACTGGAATATATCAAGGAAGATGAATATGTGGAAGTTACCCCAACAAAGATCCGCTTACGTAAAATTTATCTTGACGAGAATGAACGTAAACGCATGTCGAAAAAGTCGAATGTCCTGAGCGAATAAGTATTTTTTTCGGAACAAAAACCATTACATTAAAACGACCGGGACACAAGAAATATGAAAAAAAAAATATGCTTGTTGGGATGTTTTTTGTTTTTCTTTGTAATTGACTTGTTTTCACAATTTTCAATACAAGGCGGCATCAACAGGGCATCAGAAATTTATGTCGAAAATAGCGCTTCAGAAACGAATCTGCTTGCATTAAAAAATCTGACGGGATACAACATTGGAATTCTTTACCAAACTCCACAAAATGGTTGGGGCATTGCCACAGGCATTTCCCTCTCTCAAAAAGGCAGTATTATTAATTCTGACAGCTTGACAGATGTTTACCGACAGTTCAGTTATCTGGAAATTCCTCTGCATGTACGCTATAGCTTTTGTTTTGGAGATATAGGATTGTTTGGATTTGGAGGGGTTTATGGCGCATATGCTTTAAATGGACAAAAAATTTCAGAAACGCTGGAAAGCAGAAGCAAAGAAAATTTTACTTATCCCGATTTTAAAAACCATATTGATTATGGCTACACCTTTGGAGCCGGCATTCAATTTTTTAAAAAAATTCAGATTCAGGCCACATGGAATCAGGGATTAAAAAATTTAACTAATTATTTGAACGGTGAAAAGGAAGTCTTTTCTACAAAAAATAAAATATTTTCTGTCAATCTGTCATATTTATTTTAAGGACTTCTTTACTATAATATTTTTAATTTTTAATAGATTTAACCAGCACCGACAATAAAATTTAATTTCAATTTTTTGAAGGTCAGAGTATTTATTCAGAAATTTGGGAAAGTTCCTCTTTTTTTCGTAATTTTGCACTTCATTTCAAAAATTATAAATATCAGAAAACTAACAGTATGAACATTGTTAAAAAAGACCTCGATCAGAACAATGCAGTAGTAACCCTGCACGTTGAAAAAGCCGATTACGCCGAAAATGTTGAAAAAAATCTCCGCGATTTACGTAAAAAAGCCAATATTCCAGGTTTTCGACCCGGAATGGTTCCAATGAGCCTGTTGAAAAAAATGTATGGAAAATCTGTCATGGCTGACGAAATCAACAAACTGATTGCAGAAAAACTTTACGATTATATTCGCGAAAACGATTTGAATATATTGGGTGATCCGCTGCCAAACGAAACCGAACAGCCGGAAATAGATTTCAATGCTCAGGAAGAGTTTGATTTTGTTTTCGATCTTGGACTGGCTCCCGATTTTGAAATTGAATTGTCTAAAGATATCAAAATAAATTATTACAACATTGCCGTAACCGATCAAATGATTGAAGATCAAATAAAAAGCTATCAGCAAAGATTTGGTCGTTACGAAGAGGAAGAAACAGTGGAAGAAAACGATATGTTGCGAGGCGATGTTATTGAATTGGAAAACGGAGAGGAAAAGAAAAAAGGAATGCAGGTTTTGGACGCCATGCTTACACCTGCCTACATCGCCGACCCTGAACAAAAAACACTGTTTTTGAATGCCAAAAAAGGCGATGAAATTATATTCAATCCGGCCAAAGCATTCGGCAACGAAACAGAATTGGCTTCATTTCTGAAAATTTCTAAGGAACAAGCTAAAGAAATTACATCCGATTTCCGCTTCAAAATCAACAATATTACACGTTATTTGGAAAGTGAAATCAATCAGGAACTGTTCGACAAAGTTTTTGGAGAAAATACGGTAAGCGATGAACAGGAATTTCGTGAAAAAATAAAAGAAATTATCGCTAACAATTTGAAAGAAAATAGCGACTATCGTTTTGGGATTGATGCCAAAAAAACTCTCGTGGAAAAATTCAAGGATCTGACCTTTCCTGATACTTTCCTGAAACGCTGGTTACTGAATTCCAATAAAAACCTGACCAGTGAACAAATAGATTCGGATTATCCAAAAATGATCGAAGACCTTACTTGGCAACTTATCAAGGAAAAGCTGATAAAAAAATATGAAATCAAAGTAAACGAAGAAGATGTTGAAAATTATGCCAAAGACTTTGCTAAAGCACAACTCGCTCAATATGGCATAAGTGGAACCAACGATGATATTATTACAAATTATGCCAAAAGTCTGCTTGAAAAGGAAGAAACTTTGAGAAACTTCGTCGAACGTGCGGGCGACAATAAAGTGATTGCAGCCATCAGGGAAGCCGTTGATGTTCAGATGAAAGAAATCAGTGCTGAAGAATTTGACAAATTGTTTGAAGAAAATTAAAAATTTTTCCGTGAATACTCTTAACTGCAAAACAAAAAACGGTTTAATTTGTTTTTATTGACGACTTTTTTAAGTCCCTATTTAAAAATAAACTCAAAAACCTTAAATGAAAAAGAAAGGAAACAATATGAATCAAAAAAATATAAGAAGCGATTTTCGCAATTTTGCAACCCGACATATGGGAATAAGCGGATTAGCCATCGACCAGTATGCAGGCTTTATAAATGACAGTTACATTTCTCCCACCATCTTGGAAGAACGTCAACTGAATGTTACACAAATGGACGTTTTCTCCCGATTAATGATGGACAGAATTATTTTTCTGGGAACTGAAATTGATGATTATGCTTCAAACGTTATCGAAGCACAGCTGCTTTATCTCGATTCGGCCGAACCGGGAAAAGATATTTCTCTTTATTTGAATACACCAGGCGGATCAGTTTATGCTGGACTGGGAATTTACGACACCATGCAGTACATTAGCTCTGATGTTTCTACCATTTGCACGGGCATGGCTGCTTCTATGGGCGCCATTTTGCTGGTAGCAGGAACCAAAGGAAAACGATTTGCCCTGAAACATTCGCGCATCATGATTCATCAGCCGATGGGTGGCGCTCAGGGACAGGCTTCCGATATTGAAATCACAGCCAGAGAAATACAAAAAATGAAACAGGAACTTTACAACATCATTGCCGAACATTCGGGAAATTCGTTCGAGAAAATCGAAAAAGATGCTGACCGCGATTATTGGATGACTTCACAAGAAGCACTGGAATACGGCATGATAGATAAAGTGCTGATTAACGAGCGAAAGAGCAAAAAATAAAATCGATATTATGCCAAAAAACGTTAAACATTGCAGTTTTTGCGGCCGTAGTGATGCTGAAGTCGAATTTATGATTTTAGGGCAGGACGGCGTGCAAATTTGTAATGAATGCGCCATTCAAGCAGCTGAGATTGTCAGAGAAAGTACTCGAAAAACCGAATCCACCCATCTGAATATCGAAAAAATACCCAAACCAAAAGAGATAAAGCAATATCTCGACCAATACGTCATTGGTCAGGAAGAAGCAAAAAAATATCTCTCGGTGGCTGTTTACAATCATTATAAGCGTCTGATTCAGGATACCGGCGAGGATGAAATTGAAATAAAAATCAAACATTATCATGGTGGGGTCTACAGGAACGGGAAAAACACTGCTGGCACGAACCATTGCCAAAAAATTGCATGTCCCTTTCACAATTGTCGATGCCACTGTTTTCACCGAAGCAGGTTATGTGGGCGAAGATGTGGAAAGTATTCTGACGCGTTTGCTGCAGGTTGCCGATTACGACGTAAAAGCTGCTGAAAAAGGAATTGTTTTTATTGACGAAATTGACAAAATTGCCCGTAAAAGCGATAATCCGAGTATCACTCGCGACGTAAGTGGTGAGGGCGTTCAACAAGGTTTGTTAAAGTTGCTGGAAGGAACGGTCGTCAACGTTCCACCACAAGGTGGACGAAAACACCCCGAGCAAAAAATGATTCCCGTCAACACCCAAAACATTCTCTTTATTTGTGGAGGTGCTTTTGACGGAATTGAAAAGAAAATTGCTGCCAGACTCAATACACGTGTTGTCGGTTACGGTGCTTCTGAAGAAAACAAACTTATCGACAGGAACAACCTCCTTCAGTATATTGCTCCGCAAGACTTAAAATCCTTTGGTCTTATTCCGGAAATTATCGGACGTTTACCCATCCTAACCTACCTGGAACCGCTGGATCGCGATGCCTTGCGCCGCATTCTCACCGAACCAAAAAATTCGATTATCAAGCAATATGTCAAACTTTTCAAAATGGATCATATCGAATTGATTTTTGAAGATGAAGTTTTGGACTATATTGTGGATAAAGCCGTGGAATTTAAATTGGGAGCCAGAGGCTTGCGTTCCATTACCGAAACCATTATGATGGATTCAATGTACGAAATGCCTTCCAAAAAATCTTCCAAATGGGTAGTTACGCTTCCCTATGCACAAAGTAAAATCGAAAAAACAAATGCTCACCGCTTGAAAATTGCATAATGTAACCATTTGAAAAATAGATAAATAATAAAATACAGGATAAATTATACCAAATATCCTGTATTTTTTTTGAAAAAACTTGCAAGTTAAAAAAGAGTTTATAATTTTGCTTTATTATTGTGTTATCAATTCCTTTGTGACAAATCCAAAAAAATAACTCAAAATTTCTTGAAAACAATTCTAATAATTCAACAACAATTAGTAATTTCGTGCTCGTTTTTTTTTGACAAACTATTTTTCTCATGTTAAAACAAGTCTCATTAGCTAAGGAGCTGAAAAAATACTTTGGCTTTGACACCTTCAAGGGAAATCAGGAACAAATTATTCAAAATGTGCTGAATGGCAACGATACTTTCGTCCTAATGCCTACAGGAGGAGGGAAGTCATTGTGTTACCAGCTTCCTTCACTCTTAATGGAAGGAACGGCCATTGTAATTTCTCCACTGATTGCCTTGATGAAAAATCAAGTGGATGCTATGCGTAATTTTAGTGAAGAAAATGGCGTGGCACACTTTATCAATTCTTCACTGTCGAAACAAGCTATTGAGCAAGTGAAATCCGATATTCTAAGGGGAAAAACCAAATTATTGTATGTGGCTCCCGAATCACTTACAAAAGAAGAAAACATCGAATTTCTTAAACAGATTAAAATCTCTTTTTATGCCATCGATGAAGCACATTGTATTTCGGAATGGGGACACGATTTTCGTCCCGAATATCGACGTATTCGCCCAATTGTCAACGAAATAGGAATTGCTCCCATTATAGCACTAACTGCCACCGCTACTCCAAAGGTACAACATGATATTCAGAAAAATCTGGGAATGCTGGATGCCAAAGTTTTCAAATCATCTTTCAACCGTCCCAATTTGTATTACGAAGTTCGTCAGAAAACAAACAACATAGACAAGGATATTATTAAATTTGTTCGTTCTCAGGAAGGAAAATCAGGCATAATTTACTGTCTGAGCAGAAAAAAAGTGGAAGAATTGGCCGAAATGCTCCATGTAAACGGAATTTTGGCTTTACCTTACCATGCCGGCATGGACGCTGCCTTGCGAAGCGAAAACCAGGACAAGTTCTTAATGGAAGAAGCAAGCGTAATAGTGGCCACAATCGCTTTTGGCATGGGAATTGATAAGCCCGACGTCAGATATGTGATTCATTATGACATGCCCAAAAGTCTGGAAGGCTACTATCAGGAAACCGGACGCAGCGGACGTGATGGAGGCGAAGGTCAGTGCATTGCTTTTTATTCCTATAAGGATCTGGAAAAATTACGCAAATTTATGCAAGGAAAACCACTCGCTGAACAGGAAATTGGCAATCAACTGCTGATTGAAACGCAGGCTTATGCTGAATCTTCTATCTGCAGACGAAAGCTCTTACTTCACTATTTCGGTGAAGAGTATAAAGAAGATAATTGTGGTAATTGTGATAACTGTATGAAACCCCAAAAATTTATGGAAGCGCAAGAATTATTGACATTGATTCTTGAAACTATTTCTATTTTAAAAGAAAAATTCAAAGCCGAACACATTGTGGACATTCTGAAAGGAAATGAGACATCAGACGTTGTTTCCTATCAGCACAATGAATTGGAAAATTTCGGTGCTGCCACCGATGAAGATGAAAAATTGCTTCAGGCTGTGATTCGACAAGCCCTTATCAGTGGCTACATCACCAAAGATGTAGAAACTTACGGAGTATTGAAATTGACACCCAAAGGGAGAGATTTTCTCAAAAATCCTACTTCTTTCCCTATTGTAAAAGATACCGATTTTGAAGAAGACGAAGAAGTGAACCTGAAAAATATAGCCAGTACCAGCGCCGCTGATGAAGTGCTGTTCTCTATTTTAAAGGATTTACGTAAAAAACTTTCGAAAAAGTTGGATGTTCCTCCTTTTGTCATTTTTCAGGATCCTTCGCTGGAAGCAATGGCTACAACCTATCCCATAACTATGGATGAACTTCAAAATATTCCGGGAGTTGGTGCGGGGAAAGCCAAACGTTATGGTGATGAATTTATAAAAGTTATCAAGGAATATGTGAAGGAAAACGACATAATCCGGCCGGAAGATCTGAGAGTACGCACTGTTGCCAACAAATCAAAACTCAAAGTTTCCATTATTCAGGCTATTGACAGAAAAATTGCACTCGACGATATAGCTCTTTCCAAAGGACTGGATATTAGCGAATTGTTGGACGAAATAGAAGCTATAGTTTATTCTGGAACAAAAATTAATATCGACTATTTTCTGGAAGATGTTATGGACCCGGATCGTATAGACGAAATCTTTGAATACTTTAAATCTGCAGAAACCGACAGCATAGACGATGCATTGGATAAACTTGGAATAGATGATTTCAGCGAGACGGAAATACGGCTGGTAAGAATCAAGTTTCTTTCAGAAGTAGGAAATTAAACGGAAAGAAAAAATATTTCAGAAGCAGAGAAAAATAAAAATCTCTGTTCTTTTTGTTTCTGCTAATTCCTCTTGTCGATACCCCACATCAATTTTTTCTTCAGCGTATCGAAGAAAGTATGCTGTAACTGCTTGACAACTTTTATTGTAAAAGGAGCTTTGGTAATATGCAATTGAGTGGTTTGTTCCAAAACTTTCGACCGTCCGTCCAGCGCAACAAGGTAACTGTGGGTGCGGCTGTGTACCTCAAGGTCAATACTCCAATTGTCTGGAATTATCAGCGGTCTCACATTCAAACTATGAGATGCAACAGGTGAAAGAATGAAATTTTGTGCCTGTGGAACAACAATCGGGCCTCCAACACTCATGGAATAAGCAGTAGAACCAGTTGGCGTTGAAACCAACAAACCATCAGCCTGATAAGTATGAATCAATTCACCATTGACACTTGCATTGATACTGATCATGGAAGAAGAATCCTGTTTCAAAACAGACACTTCATTCAAGGCATAAGGATATTGTAAGGGCGTTCCATCTGATGTCTCCACCTGCAGCAAAGTGCGTTCTTCTATTCGGTATTTTCCAGCCATAAGAGCTTCCAATGCGTCAAAAATTTCATCATTCGAAACATCGGTTAGGAAACCCAGCCGGCCAGTATTGACACCAATAACAGGAATTCCCTTTTCACCAATTCGTGCAGAGGTATTTAAAAAGGTTCCATCACCACCAATACTAAAGGCTACATCGGCTTTAAAATCATCATTTTCGATTTTTTCCACATTTTCTAAGCTATAACCACCTATTTGTAGAAGAAAATCATACAAATCCCTGTCAAGCATTAAAGTAACTTGTTTCTCCGAAAAAAAGTCAAACAGCACTTTAATACTGTTTATGATGACCGGGCGATATATATTTCCGAAAATTGCTACTCTCATGTCAAAAAAAAATTTGGTAAAAAACAAAAAGAAGCTTCTGTAAAACAAAAAATTAAATCAAAAAAACGTCTAATTTTTAATTAAAAAAATACAAAGATAGATACCTCTTTTACCGCGTCTTGGAAATTTTGAGTTATTTTTGTAGATAAAATCAATCATCAAACTCCTTACAAAGGAACTAAATGAAAACGACATGTACAAATAAATATTTTTTTAAAAGAAATCAATGTTTCTCACTTTTTCTCACTGCGCCATAGCGAAGCAATTGTTTGTTTATATTCATATAGATATTTGAAAATCAATAATTTAAATTTTAACCGAAATGACAAAATTAAGTGTAAATATCAATAAAATAGCTACCTTGCGCAATGCCCGAGGGGGTAATACTCCTGACGTTTGCAAGGCAGCCCTCGATTGTGAAAAATTCGGTGCAGATGGCATCACCGTTCATCCACGACCCGACGAAAGGCATATTCGTTATTCTGATGTCTGGGCGCTCAAACCAATTTTGCAGACCGAATTCAACATCGAAGGCTATCCCTCTCCCAACTTTATGAAACTGGTTACTATGGTAAAGCCCACACAAGTCACACTTGTGCCTGATCCTCCTGAAGCTATTACCTCAAATGCCGGATGGGACACGGAAAAAAATCTCGATTTTCTGAAAGATATTACTGCTGAGTTACAAGCTGCAGGAATTCGTGTTTCCATTTTTGTTGATGCAAATATTAAAAGTGTTGAATATGCTGCATTAGCGGGTGCCGACAGAGTTGAACTCTATACTGAACCTTATGCCCGCGAATATATAGAAAACAGAGAAAAAGCAGTAGCTCCTTTTTTAGAAGCGGCCAAAGCAGCCAAAAAATTGGGATTGGGACTCAATGCGGGACATGATTTGAATCTTCAAAATCTACATTATTTGCATACCTGCATTCCCTGGCTTGATGAAGTTTCCATTGGACATGCCCTGATTTGTGATGCTTTGTATTTGGGACTTCAGGAAACAATAAAACAATATAAAAATCAGTTGAAATAGTAAGGCACGAATTTTGAAAGCAAACACAAAAAATAAAAAACTGAAAAAAATATGAATTTTCTGCTTATACTTCAGGCTGCTTCCAATGTGGTAGCCACTGCTTCTGAACCCGTTCAAACAGAAATGAATTTATGGACGATGGCCAAATATGGTGGCCCAATTATGATCATCTTGGCCATTATGTTTGCTTTGGCAGTTTATTTATTTATAGAAAGACTGATTACCATCAATCAGTCATCCAAAGATGATCCCTATTTCATGCAAAGAATTAAGGATTACATTTATGAAGGGAAAATAGATGCTGCCATCAAACTTTGTCGCGACACCAATACGCCGATCGCTCGAATGATTGAAAAAGGCATAACCCGGTTGGGTCGTCCAATGAGTGATGTAATGATTACTATTGAAAATGTGGGGAATCTTGAAGTTGCCAAACTTGAAAAAGGACTTTCTGTAATGGCTTCCATCTCGGGAGGTGCACCCATGTTGGGATTTTTGGGTACGGTAACCGGAATGGTAACAACTTTCTACACGATGTCTCAAAAAGCGGGAGGCAACATTTTATTGGGTGATTTGTCCGTTGGAATGTATCAGGCAATGGTAACAACTGTTGGTGGTCTGATAGTAGGAATTTTAGCATACTTTGCCTATAATTATCTGGTTTCGAGAGTAGATTCGGTAGTAAAAATTCTCGAATCGAAAACCATGGAATTTTTGGATTTGCTCAATGAACCTGTAAAATAAAATTTTTATTTTCAAAAAAACATACAAAAAACACTCGCTCTATGGCTTTAAAAAAAAGAAATAAAGTTGAAGCAGGATTTTCAATGTCATCTATGACAGATATCATTTTCCTGTTACTCCTTTTTTTTGTCATAGCTTCAACTTTATCTTCTCCCAACGATATTAAGCTGAATTTACCGGAAAGCCGAGCTAAAACATCTACAAAACAAGTAGTTGCTAAAGTTGCTATTGATGCACAAGGAAATTATTCCATAGCAGAAGGTAATCAAAAGCCTGTTCCGATTAATCCTGAACAGTTGGAACCGTATTTGCTAAATTTAGCTTCGCAGGACAGTTTAAGATACCTTGCTCTGTACGCTGACCAGAATATTCCTTATCGCGAAATAGTAAGAGTTTTAGATATTGCCAATGAACACGATATTAAAATCGTCATTGCCACCAAACCTTTTGAGCATTAAAACCGTGAAAAAACCTCAATTGTATGGCATATTAGGTTCAATGGTTGTATGCAGCATTGTGCTGATATTACTTTTTGTCATCAAAATGAACAGCTATACAGTTCCTGAAGAGGAAGGGATTATGGTAAGTTTTGGAGATTCCTTTGAAGGAAGCGGAATTGAAGGTGAAGCGGCACAAGCCGGCGGAGCTGCTCCAAAAATTTATCAGCCAAAAAGTCAACAATTTCTCACGCAAAAATCGCCATCTGTTTCGTTAGGATCTACTACCGATAAAAAAGAAAAAGACCGATTGGAAAATCTGAGAATAGAACAGGAAAGGCAAGCTTCAGAAAAAAGACAAAGAGAACAGGAAGCTTTGGCAATAAATGAAATGGTCGGCAACGTTTTTGGCAGTAGCGCTTCCAGTGGAAGTGGCAAAGGAAGTGGAAACAGCGACAAGGAAGGTTTTGAAGGAAATCCTGCTGGAAGAGGAGTTGTGAACGGAAACAGCTGGTCGCTTAACGGACGAAATTTGGTGGGAAATTTGATTACACCCCGATATGAACAAAATGTGGAAGGCGAAGTAACTGTCAACATTCGGGTGAACGAAAACGGAATTGTTGAAGGAGTTTCTATTGGCGTTCCAACCAATATTTCGGATGCAACGATTTTAAAAGCAGCTTTGGAAGCAGCAAAAAACACTCGTTTTAGCGCTGGTAAAGGAAAAGCTACCGGAACAATCACGTATCATTTCCGATTAAAATAAATTATCTAAGTGTATGAATGTGCTTCAAAAGCACCGAAAATGTAAAAAATAACCTTAACACAATAAAAAAGATAAACTTATGAAAGCAATGGTATTTTTGGCTGATGGTTTTGAAGAAATTGAAGCCATCGCTCCAATTGACATTATGCGGCGTGCAGGCATCGAAGTAACAACCATTTCGGTTACCACGACAAAGGAAGTGAGAGGTGCTCATGACATTTTACTTCAAGCAGATTGTTTATTTGGCCAAATTGATTTCTCCAATGCCGATTTGCTGTTTTTGCCGGGGGGGATGCCGGGAACAAAAAATTTAGAAGCTCATGATGGATTAAAGCAACTTTTACTGAAACATGCCAATGAAGGCAAAAAGTTGGCAGCTATTTGCGCTGCGCCTTCCATATTGGGGAAATTGGGATTACTGAAAGGAAAGGAAGCTGTATGTTTTCCCGGATTTGAAGAAACACTCAAAGGGGCAATTTTATCCGACAAAAAAGTTGTTCAGTCGGGGAATATTATTACAGGTAAAGCTGCCGGCGCTGCCGTAGAATTTGGCCTAAAACTGGTAGAAAACCTGAAAGGAAAATCTGCAGCCGAACAGGTGGGTTCGTCCATTTTTGCTTTTTGA
>Ga0116172_10001511_pt1 | contig 21396 bp, 28 predicted proteins | sample AD_UKC083_MetaG_FD_89799 | JGI IMG/M metagenome (GOLD analysis project Ga0116172, IMG submission 89799) | Active sludge microbial communities of municipal wastewater-treating anaerobic digesters from USA - AD_UKC083_MetaG | ecosystem: Engineered > Bioreactor > Anaerobic > Digestate | place: USA... | reverse complement strand
TGGGGCCGGAAGACATGGCTGCCCGCGACGGTCTTTTGTATCTGGCCGACTCTTATTTTTCTCTGGTGCATGTGTACACCTACGAAGGCAAGTGGCTGCGCTCTTTCGACGTCCTTTTTCGGGACACTTTCCAGTGCGTCGATCAGAATGACGAAGGGGCCTGGCTCGTTTGGCGCGACAACTTTAGACACGAACTGGTCGATGCGGATTGCATTGCCTCCCTATGCGTAATCGGCGAAGACAAGCTGGCCGTCGGGCTGGAGAAGGGGCTGATCCGCCTGCTGAATCATGACGGCGGGTTGATTGCGGATATCCTTCCGCCTGCGCCGGGCCTCTATCCCAAAAGCATGGTCGCCGATGCGTCGGAAAATCTTTTCGTCTATTACACAGGCGACCCCTACTTCAACAAGCCCAGGGGCCTCTATTGCTATGGCGCGGACGGCAGGAACAAGGGGCCTGTCTTGCGCGGAGAATTAGGGATCTTTTACCCCAAGCAAAAGAATCTGGAAAAGAGAATCGCCGAAGATCGCGCCGATGCCTGCGACTATTTCGATCTGGCGGACATCCTGATCCGGCGAAAGAAGCCTTTGCGGGAAACCATCGGGCTTCTGGAAAAATCCCTGGAGATGAAGCCCGACCTCTGGATTGCCCTGGCCTATCTGGGATTGTCCCTGAATGAACTGGGCGAAATCGAGATGGCCGTCAACTGCATGGAAAGAGCTATGGAGCACATGAATTGCAGCAACATGGCCACCGCGCTCATCGAATATTATTACCGCATGAACAACAGGGAAAAGGTCTGGCAATATTTCCAGAGGATGGAAGCCCTGGAAGACGATGTTGATGTTGAATTTTACAGCGACAACCTGACCAACGAACAAATCGAGCAGATGCTGGGCGCGCTGGTGAAGCGCAACAAGAGCGACAATCTGGTAAGCAACTGAGGTGACCATGCAGACATCGATGGAATGTAAACCCTATCAAAGACGCTGGCGGGATTGGGCCGTTGACCGGAATCTCGATGACGGCTGGCTTACGCGCCTGAACAGCCTGGAAACGCTCGATCTCGTCAGCATCTGCGAGGGGCATCTTGACGCCCGGCCAAACTCCGTCAAGAGAAGGCCCTGTATCATCCTGAGACCGAAAAAAGCTTACATGATGCCGCTTACCGTCGGCTGGTATGATCTGAAAGAGGTGCTGGCCGCTGAAATTAAGAGAATCTGGCAGGATGCTGAAACGATCGTTGAATTTGAGATCCAGCACCGGCTTGTCCAAAATGGCGATCATCCGGCCGATATCGAAGACATCATTATCAGGATCACATCGGAAAGGAAAAGAGATGCAGCGATCTTACCGGAATGGGCCGTCCATTGGTGCCGGCTTTCGCTAATCAGAATTGGAACCTTCGACCGGTTTATGAAAACCCAGATCATCATCAAGGAAGAGCAAGGATAAAACAAAAAGATGAAAGACGAACCCACAAAGCATTTCTACCAGCAGACGATGTTTTTGCGCTGGGCATTCCGCAACCGGCGGTTGTTTTCCCATCCGCCCTACTTGTTGAGGCAGAAGAAGGGCTCCTGTGACATTGCTTTCCGGGGCGTCAGCAAACACATTACCTGTTGTTTTACCAAGGTCGGTGACATCATGATCTGCGTGGGCTACCGGAATACTAATTTTGACATCATAAGGGAATTTGACCTTTTTGAAGAACAGACGCCGGAAGGGCGCTGGCTGTGCAGCATGTGCCGCGACCATCCCAAACCGGATAAAACCGAACCCTTGATTGAATACGCAGATCGCAAGAAATTGTGGATCGAACATACCTTTGCGCCTCTGGCGGCCTGGACTCGGGAATCCTTCACAAGAAACGCCGTTCTTTGCCTGTACCGCTCCGGGGGCATAACCTGGGCCGCAATTGAGCAGAGACCTAATCTGAAGAAAACCACGGAAAGAAGAAACTTATTCAAGAAGTTCCCTGTATTGACGGCGAGGCAAGGAAAGCGGAGATAATCATCCATGTTTCAGATTAGGGGAATTTGGAAAGGTGTTCAGCAATAATGACGATGTTCTTACTGGCCATACTCTTAATCATCCTGAACATTCTGGACGTGACCACCACCAACAGGATTTTGCGCGACGGAGGTTATGAAGCCAATCCTCTGGTCAGATTCCTGATGCGAATCCATCTGTTTATACCGGCAAAAATCCTGATGGTTGTTTTTATCGTATTCCTGATGGTCACATCAAACGAGAGCACGGGCATCGAGGTGGGAATTCTATGTTGCGGAATCTATTTTTTTATTGTATTAAATAATTTAAGAACCATTAGACTACAATCAAAAGACAAAGAGGCATAACCGTGTATCACAGAGTATCCTTGATGCTGATTGTGGTATTTGTCCTCACACTTCTGGCCTTTAAGCCGTGTCTGGCCGAAGAATGCTTCAACTCCTCCAAAAAACTTAATGCCGACGCCCAGACCATCCGTTTGAAAGCAATGGATATGGGTTGGAAAGTCGGGAAAACTGCTTCCCTTGCCGCCGCATCCATCGTCAAAGGCAAAACAGAGCTTTATCCCAAAGACAACGTTGAAATCTGCATCAAGGAAGAAGACAGTGCCCTCCGGATCAAAGCACAGTCCAAATCAAAGGATGCTGGTAATGCTGAATGGCACAGGATCACTGCCAAAAAAATCAGGAAAGGCAGCGGTAATTGACGCCTACAATATTATGCAAATGACTCCAAAAGACATCACACGGCTTCAATACGCAAAAGACCTGCTGGAAAATCCGGGGCTGGCCGCAAAGCTGACCAATATTGTCGGCATGCCTTTTGAAAAAGCCTTTGGCTACCTGCCTGAGAAATGGACAGCCACGATCCAGACGATAACGCATAAATCACTTCAGCACGCGCTTGAGGCAGCCGTCAAAACGCTGGACCGCGAAGACAGAAAATCATCCAGCGATAAGCTTCACAAATTTTTGGTTGCCGCATCCGGTGGCATCGGGGGCGCCTTCGGTCTTCCTGCGCTGGCGATTGAACTGCCTGCAACAACCGTTATCATGTTTCGGTCCATCGCCGACATAGCCCGCAGTGAAGGAGAAGATATTCAAAGCATTGAAACACGTCTGGCCTGCCTGGAAGTCTTTGCCTTGGGCGGCAGTTCTGACAAAGACAACGCCGCGGAAAGTGGTTATTATGCCGTCCGGGCGCTGCTGGCAAAACAGGTATCAGAGGCGGCGAAGTATATCGTTGAAAAAGGCATCGCTGAAGAAGGCGCCCCCGCGCTGGTCCGCCTGATTGCCGTTATTGCCTCCCGTTTCGGCGTCAATGTATCTCAAAAAGCCGCCGCATCGGCAGTTCCCGTGATCGGCGCCGCCGGCGGTGCTTTGATCAATTCCATCTTCATGGACCACTTTCAGAATATGGCCAGAGGGCATTTTATTATCAGGGGGTTGGAGAGAAAATATGGGGAGAAGACAGTAAATAACCTGTATTTAATTTAAGGAGGCAATCATGTTTTGTCGTAAGTGTGGAACTGAAAATGATGAATTAATGAACTTCTGTGGATCTTGTGGTGCGCCTCTGAAGGAGGGTGATGCATCTTCTGAGAAGCAACCTGATGTCAAGCCAAAAAAAAAGACATCCACTATACTGAAGATCGGTTTATTAGTTCTTGTCGCCATTATAATATTATTGATTATTGCTTCATTATCAGAAAATAAACAAACAGCCACAAATATGACGGATTCAGCACAACAACAATCAAAATCCGAATCTAGAGTCATGACCACTGAGGAAATCGCCCAATTGGGCAGGGCATCGACAGTCTATATAAAGGGGAATTTTGTAGAAAAAAATCTGATATTCAGCGATGATGAGCGCGAGTGGATCGCTTCTGGGGTAATCATTGAGAAGGCAGATAGCAAATATATTATTTTGACAAATGAACATGTTACAGGATTTGTCGAAATGTATAAAGCCGACAGCTTGCCACATATTTCTAAATATGAGATTACCATAACCATGCCGGATGGGAAAACATGTCTTGCGGAAAAAATATTTCTTAACGAGGATTTTAAAGACTATGCCTTGCTGATAGTTGATGGGAGTGTGGGCAATTACCAAACAATTCCATTGAGCGATGCCATCCCGCCACAGGGTGCTAAGGTTTTCGCAATGGGCCATCCCGAAGGATTCTCCTATTCATTTACTAGCGGTGTCTTATCAGCCATGAGAAGCTATGATAAGTATGGTGAAGTAATACAAACCGATGCACCTATCAATTCGGGCAATTCAGGTGGGCCTTTGCTAGACGAAAGAGGGCGCTTGATCGGTATCAATACTTTTAAATATAAGGATAAGGAAGAAAATACAGAATCCTTAAACTTTGCGACCAGTTCAAGGGAGATATTGAATGGGTTAAACGCAAAAAAAATGAGGGAGATACCTATCAATCCAGAGGGTCTGACCAGATTATTCAAAGAATTAAAGGAATAACTTTTTCGAAGCAAGGGGCTAACCTACAGCAAGTAGTTGATATTCAAGACGGAAGGAAATTATAAGGAGGTTAAAATGAAAATTAATTATGCAAAGATAGTACTGTTGTTCATATTTGCCATCTGTTTAATAAATATAAATGCTTGCCAAAAATGTGATCCTACTGATGACATTAAAAGGATTGCGCAGGAAGAAGCTGAAAAAGCTGCAAAGCAGGCCATAGAAAAGATTGAAAAAGATATGCAAGATGCAGCTGAAATAGAATACCAAAAGAAAAAAAATTTCATTATAAAAGCTATTATAGTCCTAATAATCGTTATTGGTGTTGCTGTATTGTTGAGATATGGAATTAGAAAAAATAGAAAAAATCTAAACATAAGGAAATGAGCAAATAAATGAAAACTTCTTTTATCAACAAAAGAACAATTGAAATCAATCTTGATGAAAATGAGCCAATTACGATACTGGAGCCGGAAAGCATCATTTTTTTTGATGGTGATCCTGAAAAAAGAAATGATCAGTTTCTTGATTTTAAATCAATGATAAAAAAAGGATCCCTTCTGTCTTCCAATATTAGGGGGAAAGCCTCATTAGTCTTATCATTACCTAGGGGGTATTATATAAAGATAATAGAAATTAAGGGCAAAGACGATATGCTATATGAATACAAAAACGTTTTATTCTATTCTAACGACATTCAACTAACAGCAGAATTTGCTCCTTTAAAAATTATAGCGACAACAGGAAGCCTTGCTCGCTTATGCTTTCATGGTTCTGGATTTATAGGCATTATGAGTCAAGGTGAGCTTATACAAAAACAAATATCAGAGAAAGGAGTTTATGTGTGCTGCAATAATTTAGTCTCCATTCCAAGGTCGGTTAGTTTAACGCCTTGTGTTTATGGTAATGAAACAGCATCTCAGAGCATGTCTTGGCATTACCTGATAACTAACGAGAAGAATGTCGCAGCATCTATAATAATAGAATCTGTTTGCATGAGCGGCAGTTTGCAATCTCAGGCGTCAGGCGAAGGTATATTTAAAAGATTCATAAAAGAGGTCGTGCCGGGCGCTCAAACATTATGGAAGTAATTATGCTTTATGCACTCCATGAAAAATTTATTCATTAAGAATGATTACGAATACTGGGAGTATAACAAGTAATTGGCGTATATTAAAAACGAAATAGTTTTATGAGCACTGAATGCAAATTACTCTTGGCCAGGAATATCAGGAATCGTTGCCGAAGATTTTCCACATCATTTTTACAGCACGATGTCTGATCCATAGACATTTTTCGCGACGGTGCGAATCGACGCTATAACCATGTTAATCACCGGAAGTTGCGTGATAGCAAAAGAGATGTAAAATTATGGGGCGCTATGTAGATTCCGTTTTGGTCAGGGGCGAACGTGTGGAGTATTAGGCTAAACTGCACTGGCGGATTTATTTTACGGCAAATGCCTTGTTTACGCTTTGGATATCGCCAATCATCCGTCAAAAAACCAGCGAGTTCGTTATCACCAACAAGCGAATCATCATGAAAACAGGTTTGATTTCCAGGAAGACATTTGAAATGAATCTGCAAAAAATCGAGTCGGTCAATGTTGATCAATCTTTTTGGGGAAGATTGATGGGGTTTGGAAATGTCAGCATTGTCGGAACAGGCGGATCAAGGGAATCTTTCTCCGACATCAGCAAACCGTTGCTTTTCCGCCGCAAGTTTCAGGAAATGGATATTTTGATAGAATAGGCAGAAAACAATAGAAGACGCTGGGCAAACCTAAATAAAGAAGGCGCTGATAGAGCTGAGGAGAAGAAAAACGGAATCATGACAAATAACTGTTTGGCGAAGGTTACACGGAATAATGACATGAAGACATTTATCGAAGAAATCAGGCTGCCTGATGAAAAAAAGATCCTCGACTATCTGGAAGAAGTTTTAAACGTCAGCACGATCACTGATCTGTTATCCTTTCATGCGAATCAGAAAAAAGATCGCAGTCTGTCTAAAAAAATGCAATTCAATCTGCCGCTCTCGCCGCAGGTTGGGGGGAATCTTTACGCTCTGACACAGGAAATCCTTCATCTGCTGAATTACACCGATCGCCCGGTTGCCTTTTACATATCCAATGATTCAGGTTTTAACGCAACGTCGTTTTTCAATCGCAATGATGATGAACCCCATTACATCGTTTTCAACTCCGGCCTTTTGGAAAAACATACCGAAAAGGAGATGCGTTTCGTTATCGGCCATGAACTGGGTCACCTGATTTACAAACATTCAATTTTCAATCATGTCGTTGACTATATTTATCCTTCAGGATTCCCCGATTTTATTAAAAAAATCTATCAACTCTGGTCGAACCTCAGTGAAATGTCCGCCGATCGCATAGGCTCTCTGGCTGTGGATGATTTCGATACAGCCGTGAGCGCAATGTTTAAAATGTCCAGTGGTTTGGACATGGAGAGCTTACAGGTCAATGCAAAGCATTTCATGGCGATGAACGACAAACTGGTGGCTGACATGACCACCTCGCGGCTGAATTATCTTACGGAAACACACCCGGCAAATCCGCTCCGCGTCAAGGCATTGGATGTCTTTTACCATAGCCGACTGAGAACGAACTTCCTGCAGAGCCGGAAATTTGTCCAGGATAATAATCTCCGTCGGCAGACCGATAAATTGATCGCCCTGCTTCAGGAGCAGCCGGAGGATGATATTGATCAGGCCGGACTGGATTTTCTGGCCGCCGCCGGTTATTATTTAATCAACAGCGATGGCGATGTAGCCGCCGAAGAATATGATGAGTTTATGAATATGCTGTCTGTGTTCCATTCCTGGCCCCCGGACTATGTGCAGCAGTTGCTGAAGAAGAAAAAAATAATGAACATTATCAACAAATCCGCCTCTGTTATTGTTGAAAAATGCCCTCAGTATGTTATCTCTCTGTTCAGGACTCTGGTGCCTCTCATTACAATAAACAAGCGTATTAAGAATGATGAGATAGAAGCCCTGCTTACGATTGCCGGGAAATTGAAATTGTCGAAACCGGAGGCCATTGAAATCATCCTGGAAAACATCAGAGGCAAGTATCAGCCAATGGTGTAACAATATCTTTTAATGATAACATCAGAACCGGATGAAAAAGAGGTGAACAATGCCGATTTTAGAAACCAACAAGCCGGGCATTGCGGCGGTCTTGAGCCTGGTCATTCCCGGTGTGGGGCAGTTTTACAACGGCACGTTCTGGAGGGGAATCTTCTGGCTGATCATCACGCCAGGCCTCTGGATCGGGTCCGGTGGAACCCTGGGCTGGATTTGTCACGTCATCGCGGCTGTTACGGCTTATAATTACGCCAAAAGGCCGGAAAATGCCGATGAAAAACCGCTCGGCGCAGAACTGATGAAGAAGGAAGAAAACTTTGATATCTTGAAGGACAACAGGAAGTAAAGCATGGCAACTTACCTGTTAAAATAATTTAATATTTAAGAATTTCATAGAGAAATTATACTCATAGGAGTCGAAAAGTGACGCTCTCGGCAGCCATGTCGGGAGCATTACTTTTTGAACCATGCTTCTATATCGGCCAGAGCTCCTGATAAAACAGGGCCTGGCCTTTTTTACACTCTTCGCCAACCACTCCCCCAAGACATCCCCTCCAGACAAATCGCTTTTGACAATCCAGCCAAATGCGATCTTTGTCTTCTGCAATTTTCAAGCACTCCCGCGGGGGAGCTTGAACCTGCCTGACGATTCTTCATCAGCATCACCAACAGACGTGTCGAACATTGAAACTTATCAATCCGTCGCCACTGCGGCGACAATAATAAAACTCAAGGAGGAATTATCAATGATCAAAGACTATTTACAGGCTGGATTCCCAACCCTGTGCGTCCTGACACAAGAACCACACAGAGCTGAAGAAGCATTACCATGTGACGGCTGGAACTTCGTCATCTGGGACTGTTTAAGAGGCATCAGGGAAGCATCCACAATGAAGCCCATCGACGAAATCAAAGACCCGGTGGAAGCTTTAAACTGGCTCAACGGATACCAGGATACTGTTCTGATCTGCCATAATCTGCATTTGTTCCTGGAAAGCCCTGAAGTCATTCAGGCCATCCAGAACGGCGTTGCCAGGTGGAAATCCACCGGTTGCGCGTTAATCATGGTCTCGCCCATTATTCAGCTTAAACCTGAAGTGGAAAAGTTCTTCCATCTGGTGGACCTGCCTTTGCCTGACGACGAAGAATTATTCACTCTTCAAAACGAACTGGGCAAACCGCATAATATTAAACCAAACAGAAAAGCGGCCCGAGCAGCCAAAGGCCTAACAGAGTTCGAATCTGAAACAGCCTTCGCTCTTAGCTTAATCAGGAAGGGCTACTTCTCAACCAAGGTCATATCAGAAGCAAAATCACAGATGATACGCAAATCAGGCTTAATGGAATTCTGGGAGCCAGCGGACATCGCCGACGTAGGAGGACTAAACAACTTTAAATCATTCATCGCCAACAGAGCACAAGCATTCAATCCCGAAAGCACAAACCTACCACAAATTAAAGGAGTCCTATTAGTCGGCATTCCCGGCACCGGAAAATCATTAGCCTCAAAAGCGACAGCATCAATATTGGGCTGGCCACTCATTCGTTTGGATATAGGCTCACTCAAAAATTCTTTAGTGGGCGAAAGTGAAAGACGCATGAGAGAGGCAACCCGGTTGATCGACGCTTTTGGTAAGGCAATCGTCTGGATAGATGAAGTTGAGAAAGCATTTGCGGGGACAAGATCAAGCGGCGAAACCGATGCAGGTACAAGCGCCGCCATGTTCGGCCATACCCTTACCTGGATGCAGGAAACAACTTCCAGCGTCCTGGTTATGGCGACAGCAAATAACATATCTCAGCTTCCACCAGAGTTTATTCGAGCAGGTCGGTTTGACGCAACGTTTTTCGTCGACCTTCCTACAAAATCAGAAAGAACAGAGATCATAAAAATCATGAATCGCAAATGGGGATCAGAAATTCCTATCAGTTGTTCCGACCGACTCACTGGCTACACCGGAGCGGAAATAGAACAACTGGCCAAGGATTCATTATTTGATGGTCTCGACCAGGCGTTTGACGCCTTAGTTCCATTATCCCGTACCATGAGGGAAGATATTGACGCCCTCAGACAATGGGCAAAAACCAGAGCCCGACTCGCCAATACTCCAGATGACGAACCGGACGAACAAAGAAAGATCAGGCCGACCCGTAAAAAGGATGCGGCCAAAGATCAATCAGAAATTCCAGACCAGAAATCAGAAGTCATCGTTAATCCCTGAGATGAGAGAGCTGCCCGTCCGCTTTTATGGATACGCACCCGATAGAGCCGTTCGGGAAGATATATCGCATCAGACAGTGAAAGATGCGTCTCTCTCATAAATTATAATCCAATACACCAGAAAGGAGAAGACAAATGGCCTATACACCGGAGTTAAACGAATCGGCATCGGCAACATTAAGGAGAATTGCCTGGTCTCTTGGCCAACCCATGACCAGGACACTCAACGCGATCTTCATCAAGTTGCCGGATCTGATAGACAAGGAGAAGATCTGCAAAAGCTGTAGAGACCCTTCTGCATGCAACACCTGCGGATTCAACGGGAATAAAGCGGCATAGATCAAGAATAGACTGAAAGGACAAAAGATATGAGTCATGTCAGTAAAATCGAACTGGAAATACAATTGCTGGAGGATCTGAAGCTGGCCTGTAAAAGGCTCGGCTTCATCTTTCAGGAAAACCAACAAACCTATAACTGGTATGGACGATCCGTCGGCGACTATCCCTTGCCCGAGGGAATCACAGCTGATGATCTCGGCCACTGCGACCATGCCATTAAAGTCCCGGAATGCGCCTATGAGATAGGTGTCGTCAAAAGAGGATCGAAATACATCCTTCTCTGGGACAGCTGGCACGCTGGCGGATTGGAAAAGAAGATCGGCAAAGACGCCGGTATATTGAAACAAGGCTACACCATTGAACGTATCAAAAGGGAAGCTAAACGGAAAAAGTACCAGGTCAGAGAGATTAAACAAGATCAATCCATGCGATTGGTTTTAAGGCTCTCTTAAACCGACAAGATCAGGAAGGAAAGACAATATATGAAAACTTCGTATTACTTTTCCAACCGGATCAGAGAGCCGGGACTGAACCTGGTTGCCGTATCCAACACCTATCCCAGACATCTGCCTTGGCTGAAAGACGCCCGCCTATACAGGAAGCTTTGCCCGGGCTGGCTTTTGGTAAAAGATTACAAACATCACAAAATCTCCTGGCAGAACTATGCCGAGATCTACCGGGAAGACATTCTCGACAAACTGGATCCGGAAAAGGTCTATCATGAGATGAAGGAAGATGCTGTAATCCTTTGCTGGGAGAAGCCGGGCAGGCTCTGTCACCGAAGACTGATTGCCGACTGGTTCTATGACCGTCTGCAAATCAGGGTAAACGAATTATAAAACGGAAAGGAGGCGACAGAATATTAAAATCGACCATCTGTATCATCACAGCATATCCAGAGACGCCCTGATGGACATCCTGGAAAGATTTGAGCGCCGGGCGATAGAGGCCATCGAAACGGATAGAAAGATTAACGCCGATAATTACGAAAGTGTCGGACGGTATAAACTGATTGTAAGTATCAGAAAAACCATTGACCTGGCATTTTGTAAGCATTGGACAAAATCAAGTTATACACTCGATGACATCATGAAAGCCGGCAATCTCTGGGACTGACTCTTATCAAAGAGACCTCGCCGGTATTCGTCACCATTAAAAATTAAATCACTACGAAAGGAGGTGAACCATTGACCGCTGAATCCATCCTGAAAAGAAGATATTCAATTGAACAAACCAAACCAGCTAATCAGGAGACTGAAACAACAAAGTTACTCAACCGTTGCGGGAGCAGCCGCTGCAAGGTCTGCCTCATCAGAGAGAACGACCAAATGCCGCCCCTGCAGATCAACAGCGTGGAGAAGGTTTATCAGCTGGTCAAGGATGAACTGGCGTCGGCAGACAGAGAGATGATGCTGTCCGTCATGCTGGATACAAGACTGCACCTGATCGGCATCGAAACCGTTGCCATCGGCAGCCTTAACGTCTGCGGATCAACGGCGACGGAAGTGTTCAAAGGAGCGATTCTGGCCAACGCGGCCTGCATCATCCTGGCACACAACCATCCCTCGGGAAATCCCGAACCCAGTCCGGAAGATGTCGCGTTCACGAATAACCTGATCCGATGCGGCAAGCTGCTGGGCATCAGAATCCGTGACCATCTGATCGTATCCAACAGAGGATTTATGTCCATGGGAGAGCTCGGACTGATCAATCTGTAAATCCCGGAATCACAATCAAAGGAAACTGCCATGAAAGAGATCATTATCGACGTCTCGGCCGACGGAGAGATTTCCATCGAGACCAGAGGCTTTAGCGGAAAGTCCTGCCTGAAAGAGTCCCAGTTTATCAAGGACCTTCTGGGCAAGGAGAAATCACAGCTTTTGACCCCGGCTTACTACCAGGGAAAACAGAAGACCAAGAAGTACCTGCAGTTGTGCGGGTAGATATTAACCAATCGAAAAGGAGGAAAAAATGAAAGAATTTCAAAATGTTTTCAGAAAAGCCTGTCTGATCCAGCTGTCCACATCTACCTGGATGGGATCAAAAATGCTGGATCAGAGCCACATGTCGAAGGTCGCCCAGAACAGCGAGTGGCTGAGAGGGAGAAAATTCCTGATCAACCCGGAACTACTGGGGCCGCTGCATACCTCGACCCATCAGGCGAGGGATCTGGTGAAGCAGTATTCACTGCCTTTCCCGATCACGAGCCTCTACCTGATTCCCAAAGAGTCTCTGGCTTTCGTGGACGAGCGCCTGGCGCACCAGAAGACCATGTTCCTGGAAAAGGTGGATGCCTTCATCGCCACCTATGATCTTGCCAGAGATGAAGCCAAAAGACACCTGGCCGATCTCTTCAACGAAGCGGATTATCCTTTGGACATCAGAAACAAGTTCAAATTTGAATACCGGTTCCTGGCGCTGGATGTCCCCGGCAAGAGCGTCATTCTGTCGCCGGAGATATTCGAGCGGGAAAAGAAGAAGTTCGAAGACATGATGTCGGAAGCCAGGGATCTCGCCGCGGTAGCCTTGAGGGAAGAGTTTGTGGAAATCGTAAACAGCCTGGTCGAGAAGCTGAGCACGAACGGCGGACAACCCAAGACCATCAAAAGCAGCATGTTCAACAAGCTCCATGAGTTCGTATCCGATCTGGCCATCCGGAACATCTTTGACGATGAGAAGCTGATGGAGCTGGCCGATATAGCCCGTCAGACCGTTTCCGGCATCTCGCCCTACGGCCTCAATTACAACGGCCAGATGAAAGAAAGAATCAAGACTTCCATGGGGATTCTCAAGCAGGCCATTGAAGATTCCATCGAGGATCTGCCGAAAAGGAAGATCAGAATGTCTCTTGCCGCTTAAGATTTTCAAGTCTTAAGTATCAGAGTTGATCCATTCTGCCACATCAGAAGTATCAGGATCAAATCACCGGACAGACCCATAAGAGAGAAGGCATTCCCATGGGGATTTTAAACCCGGCGAGAGCTGGATTTTAACTCCAATGGAGCATCCCCAATACTTCTAACCTTGAAGGACCTGTCCGAATCAACTTTCCAAATAAGTAAAATTAAAACCATGAGCTGGATTGGTACGGCAATCTTCCCCATAGATTTGTCTCCATCATTCAGTTCATCAGGGGGAGGGACAGAGTTTTAGAGGCAGGCTCAGGCTTCGCTGCCGCTCTGTCCTCTCCCCAATTATTACAATCATTCCAATAATCAAAATCAGAAAGGAGAAACAAGAAATGAATCAAGTGATCATTACCGGAAACCTGGGAGACGATCCCAAAGATTTTTACACACCTGACGGAGTCGCCATCTCGACATTCCAGATGGCTTTCAGAAGCGGCAAGGACAAGACCAGCTGGGTCAAGGTCAACTGCTACAACAAACTCGCGGAACTTTCCACCCGCTGCCTGCACAAAGGCGCCCGGGTGGCAGTCAACGGCCTTCTCGACCAGCAGAAGTGGACGGATGAGCATGGCAATCAGAAAACGGGTTATCGCCTTATCGCCAACCAGGTTGAATTTATCAAAACGGATGGCCGGGGCTTCAATAAAGAAGCCGTCGCCGAAGGCGAAACCCAGGGCGAAGCTGTCCATGACGATGTTCCCTTTTAACTAAGCAAAGGAGAAAGACATGACTTCAGCCGACATCACTCAGAGAAGCAATAAATCGAATGGCCTGAAAATGTTTCAGGCCGAGGATGGCCAGTATTATGTGGAAAGCGCGGAAGGGAAGATCTGTTATCGGGTCAGCGGAAACAATGGCTCGAGATCCTGCACCTGCGGTGACTACACCAGCATGATTGCGAAAGATCCTACCTTCCAGTGCAAACATATTCTGGCTGTCATCAACGGCAACGGCAACATCAAAAATGTTCAGATGGCCCGGAATCAATCTCCAAAGTTGGATGAAAGATTCATCATCAAGATTAAAGCCAAGGAATTCGTCCTGTATACGGGACTGCTTGACCTTGCCCATCAGAAGGGCATCAAAAGGATCACCGTGGAAGCCGTCCAGTATCCGACCAAGGATAATAAACTGGAAGCGATCTGCAAGGCCACTGTCGAATCCAAAGATGGAGAGCTGTTCGTGGAAATCGCGGATGCCAACCCTCTCAATGTCAACCGGATGGTTGTGGAGCATATCCTGAGAGTGGCTGCCACCAGGGCCAAAGCCAGGGCCTTAAGAGACTTCACCAACATTGGTATGACGTGTCTTGAGGAGCTTGGCGAACTGGATGACCTTTTAGATGATGATACCGGAAAATCCAGAATGAGGCGACGTGAGCCCCGGACCGAAACCGTAACCACTGAAGCGACCACTCAGGCTCCGCCGAAGCAGGAGCAACAAAAAGGAGGAGCGACGACTCATGACCGAAGAATTAAAGAAGCTCAACAAGCGAAAAAGGAAACAGACAAAGTATCTGAAGCAACAGGCAAAGCTTCAAGTACAGGAGCTCCTGCCTCTTCAAAGAGGGAGAAGAATCCGAAAGCTTCTGATCCCGAGAATACAGAAGCTCAGATTAAACCGTCTGAAGCCCAGGTCAAGGCGATTGAAAAACTTGCCGAAAGACGGGGCATCAGCGGAGAACAAATCGTGAAGATATTCACGGACAAGTTCCAGAAGCCCTATGTGGAGATCAATGCCGATGAGGCCAAGAACTTCATCAAGCATCTTCAGCAGGCAGCGTAATCTGTTCAACGAATAAACAACCATTGGCGGGGTCTGGATGAAGAATAAAACCTTTGCCCGGATCTCGCCGCCTTTCATCAATCAACCAGAATTTAAAGATAAGGAGAGCAAAGGATGAAACTATCAGAGTTTCGAAAAGGTCCCCACCTGTCTGCATCGGCCATTGCCGAATACATGGAATGCAGCCTGAGTTACCGGTTCTCCAGAATAGATCAACTAAAACCGGAATTTAAATCCGACAATATGGAGTTTGGAAGCTGCATCCATCAGGCTCTTGCCGATTTCCACCAGGAAAGAATGATGGGGACTATTTTAACCATGGAACAATTGCAGGAAAGGTTTATCTACCATTGGACTATCCGGGCCTTTGACAACACTGAAATCAAATATGGCCCGGAGAACAGCTTCGACAAGTTTCTGGAAAAGGGTCAAGCTCTTCTGGAAACCTACCATGACCATTTCTCAGACGAGAATGTCACGGTGATCGCCATCGAGGAGCCATTCCGGTTCAACATTGAAAATCTTCCTGTTCCCGTTGTCGGCGTCATGGATTTGGTCGAAGAAGATCATCAGGGCAACATCATTATTACGGATTTTAAATCCGTCGCGAAATCCTACACGGAAAATGATGTGAGCAGGAATCCGCAACTGACCCTGTACCATCTTTTCTGCAGGTCCAACGGATACGCCGGCAGGAATATCATCCTGAAGCTGGATTGTCTGATCAAGACCAAGACCCCGCAGTTCAAAAGATACTATACGGCCAGAGATAAACAGGACGAAATGAAAGCTGTGAAGAAAATCCAGGAAGTCTGGAAAGGTATATCAAAAGGCATATTCATTCCGAATGACACCAGCTGGAAATGCAACGAATGTTTCTACAAGACTGCCTGTAATGCCTGGTATCGGGAAGAAGCGGCGTGAACCATCACGATCATCCAAAACACAAAACAAAAATAATGGAGGAGGTAATGAAGAAAAGACCTCAACTCAACGAACAACAACGTAAGGCGGCCAGCTTCGGTAACGGTGTCGCCAGTGTGCTGGCCATACCCGGAAGCGGCAAAACACTCACCATGACTCACCGGATCGGCAATCTGATCCGTAATCATGGTGTAGCGCCGGAGAATATCCTGGGATTGACCTTTACCAGAAATGCCGCCGCCGCCATGAAGGAGAGATTGAAACCGGTATTGAACAAGATGACGTCAAAGGTTCAACTGCAAACGATTCATGCGTTCTGCTATTCATTATTAAAAAGTGAAGGCAAGACCTTTGAGATCATCACAGAGAAGGACCAGTTGACATTGATCAAGAAGCTCGCCAAGAAAGAGAAGGTCGGTAAGATTCCATCAGGCATGATTGTCAGGGAAATCGGATTGGCTAAAAACAATCTCATTACCTGGCAGGAATTCCAGGAGATGTATCTCGGAGATTTAGCCATGATGAAAATCGGCCATATTTATATGGCGTATGAAGAGTCCAAACGACGAAACATGCAACTTGATCTGAACGACCTTCTGATGGAGACTTACAAGCTCCTGAAGGAGAACAAAGAGGTCAGGAAAAAATATCAGGAGCAGTACAGCCATATTTTGGTCGATGAATTTCAGGATACGAACCCGGCCCAGATGGGCATCTTGAAATTATTGGTCTCTGAAAGAAACGGAGACTCAAGCTTTTGGGTATGCGGCGATGACTGGCAATCAATCTATGCCTTCACCGGCGCATCTGTGGGTAATATTCTGAACTTTAACGAGATGTTCAGGAATGCCAGGCAGTTCATTCTGGATATGAACTACAGATCAACACCGGAGATACTGAATGTTTGCCAGAAGCTGATTGCCCATAATACCAGAAAGATCGAAAAGACGCTAAGGACGGAGAACGCCAATGGAGAAACCGTTGTAACTCTTGCCGGTGTTAACGAAGAAGACGAATCTTTACAGATCGTCAATGAAATTAAAGACCTTCTGGAAAGAAAGGGATACAGCTATAAGGATATTGCCATTCTGTATAGGGCCAATTGCCAAAGCAGAATCATAGAGGAAGGCTTTTCCAAATATAAGATTCCCTATCATGTGGAAAACGGCATGAGCTTTTACCAGAGACATGAAGTGAAAACATTGCTTGAATATCTGAGATTTATCGACGACCCAAATTCCGATGACGGTGATGATGCATTGAGAAAAATAATCAATGTACCCAACCGTTATATCGGCAAGAACTTCATGACGGAACTGGAAGGCTATGCCAACCAGAAAGAAGTCCATCTGTATCAAGCACTCAAGACGATGCGGATTGAGATTCCTTATCTGAGAAAATATATCAAACAGTTTGTCGAGATTATAGACCCCTTAATAAGGGACAAGAGCCAACTGGAGCCGGCCGAGATGATCGGTATTCTGAGGGAAGCTCTGGAATATGATCGTTTTATCACAGATGACGACGTTCCAAGTCCTGATGATGAGAAGGTCGCCAATGTAAACCAGCTACAGCTGGCAGCGACAAGATATAGCGACATTCGGTCGTTGTTGAATTACACGGACAGTTTCAAGGATGAAACGTCCAATGACAAGGATGGTGTCAGTTTAATGACCATCCACAAAGCCAAGGGACTGGAGTTTCCAGTCGTATTTGTCACCGGCTTGATTGACGGAATGCTTCCGCATAAAAACGGTGACATCGAAGAAGAACGAAGAATCGCATTTGTGGGTATTAGCCGAGCGATGAAGCAGCTTTATCTGACCTGTTCCAGCACTTATGCTGGAAGGCCAGTGAAGCGCTCACCGTTTCTGGAGGAGATGTTTTCGGGGGAGTGAATGAAGAAGATGATGCGCCGGCGGCCGCTATGAAAGTAGTGGCGCCGGTGGTGTCTGTGAAAAGAAAAGAAGAAAACACTTTTTTATTTTTCTAAAATGTTCCGTTATGCAAGGACATATGTATGTTCGAATAGAAGCGGTTTTCAAAATTACATACATATGTCTTCTATATGTAAATAATGAATCTGAGCATGTGGGTAATTACTATCTGTCGAGCATTGATTAAAAACGTATGCAAGATGTGCTATGTTGCGATGCTTTTATCAAGCTTTCTCTCAGTACTCAGCGAGTCTTTCCTGAGAAAAACAGGTGTGTGCAAAAAAATAACTTCACCTACAAAGTGTGAGTGGCGCCAAGTTATTGAAAACAAGCATTACGGATCGAAAGTAAGTAATCGCAGCGCTAAAACCTCAGTACGCTGGAACGCCTTGGGTGATGTCACGGAACAACACGGTGTCAACATAGCCTTGAAGCAATTGGACACGCACTTGCTGCAATAGCCCCTGGGCTACGGGAAACCCGCCTTCGGCCAGATATTCAAATAAGCCGTTGATCAAAGGTCTCAAGCGTATCGGTAAAGACTTCCGCTTATTCGAAAGATTTGCATAATATACATCCGTTATTGTGAACGTAGCGAAGCAATTTCATTAGTTATTGATATTTAAAGGGATCACAAGGTCGCTTACGCTCCGCGCGATGACAAAATATTAATTATACAAAGCTTTCTTATTCTCATGACATGCCGTTCTTCAACCTTGATCAAGTGTCAAAAAATTCAAATGTCTCGATGCATAGATGATAGTGCCACATCAAGATAAGACCGAATTACCTGCAAGGACAATTACCATTAAATAGTCACTTCCACATATAGCGCAGAGTAAGCGAGATCAGTGGCATCATAACACCTGAATTCTTTACTAACCTTAATTCTCTTTAAGGCTTCAATATTTTTTTTCAATAGTTCATCATCCTGCCACGTTATCTTACCATATCTGCTCATCAACTTCAGGTAGTCAGACTTCCTCAGTCTGTTATGGTAGGCAAGGTCATTACCACCGATCAGTTTCCACATGAAAGGGGAATATTTAAGGAAGTATACCCCATTACCTAATCCGGCAGAATCAAAATGATCATGCAACCCTATATTGTGGTAATGTCTTCCATTAGGTCTCAATACCCTTACAGATTCCTTCATTATCCCTTCAAGGATAGTGAAGGGTATGTGCTCAAGAACACCATAAGAAAAGACAAGATCGATGGAATGGTCAGGAAACGTTGTTTTCTGTGCATCGCCAGGAGCGTGGTATTCTGCGCTGATCAGATTGAGGAATTCGTTTCTTGACGTCACCTGCTTCAGCTTATTCAATTTCCTTATAATCGTCTCGGGATTTACCCTCAAATCCTGTGCCACCTCAAGATAGTTTTCCGCCAGCAAATTTACGTATCTCATTGTAAGATTGAAGGAAAGGACAGGCCGGATGTCGATCAAATAAATCTTTTTTGCTCCGAGGAGATAGAAAAGAGTTGCCCCGATAGAATACCATCCTGGTCCAATTTCTAAAACCGTTTTCCCCTCTAAAGAAAAGCGACAATTCAGCCCCATGATATGCTTCACTTGAACTCTATAGCCAGTGAGCATATTCGCCTTAGAAAAAGCATGACGCAGATTCTGGATAAAATAATTTATCCTGTAGTTATATGGAAGGGGAGATATGAGAATATGAATAAGTGCCTTGATACGCCATGCTACTGAACCGAGTGCTGTATTCATCTTTTCCCTTCGAATGGCTTTTACTTATTTTTTTGTGGCGAATAATTCACTTTTTTCTCTTGGCAAATTTCCTGACAAAAAGAGACCTTTGAACAACCCCTTTAGTTTTCATTTGCCTGATCAACTTTAATTGAGTCGAGTAGACCGGTTTCTCCCGATATTTAGGTTGATGTTTGTTTTCTCCGTTTGCCGCATAGTTTCCCATAGGTGACACAATACACGACAGCCAATAAATATCACAATAGCTGAGAAATTAAAACCATTTATTGCTGGTTGAAAGCAATCATATTTGCCAGGGTTGACAATGTGTTTAGTACAGGAAGAACATCAGACCATCATCATCCAAAAAATTCACTCGCTTGAAATCCGCACCTTTCAGCTTGTTATCAATGAAATCAAAAAAGCCATCCCACGAGAGCATGAGATGGCTTAATAATCATAGCACACGATAAGATAAACCGGTTTATTTAACGGCGTCTTTAAAACCTTTGCCGGCTTTAAATACAGGAACTTTCTTTGCAGCTATTTTAATAGCCTCACCAGTTTGGGGATTTCTGCCTTTTCTGGCTTTTCTTTTGCTCACGGAAAAAGTGCCGAATCCTACCAATGTTACTGAATCACCCTTTTTCAATGCTTTCTGGATTGCCGCCAATGTTGCGCCTAATGCCTCTTCCGCTTCTTTCTTGCCGCACGTAACCTTGGCCACTTCTTCGATCAATTCTTGTTTGTTCATCTATGTCCTCCTTGGTATTTGTGTTGAAATTATAAGTGCTTATACATTATAAATTCATGAAATTCAATCATAATCAAGTTTTGCGGGTTAAGGTTTTCTTATATACCGGCAAGGGCTGGCTTATTTCTTCTTAAAAAGACGGCTTGGCTTTGGTTTCCGAACTTTTTTACGTTCCTGTAATAGACGGAAAATGTTTTTCTGTCGCCTTGTCGTTTGCTGCTTTGCCATCATGATCCTTCTTTAAAATGATCAGTGTCCAGTTCGCGCCGCATTCCCGGGATATTATTTTTTCTGAATCTTCATCTTTCTGGAGAGAAAGGAGCTGTCGTCACCGTCATGAAAATATATTCTGCCGATTAATGTATTATCCTGAAAAATAAAGTCTCCGAATCCGCTTACTGGTGTGCATTCATCATTGCCTTCCCAGGAGAACTTGTAGTGATTGCCTTTCTGCTTTTTAATATCCATCTGGCCGTCAACACAAATGAAGTGAAAATTTCCATCTGAACCAGAAATGTTGAAATAACCGGTTTCGGTTAAATCGATGTCTTTCTTTTCCCAAAGTTCCATTTCTGTAATTTCATATTTTCCGTCGATAGTCATTGGATAGTATTTCTCCGGATTAAACTGCATTTTCGGGATAAGGTTTTTCGGAATATTGATGCCAAATATCTTTCGGCACATTGAGCTCTTTTAAAGTGACCGTCAATGGCTGTCCACCGTTCCAGGAGTGATATTTGGGATCGGTGTTAAAAGGGATGACGATTGTTCCGTTGCTGTCGATGTAAGGTCTGTCTTGCTGGTTCATTTTATTGAGATGTCCTTTTTTATAAAAATATTTTTAATGGCACGAGCCTCTTTGATTAATATTATTACGCCCGTTTTGTGCCGCTGTAAATAGCCGAAAATCTGAAATTCAAGAAAATCAGATAGAAATTATACATACATCAAATAACTGTTTTGCATACCGTGCATGTAAAAAGTGCATTGTATTCAAAACCGGCGCGATCATGTAAAAAGCTCTCAGAAAGAGAATCAGCTTGGCAACCTGGTTCTTTTACTGACTGCTGTTACAAAATCGCAATTTGATGAGCAGAAGATATTCGAAAGGATGTTTTCTGTTTTTGTTCGATTTTGACCGTGGGAAAGAGTCTAAAAAAATTCGATTTTTCTTGTATATGTAGAATCTTCAATATACTCCGTTT
>Ga0116172_10001504_pt1 | contig 21431 bp, 14 predicted proteins | sample AD_UKC083_MetaG_FD_89799 | JGI IMG/M metagenome (GOLD analysis project Ga0116172, IMG submission 89799) | Active sludge microbial communities of municipal wastewater-treating anaerobic digesters from USA - AD_UKC083_MetaG | ecosystem: Engineered > Bioreactor > Anaerobic > Digestate | place: USA... | reverse complement strand
TGTCCACGCCCCAACGATATGCCTGTATGATCATATCGTCAATAGGCTCAGGCGCCTGCCCTTGGAATCCGGCTCCACCTGACATGATGACAGACATCCTGGTGGACATCCCGATGGACATCATGCTGGACATCCGCATGGACAGATACTACAATACTCGTTGCCAGTATTAGCTTTATGGAGGACATGAATGCGGACATATCAGCAGACACATCCATGGCTCGAATTCAAGCTCGACGCCAGTCGTCTCGATTACACAACATGGATGTTTCTCGGAGAAGCGATATCGAAAGTCGAGCATATCGCCGGAGTCCCCCTGCCACCGGCGACGGCCAGCCGTCTTCATGCTCTCTACCTCGCGAAAGGGGCGCTTGCTTCCACAGCGATAGAGGGGAACACCCTTACCGAGGATGAAGTGGTCAGGCATCTGGAAGGCCAGCTCACTCTACCGCCCTCCAGGCAGTACCTGGCTCGCGAGGTGGACAACGTAGTCGCGGCATGCAACCGTATCGGGCAGGTGATCATCAGCACCGGACCGTCTCCAGTCACGGTCGACGATATCAGAACCTACAACAGGATGGTTCTCGAAGGCCTCTCACTCGATGAGGATGTCTTCCCCGGAGAGTTCAGGCTCCACCGTGTACGCGCCGGTCGATACAGTGCCGTGCCCCCGGAGGATTGCGAATACCTGCTCTCTGAGTTCTGCGGGTGGCTCGGTTCACTCGTGCCCCCGGAAGGCCTCGAGATGGCTTTCTCCATCCTCATAGCCATCATCACCCACCTCTACTTTGTCTGGATCCATCCTTTCGGAGACGGGAACGGCAGAACGGCAAGGCTGCTCGAGTTCAGATATCTTCTCCAGGCTGGTTTCCCAACCCCTGCCGCCCATCTGCTCAGTAACTTCTACAACAGGACGAGGACCGAGTACTACAGGCAGCTCGACCGGGCGAGCAGCAGCGGCGGCAAGACTGAGGATTTCGTCGCCTATGCTGTGAGGGGTCTTGTCGATCAGCTCCGCGAGCAGCTCGATCAGATCAGGGTGCTGCAGATGGAGATCACCTGGCGCGACTACGTTCACGGGCGGTTCAGGAAGGGTTCACTATCGCGGGATCGACAGAAAATGCTAGTGCTCGAGCTCTCCAAGAGGGTCTTGGATAACGGCTGGGTCGATGTCCCGTCGATACCTGAACTATCCGCGGATACGGCCCGGGCATACTCGACCAGAACGGACAGGACTCTTGCGCGCGACCTGAACTCCCTGCACGGGATGAGTCTCGTGGAGCGTGAGAACGGCAGGGTTCGTGCCAACAAGCGCCTGATCCTGGCTTTCCTGCCGGCGAGAAGAGGTTAGTCGAGAGGCTCCAACAGGTGCGCGGACGGCTGGTGTTCTCTATTGCGGATCTCAGCACGATCCATCCGAAACTGAAAGGGGGTCTGCCGCGAAACCGGCAGACCCCTTGGATCAAGCGAGATGTCAGTCGGTAACTTCGGCCGCTTCATCCCTCCTGGGTTCCAGAAGGCCGTCGAAGACCTCGGTGTTGAAAAAGTCACCCATACTGATCGGTGCCCAGATCTCGAGGGAATTTCCCTGGAAAGACAACGCAATGTAGTGGAGAGGCTCGCCGAACATCGTTACTTCACTGGTCTTCGCAGGTACGGTCCTGCTCTGGGACCTTACCAGCAGCTCCCGCACCTGGTAGACCCAGACGATTCTGTCACGGCCGCCGTATGCGACGTATAGCGGCTCGCCGCAGGTACTCAACACGGTGCTGGAAGCCATTCCGCTGTAGAACTGAGTGGTTTCGTCGACGGTGATGAAGCCGCGGTTGAAGTCAGGCGACGGTTCGGGTCCGACCAGTGCCGGGCTGGTGAGCGGGGAACCGCAGGCAGCCAGGAGCATGGGCACTACAGGCAGCACGAGCAGGGCGAATCTCCTCATGGTCCTCTCCTCTGGTTATGCTTTTCGGTGTGGAAGTAGATTTCTTACCCGCTTCTTAGGATGCCGTTCTCTGCCTTCCCTCCTTTCCCTTGTGCACCCGCGCACAGTCCGGCCTCCTGTCTTGATGGTGTGGAGCGATGCCTGTTCGATTCGACGATCGAATCCCCTGTTTCTCTCAATACGTGAATCCGGACCTGAACTCGCCATGCACAGATTCGTTGTAGCGCTCCGCGCTCTGGGCCGAACCGAAGATGTTACCCGTGTAGAAGCCGAAACCCACGATGGCAAGAGCGTATCCCGCCTCGTCATTGTCGTTCCGGAATGAGGAGACAGCTCCCCATGCCAGGAGCCCGTTCACTACGAGTGATGCAAGCCCCGTTCCGTAGTGTCCCGTGTAGGCATAGCCGAGCCCAGGCACTATCCCGAGCAGCGCCGCTGCCGTCGGGCTGCGGGGCGCCTCGTCGGGGGCCTCTGCAAGACGAAGAATGGCTTGCTGCGATGCCTGAAACCGCGTGGATTCCTCGTCAACCAGAGAGAAGCTCTCGGCTGCTGCTTCGTAGGAACCTTCATAGACACCGGCCATTCCGCAGAGAAAATGGTACTCGGGCAGGTCGGTCTCCGATACCTCGTCCGCATGGGATGACAGGAATGAAACGGCAGTCGAAGGCATCCCCGAGTCCAGTACCCCGCGGGCAGTGAGCAGTATGGCACCAGAACGGATCGGGGTGGATGCCGGCAGAGCATAGAACCATTGCTGGAGCAGCCCGGACTGGCCGGCGAAGAACAGAGCCCTCCCCTCTCCGATTCGCGCACTGTCGGCTTCGGGAGTGTCCGGATAGTAGTAGATGATCCGCTTGTACTCGGAGATGGCCCTGTAGTAGTCACCCTCCCGGAGGAGTGACTCGGCGAAGCCGATGTCCATGTCGCTGGAGCCGAAGGCTCCCGAAGCTGACAGAAATACCAGGACGACCGTCAGAGGTCTCACCTTTCCTCACTTCCTGACTGGGTTGGCGGATCGTATCTCAGCCACCTTCCGTCGAGGAGCACGAGTTGATAGAAGTGGAGATCGTGGCCGCATCGGTGCAGCCGGTCGAAGGTCGCCAGCAGCCCCACCACCGGGCCCAGCCCGCCTATTGCCTGGCGGGAGAATCTCGAGCAGGACGGGTACATCGGACAGTTCGATCCGTTCACCGGGCTGACGACGTTCCTGTAGACCCAGAAAACAGATCCGAGAAGAAGCGATTGTGGAGATACGGCATCGGAGGAGGGAGCACCCGGGGTCTGATCAGGCCTGGAACCGAAGTCCCATGGATCCCAGCCTGCGGTTCCGGAAGCAATCGCAGCCGAGAGTATGACCGCCCCGAGTGCTCCTGAAATCACTGTTCTAGGCCTCGATTTCGGTCGCGAGCTGCACGGTGCAGTCCATCGTCGACCCGGCGGGGATCTCCACATCGCCGCCCTTCAGGAACAACCCGAGCACGCAGCAGATTATCGTGATCACGAGCGTGGAGGTCTGCTTGTTCTCCCCCTCGACGAGTTTCGTTCCCTGGATCGGCACCAGGGTGCCGTCGACCGCCTGAACCGAGCGGCATTCGAGGCTTATCACAGCAGGCTTCCCGATGGATCCCGGCTTTTCGGACCTGGTCACCTCGGCCGTTGCGGGAGCTCCAGCCGGGATGGCGATCACCCCATCCACCGTCACATCCTGGAGAACGCTCAGGTGGACGATGCTGCCCACTTCCGCGGTTGCCGGGGTCAGAGCCTCGTCGAATGCCAGGCTGACAGGCGTTCCCAGCGGAATGGTCAGGATGGCTGCGGTTGCCAGGGACGGGCAGAGCATCTGGATCGCAACCAGCAGGGCGGCAGAAACGGATACGAACGAACCTCGTCTCATCGTGACCCTCCGTCTTTGGTTTTGATACGGCACCACTGCCTGTAGAGGACGAGTTCATCCTCGACCATCCCCAGGCACAGAACCAGTAGAGACTCCCTTTCCTCGAGTGAAATAGCCGGCAGGATGTCCGGGACCAGGCTGGACGAATCGATGATGCTCATCAGAGCTACAACCATTGCCCCCACAGCCCAGTAGGGGATGCTTCCGTAGCGGCCTTCCCAGTAGTCATCGACCAGCGATACGAGAAGGTTGATGGATTCCTCCGCATCCGGCAGGGATTCCCCGGCCTCCCTGACGATCCTCCCGGAAGATGCGACTGCTCGCATCATCAGTTCTGGATCTACGCGCCTTCCCGCCTCGCGCATTCCGCTTTCCGAGAGGATGGCCGTCATGGCTGCACCGCCTGTCAGAGACCGGATGCTTCCACGGGTCGCTTGAAGATCAGAACCAGCCTCTGTGGCCTGACGTTGTCCCTGATCCCGGTTACGTAGTCCTCATCCCCGAAGTTCGGGAAGGCGGTCTCCATCTCGAGGTAGCAGCCCGCGAGCTCCCAGCCCTCCTGCCCGAGAGTGAGCAGATCATCCGCTGACGGGTCTATGAAATTCTGATATGCCGCCTGCTCGGAGATTGCCCGGTCGTATCCGTCTCCGATGTACTCGTACATTCTGTACTCCCAGGTGATCCTGCGCGGGCTGTACCTGTTCATCGCGAGGACGAAGGCCGAGAATGCGGTGGTGACGAAAACAAGAACCAGGATGAGGATCAGGGGCCATGTCCGTCTCCCTGTTCCGGGCGACGGGAGTGGAGCGTTTGCGGGATCGACTCCATCGGTCATTCCAGTCTCTCCTTCCGCACATTCAGGCTTGGACACGCCAGGACACGGATCCTTATTGCAAGACTCTTGCCAGCCCGGGAAGCGAGGAACAAAATGGCCGGGTGAAATCGCATGGCCCGTAGTAGCGCCATAGCCATACTATTGTCTCATAAGGTTATAAGATGCTGTCAGCGGAATCTAGGATATCGCTGGCAGTGGGATGTGGTCATTTCGCCGGCACAATAGCTCTTGTGGCAGGTCGGAATGGACCTTATGCTCGACCCATGAAGCGCATCCTGGTCACATGGGTCGGTCATGCCGATCTCAAGGCCGTGGACAACAGCGTCGAGAACGGACTCGGCCCGGTCGCCCAGGCGCTCACCTCCCTTGCCTTCGATGAAGCGGTGCTCGTCTGCGACCTTCCGAAGAAGGACATAGAAGCCTACCTCGAGTGGCTCAGGCCACAGACCCTGGCGAAGCTGAACCCGTTCTACACGACACTCTCCAGCCCGACGAACTTCTCGGAGATCTACAGTGCCGCCGTCAACGCGGTTCAGCTCGCGCAGAAGATCGCCTGCGGCTCGGCGGATCTCACTTTTCATCTCAGTCCCGGCACACCTGCGATGGCCTCGATCTGGATCATTTTGGCGAAGACTCGTTATCCCGCCGACCTGCTGGAATCCTCGAAAGGCAGGGGAGCCACGCGGGTGGATGTGCCCTTCGACATCTCGGCCGATTACCTGCCCGACCTGCTGAAGCGCACCGACTCGGTCCGGGTCAGGCTCAGCGAGGGAGCCCCGCCGGAGAGGCCGGAGTTCAAGGACATCATCCACAGGAGCGATGTCATGAAGCGCGTTCTCGCGGCGGCTTCGTTGGTCGCGGGAAGATCCGTACCCATTCTCATCGAGGGCGAGTCGGGAACCGGGAAGGAGTTGCTCGCACGGGCCATCCACATGTCGGGCCCGCGCAGCAACAGGCGCTTCGTCGCCGTGAACTGCGGAGCCATACCGTCCGAACTCGTCGAATCCGAGCTGTTCGGGCACGAGAAGGGCGCCTTCACCGGCGCGAATACCACCCGGGAGGGTTTCTTCTGCACGGCGGACGGCGGGACGCTCTTCCTCGACGAAGTTGGCGAGCTGCCTCCGTCGGCCCAGGTGAAGCTCCTCCGCGTGCTGCAGGATGGAGTTGTCTACCGTGTCGGCTCCGACCGCCCGGTGCGCACCGACGTGCGCATCATGGCGGCCACGAACAGGGTGCTAACCGAGGAGATCGCGAAAGGGCGCTTCAGGACCGACCTCTTCTACAGGCTGGCCGTAGCCGTCCTCAAGCTGCCTCCTCTGCGCGGGAGGCCCGGCGACCTGAGCCTCCTGATCCGGAAACTGATGGATCAGGTGAACGAGGAGAGCCGGTCCGAGCCCGGCTACACCCCCCGCAAGCTTTCTGCTGCAGCCGTAAATGTTCTTATGCAGCACTCCTGGCCCGGGAACGTCAGGGAACTGCTGAATACGCTCAGACGTGCAGCCATCTGGACGGAGGGCGGGACGATAGGCCCGGAGCAGGCCAGGGATGCGATCATCCCAGCCTTTTCGTCATCTACCTGCGGAATCCTGGACAAGCCTCTGGGCAACGGCCTCGACATCAGGCTCATCCTGGAGGACGTGGCCCGCCACTACCTGGAAAGAGCCTTGCAGGAGGCTGGAGGAAACAAGACCAGGGCTGCGGAACTCATAGGCCTTCCCAGTTATCAGACATTCACAAACTGGATGACAAAGTACGGCATCGTGGACAGGGACGAGTGATTCAGCTTACCGAAATTGAGAAAGGTGTGAGGCTTTCCGGCCTTCTGCCCAGCGGTCCTGTCAAAGTCGTCTCAGCGGACATGACGGGGCAGGCCATGAACATCTTCTACCTCGACTCCTCCGGCCGCCCCGGAACCCAGCTCCTCTACCGGTCCGACCTCGACGGCCTCGATATAGTCCCCGACTCGTCACCCTGGAGGCCCGACCTCGAGGGCGAGTATCTCAAGCTGGCGCTGGAAGCCTACCGGATCAGGCTCGCCCACCTGTTCGACCCGATGCTGGCCGTCCACACATCGATGATCGATCCTCTCCCGCACCAGATAACGGCGGTCTACGGGGAAATGCTCACGCGCCAGCCCCTGCGCTACCTGCTGGCAGACGACCCTGGCGCGGGCAAGACGATCATGGCCGGCCTCCTCATCAAGGAACTGATGATCAGGGGCGACCTGCAGCGCTGCCTCGTCTGCTGCCCCGGCAACCTGGCCGAGCAGTGGCAGGACGAGCTTCAGGAGAGGTTCGGGCTTCGTTTCGTCATCGTCTCGAACCAGACCGTGGAGGACTCCCGTTCGGGCAATCCCTACGCCGAGAACGACCTCGTCATCAGCAGGCTCGACCACATGAGCAGGAACGACCGGATAAGGTCCATGGTCGAACAGTCCGAGGAATGGGACCTCGTGGTTGTGGACGAAGCCCACAAGATGTCCGCACACCTGTACGGCAGCGAGGTGAAGGAGACGGGGCGCTACCAGCTCGGCAAGATGCTGGGATCCCCCTCCCGCACCAGGCACTTCCTCCTCATGACGGCCACTCCGCACAACGGCCACGACGAGGATTTCAACCTCTTCATGCGCCTGCTGGACCCGGAGAGGTTCGAAGGCCGTGCCGGGGGCCAGGGCACGGGTGACGTCTCCGACATCATGCGCCGCATGGTGAAGGAGCAGCTCGTCACCTTCGAGGGCACTCCCCTGTTCCCCGAGCGCCGAGCATACACCGTCTCCTACGCCCTCTCGCCGGACGAGGAACTGCTCTACGGTTCCGTCACGAACTACGTCCGCGACGAGATGAACCGGGCCGACCGCATCCTGAAGGACGACGGCAAGGCCCGCAACGTGGTCGGCTTCGCACTCACGACCCTCCAGAGGAGGCTGGCATCCTCTCCCGAGGCCATCTACCAGTCGCTCCAGAGGCGTTGCAAACGCCTGGAGGAACGGGTCGCCCAGATCGAGGCGAACCCGGGTGCGGCTCTTTCACCTGCACCTCTTGTCATCGCATCCGTTCTCCCGGAGGACGAGGAGGGACAGCCCGATCTCGACGACGCGACGGACGACGAGATAGAGCAGTTCCAGCAGAGCGCGGTCGAGCAGGCGAGCACGGCGACCACTCTGGGCGAGCTCAAGCAGGAGATAAGGACGTTGAAAGGTCTGGTGAGCCTTGCCGAGCGCGTTCGGAACTCCGGCACCGACCGCAAGTGGGAGGAGCTTTCCCGCCTCCTGCAGGACAACCCCGAGATGCGCGACTCCAACGGGGGCCGCCGCAAGCTCATCGTGTTCACCGAGCACCGCGACACGCTCAACTATCTGTGCGGCAGGATCAGGGCGATGATCGGGCAGGACGAGGCCGTGGTGGTTATCCACGGCGGCGTGAATCGCGACGAGCGGAGGCGTACCCAGGAGAGCTTCACCCAGGATCCGGACGTCCGCGTCCTGATAGCCACCGATGCCGCCGGAGAAGGAATCAACCTCCAGCGCGCCCACCTGATTGTCAACTACGACCTGCCCTGGAACCCCAACAGGCTCGAACAGCGGTTCGGGCGCATCCACAGGATCGGGCAGACCGAGGTCTGCCACATGTGGAGCCTGGTCGCGGCCGGGACGAGGGAAGGCGACGTTTTCCTCCGGCTGCTTTCCAAGCTCGAGGCCGAGAAGGCGGCGCTCGGAGCCGGAGTGTTCGACGTGCTGGGCAGCGTGTTCAGCGGCGACGATCTGCGCGGACTGCTCATCGAAGCCATCAGGTACGGCGAGCAGCCCGAGGTTCGGGACAGGCTCTTCAGGAGGGTGGACTCGGCGCTGGACACCGGGCACCTGCGCGAGCTCCTGGAGAAGAGGGCTTTGGCTGGAGAGGCCATGGACCCCGGCAGGGTGACGGCCATCAGGGACGACATGGAGCGCGCCGAGGCCAGGCGCCTGCAGCCGCACTACATCGCCTCCTTCTTCCGAAGGGCTTTCGCCCTCCTGGGCGGGAGCTGCCACGAGCGCGAACCGGGTCGTTGGGAGGTCCCGCACGTTCCCTCCCAGCTCAGGACCGCGTTCCGCCCCAGGGGCTCCCGCGCCGTGCTGTCCCGGAAGTATGAGAGGATCTCTTTCGACAAGAACCGCATCAGACTCCAGGGAAGGCCGCCGGCGGACTTCGTGTGCCCCGGCCATCCCCTGCTGGAATCCGTGATAGATGTGATCCTCGACCGCTACAGCTACCTCTTCGCCGAAGGCGCGATCCTCGTGGACACCAAACCGGGTGAGGGAATGCGGGCCCTCTTCCCCGTGAAGCTCACGCTGATGGACGGCTTCTATGGCAGGGACGGCTCCCGCCGAGTGGTGGCCGAGCGGGTGGAGTTCGTGGATGTCGGGGAGCACAGCGCCCCTCGCGACGCCGGAGCCGCTCCGCACCTGGATTTCCGGCCTCTGCACGAGGGCGAGAGGGAGGCCGCTGCAAGGCTTCTTGCCCGCACCAGCATCGGTGATGGGCTGGACGGCGTCGTGTCAAACTATGCGGCAGATTCGCTGGTGCCGGGCTTCGTGGAGGAGGAGGGCGGCCGCAGGAAGGCCCTCGCGAGGAAGACCGAGCAGGCCGTCAGGGAGAGGCTCCTGAGGGAGATCAACTACTGGGAGAAGCGGGCGATCGAACTTCGGGAACAGGAGAGGGCGGGCAAGCCCAACGACAGGCTCAACTCGGACAAGGCGATGAAGCGCGCGGACGACCTGCGGATCAGGATGGAAAGAAGGATCGAAGACCTTGCGAGAGAGAGGACCGTCACGCCGAAGCCCCCGCACATCACGGGCAGGATACTGGTCGTTCCCGAGGCCATGCTTGCAGAGACACCGGACCCGGACCTCATCGAGCACGCGAGGCGCACGGCGGAGGTCGAACGCTTGGCGATGGAGGCGGTGATCAGGGCCGAGCGGGAGAGCGGCTTCGAGCCGCGCGACGTGTCCGCCGAAAAGGTGGGATACGACGTCGAATCGCGCGATCCGTCCACGGGAAGGCTCAGGTTCGTGGAGGTGAAGGGCAGGATCGAGGGCGCCGAAACGATCACCGTCACCAGGAACGAGATCCTCACCTGCCTGAACAAGCCGGACCGCTTCTGGCTCGCGATAGTGAAGGTTTCGGACGGCGTGCCTTCAGAACCCGTGTACCTGAAGGCACCGTTCACGAAGGAGCCCGATTTCGGGGTGACCAGCGTGAATTATGGCATTCATGGATTACTCGAAAGGGCATAGATTCCACAGTGATGGATAGACTCCGCGTTTTCGTGAGTTCCGTGCAGAGAGAGCTGGAGGACGAGCGACTCATCGTTCAGAACCTGTTGATGACCGATTCTTTTCTATCAGCACACACCACTCCGGTCCTCTACGAGTTCGAGCCGGCTTCTCCCGACAAGGCGATCGAAGGTTGCATCGAGGCTCTGGATGAAAGCCAGGTCTATCTACTTCTTGTTGGTGTGACCTATGGAACACTCGTCGGGGACCTGTCCATTACCCACGCTGAGTACCGGCGTGCGAAGGACGCTGGACTGCCGGTGCTCGCCTTCATCCGTGGTGAAAGAACCATCGAGCGCGAAGAGGGAACTGCTGCACTGCTGGCAGAGATCGAAGAGGATGGCTGCAAGTATAAACGCTTTGGCAACGTTATCGAGCTCCAGAGAGAAGTTCGCGCTGCTCTAGTGAAACTGCTCCGCGACCGTTTCGGTATCTCTCCCAGCAGCGACGAAGAGAAGACATCCAGTCAGACCATAGAAGCCACATCGACATTCGAGTCCAGTCCTTCCGATCGAATGCACTGGCGTGACCTCGATCACGATGTCCTCAGACGTCTGCTTGCAGTCGCCGAAGAGCGTGATATGTCCGATTTCACGGAGGATGAGCTTCATGCCGGTGCCAGGACGAGAGGGCTGATCTGGCTCGAACCGACATCTGGTGAGTACTTTGCGACTGCTGCCGGTATCGTACTCCTGGCACCCGATCCGTCGGCCGTCTTCCCTCAGTGTCGTATACTGGCGGATGCCTATCGTGGCACCGAGCTAGACATCGAACCACGTGATCATGAGGATATCCGAGCACCGATGCCTGTTGCGGTCGAGCGAGCCCTCGCATTCGTCGACCGAAACACGCGTCATCCCATGAGAGTGGTTGGACTCAATCGCGTCAGGCTGCACGAATATCCCGTGGAAGCCCTGCGTGAGGCGATAGTCAACGCAGTTGCCCATAGGCAGTATGAGGATGCAGGACGCAGGATCATTCTGGAGCTGTTCGCAGATCGGATCGTTGTTTCAAGCCCAGGATTGCCGCCAGCGCCCATCACGCTCGCAAATCTCCGTAGAGGCATGTATCGGCCGTGCTCGCGAAATCCTGTACTCGCTCAGTGTCTGTCATTCTTCCACCGAATCGAGGAGAGGGGAAGCGGCTTCCGCCGTATGACGAGCCAAATGCTTGATCACGGGCTGAACAGACCCTTGCTCAGCACCGACACTGGCTACTTTCAGGTTACGTTCCCGGGCCCTGGGGATGACATTGAAAGATTACGGGTGCCGGAGAGTCGACTTCTTATCACGCCGGCCATTGAGGCACACCTGAACGAGCGGCAGAAAAGGATCATCGCTGAAGTCTTGGAGAGTGGCAGTGTAACGACCGGTTGGTGCATGCGGACCATGGATATCGCTAGAGATACTGCCGTTCGCGACCTTACTGGTCTTATCGAACTCGGACTCCTGGATCGCCTTGGCTTCGGCCGTGGAGTGAAGTACATGTTGAAGGCAGGATCGTCATGATGCAATCATCCGGGAATCATCTGATTTCTCAACGGAATCATCCGATACTGCCCAACGGTGATCTCCAGGGGAATCATCTGAGTATCATCCGATCTACGTGGACAATCATCCGGCGAAGCGAGGCAACTGCTTGATCCACAGAAAGAAGCTCATCGAGGTTGCGCTCCCGCTCGAGGCGATCAACGTCGCCTCCGCCCGGGAGAAATCCATCAGGCACGGGCATCCCAGCACACTCCACCTCTGGTGGGCCCGCAGGCCGCTTGCCGCGGCCCGCGCCGTCATCTTCGCCCAGATGGTTGACGACCCGTCGAGCCGTCCCGAACTGTTCCCCACGGAGGAGTCCCAGGAGCGCGAGAGGCAGCGTCTGTTCGCGATAATCGAGGATCTCGTGAAGTGGGAAAGCACCACTAACGAGGAGGTCCTGGACAGGGCGCGGGCCGAGATCAGGCTGAGCTGGCGCCGCACCTGCGGAGACAACGCAGGCCATCCCAGGGCGAAGGAGCTTTTCGATCCGGAGAAGCTACCGGCGTTCCACGACCCGTTCGCCGGTGGTGGCTCACTGCCCCTCGAAGCTCAGAGGCTGGGGCTGGAGGCCCATGCCAGCGACCTCAACCCCGTGGCCGTGCTCATCAACAAGGCGATGATCGAGATCCCGCCGAGGTTCGCCGGGAAGCCTCCGGTCAACCCTGAGACTAGGACACAGGACGCAGGACATAGAGGGGTAGTGAATGGGACTGCACTATCGGGAACTGACGGTCTGGCGGAAGGCGATGGAGTCGGCAAAGGAGATCTACCGGCTGGTTCCGATGCTTCCCCGCGAGGAGATCTACGGGATGCGGTCTCAGATCACCCGCGCTGCGGCGTCGGTTCCAGCCAACATCGCAGAGGGCTGGACGAGGGAATCGGAGAAGGAACGCGCTCAGTTCCTGTCGATAGCACAAGGATCGCTGGCGGAAACCGAGACCTTTCTGACTTTGTGCGAGGAGATAGGCTGGTTCCCGGTGGAGAAGACGGTTTGTGCACGCAACCTGATAACCGAAGTGAGCAAGATGCTCAGCACCTTGCGTCGCAGGTTGCGCGAAAACGGCTGAGTCCTGGGTCCTATCAGCTATTTACTCCCTCCTGGAGGGGCGCCGAAGGCTTGGCCGAGGACGTCCGCTACTACGGTAAGTGGATGCGGGACGAGGCAGAGAAGCGCATAGGCCACCTCTACCCGCAGGTCGAGATCACGCCTGAGATGGCGGCGGACCGCCCCGATCTCGCAACCTACGTGGGAAGGAAGCTCACGGTGATAGCCTGGCTGTGGGCGCGTACCGTGAAGAGCCCGAACCCGGCCTATGCAGGCGTTGAAGTGCCTCTCGTCTCGACCTTCATGCTCTCCACGAAGCCGGGGAAGGAAGCCTACGTCGAACCTGTGATCGAGAATGGCGGGTACAGGTTCACCGTGAAGGTAGGGAAGCCGGCTGATCCCGAGGCTGCGAAAAACGGAACGAAGCTGGCGCGAGGCGCAAACTTCCGTTGCTTGATGTCGGGGACGCCGATCGCTCCGCAGTACATCAAGGACGAAGGCAAAGCCGGGCGCATGACCGCGCGGATGATGGCCATCGTCGCGGAGGGAGATCGAGGGCGTGTCTACCTTGCACCGACATCTCAAATGGAAATGATCGCACAGGAGGCACGTCCGATATGGAAGCCAGAGAGCAACTTGCCAAATGATCCTCGAAACTTCTGGACAGTTGAGTACGGGCTAAAGACTTTCGGCGACCTCTTCACCCCACGGCAGCTCGTGGCGCTCACCACATTCTCCGATCTCGTTGGCGAGGCGATGCTGCAGGTCCGGGCCGACGCCCTGGCAGCCGGTCTCCCCGACGACCATAGACCCCTTCGAGATGGCGGAATTGGTGTCATGGCCTATGCGGAGGCGGTAGCAACGTACCTTGGTCTGGTTGTCAGCAAGCAGACGGTCTTTCTTGTGACTCAGGCCCGTTGGCGAGCTGGCGAAGGCAAGTCAGCCCCTGCATTTGGAAGGCAGGCACTGCCAATGGTCTGGGACTTCGCTGACCTAAACCCGTTCGCCGGTGCTGGGGGTGACTTTGCCGGTATCATAGATGGTGCCAAGAAAACCTTGGAGAACAGCACACGTCAGTTGTACGGAGACGTCAGTCAGTCGGATGCTGCGACACAGGCGCTTTCTGCGAACCGCGTTGTTTCCACAGACCCGCCCTATTACGACAACATCGGCTACGCCGATCTCTCCGACTTCTTCTATGTCTGGCTGCGCCGCTCGCTTCGCCATGTGTACCCGGATCTATTCTCGACAGTAGCTGTTCCCAAGGCCGAAGAACTCGTGGCCACTCCCTACCGTCACGGAAGCAAGGAAAAGGCGGAGGCGTTCTTCCTCTCCGGCATGACCCGGGCCATGCATAGGATAGTAGAGCAGGCACACCCGGCATTCCCTGTCTCGATCTACTACGCCTTCAAGCAGGCGGAGAACGAAACCGATGCGGGTATTGCCAGTACGGGCTGGGAGACCTTCCTAGACGCTGCAATTAATGCTGGCTTCTCGATTGTAGGCACTTGGCCAGTTAGAACAGAGAATCAAACAAGACTAGTGGGCATGATAACCAACGCCCTCGCCTCCAGCATCGTCCTGGTGTGCCGCAGGCGCTCCTCCGACGCCCCCACGGCCACCCGCCGCGAGTTCCTGACGTGCCTGCAGGCGGAGCTTGCACCCGCTCTAGAGGAACTCCTGAAGTGCAACATCGCCCCGGTCGACCTTCGCCAGGCCTGCATCGGCCCGGGCATGGCGGTGTTCACCCGGTTCTCGAGGGTGCTGGAGGCGGACGGCTCGCCGATGCCGGTTCGCACGGCACTCGGCCTGATCAACGCAGAGCTGGACTCCTTCCTTTCGCGCCACGAGGGCGATCTGGACCGTGACACGCGCTTCTGCCTGGAATGGTTCAAGCAGTTCGGCTTTTCGCAGGGCCCCTTCGGCTCGGCCGAGGTGATGAGCAAGGCCTTCGACACATCCGTCGACGGCATGGCCCGCGACGGCACGCTCGTATCCCGCGCAGGCAGGGTGAGCCTGACACCGATCACAGGCTACACCGGCGACTGGGCCGCCGCCGCCGATTCCCGCCGCACCGTGTGGGAGGCCACGCACTACCTGGCAAGCGCCCTGGGCACATCGGGCGAGGAAAGCGCAGCCAGGCTCTACTCGAGCCTCGACCGCAGCCTGACCGCCCCGGCGCGCGACCTCGGCTACCGCCTCTATACGATCTGCGAGCAGAAGGGCTGGTCCCAGGAGGGCACGTTCTACAACGGCCTGGTGGTCTCCTGGCCCGAGATCACCCGCCTGGCCGACGAACTCGCATCGTCCCGGACCCAGGGGGAACTCGGGCTGTGACCGCGGGGGATACTCTCCATGGCGTCCGTATGCACTTCCTTCCCGGCACGCCATCCGGAATGATTCAAGGAGTTGGTCGTCCGCCAACAGGGGCATCGCCGTCGGAGGTCTTCCAGTAATGGCACAGTCCAATCACGAGAGGGTCGGCCGCGCTCTGGAGCTTCTGTCCGCGGGGCTCAGGCCCTTCGTCGAGAGAGAGATGCGCGTGGTGCACGGCGAGGGCTGGCAGGACGTGGCCCGCCAGATCATCGGAACGGACAAGTACTCGCCCAGGGACGGCCTGAACTGGGACGTCGCCAACCTCCTGCGCGTGATGTGGGACGAGTGGAACAACGTTTTCGCCAAGACGCTCGGCAAGAACGAGCGCAACCTGGTGGCGGAACTGCGCGAGATCCGCAACGCCTGGGCCCATCAGAAGAGCTTCGACACCGACGACGCCTACCGTGCGCTCGACACAATGGAGCGCCTGCTCGAAGCCGTCTCTGCCGAGCAGTCGGCCGAGCTGACCCGCCAGAAGGCCGAACTCCTCAGGGTGCGCTTCGACGAGCAGGTAAAAGGTGCGGTGAAGAAGGCCGAAACGGCCGCCGTCTCGGGCCGGCCCCAGGAGGGCCTCTAGCCCTGGCGCATGGTCGTCACTCCGCATCCGGACGTGGCCTCGGGCATGTTCCGGCAGGCGGAGTTCGCTGCCGACCTCTGGCAGGTCTACAGGAAGGAGGGGGAGGCGGCCTACCGCGACCCTGTCGAGTTCTTCAAGAGGACCTTCCTCACGGGCGGCCTTTCGAATCTCCTCTCGAACGCCCTCAGGAGGCTCTCCGGCTCGGGCGGCGACCCCGTGGTCGAGCTGCAGACCAACTTCGGCGGCGGAAAGACCCACTCCATGCTCGCCCTTTTCCACATGTTCTCGGGCGTCCCCATGACATCGCTCCCGGGGCTCGAGCCCCTGCTCAAGGGGCTGCCTGCGGGCACGCCGGAGATCCCCTGCTCCCGCGCCGTGTTCGTGGGCACCAAGATCAACCCCGGCCAGATCCACGAGAAGCCGGACGGAACAAGGATCCGCACCATCTGGGGCGAGCTTGCCTGGCAGCTCGGTGGTGCCGAGGGGTACTCGATGGTGGCCGACGCCGACCGCATGGCCACCAACCCGGGCGAGGCGCTGCGCGAGCTTTTCAACAGGTTCGCGCCATGCCTCATCCTGATCGACGAGTGGGTCGCCTACGCCCGTCAGCTCAGGGATGACTCCGACTTCCCCGCGGGCTCGTTCGACACCCAGTTCACGTTCGTACAGGCCTTGAGCGAGGAGGCCAAGGCGGCTGACCGCACCCTCCTGGTCGTCAGTATCCCTTCATCCGAGAACGAGGCCGGCGGCGAATGGGGCCAGACCGCTAGGTCGAGGCTGCAGCACGCCATCGGGCGCGTCGAGTCGTCATGGCGCCCCGCGACCTCCGAGGAGGGCTTCGAGATAGTCCGCCGGAGGCTCTTCGACCCGATCACCGATCCGGAGATGTTCAAGGCCCGCGATGCCGTTGCCAGGGCATTTGTGAACTTCTACGCGCAGCAGCAGGCCGAGTTTCCCCAGGAGTGCCGCGAGGCCGGCTACGAGGAGCGCATCAAGGCCGCCTACCCGATCCATCCAGAGCTTTTCAACCGCCTCTTCAACGACTGGTCCACGCTGGACAGGTTCCAGCACACCAGGGGCGTGCTGCGGCTGATGGCTTCGGTGATCCACAGCCTGTGGGAGAGGGAGGACGGCAACCTCCTGATAATGCCTGCCAGCATCCCGCTGGACGAGGCCTCGGTGAAGGCCGAGATGATGAAGTATCTCAGCGAAGGGTGGGCCGGCGTCATCGAGAAGGACGTCGACTCGGAGAACTCCCTTTCGCGCCGCATCGATGCCGGTAACCCCAACCTTGGCCGCTTCAGCACGGCACGCCGCGTGGCGCGCACGGTATTCATCGGCTCCGCACCCCTCGAAGGCGCCTCGAACAAGGGCATAGACGACCGCAGTATAAAGCTCGGCAGCATCCAGCCGGGGGAAACCGTGGCCGTAGTTGGCGACGCCCTCCGAAGGCTCTACGATTCCGCCACCTACCTGTACGGCGACGGCGGGAGATTCTGGTTCAGCACTCAGCCGACCCTGAACCGGCTCGCAGACGACCGCGCGCGGCAGATCCCCGACGACAAGGTCGCCTCGGAGATAGAAGACCTGCTCAGGCAGGAATGCAGGCAGAGGGGCGACTTCGTCAGAATACACGTCTGTGTCCAGAGCGGCGACGTGCCCGACGAAACCGACGCGAGGCTCGTCGTACTTGGTCCTTCGCTTCCCCATATCGCCAAATCGACCGACAGCCGTGCGCTCGTGGAGGCCGGGAGGATCCTGGAGTACAGGGGGTCTTCTCTTCGCCACTATCGCAACAGCATCGTCTTCCTGGCCGCCGACGAGGACCGCCTGAAGGACCTGCAGGGCTCGGTGCGCCGCATGCTGGCCTGGCATGGCATCGGAGCCGAAAGGGAGTCACTCAACCTCGACGCCGCAGGATGCAGGCAGGTCGAGTCGCAATCTGCCACTGCAAAAAGCCATGTCATGCAGCAGTTGCCCATGGCCTATTCCTGGCTGCTGGTGCCTTCGCAGGGTATCGAAGGCCCGATCACATGGTCGGAAACGCGCCTTTCTGGGACGGAATCCCTCGCGGCGAGGGCCGGCATCAAGCTCAGGGGCGAGGACAGTCTGATAGTGAAGTTCGGGAGCGTCTGCCTCAGACGGGAGCTCGACAGGATCCCCCTGTGGCGGGGCGACCATGTCACAGTTCAGCAGCTCGAGGAGGATTTCGCACGCTACCTCTACCTCCCGAGGCTCCGCGACAGGCGTGTGCTGCACGAATCGATATCCGAGGGCGTAGCGAACATGAACTGGCGCGCCGAAACCTTTGCCGTTGCCGAGTCCTTTGACGCGGTTTCAGGCAAGTACCTTGCTGTTCATTCCGGTAGTCTGCTTCCCGAGGTCAGACCGTCTTACCTTGTAGTCCGGCCCGAGGTGGCGGAGAGGTTGCTGGATGTCGCCGACGGGAAGCCCGGTCCTGACCGGGATGGAGAGAACGGGAAGAATGGGCAGGATGCCGACGAACACAAGGTTTCTCCCGACAGGCCGAGGGATGCTGTACCGGCAGACAGTCTGCCCACGTCATTCCACGGCTCGGTCGAGATCAGGGCGGACAGGTTGATCCGCGACGCCTCCCAGATCGCCGAGGAGGTCGTCACCCACCTGCTCTCGCTCCCTGGCGCCAATGTCCGCATCACCCTGGAGATCGACGCCACCGCCCCCGACGGCATCCCGGCGAAGACCCGCCGCGACATCGACGAGAACTGCACCGCCCTCCACTTCACCCACAGGGACTTCGAGGAGTGACACTTGCGACGAAAAGGCGCTTCGCAATGAGGAAGCGCTGTAAAACGCAAATGAGAATTGAACCTGCTTTGGTGCCAATATCTGTACCCCAGATTGCACCAAGTGACCTGCAGATGGACTCATGATCAAGACTCTCAGAAACCTCTCGCTCTGGCTTCTTCCCCTGCTGTCGACAGCATCGTCGATCCTCCACTTCCTCTTCCCCACGATCGATCTCCTGGACTGGCTCTTCAAGATCTCGCTCTCGGGCACGGTGGGCATCTGGACCAACTACTTCGCGATCAAGATGCTCTTCCGCCCGAAGCGTCGGACTGTCTTCGGTATTCAAGGGCTTATCCCCGCCAACAGGAAGCAGCTCGCTGAAGCGATCGGCCAGGCGGTGTCGGAAGAACTGCTCGCTCCCGACCAGGTATTCGGCTTCATCGAGAAGAACGACATCATCAAGCGGCTCGGGAGCGAAGCTCTCCGGATGGCCCATCAGGAGCTTGACAAACCCGAGCGGAGAGCCTGGCTCAAGGAACGAGCCGGGCGCCTTCTCCAGAAGGCCACTGCAGAAAACATCGAGGATTTCCTGGCGGCTGCTGTTTCCAAGGCTAAGCTGATGGCTGGCGACAAACTCTCATTTGCCCGGATCTGGCCTGCGATCCGCGATGAACTCGAAATCCAGCTCAGCAGCGGTCCACTCCACGACGCCCTGGGCGGTATCGCCATGAAGCTCGCGAAAAGGTACTCCCCCGACGCAGCCGAGTGGATCAACTACCAGATCGATGAATACATCGATTCACAGAACTGGGCTGTTCGTCAGGCCCTGAAACTCGGTAAATGGGCGTTCAGAGTGAACGAGGAGAGGATCACCGACTACATCTTTTGCAGAGTCGAATCCCCCGACTTCGGCCCGTCCGTCCTGCGGGCGATCGAGTCCACGGCTCCTGAAGTTGCTAAGCTGATGGAGAACCCGAAGCTCAGGAAAGCTGCATCGAGTTACTTCGATTCCCGGAAGGAGACTTTCACGCGTTGGCTCGAGACCGAAGGCCTGGCCCAAGGCAAAGCAGCCGTTCTAGAAGCGCTGGACTCCGAAAAGTTCTGGAGCGCCATCGACAGACAGATCGACAAGGGCATCCCCGCTCTTGTGACATGGGCGCAGGCGAAGTTTGATTCGGCAGGCTTCAGAGGTCAGGCGACGCCTGTCCTCAGACAGCTCGCTTCCCACATCCCGGTAGCCGCGATAGTCGAGGATCGAGTCGACAGTTTCGATCTCGATGAGCTCGAAAGCCTCATCTACAGGGTCACGAGTGAGAACCTTGCCGGTATAGAGTTCCTGGGCGGCGTGCTTGGCTGTTTAGCTGGATTCATCCTGATTATTCCACCTCTTGGTGTTTTTGCTGTTTCGTTTGCAGGGATAATCCTGTGGTTGATCAGAATCGCTGTGAACCATCACAACGAAGAAATGGCAACTAGCGTCAAAGGACAATCGGATTCCCTCAGTTAGAAACGTCCAAGTTCCCGCAGGCGCGTATCGCTTCCGGTTGCATGAGTGCAATTCCTAGCCGAGCCTTGCGAATCCCGCCCCGGTGTCGCAGACTACTGTGGGAGGCGCGAAGTGAAAACCGGATATCGATATGTCGGGAGAGGGATCTACAGTATCCCTGAGGTGGCGCGGCTTTCGGGCGTCCAATCCCGCAGCATATCCAGGTGGGTTCACGGGTACAGGTCATCCGCTCACGGGGTCTGTTTAGAAGGCAAGCCTGTCTTCAAAGGCGACTTCGAGGAAGATGAATGCAGTAACCTCAGTTTCCTCGACCTGATCGAGATCCGCTTCGTTCATGCCTTCAGGGGATACGGCGTCTCTTGGAAGACGATCAGGACCGCGATGGAAAAGGCCTGCGAACTGCTTTCCGAAACCCATCCGTTCTCGTCGAAGAAGTTCCTCACTGATGGACGCAGCATCCTCTATCAGGTTGAGCAGGAATGCCGCGACACTCGATTGATTAACCTGGTGAACGACCAGTACGAGTTGAAGAAACTGCTCGACAGGTATCTGCACGAGGGCCTCGAGTTCACTCCTGACGACATCGCCAGCAGGTGGTGGCCATGTGGCAGGGAACATGACATAGTGATCGATCCTGTCCGGTCATTCGAGAAACCCATCATCGCCTCCACCGGTATCCCGACCGGGGTCATATACGACTCATTCAAGGCGGAGTCGTTCTCCGCGCCCACGGTTGCGCACTGGCTGGGCATCACTGCGGATCAGGTCGTGGAGGCGGTGGACTTCGAGAAGAGCCTGACGGGATGAGGTTCTTCTTCGACAATGACCTTTCGTTCCGGATAGCTCACGCCCTGAATCAACTGGCTGCAAACGACGGCGACGAAGTCGCGGCGCTTCGTGACAGATTCCCGCAGTCGGCTTCCGATACCGACTGGATCGGCAGTCTTAGCTCCGATCGCGAGGATTCGTGGGTCGTTATCACGGGTGATAGAGGTATCGGGAAAAACCCTGTGAGATCAGAGCCTGGAGAGAGACGGGATTGACTGTCTGTTTCCTCGAACGAGGCTGGGCGAGGATGAAGTTCTGGGATCAGGCATGGCATCTGATCAAGCATTGGCCGGCGATACGCGACTATTCGTCCCGGGTAGCAGGTGGATCCGGTTTCTATGTCGGAGTCAGCGGCAGGATTCGTCCCGTCTGAACTAGTTTCGACAATCTTCGAAACACTGTAGTCCGCTGAATGACAAAAGCGCTGAGGCTCGCGCCGGCGACCCTACCTGGAATGCCGGGCTTGGACGCAGGGGCTCTCCATGACAATCTTTCAGGCATGGTGGACTTCGGCTGGATGATGAGGGCGCTTTCGCTCGAGGCGGCGATCAGGCCGGGGCTCCAGCCGTGCGACGTCTACAAGCTGGTGTTCCAGGCCGCACTGGGCGCGGATCACCTGCTTTCCGTGCCCCGGAGGAAGGCCGAAGCCTGCCTGGCCGCGGAGTGGGAAACGGCGTGGATCGACACCCCCGACATGGCCGAGATCCCGATCCAGGTGCTCGATCCGGTGCGCGGAGTCGCGAGGCTGCACCTCGGGCCGTTCCGAAGGATGGGTGCCGAGCTGGATTCGGTCCTCGAGGCGGTACTCGAGCAGCCGT
>Ga0116172_10001498_pt1 | contig 21469 bp, 16 predicted proteins | sample AD_UKC083_MetaG_FD_89799 | JGI IMG/M metagenome (GOLD analysis project Ga0116172, IMG submission 89799) | Active sludge microbial communities of municipal wastewater-treating anaerobic digesters from USA - AD_UKC083_MetaG | ecosystem: Engineered > Bioreactor > Anaerobic > Digestate | place: USA... | reverse complement strand
AGAAGATTTATGTGGCAGCCCTATGATATTTCATGGAGACTGGGTAAAGAAGGTGACCCGGGCCATCAGGGCTATCACGGACTAAAACGCAAGGTTAGCGATGATTTCCTGTGCCTTGGTAAACCGGAACAGGGACTGAATGAGATCCGCTATGTCGACGAAATTCCCGGTGGACGGTACTATATCTGGAGTTCTGTCACGGTTTCCGGCAACTTAACAGCAGAGATTCTTTTCAGCGATCAGCCTCCCGGAGATAATAGTCACACCTCTCCCATTCTTACCCCTGCAATAATCTATGTGAATGGCGAACCTGTTCAGTCCCCTGATAACGGTATAAGTCTAAAAACAGGATCCAATCCGGTACTTGTCAGATATGACAGCGCTGGCCGTGGCCATTTTGTAGTGAGACAACATGATATTTCCGGACCTTCTGAAAAGAATATATTATCTATGCGCTGGGCAGGTGATAAGGGAATTATTCCCTTCGATATCAACGCAGGGCAAACAGCGGCAGAATGGTTCAGGTTCCTGACAGCTCCCGGAACATCGGCAATAACAGTCAGAACACCCGGAGATGCCGAAGCCTGGATCGATGGTGTTCCAATGAAAAAGCAGGCAAATGGACGTTTTGTTGCCGAAAAAGCACCGCAAAGATCTGCAGTAGTTGCAATACGGATCACACCGCCTGGTCCGGGAATATCCGGCGGAGCTCTCATACCGGAACCTGTAACTGTTGAAACTGATGACAGTGGTTTGATGAAAACAGGCGACTGGTCAGAAATGGGGATCCTTAATAATTATTCCGGAGGGATTCGATACAAAACTAAAATAAACCTGACTTCATCTCAGGCTAAATCAGGAGTAATAGCCGACCTTGGCAGGGTTGCCGGTACTGCCGGGATAATAGTAAATGGGAAGGAGGCCGGAGTAAGAGTTGCTCCCCCATGGAAAACAGATATTACAGATCATGTGAAGAGAGGTGAGAATATTATTGAAATTCTGGTTTATAATACTCTGTCAAATCATTATCAGACTATTCCATCACGGTATAAGGGGAATCCTGCTTCAGGTCTGTTTGGACCGGTCAAACTGCTTATTAGTTCTGAAAAACCGGACAAGAAATAGACAAACATACCTTACTGATAATGTGTATGTTAAGTAACCCATCATATTTTAACCTGAAACCATTTACAGAAGTAAAGAACAGTAACTTCAGGGTAACGAAGGGATGGAAACCGGTATGTGAAAAGCTTAAACGGATTATTGATTCTTTGTCGGGAAATAAAAAGATCATTGTAATTGAGACTTACCAGGGCGTTATCCATGAGGAAGTTATGGAAAATATCCGGTACAGGACAAAGTTTAAGCGGTTTATAAATACTGTTGATATAATGCTTTCACAAGATGAGATCACCCGGCTTGTTTATCCGGATGTTACGGATGATCCTCTTTTCGGCTTTATGACCAGGCTTACTATGAATGATTATTTTGATCCGGAAAAGGTGAGAGCCGTAAGGAAAGACTTAAATGAAATTCCGGAAGGAGTAATTCTTATTTACGGATATGGGGCTTCACTTATATCACAGGATTATGATCTGCTTGTATATGCGGATATGGCCCGCTGGGAAATCCAGCTCCGGATGCGTAAGCACCTGGTTGATAATATCGGATTGACGAACCGTGATTGTGAAGACTGGGGATTATTATACAAGCAGGGCTTTTTCGTCGACTGGAGGGTCTGCGACAGGTTAAAGAAACAGCTCTTTGATAAATGGGATTTCCTTCTCGATACCAACATACAGGGCGAACCCAAACTTATTGAAGGAAAAGCCGTTATGAAAGGCTTGCAGCAGACAGTACGGAAACCTTTCAGTGTAGTTCCCTACTTTGATCAGGGCCCATGGGGTGGTCAGTGGATGAAAGAAGTATGCGGTCTCGATAAATCATCACCGAATTATGCATGGTGCTTCAACTGTGTACCGGAAGAAAACAGCCTCCTCCTGAAATTTGGCGATGATATGATCGAGATACCATCAATCGATCTTGTGTTCAGACATCCCATGGAACTCCTTGGAGATAATGTTTACCGTCGTTTTGGTGATGAATTTCCAATCCGTTTCGATTTTCTAGATACAATGAAAGGAGGAAACCTCAGTCTGCAGGTCCATCCCCTGACTGAATATATCCGTAAGAACTTCGGGATGGATTATACACAGGATGAGAGCTATTACCTGGTGGACGCGGGAGAGGATGCAAAGGTTTACCTGGGGCTTCGTGAAGATATTGACCCGGATGCAATGATTGCCGGACTGAAAGCAGCTCAGGCAGGAGGACCGCCATTTAATGCTGAAAGATATGTTCAGACATGGCCGGTAAAGAAGCATGATCATATGCTCATACCTGCAGGCACTGTCCATTGTTCGGGAAAAAACTGCATGGTGCTTGAGATCAGTGCAACCCCATATATTTTCACTTTTAAGCTGTGGGACTGGGGCAGGATGGGCCTGGACGGGAAACCCCGGCCCATCAATATTGAACATGGAAGGAATGTGATCCAATGGGACCGTACTGCCGCCTGGACAAAACAGAACCTTGTAAACAGGATTGAAAAGATCGCAGAAGGAAATGGCTGGATTGAAGAAAGAACCGGCCTTCATGAAAAGGAATTTATTGAAACCCGCCGTCACCGGTTCACCGGAAAGGTGGAACATGATACAAACGGAACAGTAAATGTTATTTGTCTGGTCGGAGGCGATGAAGTGATCGTCGAAAGCCCTGAAGAACTGTTTGAACCGTTCATTGTTCATTATGCTGAAGTATTTATTGTCCCTGCCTGTACCGGAAGATATTCCATCCGTCCATATGGAAAAGGTAAGAGCGGAACATGCATAACCATAAAGGCGTATGTCAGGGGTTAGGGTTCCGGGTTCCAGATTCTAGATAAGGTATCGCTGCTAACTTAGGATGCTTTGGTAACAAAAGTTTCCCCTCCTTTTTTCAAGGAGGGGTGGCCAGACAACTAATTTATCTTACTTGCAGAAAGATAAATTGTCTGGCCGGGGTGGTTGAATTAATTCTACGAAAAAAGTCCAATTGATCTGAATCTGTTTTCAACCACCCTGGCCGGGCTGGTTGTTTTATCAATCCAAACTTATTCTTTTTCGAAAAACCTTCTTGATCTCATTCAGAACAATTTCGGGTTCCTGAAACACAAACCTGTTCTCAAACCTGAGCACGGTGAATCCCAGTGCTTCAAGATATTTATCTCTTGAAATATCCTTCTGAATCTGTTTCGGATCTCCATGTGGATCTCTGTCAAGCTCAATTATCAGCTTTTCTGAAGGACAATAAAAATCAACAATATAGTTACCGATACTTTGTTGTCTTCTGAACTTTCTTCCTTCAAGATTTTTTGACTTTAAGTGATTCCATAAAGCAGATTCTGCAGAAGTGGAATTATTTCTCAGATATGATCTGAGTGGTTTGAGACTTTTTCGGTTAAAGATGTATCTGTTATCCATTCAAATAAAAGTAAAAGAAAATTGAATTAACCACCCCGGCCAGACTAATTATTTTTCTGCAGGTTTGAAGATTTCTGCGTCTGGCCACCCCTCCTTGAAAAAAGGAGGGGAAAGTTATTTAGCTACATTCCAGATAAATACAATAGTTTTCGTTATTCTTGCATTTCTTAAGTTGCCCGTAATAGAGTTTAGGATTCAGGGTCGAGGGGTTTCTATTATACTTTTTATTACTTTTATCAAACTCAATTTTGAACTGCGACTGAGTTTTAAACAAACACTACTAAATATAAAACCAATATGAAACGGAAGAATTATTTATGGCTGATGATCCTGATATCAGGATTATTGATTTCGGGCTGCAAACCAGCCGATAACAAACTGACCGACGAGGAGATTGCTGATGGCTGGACATTATTATTCGATGGTAAAACTCTAGACGGGTGGCGTGATTTTAAAGGTGAAGCGGGAACTGTTACAGCACCCTGGACAGTTGAAAAAGGAACGCTGACTGCTCTTGGAACAGGAAGTGACAGTACCGGATATATTGTAAGCACGAAGGAGTACGGTAATTTCATTCTCACCTTCGACTGGAAAATAGCTGAAGGAGGTAACAGCGGACTTCTTTACCATGTTGTTGAACGTCCGGAATATAAGGTTCCGTATGTTACAGGTCCTGAATATCAGCTGATTGATGATATTGGATTTCCCGACAAGCTCGAGGAATGGCAGAAAGCCGGAGCAGATTATGCAATGTACCTTCCCGATAGCAGCAAAAAGCAGCTCGCAAAAGTTGGCGACTGGAACAGATCAAAGATAGTTTTCGACAATGGTCATGTGGAATACTGGCTCAATGATCAGAAACTTCTTGAATTCGAAGCATGGACAGATGACTGGTTCGCACGTAAAGAAGCCGGGAAATGGGATTTTGCTCCGGAATACGGACTTGCCCGCAGCGGAGTGATCGCACTTCAGGATCATGGAAGCAGGACCTGGTTTAAAAATATGAAGATCAAAGAACTTCCCCGGAGACCACAGAAAGAAATCCTCTTTAACGGAAAAGATCTAACGGGATGGGAAGTATATGGTACAGAACTATGGTATGTCAAAGACGGCGAAATGTTCTGTGAGAGCGGTCCTGACAAGGAATACGGATACCTTGGAACAAGAAAGTATTATGACGATTATGAGCTTACTGTTGATTTCAAACAGGCTGCCAACGGAAACAGCGGAATATTTATCCGCTCCTATATCAAAACAGGTGTTGCCATATCAGGATGGCAGGTCGAAGTGGCACCTCCCGGAAACAATACAGGAGGTATTTATGAATCCTATGGCCGCGGATGGATCGCAGAAATTCCCGATGAAAAGGAAAATATCCTCAAAATGGGCGAATGGAATAACATGCGGATCAAAGTTCAGGGAGATGTCGTCACCACCTGGCTTAATGGTCAGCAGATGACAGAACTGAAAGATCAGAAGATCGGTCAGGGAAAAGGCAGGATAATGCTTCAGATCCACAGCGGCGGAGGAATTAAAGTGAGCTGGAAAAATATTGAGCTGACAGAACTATAGGCATGCGGCGGGCGGCGTCCGGCGTCCGGTGTGCGGCGGGCGGCGTCCGGCGTCCGGCGGGCGGCGTCCGGCGGGCGGCGTGCGGCGTCCCGTGTGCGGCACGGAGCGTCCGGCGTCTGGCGTCTGGCGGGCAGGATACTGGATGGAGGGTGCTGACAAGCTCTCTATTCAAGGCGTTTGGGGAACTATTGTTTCCCCTCCTTTCAAAGGAGGGGTGGCCGGGATTGCTAATTTTGAAATTGGTACAATCCCACATTCCCGGCCGGGGTGGTTGATACATTATTATCCTCTGAACTTTCTTCCTTCAAGATTCTTTGACTTTAATTGATTTCGGAAAACGGCTTCAGTTGAAATGACTTGTTTCTCAGAATTTAATAAACCACCCCGGCCAGACAATTTATATTTCAGTAAATCCGACGATTTCTGCGTCTGGCCACCCCTCCTTAAAAAAAAAGGAGGGGAAACGATAGTCCACAAAACCTCGTCCGGTTGACGTCTATGCCCGGTCGCCGGTCGCCGGTAGCCGGTAGCCGGAAACCGGTAGCCGGAACTTACCGTGTAAACAGATCCGGCTCTCTCCATGAGAGGAGGTTATTATCGTCGCGGATGATCTTCCTGTGATCGAGGAGCCATCTGATAACTTTTATGACCTTTTCTTCGGGCAGACTGATCTTGCTTACAAGTTCCCGGGCATCAAATTTATGGCCGCTAAGTAATTCCTTTATCTCGTCGAGAATTATATCAAACTCATATTTACTCAGATCGAGTTCATTCCTGTCGCGGCATACATCGCAGATACCACACCTGTCAGGCTCCTCGCCGAAGTAATCAAGAAGGATCACAGATCTGCATCTAGTATTGGAATCAGCATATTCGATCATTTTATTCACCCTGAAGATATGCTTGTCCTTTACCGCTATATAGTTGTCGGGAGATATCATCAACGCTTTCCTTTCTAGCCTCTCCTCGGTAAATATGACAAGGGCTGTCTTCTTTCCGGGAATATACCGGACAATATTCAGTCCTGACAGCTTTACGAGAAATTTATATATTGTATCTCTGAGTAATCCTGATTTTTTTGACAGAGCCTCCTCATTTATTGCGACAAATTCCGAGAACATCCCGGTATATGATCTCAGCAGGAGTTTAATAAAACTATCAAAAGCTTCATTTGCCACCTGGAATTTGTAAAGATCATCCCTTCCAACCACAAAGTGAACCCTCGAAGGATTATTTATCTCTTCGGTAAATTCTATATAGCCTTCTCTCTGAAGGAAATTCAGGCTGTTAAATGTTTCAATGACCGGCAGACGGTATTTCGAAACAAAATCCTGCATGTTAAAATCAAAAACATTATCTTTTCCAGATCCTTCCGGTACCCTGAGGAAGTTGCACAAAGCCTCATAAGTATCCTTTATCTTTTCTACGGGCGGGAATTTTCTCCTTAATGAATCTTCAAGATGTCTCCTGTCTGAAGAAGAATACAATAATACTGCAGATGCCGGTTTCCCGTCCCTTCCGGCCCTGCCGCTTTCCTGGAAATATTCCTCGATTGAATCCGGCATTTCCCAGTGAATTACAAAGCGGACATCAGCCTTGTCAATTCCCATCCCGAAGGCATTGGTTGAAACGATAACCCTTGTGGATCCCGTGGTCCAGGAAATCTGTTTCCTGTCGCGCATTTCCTGAGGAAGACCTGCATGGTAAAAATCAGCGCTGATACCTTTTGAAACCAGAAGTTCTGCAATTTCCCTGCAACGTTTTCTGCTCCTGACGTAAACAATTCCGCTGCCCCTGGATTTCAAAATGTTATCTATGAGCCATGTACCTTTATCTTCAACCTGGCGGACCAGATATGAAATGTTTTTCCTTTCAAAGCTTGTCCTGAGAACATTCTTTTCCCTGAATTCAAGCTTTTGCATTATATCCTCTGTTACAGCTGGCGTCGCAGAAGCGGTGAGAGCAAGGAAGGGTACCTCCGGGGGAATAAGCTCCCGCATCGATGATATCTTCAGGTAAGAAGGTCTGAAATCGTAACCCCATTGGGAAATGCAATGAGCTTCATCAACTGCTACAAGATTCAGATTAAATCTGGGAAGCCGGGTCTGGAACAAGCGGGTTGAGATCCTTTCCGGCGAAATATAAAGGAATTTGTAGTCGCCGTAGATACAATTATCGAGTGCAATGTCAATTTCTTCGCCGGACATGCCGGAATGAATCGCCATTGATTTAATTTCCAGAGCATTAAGCCTGTTAACCTGATCTTTCATCAAAGCTATCAGGGGGGTAACAACTATGCATATCCCCTCCTTCACAATTGCAGGTACCTGGTATGTGACCGACTTTCCTCCTCCTGTCGGCATGAGGGCAAGGGTATCCTTCCCTTCAGCCACAGAAAGGATGATCTCCTCCTGAAGCGGTTTAAAGGTTGTAAAACCCCAGTATCTGGTCAATACCTGTCTGTATGGTTCAATATTCATCAACTGGTTTTGTCGGAGAAAAGGTGTGCCCATACAAAAATAGCAACTGTTATCCAATTTTTTACGGCTGCATGGAATAATGATTGTTTTCCGGGTGATTAATTTTTAGTAATTTGCGCAGCAAAACAAAACAACCTGTCCGATGTCCTTTTTAAATGATAAAATCCTGTTCGAAGGTCTGACATTTGATGATGTTCTGCTCCTTCCTTCATACTCAGAAGTTCTTCCGCGGGAGGTCGATCTGAGTTCAATGTTCACAAGGAATATCCGGATAAATACTCCGGTCATTTCCGCCGCAATGGATACTGTGACTGAGGATGACCTGGCTATTGCCATTGCCAGGGAGGGAGGTATAGGAGTCATACATAAGAATATGAGCATCGAGAAACAGGCTTCCCAGGTAAAAAAGGTAAAAAGAGCAGAAAATGTAATGATCTTCGATCCGATAACAATAGGTCTGGATGCCACAGTAGCCGATGCGATGAACCTGATGAATGAATATAAGATCGGCGGTATACCGGTTATTGACAGCAATGGTGTTCTTAAGGGGATAGTAACAAGCAGGGATCTGCGTTTTGAGAATAACAGGAAGCGGAAGATCACGGATGTGATGACAACAAATCTGATAACCACTGATCATCAGACCAACCTGGAGGCGGCTGCCAGGATCCTTCAGAAGCACAAGATCGAAAAGTTACCGATGGTTGATGAAAACGGCAAGCTTAAAGGGCTCATTACCTATAAGGATATCACCAAGATAAAAGACCGCCCAAATTCCTGCAAGGATGATAAAGGGAGGTTAAGGGTTGCCGCCGCTGTAGGCATCGCATCTGACACACCCGAAAGGGTTGAAGCTCTCATTAATGCAAATGCCGATGCTCTTGTTGTTGATACTGCTCATGCACATTCGAGAAATGTGATCAGGGTGCTTAAGGAGATCAAAAAGAAATACCCGAAAATTGACGTGATCGTTGGAAACATAGGCACCGGGGAAGCGGCAAAGAAACTTGTGGATGAAGGCGCTGATGCAGTAAAAGTTGGAATTGGTCCCGGTTCAATATGTACGACAAGAGTTATCGCAGGAGTAGGTGTCCCGCAACTGTCTGCAATTTATAATGTTACCAGGGCTATTGACGGTTCCGGCGTACCGGTAATAGCCGATGGAGGAATAAGGTATTCTGGTGATATAATTAAAGCTCTGGCAGCAGGGGCTGATTCAATTATGGCAGGCTCACTTTTTGCAGGTGTTGAGGAATCTCCGGGCGAGACTATAATCTATAACGGCCGGAAATTCAAATCATACAGGGGAATGGGATCAATCGAAGCCATGCAGCAGGGTTCGAAAGACCGTTATTTCCAGGATATGGAAGATGATATTCAGAAACTGGTACCGGAAGGGATCGCAGCAAGAGTTCCCTATAAAGGACTTCTTTCGGAAGTCATTTATCAGATGATGGGAGGACTCAGAGCCGGAATGGGTTATGTGGGAGCAAAGAATATAGTCACACTGAAGAAGGAAGCCAGATTTGTACGTATAACCAGCTCCGGAATTATTGAAAGCCATCCCCATGATGTTTCAATAACAAGGGAGTCTCCCAACTACAGCAGAAAACTCTTTGAATAAACAGAATTATTCAATCCTGATGAAAATCGGATCATCCCTACTGATTTCGGTGTTATCATTAATCTTTCCGGCATTATGTAATGCACAGGAACTTAATGATAAGATACTGATGAATGTTGCAGGAAATGATGTTACTGCAGGTGAGTTCATCAGAATGTTAAATAAGAGTTCTGAGCCGGGGAAAATAGCTGATGTGGATGAATATCTCGGGCAGTATATAAATTTCAAGCTTAAGGTTGCCGATGCAGTAAGTGAAGGTATCGATACAACCAGGGCTTTCCGGAATGAACTTTCAGGCTACAGAAATCAGCTTGCCCAGAATTATCTTACTGATCCTGAGGCAAAGGAGAAACTTCTGCAGAAAACTTATCAGAGATCTCTGGAGGAGATCAACGGGTGGCATATACTCGTAAACTGCCCGGAAGGATCCAAACCGGAAGATACATTGCTTGCCTGGCAGAAGGCGGCCGGTATCAGGGAAAGAATAATTAACGGCGAACCTTTTGAACAGGTAGCCCGGAGTACGTCGGATGATCCCTCAGTAAGAATTAACGGCGGAAATCTTGGTTTCTTTACGGTTTTCCAGATGATCAGCCCTTTCGAAGATGCAGCTTATTCCCTGAAGAAAGGTGCAGTGTCGGATCCTGTGAGAACACCCTATGGATATCATATTATAAATGTAGCCGACAAAAGACCATCCAGGGGAAAGGTGCTTGTGGCTCATATAATGAAGTTATCTCCCCCGGGAGCAGGTGAAGAGGAAACAAAAGCTGCTGAAAAATCGATAAACGAGCTTTATAAGCAGTTGCAGGACGGGGCATCATTTACTTCCCTGGCAAAACAATACTCTGATGATAAGGAATCGGCTGTAAGAGGAGGTAAACTGAACTGGTTCGGGGCCGGAGAGATTATTAGTGATTTTGCCGAAGCTGCATTTTCAATCAGCGACACGGGAAGCTTTACCTTACCTGTAAGATCGCCATACGGATGGCACATAATTAAACTTCTTGATAAAAAACCTCATGGATCTTATGAAGAAATGAGATCCTTCCTCGAAAGCAAAATAAACCAGTCTTATCTTAATTCTTTAAGCAAAAAGACTTTTATCGATAAACTTAAAAAGGAGTATAATTATGAAATCAATACTCCGGCATATAACTGGTTCATCAGAAATACCGATACACTTATCATTCAGGGCTTAAAAAAATATGTAAGAAAGGGCATGCCCCCTGGCAACCTGTACACTTTTGCCGGTCAGGGTCTTTTAAACAGCGATTTTGCATCGTATATCGAAAACAGAGGATCAAGAATAATTACTTCCGATCCGGTTCATTTCATCAGAGAATCACTGGAAACAATATTATCAGATCAGATCATCAAATACGAAGATTCAATACTTGAAACGAAATACCCGGATTTCAGGTACCTGATTAACGAGTTTCACGATGGCATTCTGTTATTTGACATTTCTGAAAGAAAAATATGGAACAGGGTTCAGGAAGACTCCACTGGACTGCTGCAATATTATGAAGAAAATAAAATCAACTACCCCGGTAAAAGGGCGATGGAAGCCATTATCTATTCACTGAAGGATGTAAATTCAGAAAAGAAGCTCTATTCTGCCTTCAGAAAATATTCGAGGAAACAGGATACGGAAAAACTGATGAAGGACAAATTCAATACCTCCGGTGATTCACTTCTTGTAATAAATGAAGGCACATGGATTGAAGGACAGGATCCTGAACTGGATAAGATTAAATGGCAGGAAGGTATCATAAGGACAAGAATTAATAATTACCCTTCAGTTCTGGTCATTAAAAAAATTATTGAACCATCTCCGCTTCCGTTTGAAGAGGTAAGAGGTGATCTGATGGCAGATTACCAGGTATTTCTGGAGAATCAATGGATTGACCAGTTGAAGAAAAAATACCCCGTCAAAATTGACAGCCAGATACTGAATGAGATTAAAAACAGCCTGAAAAATGAATAGGATCCTTACATTTTTAATATTGATCTGCATTACAGTAAGTTGTAATAACGGCAATTCAAAAAGGATTCCGCTTGCAAAAGCAGGGAATTCAATTCTTTATATGGATCAGCTTAAAGGGATTATCCCACCGGGAACTTCTGTTGATGACAGCACTGTTCTTGTTAAGAACTATATAAATAAATGGGCAAAAAGGGAGCTGTTATTTCAGAAAGCGGAAGATAATCTGACGCCTGAACTGATGAAGGAAATAGACAGCCAGATCAATGAAGCCAGGATGAACCTTGTCATTTACCAGTATCAGAGGCAGATGATGCTGACAAAAATGGACACCACAATAAACGATACTGAACTGGAGACTTATTATTTCAGCAACAGGGATAATTTCATGCTTAATTCCAATATTGTAAAAGCTCTGTTCATTAAACTGCCGGTAGAAACACCCGGACTCAGCAGGATACGAAGTCTGGCACGCGCGAATAACCAGGCCAGTCTTCCGCAGCTGGAATCCCTCTGTTATCAGTTTGCAGAGAAATTTGATGATTTTAATGAAGAATGGGTGGATCTGGATCAGTTGTCTCTTGAATTACCATCAGAAATCCAGAATCAGGAAAATTTCCTTCGAAGAACAACGTTTTATGAAACGACAAATGCAGATTCGACCTTTATTTACCTTCTCACTATACGTGATTACAAATTAAGATCGTCAGCTGCACCTTTTGAATATGTAAAGGATGATATTAAAAGAATCATATGGAATAACCGCAGAATTGAATTCATCCAGTCGCTTGAGAACGGGATTTACAATGATGCGCTTAAGGAAAATATTTTTACAATACTTAATAAATAATTTATGATCAGAAGAGGTTCAGGGTTGTTACTGATTGTTGCAGTTTTTTTGTTATCGGGAATATCTGAGATCAAATCCCAGGTATTGGTGGAATCGGTAGCTGCCATAGTGGGAAATGAAGTGGTTTATCTTTCGGATATCGAGAATATGGTTCTGGATCTCAGAAGCAGCGGTAACAGAACACCTATAGATGAGTTACGATGCAATGTACTGAGGGAACTGCTTGTTTCAAAGCTGTTTCTCGACCAGGCCAGGATAGACAGTATTGAGGTTACAGACGATATGGTTGAAAATGAGCTTAACGCCAGGATAAATGATGCAATCCGCAGATCGGGCAGTGAGAAGGCTCTTGAAGCATATTTTAAAAAAAGCATGATAGAAATAAGGAGAGATATCCGGAAAGCGCTTGTCGATCAGCAGATTGTCAACGAGGTTCAGGCTTCAATAGCCGAGAATATTAAAATCACCCCTAACGAACTGAAGAAATTCTTTTCATCAATTCCCAAAGATTCGCTTCCTGTTATACCCGCAAAGGTCCAGATAAGTATAATTCAGCTTGATCCTCCTGAAAATGAAGAAAATAAAGCTGAAGCGCGACAGAGGCTTCTGGATATACGGGGACAGATACTTGCCGGGAAAAGCTTCAGCGCACTGGCTGTGCTGTACTCTGAAGATCCGGGTACTGCAAAAAGAGGAGGCGAGCTTGGTTACTCCCTCAGGGGAGAACTTGAAAAGCCTTATGCCGATGAAGCATTCAGCCTCACAAAAAATACAGTATCAAGGATCATTGAAACAAAATACGGATTTCATATAATTCAAATGATCGACAGGAATGGTGATATGATCAACACCCGCCACATACTCATACGCCCGAAAGTAAAACCGGAGCAGGCTGCCAAAGCGATGAATACTCTGGATTCACTGACAAACCTTATAAGGAGGGACAGCCTGAAGTTTGAAGATGTTGCCAGAAGAATGTCGAGCCATAAGGACAGTCGTATAAATGGCGGCAAGTTTGTCAGTACAAACCCCTCAGAACGCGATACCTGGTTCACCCTCGAGGAACTCAATCCGCAGATGTATGTTCAGGTACGCGACCTGAAAGTCGGAGAGATATCAGAGCCCTTTCGTACAATTGATGAAAATAATAACGAGGTATTCAGGATAGTGAGACTCGATAACGAACTTCCGGCCCACAGGGCTAACCTGAAAGATGACTATCAGAATCTCAGTGACGCTGCACTGATGAACAAACGGTCAAAAACTTACGACGACTGGATCAAAAAGAAAATCGGAGTTACATATATTAAGGTAAGTGACGAATTCAAATCGTGCGACTTTCTTGGCAAAGGATGGCTGAAATAAACCTTTTCAAATCCCTGAAAAAAAAGATCTCATTCAGACACATAATTTATGTAGCTGTTGTTCTTCTGTCATTCAATATTCAACAGCAGGATATGCCCCAGGAAGTCCGGGGAAAAAGGAGAATATACCTTAAACATGCGGATGAAGATATAATTCTTCGGGATAAGCTTAGCGGAAAGGACTGGCACAGGTTACTTGGAAACGTTTCCCTCGAGCATAACAATATTTTAATGTCATGCGACAGCGCTCATTTCTACCCCGATAAGAACCAGGTTACAGCATACAGCAAGATCCATATCGAACAGGGCGATACACTGGATATTTACGGAGATTACCTTTTTTATGACGGGGGAATCGCAAAAGCCCTGTTGAATGGAAACGCCGAGCTTGTTGACAAAGAAACCCACCTGTATACAAATTCCGTATCATATGATGTAAATGCCGAAATTGCGGAATACACCGACAGTGGCAGAATAATTAACGGTGAAAATACCCTTACAAGCAGGAAAGGCAGATACTATGCTTCGACAAAAATTTTCAATTTCAAGGACAGTGTAAAGATCGTCAATCCGGATTATGTAATGAAAGCCGACACAATGGATTATAATACTGATACGAAAACTGCATTTTTTACAGGGCCGTCAGAGATGAAGGGTGACAGTATTTATCTGTATTGTGAAAGAGGCTGGTATGATACAGAAAATAATATTTCCCGGATATGGAAGAATGCGATGCTCGACAATAAAAAACAGATCATAAGGGGAGATTCCCTTTATTATGAAGAAAAGAATGGATATGGACAGGCCTTTGGAAATGCAAGTATTACCGACACCAGCTACCATCTTGTTGTTGCAGGTGATTATGCATGGTATTTCCGGGAGCCGGAAAGGTTTCTGGTAACCGACAGTGCTGTATTTATCCAGATTTCCGAAAAGGATTCACTGTTTCTTCATGGTGATACTATCAGGTCAGTTACTGCTACAGACACAGCCGGGAAAAGCTTCCGGATCATGTCGGCTTATTACAAATGCAGGATCTTTAGCAATGATATGCAGGCAAAATGCGACTCTCTCGCCTATTCATTCCAGGATTCGGTCATCCGATTTTATAATGAACCAGTCCTGTGGTCCGAAGAGAACCAGATGACATCCGATTCAATGGCTCTCTATACAAAAAACCGCCAGGCAGAAAGGATGGAACTATTCAGCTCGGCATTTATTGCCAGCCAGGTTGATACTATGAGATTTAATCAGATAAAAGGCAGGTCCCTGACAGGCTTTTTCAGGGATAATGAACTTTATAAAATCGTGATCAGGGGAAATGGAGAATCACTATATTATCTTGGTGAAGGTGATGAGATAATGGCTGTCAATAAAGCAACAAGCTCCGATATAGAGATCGATCTTGAAGATGGGAAGATATCGGTCATAACAGAAAACCAGAGTCCCGAAGGGATTATTGATCCTCCTTCAACAACACCTCAGGGGAATCCTAAACTTGATGGATTCATGTGGTACGATCACCTGAGACCAAAAAATAAAATGGAGATTTTTAATACTCGTCCTCGTTAAAGAAGAAGTCATCCTTGCTTGGATAGTCCGGCCAGATATCCTCTATTCCTTCATAAATATCGCCTTCATCCTCAATTTCCTGAAGGTTTTCAACAACTTCCATCGGAGCACCTGACCTGATCGCAAAATCTATCAGTTCATCCTTGGTTGCCGGCCATGGAGCATCTTCAAGTTTAGATGCTAATTCAAGTGTCCAGTACATAATTTCCTTTTCGGGGGTCTGTTTATAAAATTTGCAAATATATATATTATTTTATGTTATAAACAATACCTTTCCTAAAGATTTTACCCACATTATATAATCCACTTAATCTCCTCAATATCAAGCTCTGAGCTGATTTTCCGGGATAATATGAACAGATAATCCGCGAGTCTGTTAAGGAACATATTAATAATCGGAGGCGTTTCTTCTGATATATTTAATCTTAATACAGCTCTTTCCGCTCTCCTGCATACACATCTTGCAATATGACAATAAGATATAACAACATTTCCCCCCGGGATTATCAGATTTCTGAGAGGATTCAGAGCTTTGTCCATTATATCTATCTCATTCTCAACTATTTTTATACAATCCGGATCAGGAAGAACTTTACCCGGATCCTTTCCATCATTTTCCGAGGCAAGAGAGGCAGCACATTTCATAAGCTGATTTTGCAGATAAAGCAGGAAAACTTTCCGTTCAGCATTCTCACGCTGATCCCTCAGTAAACCGATCCAGGAAATTAATTCGTCGATAGTTCCGAAGGCCTCTACCCTTACATGATGCTTGGGAATTCTTTTACCTCCCGAAAGTGAAGTGGTCCCGTCATCACCGGTACGGGTATAGATTTTCATCGGTTCCGTATGTTAAAGAAATGATTAAGTACAAAGGAGGATCAGGCAGGTCTGTATTTTTCGTTTGCCACATCCTGTGCAACCTCACCGTCAAGAAGTCTTATTATTCTTGCTGCATGCCTGGCAATATCTTCCTCATGTGTTACCAGTATAACTGTATTCCCTTTCTTATGGATATCATCAAGAAGGCCCATAATATCCAGTGATGTTTTGCTGTCGAGGTTCCCTGTCGGTTCATCGGCAAGTATAATGGATGGTTTGTTTACCAGGGCTCTGGCGATCGCAACACGCTGGCGCTGCCCGCCTGAAAGCTCATTGGGTTTATGTGTCATCCTGTCTCCCAGCCCCACCTGGTTGAGAGTTTCAATAGCCATCTTCTCCCTGTCGGTTTTCTGGACACCTGCATAAATCAAAGGTAATGTGACATTTTCAAGAGCTGTATACCGTGGAAGAAGGTTAAATGTCTGGAATACAAATCCTATCTCCTTATTCCTTATTTCGGCAAGAAAATCATCCTCCATCTTGCTAACATCAGTCCCGTTGAGTATATAGAAGCCGCTTGTGGGAGTGTCGAGACATCCGAGAAGGTTCATGAGCGTGGATTTTCCCGAACCCGAAGGCCCCATTATGGCAACATATTCATTCCGGTGTATATCAACTGAAACAGACCTTAATGCCCTTACTATTACTGATCCAACCTGGTAATTCTTTACAATATTTTGGATCTCAATTACTTTATCCATAAACCTTTGATTTTTAAGTTGCGAAATTAGATTAATTTACATTATTATTGAATTATTCTGCATTAATTTTTGTTAATATCTGATCACATAATCGAAGCGGCTCATGCCCTTTCTGAAAAAAACAAGCCCCATCCTGTAAAGATCAATCGTAAATGACACATTTTCATTGGCTTTGATCTCATTCCATGCTTCTTCCATTTCATCGGAAGAATGTATATCATCAATGACAATAACAGTTTTATTTCCGGAGACTTCCACCATTTCTGAGAAATATCTCAGAACCGGCTCTTTTCTGTGATTTCCGTCGATAAAAACCAGCCCGGGATATGACACTTTACTTTTTACTTTCGGAAGCAGGTCATCAAAAGAACCGGTCATTAACGTAATATTGCCGAATCCTGCCCTTCTGAAGTTATCTGAAGCAACTGTTGAAATCTCCGGACATCCTTCCATTGTGAACACCCGGGAATCCCTGTAAGCTGAAGCCATATACATTGTACTTATTCCCAGGGATGTACCGAACTCAACTATACCCTGCCTGCCGAATTCGGCAGCGAGATTTGCCAGTAAGACACCATACTTTGCAGGAACTGATGTATATTTTGCGATATCTGAAATTCTTCTCAAATCACTTTTCATTAATGCTGAACCCGAACCAAGATCCAGAACTCTGATAGTCCTTTTATCACAAAGTAGTTCCTTCCTTATCCGTTCAATCATTAAGACAACCTCCGGATCAGTTTTATTCCGGAAGACTCTCGATACAAGGTCAAAAACAAAAGGACTGTGAATACCGTGTCCCCGCTTGTGCCTTGAGAAAATATGGTAATGCAGGTATTTCAGTATCCTCATGAAATCCATTAGTGTGACTTTTGAATTAGGTTAGCTCTTCAAAAATACTTAATTTCGGTAATCTTTTTAAAAGTGGCATAGCTGAGCTGAAATGCAGGATTTTCTCGAAACAAATATCACTTATCTTCCGGGAGTAGGCCCGAAAAGAGCTGAACTTCTTAACAGTGAGCTGGGTATTTACACATACCGCGACCTTTTGTATTATTTTCCTTATAAATATATTGACAGGACAAAATTTTACAAAATATCCGAACTTGATCCAGACCTTCCTTTTGTACAGATCAAAGGTGTTATCAAAGGATTTTATGTCGAAGGACGTGGCTCAGGGAAAAGGCTTGTCGCTGATTTTCAGGATGAGACCGGTGTCATAAAGCTTGTATGGTTCAAAGGAACAAAATGGATCACAGACACTTATACTACCGGTCCCGAATATATCGTATTCGGTAAACCGGGAGTATTCAATGGTATTGTAAATATAATTCATCCGGAAATAGAAGCCTCATCGAAAATTCAGGAAAGGATAACATCTGCATTGCAGGCCCAGTACAGTACCACTGAAAAGCTCAAAAATCATTTTCTTACATCACGTGCCATAAGCAAGCTTGTAAGCAGTCTGATTCAGAAAATAAACTTCAACCTTCCCGAGACACTCCCTGCCTGGCTAACCACGAAATACAAACTGCCCGACCTGCACAAAACACTTCTGACAATTCATTTTCCTTCCGATCCTGAAAGTCTGGAGAGGGCCAGGTACCGGCTGAAGTTTGAGGAACTCTTCTATATACAGCTTAATCTGATAAGGTATAAAAGCAACAGATCGCGTAAGTTCAGAGGTTTTGTTTTTCAGAATGTAGGAGAGAAATTCAACAGCTTTTATTTTAAAAACCTGCCTTTTACTCTTACAGAAGCGCAAAAAAGAGTGATGAAGGAGATCCGCAGGGATCTCGGATCCGGGAAACAGATGAACCGGCTTCTGCAGGGCGATGTAGGCAGCGGTAAAACACTTGTCGCCCTGATGAGCATGCTCATTGCAATTGATAATGGTTACCAGGCATGTATTATGGCCCCTACAGAGATACTTGCAACTCAACATTACCAGACAATTACATCAATGCTGAAGGGGCTGGACATCAAAATCAGACTTCTTACCGGTTCATCTGCACGATCACTCCGAAAGGAGATCAGTGAATCCCTTCTCGATAAGTCGCTGAATATTCTAATCGGAACTCATGCACTGATTGAAGAAAGTGTTCAGTTCAGCAATCTTGGGCTTGTAATAATTGATGAACAGCACAGGTTTGGTGTGGAGCAGAGAGCAAGGCTGTGGAAGAAAAGTATAAATCCGCCACACATCCTCGTCATGACTGCCACACCGATTCCCAGAACCCTTGCAATGACTCTTTACGGTGACCTTGATGTTTCGGTCATCGATGAGCTCCCCCCCGGAAGAATACCCGTCAGAACGATGCATTTCTATGATTCGGAAAAAAATAAGGTATATGGTTTCATGAAGCAGAAGATTGCCGAAGGAAGACAGATCTTCATTGTCTATCCACTCATTAAGGAATCGGAAAAAATGGATTATAAAGATCTGGAGGATGGGTGGGATACTGTCTCGAGGCTTTTTCCGCCTCCGGAATATTGCATAAGTGTTGTCCATGGCAGGATGACCCCTGCTATTAAGGAAGAATCAATGAAGCTGTTCAGGGAAGGCAAGGCTCACATATTGATCGCCACAACAGTTATAGAGGTTGGTGTTGATATTCCGAATGCAACAGTTATGATAATTGAAAGTGCTGAAAGGTTTGGCTTGTCACAGCTTCACCAGCTGCGTGGCCGTGTCGGAAGAGGAGCCGATCAGTCTTATTGCGTACTTCTCAGCTCTCCCAAACTTTCCAGGGAAGCTTCAGCAAGGCTGGAGGTTATGATAAGGACAAATGACGGTTTCGAAATTGCCGAAACCGATCTGCGGCTCAGAGGTCCCGGCGATATCGAAGGAACGATGCAGAGCGGCATCCCGTTCGATCTTAAGATATCTGATCTGAGCAGGGATGGCCAGATCATTGAATATGTGAGGAATATTGCCGAAGAAATAGTCATTGATGATCCTTTGCTTGAAAAAGAGCAAAACCTGGTCCTCAGGCTCGAATTAAAACGGCTTTTCAGTAAAAAACAGTCATGGAGCAATATTAGCTGAAAAATTATTTATAATCAGAATAAATAACTTTGCAGTTCCAAAATCCTGATAAAAAGCAGGTACTATATTTTCAGTTATGGTAAATTTGCGGATTAATTTTCCGGGTAAAATCATGACCAGGTCAGGCAGATTCGGGAATATCGAACATGACGGTATAGTGCAGAAATCTGACATAAATTCGGTAATAGTCAGAATTTCATCGGAAACTGCATGTGCAGGCTGTCATGCAGCAGGATCATGCAATATGTCAGGTATAAAGGAAAAAATTGTGGAAGTACAGGGCAGCTACAATGTTTCACCCGGTGATAATGTTACTATCCTGATGAAAAAATCCATGGGATATAAAGCTCTGTTCCTTGGATACATTCTTCCATTTATCCTCCTTGTCCTGACCCTTGTGATACTTCTTTCAATTTCTTTACCTGAAGGAACTGCAGGCCTATTATCACTGGGTATGCTCGGTATTTATTACCTGCTCCTTTATCTTTCACGTAGCAGGATCGGTAACGCATTTAACTTCACAATAAAAACACTTTGATGGGTCACACGATCATAATTACGGTAATAAGTCTTAGTCTGCTTGCATTGTTTGCAGCAGTCATCCTGTATTTTATCGCCCAGAAGTTCAAGGTATATGAAGATCCGCGAATCGATGAAGTACAGGAGCTTCTTCCGGCAGCTAATTGCGGAGGATGTGGATTTGCCGGTTGCCGGAATTTTGCTGAGGCACTTGTTAAAGCCGAGACTTTTGAAGGTTTGAACTGTCCGGTCGGAGGTGCTCCTGTTATGGCAGAAGCTGCAAAGGTACTTGGGAAGGAAGCTCTGGCAGCAGATCCCCTGGTTGCAGTTCTTCGCTGTAACGGAACTCCTGAACAACGTCCCCGCACCTCGGTTTATGACGGAGTTCCCGATTGCAGAATTGCACATAACCTGTATATCGGGGAAACCGACTGCAGCTATGGTTGTCTGGGAAAAGGAGATTGTGTCAGAGCATGTACTTTCGGAGCAATCTATTTAGATGACAAAACAGGATTACCGGTAATAATTGACCATAAATGTGTATCATGCGGAGCCTGTGTAAAGGCATGTCCGAGAAATCTGATTGAACTCAGGAAGAAAGCAAAGAAAGACCGTAAGATATATGTGGCCTGTTCGAACTGCGATAAAGGTGGACCGGCACGGAGGGCATGTAAAGTTGCATGCATAGCCTGTTCGAAATGCGTTAAGGTATGCAAATTTGATGCTGTCACCATCACCAACAACCTTGCCTATATTGATGCTTCAAAATGTACATTCTGCAGGAAATGTGTTGCCGAGTGCCCGACCGGATGCATACTTGAGATTAATTTCCCACCGCCTAAACCTGCTGTTGAAGCTAAGAATGAAACCATAAAAGTCAACCCGGAAGTCTAACAAACATAAACTATACTGATTTGAAAACATTTCCAGTCGGGGGCGTTCATCCGCCTGAAAATAAACTGACAGCCGAAATCCCGATCCGCTACCTGGCCATACCTCCTTCCGTGACAATCCCCGTTTCGCAACACATTGGTGAGCCGGCCGAGGTGGTGGTGAATAAAGGAGATATAGTAAAGACCGGACAGATTATAGCCCGGAGCAAGGGTTTTGTTTCAACAAATATTCACTCATCTGTATCCGGTACAGTCAATAAGATAGATCTGGTTCTGGATTCCACAGGTTTCAGGCAGACAGCAGTGTTTATAGATACAAACGGAGATGACTGGGTTGATACAATTGACAGGAGCGATACGATCATAACTGAAATAAAACTATCATCTGAAGAAATCGTAAAAAAATGCCTTGAATCGGGCATAGTCGGACTTGGCGGCGCAACCTTCCCTTCACATGT
>Ga0116172_10001495_pt1 | contig 21474 bp, 12 predicted proteins | sample AD_UKC083_MetaG_FD_89799 | JGI IMG/M metagenome (GOLD analysis project Ga0116172, IMG submission 89799) | Active sludge microbial communities of municipal wastewater-treating anaerobic digesters from USA - AD_UKC083_MetaG | ecosystem: Engineered > Bioreactor > Anaerobic > Digestate | place: USA... | reverse complement strand
TGAAGTGCAGTAATTCCGTGGCAAGGTGTGATAATGGCAGAAATCCCCGATAAAAGCAGACAACAGCAAGTGATTCTCGATGATGACGACGAGATTATCTCCCTGTCAGATGCCGAACTCGATACCATCCTCGGTTCCGCCGAGATCACGGATGCACCGATAGCGGATATCGAGATCGACATCATTTCCGGTCCGGCATCCCGACCGGCTCCAGCCGAAGCCGGAAGGGGACAGACCGGCGATGATACTCCACAACCGGAAGCCGGGGGTGGCTTTTTCTCGAGCGATGATGATGAGACGATTTCCCTCCCCGAGGATGAGCTTGAGACGATCCTCGACACCGGAACCTACGAGGCCGACGGAATGGAGCCATCCCTTCCCGAGAGCGAAGTTGTTGTCGCCGGTTCAGAGCAGGTGATTCCGGATATGCTGGAGACGCCTTCCCTTGGAGGCGAACCGGATGTCGAGCCCGATTTTGGCGGGCCTGAGACGCCGATTGATGAGGGTGTGGACGATGCCTTCATCATTATCGATGATCAACCTCTTGAGTCTTCCGGACTCGGGATGGACAGCGGCCCGATGATCATCGAAGAGGAGATCTCTCCGGATACGGCCATGCCCGAGCTGGATTTTGCCCGTGAACAGGCAGCCCGCAGCAATGATGAGCCGGTCGTCGAAGTGACCGGGGACTCCATGGACGATCTTTTTGACGACGATGCGGAAGTCCCGGTGGATGGTGCGGGAGAAGATGTCCTCGACGACTTTGAGGTTGAGGACCATGGTGCTGAAATCAATCTCTCCCCGCCCCAACCTGTACCGGTTGCGGATATTCCGGGGATAGATGCCCTGGCCGATGAGCCTTCTCCTCTGGAGATACAACCGGCACCTCCCGAGTTTTTCCTCGAAGAGGGTGCGGCCGAGTACGACAGCGAGAGTGTCGACGATCTTCTCATCGAAGAGGCGCCGATCCTTGACCAGCAGCCGGTTGAGAGGAATGAACTTCGGGATACGATCATTGATGTCGAAGATGAATTGATCGATCTCGAGCCGATCGAGCGTCGCGAGGATCTTGAGGACTCCAGCCGGAGTGAGGTTGTTTTTGACGATGAGGCGGAAGGCGATACCGTGGTATCTCTTCCGGTCGGAGATGGTGCGGCCGAAGCCGGATACGAGGCAGGCCTCGAGGAGGAAACGGTTCTCGAGACGGGTTCGTTTGTAGCGGAGGATGGCATTCCTCCTCCCGAGCTACCGGGGGAGGAGCCTGTCATCGGCGAACCTCCCCGGGCGGAAGTGGCCAAAGACGACGGATTTGTCCGTGCGCCCGATTTTGAAGAGGAGATCGCCAGCCTCTCGCTCGAGGAAGCATCTGCCGGGACGGTTCCGGTCGTGGATCAGGTTGATCTGGCGGACGAACCGATCGAGTTCATGGAGGACGAGATTGTTTTTGCCCCCCATCAAACGATCCCGGCGGCTGAGCCGGTTTCCGACATCGCACCCGATGATGATCTTCTGGACGAGGAGATCATCAATCCCGACATGATCTCCGAGATGAAGGACGAGGTTTTTGACGAACCGGATTCGCCCGATGACGAACCGGTTGCTTCCGATGAAGTCAGACCACCCAGCCAGGAGGTTGTGGAGGGCATGCCCGAGCGGATGCGCGACGATGTGCGCAAGGTGCTCGGATACCTCGACAATCTTTTTGACGAACTTCCCGAGGACAAGGTCAAGGAGTTTGCAAACTCCGAATATTACGATATCTACAGCCGTCTTTTCAAGGAATTGGGTATCTGACAGATGGGCCTGCTCTCCCGTGCACGACACGTCGGGTTTCGCCGGACACCGGCCCAGGATTCCCCGGCTTCCGGGCGAAGGGGTCTCCTGACACGGGCCGGTATGGTCCGCAGGGCCCGTGCCCAGTCTCCCGGGCCGGTCGACGACCCGTCTCCGGAGACGGGTTCCCTCCGGCAGCTTGAGCGACAGAGCTTCAATCTCTCGAACCTGATGGAGATCAGCCGGGAGATCAACGGGACACTCCGGCTGGACGATCTCTGTACGATCATCATCCTCACCGTCATGGGCCAGTCCGGTGCCCAAAAAGCGGTTCTCTATGTCCGGGACGACGAAGAATATGTGGTCCGTGCCGCACGGGGGCTTGCGGAGGGCCTGGTTCTTCCCTCGCTTCCGGTGGATCCGGTTTTCGCACAGACTGCTGTCCAACGGGACGGTGTGTTCCCCGTTTCGGCCTGTGCCTTTGTTGATGGTTCACTGGAGACCAGGTTGGTCAGTCTCCTTTCCGGGAAACTGGTTGTGCCCTTTGTCAACAAGGGACAGTGCCTGGCCTTTCTCCTGCTTGGCGAACGATATCCCGACCAGGACTGGAATGAGGACGAAATCGGGTTTCTGGCTTCGATCGCCGATATGGGCAGTATGGCCCTGGCCAATGCCCGACTCTTCGGCGAGCTTGAGAAGAAGCTCGGACAACTCTCCGGTCTCTACGAAATCAGTCGGGTCATCAATGGCAGCAGCGAGGTGGGCGAGATTCTCCGGCTCGCCGGTGAGACATTGGGAACAGGCTTCGGTGTGAATCGGGCCGTATTTCTTGGCCTGGCTGGACACGATCTTGTTTTTCTTTCCGGCATCGGGATCGAGGGTATCCGGGCCGGATCGACCATGACGCCCCTTTTTGAATCCGTTTTCACCCTCGAGCAGGCTCTGGTTATTGAGGATCGCTCCGGAAATCCTGAACTCTCCGCTGTCTTTGGAGAGGGCGTGCTTGAAGAATCGAATATGGCACTCCTGGTCCCTCTTGTCGCGGCCGGTGAGCGCGTGGGCATCCTGGCCGTCTTGGGGGTGGAGGGGCGCAGGAGCGGGACCGTCCTCCAGGAGGAGTGCGAACTCTTTTCGATTATCGGCTCCCAGTTTGCTCCTCCGCTTTTGGTGGCGCGGACTCTTGGCGACAGGAAACGCAGCCTGGCCGATCCATTCCATCCCTGGATGGAACTCCTTGAGCGTGAAGTTGCCCGTGCCGGGGAATTCGGTCTTTCCGTCGGAGTCTGTGAGCTCTCGCTGGACGGGATCGACGAACGTGACGGGGACATGGTCCGGGATCTCGGCCGTGTTCTGCGGGACCGGATTGATCTGCGCTACCCGGTGGTCCGTCTGGCAGCAGCTTCGTGGGCGGTTGTGCTCTCCGGGCTTTCCCTGCGGGATCAGGAGCGCTTGATTGATTCCGTGACACAGGAGATATTGACTCTGCTTGACCGTTCCGGTGATGCCGAACGGATCAGACTCGAGCGGAGCCATGGGCAGATACCTGAGGAATACCCGTCGGCGGCTGCCTGGGTGTTCCGCAGGCTGTAGGCGGCCGACCGGCATGAATCTGACAGAGCAGAGGGTGCATGAGGGTGACATCTCGGGTTCATCCTTCAGTTTTCCGGGCAGGGTCGAGATCACGGGAAGTGTGCGGGCCGGCGCCGTTGTGCATGCCGGTGGAGATATCGTCATCCGCGGCTCGGTCGAGGCTGGCCTGGTCGAGAGTTCCGGTGGTGGCGTCTACATCGATGGAGAGATTCATGGCCCGGGGGCAGTGGTCCGGGCCTTTGGTGATGTCAAGGCACGTGTGATCCGGGATGCCGAGGTCGAGAGTCTGGCTTCGGTCTATGTGCCTGACATGATCTTCCGGTCGGCTGTCCGGGCCCGGAACCTGATCGAGATGAAGGACGGAGACGGGATCGTCGAGGCAAGCTATGCCGAGGCAGGGATGGAGATCACCATCCGCAGTGCGGGGTCGGTATCAAGCGGGATGGATCCCACGACACTCGTGCTCGAGAACTTCCGCCAGAAGGAACTCTTCGAGCTCTCGATGATTTATGAACAGCGGCTGACCCAAAAAACGGCCCGCATCGCCGAGCTGGAAAAGGTGATCAGCGTGATCCGGATTCTCGGGGGCCGGATCGTCAATCTCGACCCTGCGAAAAAGGCGGATCTGGCGCTCAAGGTCAAGGAGTACCAGGAACTCAAGCAGCAGGTTGTGGAAATTCTCCGGGAACGTGATCTGGTCGTGGTTGAACGGGAGAAGTCTGGCGGAAAAATGCGCTCGATCACGTCCAGCGGGGATGTCTTCTCCGGTGTCGAGGTCCGGATCGACAATGCCCGGGTTGTTGTCAACCGGCGCTACAAGAATGTCATTTTTTACAAAAGCGGGATTGTGATCATCGGGGATCTTGATGCTTTTATGCAGCGGAAACGGCTTTCCAATTAGAAAGTCGGGCAAGGAGACGGCAGGCATGGGTATCGGATTCAAGTTGGGCATGTTCGTGGCAGTGGTTCTCTCACTGGTCATGCTGGTGACCGGGGTCTTTATCGTCCGTCAGCAGGAGACCGTGCTCGACAACCAGTTGCGCAGGGATCTGTCCTCCCATCTCAAGTCGTTCAGCATGGCCGTGACGGCCAGTCTTTCGGGGAAGGAAGATCTGCCCCGGCTCCAGTCTTCGACCTATGCTCTCTCGAACATCAACAATTTCGGGACGGCGATGTTCGTTGATCCCAGAGGCCGGGTCTTTGCCCAGGTTGACCGGAGCGGGGTGCCTTTTGACGGAAGATATGCGGTTGTCACCATGCCCATTCCCAAACTGGATGACCCTGAACTGGCTGCGCGCTATCCCGATATCGGCTATCTTCTCTCGGATATGGTGGATGGTACGAACATCATATTTGCCCGGTCCAGCCGGTATACCTCCGAAGAATATGCGCAAGTCCTTGCCGAAAGCGCCAGCAACAAGACGCCTCCCCCTGTCAATACGGCCTGGTTCGAGGGCTTTCTTCCCGTCTGTGTCAACTGGCTGCAGCAGGTTCATCCCGGAGACAATTCGCTCGACAAGGCCCTGGCTCTCTACCGCGCCGGGGTGACCAATGGGTTTCTCTTCCGCGGGGTGCAAAATGACCAACGTCGGCGGGATCTGGCCTTTCTCCGTCACATCGAGACCGTGGCCCGCTGGCTGGCCGTCGAGAAACTTGATCCCTGGGGAAATCGTGTCGGCTGGGAACTCTCGCCCTATGCGAAAATGCTCGGTCTCAGAGAGAAGGACAGGCTGACCGAGACGGAGAGCTGGCAGATCGCCGCCATGATTCCGTTGATTGAGGGGTTCCGCAAGGGTGAGTCCGCGGGTTCGCCCGAAAAACTCTTTCCCCGGGAGACCATCACCCGGATCACGAGTCTTGTCGAACGGTATTTTTCGGGCGCAGCGATGCCCGACGGGTTGGGGGGGCTTTTGACGGATGCCAGGGCCGGGAAACTCCTGATGGCCGGTGTTTCGCCCGGAGAAGAGGCCGAGATCAGGATGGCTGCGGATTGGCTCGAGGTCGCCCGGGCGCTGACCAGGTCGAGCGGACCGGAGTGGAACAAGGTCTACGGCGAGATGGCCGCTGCCCGCCAGATAGCGCCCTTTGTACATGGAGACGAGATCTTCGTGGATATTGCCTTGTTCGCCGGACTGTTTGAAGCCTATCTGACGGGCGGGGAATTCCCCATGCCCGAGACCCATCGCTATCGCAAACTCTCCAGGATCTATGAACCCAAAAAGAGTCCCGAAGAGCGGGCCGCCTTTGTCCGGCACATGCTCCGGTCACTTGTGACCCCGTTCAAATTCGGGTATGTGCGGATCATCCTTGATCCGGGCGCGATCCGCACCGAGACCCTGGGGATTGTCGCCCGGACCGTCGACATCTCGCTGGCGCTGGTCCTGCGGGCGGTGATTCTCTCGATCCTCCTGGCCGGACTCTTTGTCCGCAACATACGGAAACTCGCCCGGGCCGCCGCCCGGGTCGGGCAGGGTGATCTTGAAACGACAATAGACATCCGCAGCCGGGACGAACTGGGGCGGCTCGGACATGAGTTCAACAGTATGGTGAGCCGCATCCGTGAATCACGGGCGGCCTTGGTCGAGAAGAGCCGGATGGAAGAGGAGTTGCGGATCGCGGAGACCATCCAGAAAGGTCTCCTCCCCGTCCGTTTTCCGGAGATCCCCGGGTATGCGTTTGCGGGATATTACAGCGCCCAGAGCGAGGCGGGTGGAGATTATTATGATATCCTCGAGTCCTCGCTGGTCGGTGGCGGACGGGTGGGGCTGGTCAGTGCCGATGTCTCAGGGCACGGGGTCGGGGCCGGATTGGTGATGACCATGGCCCGAACCCTCTTCCATGCCCAGGCTGCGGATTGTCCGGACCCGGCCCGGGTTCTCGCCCGGATGAATCCCCAACTCTTCAGGGATACACCGCCGGCCATTTTTGTGACCGCGTTCTACGCCATTCTTGATACCGGGACGCACGGGATCACCTGGGCCTCGGCGGGGCATAATCCGGCACTCTGTGCCCGGGCCGGCGGGAGGGTGGACCGTTGTACCTCGGACGGATTGCCACTCGGCATGGCTGATGGCCCGACTTTTGACAGCATCATCGCCCAAGGGAGTTCCAGTCTCGCCATCGGGGATGTCTTCCTGCTTTACACGGACGGCGTGACCGAGGCGATGAATGCCGAGCGGGAGGAGTATGGAGAGGAACGCCTGGCCGACGCGCTCAAGCGGGCCTCGGGGTTGGAACCTTCCGTTATTCTTGATGCCATCGTTGCGGACCTGGCAGTCTTTACCGGCGACCTCCCCCAGGAGGATGACATCTCCATGCTGGTCGTCAAAAGGCAGGTCCGGTGATTCCGTCTGCTGCCGATCTTCTCAAAGACCTGACAGCACCCCGAACGGGGAATACCATCGAGGTGGTGCAGGCCAAAAACGGCCAACCGGTCGCGCGGCGTAACGGCCGCTATGTGGACAGCAGCCATGATCCTGAGGCCGCGGCGCGCAGGCGTCTGACAGGGCTTGCGCTGGAAGGCAGAAGGCTGGCTGTCGTGTTTGGCGATGGATTCGGCTATCTTGCCCGTCAATTGGTCGCCGCCGGGCTGGACGTTCTCCTGATCGAGGCGGATCCGGATCTGCCCCTGGCCGGCTACCGGGCCCTGGGACATGCCGCCTGGGCCGGGTTTGCGCTGTCATTCTGTGCGGACTCTCAGGAAGCCGGATTCTGGGAGGCCCGGATCCGGCCGGATCTGCAGGCACCCGATGTTCTTGTTGTACCACCCGCAGCCGGAGCGGATCCGTGTCTTGTCCAGGCGGCGAAGACCCTGGTTGAATCACTCCGGAGACGGATGATCGATTTTGAGACGACGGCCTGGTTCGGGCCGCAATGGGTCATCAATATCCTTGCCAACCTCGCGGTGCTGCAGGCCGATTCCGGACGGGTGCTCTCGCCGGCATCCTTGCCCATGGGCGGGGATTGGGTGATCGCTGTCCCCGGGCCAGGCTTGGACGAGGTTCTCCCTGAACTCGCGGGCATGCGGAAGGGGTGCACGCTTCTGGCCCTGGCCCCTGCGGTCAAGGCGCTCCGGGCCGCCGGACTTGAGCCGGACCTTGTCTGCAGCAGTGACGGTGGCTGGGCCAACAGGCTCCATCTTGCCGGTGAGAATCTTCCAGGAGTCCCCCTTGTGTTTCCCCTGATGCTGGCTGCGGGGATTGCGCATGCCTGGGCTGGCCCCCTGGTCCCGGTCTCCACAGGGACGGCGCTGGAGAGGCAAGTGGTGAGCGGGCTTCCCCCGATGGGCGAGACGCCGAGTGTGGCCCTCTTTGCGCTGGGGATTGCGATCGCATGCCGGGCCGGAAGGATTGTTCTTGCCGGGCAGGACTTTGCCTCGTATTCCTGTAAAACCCATGCCCGTGGCTACCGGTTTGACGAGGATCTGCTCCATTCAGCATGCCGGGCCGCCCCTGTCGAAAAACATCTGGATATGACCTGGCGCCGTCGTGACCGGATGGTGTCCGGCTGGCGGGCCGATCCGAAGATGTTTCTCTATCGGGAGCGGCTTCTTGAACTGGGGCGGACGATGCGTCTGCCGCTCTTCCGCCTCGGGTCCAGTCCCTTCCTCGATGCGATACCGGCGTTTCCCGGGGACTGGAGAGCCGGCCTTGTTGGACGCAGCGTCCGGGCCGAATGGCAGATTCAGGATACGGTGCTCCGGGACTGGTTGGCGAGGCTCGCCGGGGTGGTCGGAACAGAGGTTTGGGGAACAGTCTCCGGTCCCGGGGACGGGAAGGATAGGCACATGGAGGAAGAGGAAGCCCTCTTGGCGCTGATCCGGGATGGCTCGCTCAAGCCCCTGTTTGAACTGGGCCAGGCCCCCATCCTGCGCCAGGTATTGCTCGGGAGACCGGTTGACGGCTTGCCTGATCCCCGACCATGGCTGCGCCGGGTCGTTCGGCGACTGGGTATTCTCCTCAATAACCCGGCCGGGGATGCCGATAGGTAGGGTATGGTTCCATTGTTTTTCCTTGGGACCGAAATCGCGTGTGGGGAGTGTGCTTCGTGGCCGAGACAGATGCCTATAGCCAGTATCGCGAGACACAGATCATGACAGCCTCTCAGGGCAAACTTGTCGTTCTCTTGTATGAGGGCGCAATCCGTTTCATTGATGCCGCGACGACCGGGCTGGACAACAAAAAATATGACGTTGTCAATACCAATCTTCTGCGGGCTCAGGATATCCTGACCGAACTGGCACTCTCCATCAACTTCGAGGTCGGGGAGATTGCCTCGAAGATGTACAACCTATATATGTATTTCAACAGGAGGCTGGTCGAGGCCAATATCCGCAAGGACAAGGAGCCGATCCTTGAGGTGCGTGGAATGCTGGTCAGTCTTCTGGACGCATGGAGACAGGTCGCCGACAAAATGCCTTCACGCCCCCAGTCCGGCGGCCTGAATGTCTCAGGCTGAAAACCGGACCTGGCGCATCATCCGGGTCGGGGTTCTGGGCCATCTGCGAAGTCTCACCATGCTCAGTATCAGGATCCGGACCGGTCTCGAGGACGTACCGGAGTGTCTTTCCTTGCTTGAGGAGTTTTCGGCGACGGCCGGGATCCTCGAAGAGCACGAGACCTTGTCAAAAGAGTGGCGTAGAACCGGGCTGGTTCTTCCAGATCCGGTTCTCGAATCCCTGATCCGGCGGCGGAGAAAGCGGCTCCTTGCCGTTCATGCCAGGGTCTCGCTTGCCTTGGAGGCAAATCTGGGGAAGCTTCCCCTGATGGTCCCGGTCATCACCATGGATGACGAGGGCCGGTTTGCGCTGCGCACTCAGTCCTGATGGGCGGTGATGGAGACCCCACCGTCATTCTCGATCCAGACGGAATAGCGTTTTCCGGGTATCGCCAGCTTGGTGGCAATGTCGGCCTGGACCGATCGGACGAAGGGCAGGGCGAGTTCCCGTTTTTCGAGGGACTCGAAGAGATGCTTGCGTGACAGCCCGTCCGAAAAGAAATGGACTTTCCTCTGGATGAAGTTGCTCCCGAAGGACATCATTCCCAGCCAGGCGAAACGGGTCTTGGCCCCGAGAAAGACAGCCGCATCATCAAAGACGATCTGGTAGACGATCAGGCCGAAGCGCTCTCCGGGGAGGGTGATGGTAAAGGGGCGATCAGCCGTAGGAATCGCACCGGGCTGTGGCTCGACCAAAAGTGTCATCTGTGTACCGTCTGCGAGATCGGCATGGATTCGGGCTATCAGGGTCCGGCCGGTAAAGGCGGTCAGGCTCCGGATGAAGAGAATGATGGCGATGATGAAAGCGGCAAAAACCAGGCCGGAGATTGTGCCGAAACTCCGTTTGAATGTCTGCACGAGAAAAGAGAAGAGCAAGGCAGCAACGAGGAAGGTCCAGCTGAAGGCCCCCGTAAAGACATGCAACCCGCCGAGGAAGATTCCGTACAAGACAGCACAGACAAGGGCTGCCAGGGAGACCACAAGCGAAGGTATGTGCTGCCGGGGCATGCGGCCTTTCAGTGAACGGCGGACGAAGAGGACTCCGGCCCAGGCGAAGATGATGAGCAGGATGTAGATCGGAAAGCTTCCCAGAGAGAGGTCAATATCCGGAACCGCCGGAGTCGCGGTGGATGAAAGCAGGATCAAGAGAGAGTCCCCCCTGTATCAGTGTGCATCCAGTATACCCCGGGTAAACCTGAAAGAAAAGCAGCTTGTCGTTTGATCCGGATCGTCGCGAAAAAAAGGGGCTGCCCTTTCCGGACAGCCCCCTCTTGTCTCACAAGATTTTTTCGGTTCAGAATTTGAGGTTTTTGAGTTCCAGTTTCCGTTTTTCAAGCTTCTGGTTCTGTTCCCAGCGCGCCCGGTTGGTGTCCTGGATCGATCTCCGGTATTGCTTCAGCCCCTCCATGGATCTGTCCTTGTAATCCGTACCATAGTCCTGATCCGTATTCCCGCTGGCTACGACACGGCTCTCGATCCGCTGGAAGGCGTATTGCCCCTGGTGGACCGCCGCGACGATCATGCTTCCCTGGACGGCCTGTGACTCTGCCATCCCTCGGGGATCGCTTGTGGCTGTCGTCGCCCGCTGACCGTTTGCCGGAATGAACTTGAGCTGGGCACCGATCATGGGGAGTGTCGTCTTTCTGTCGTGCAGGGATGCACGGACGCTTCCGTCACTTGTTGTCATCACATCCAGCACGAGATTGCTCCGGATGATCATGCCCGATTGTTCGATCCCGTCCGCCTTGACGACGACCAGCCAGGCTCCGGTATCCCGGACCGGAATCGGGATCCGTGCTGTCGCGGTCATGACCTGTCCCGCTTTCCCCAAGGCGATATTCGTGGTGAGACTGGGTCTGATGCCGGCCAGATTGATTCCCTTGACGTTTCTCAGATCCTTCTGTTTGAGACAGAGCATGAGGAAGTCGACTTTGTAGAGAGTCAGGGTGGCACTTGACACATTCCGGGATGCGATTTCGAGATGCGCCTGTTCTTCAAGGGGGACAATCGTGATTTCAGGCAGGGAAAGAGTTTTTTGGCGGATGTGTTCGATTGCCCTGGCCGCGTCCGCAAAGCGTGCCTTGACCTGTTCATAGAGCTTGAGGGCATCGGCGAGACGCTGTTCTGAGTGGCGGATCTTGCCAAGCATGTGCAGGGCATAATCCCGGTACCGGCTCGGTCCCCGGCTTCCGTCTTGCTGGACGAAGTGGGTATTCGCGACAGTCTCGCACTCCCGGCTGGCCTCGGCGAATTTGCGTTCGAAATACAGCGTGCTCGCCAGGAGGTAGCGGAAGGAATCGACAAAGTGCGAATTCGTATAGACGGAGAGCGCCTTGCGGGCACGCGCCTCTGCAGCCTGCCAATGTTCGCGTTCGAAGAGGAGCGAGACGACCGAGAAGGCACTCTCCGGTGCGAGCGTGGAGTCCGGCGCGGCTGCGAGGACTGCGTCAAAGAGGGTGAGCGACTCGTCCTTGAGCCAGTCCCCGGTCACGCCACGCTTGGCAAGTTCTTCGGGAGAGAGCTCGGTTGCCATCTGGAAGAGCTGTTGTGCGAAGGAGGAAATACTCGCGATCTCTTCCGACCCGTCCGGGTATTCCAGCCAGAGTTTCTTGAGGGAGGCGGCGGCCTCTTTGACCTGATTGGATGCCAACCAGGCAGCACTGACGGCCGAGTCCTGGAGGAATCTCGCTTCAATGATCCCGTCCAGAACCTGGCAGGAACGCTCGTGTTCGCCGATCCGTGCATAGGCTCCGGCAACGGCATCGGCCTGCTCCAGCGAAATCGAGAGGTCCTGGTGCTTCTCCTTGAGGCTCTCGAAATGCCGGACGATCTCCCTGGAATTCTTCTCGCGGACAGCGATATCGAGGAGCATCAGCCCGATCTCCCTGGCCGGACCGGCTTTGAGTTGCCAGCGGGAGAGACACTCGGAGAGGAGAGCCTTGGCCCGGTCCATCTCGCCACGGTTGAAGTGCCACTCTCCGATCCGGTACATCTCGTCAGCTGAGAAACGGTAGCCTGCAAAGATGTCGCTGCCGGCAGGGATGATGACAAACGCTCTCTGGGCTGTCGTGCTGCGCTTCCAGGGTGCCGAGAGTGGTGCGCAGGATGCGGCTGTCATGCGCGTACTGCCCTCGGCGAAAGCGACCATGCCTTCACGGATTCGTATCGTCTCCAGCGCATGTGGAGCCTTGACCAGATAGCGGACTCTCCCCAGGAGGAGTTCGCGGTGGATGACGGCAGAACCCTCGATCAAGCCCGTTGTCCTGCATCCGGTCGGAACGGGAAGTTCGACGACAAGCAATTCGTCCACCCGGGTTCCCCCCATCCGGACCTTGATCTCTGCCGTGAAAGGACTTCCCCGGCTGATCCGGGCCAGTTCGTTTGTCGGACTGGCGGTCCAGTCGGCGAGAATCGACATCCCGCGGGGGATGGATTTTCCCTCGATGGCATAGGGGGGGTGCTGGAGAGAAACCTCGAAGGTCCCGGGATAGTCCCGCTGGGGTGGTGCGTCCGGTGCGAGGACCTCGCTCAGGAGGCTGTGGACACGGCAGGCCCCCCGCCCTTCGACCTGGACCTTGATCGTCGTTCCATCCCCTCCAAGCTGGTCACCGGTCAGGGTGATGGATCCCGGCCGGCCACTGGAGAATTCGCCGGCTTCACGGCCGTTCACAAAAATTTTCGCAGTCCAGGCGGCGGACGAAGCCTGTGCTATCAGATGGCGCGCATGGACCAGGGGGATGATCCCGTTTTCGGCCGGGGTGCTCCAGACCCGTCCAAAGCGATGCTCGTCCAGCCAGGCCAGCGCTTCACCGATGATGGTGCGGCTGCTCTGGTCACTGGTCGCTGCTGTCAGTGCCAGGGCGGCCAGGGCTGTTGTGCCGGTGGATCCCTCCATCCACCAGGTGTGGCGTGAAGGTTTGCCCGGGATGTGGGCCTGGCCGTCTTTGCGGATGAAGGCCTGCTGCAGGAGCCGGACCAGTTCCCCGCTCATGTCACGGCGGCCGGCGCTCTCAAGGGCGAGCGTGAGAAGGGCCAGTTCCCGCGGGGCGAGGCGTGCCCGTTCACGATAGAGCCGGTTCATCCATGCGAACGGGGAATCGCTGCCACCCGCCATGGCAAAGAGTGTCAGTGCCTTGATCTCGTTCTCTCCCGAAGCACTGAAGATCTGCTCAAGCCGCTGTTTGGTCCAGGCGGAGAGAGCCGGGTCAACCGTGACCCCTGCGGCCCTGCAACGCTGGAGGGCAAAGCCGAGCCAGGCGATCTCGCTTTCGGTCGGTGCACCGGACTCCCAGCCGCGTTTGTTCCGGGTCGCAAGATGTCTGGCCTGCGATTCGATGGAAGCCCGGAGTGTGTTCTGCCGGAGGGCATCGGAGGGGGAGATGGCTTTGAGGTATTCCAGGGCTGCCGTATCCCGGACCAGACTGGCGATGATGCCGGAGAGCTGGTTTCTCCCGAAATACTCGGGGTATGGCTCGAGAAGGATCGCTTCCGGGTGTTCCGCCTGGATGCGCAGGGTGCGGGAGATCGCGGCCGGAGTATGACGGAGTCGTTTCTCCCAGACTGTGCGGACCAGGGCCGAGGCACCGCTGACACGTTTTTCACCCGCCGGATGGACAACCAAGGGTACACTGGCGCCAAAGGCCGGATCCCGAACCGTCAGGATGAAGGATCCCGGGGTGGAAACGGTCAGGGGGATGGAGAGTTCGCTGGCCGAGGCCGGCTTGAGTGACCAGGGAATCTCTCCTCCCGTGATGCGTTGCTGATTTGTTGTTTCGAGTTGCCAGGTCAACCGGCCCTGCAAAGCTTTGTCGGAACGGGTCGAGAGGTGCAGGGGGACAAGAACCCTGTCTCCACTGGTGATCGCTTCCGGAGCCTGGATGCGGGCGTGGGTTGTCGTGACGGCGTGCATCACCAGTTCGGCATCACCGAAGAGCGTGGCTCCGGAGACTGCAACAGTGACAACACGCCAGCTGGCTGACCGGTCCGGGAGAACAAAGTTTGCCTCGGCCGTTCCGTCCCGACCTGTCGTCAGACTTCCCGAGTACCAGGCCAGTTCCGCCCAAGCGGCGGGGTGTCTGGGCTCTCCCGGACCTTTGTTTTCGCTCTCGTCCAGCGGTCGTTCTTCTCTCGTCTGACGGAAGGCACGGTCATTGCCGTTGGCGGTCCGCTGGGACGGCATATCGGCCCTGCCGGCGGCCCTGTCCCGTTCAAGGCTGACCATGTCCGGGTCTCTTTCGCCCGTTTTTGCCGAATAGGTGAAGGGGGTGAAGGAGGCGGAGCGCGTGGTGGCAAACGGCAGTTTGGGGAAGAAGGTGCTGACGATGTCCTGTCGCGAGACGTTGACCGCGGACCAGATGGCATCGTCAATCACGAAAACGAAAAGGCTGGAGTTGGCTGCTTCTCCGGACCGGGATTTTGTGGAGAAGCGGAGGGTAACCTTCTTGCCGGGGGTTGCTGCCGCAGGTGGGGTGATGGCGAGCTGGATGGCATGTTTGAGGGCGTATTCAGCCTCGGAGGTGTAAAACCCGTTGGTGGTGGCGGCCAGTACGACCGCTTTGAAGGCCGGAGAGAGTGCCTCATCCGGGAAGAGTGTGATCACCGATTCACCCGGGAGAATCCGGATCTTTTGCTGGCGGACAATCCTGTCCCGCTCAAGGAGCAGGATGCCGTCCTGGGTCCGCGGGAGCCGGGAATGGATCCTGAGCTTGAGTGCCTGGCCACTGGAGACCTCGGTTGTGTCCTGGAGGATGTGGATCCGGCGGGGATCCTGTGGTCCACTGACAAAGATGTTTGTCCTGGCTGTGACCTCTTCCCCCGAGGAGGACGTGGTCCGCGCCGTGATCTGGTAGTTGCCGGCACGGAGGGCTGCCAGGGTGAACGGTTTTTTCCCTGCAAAGGTCGAAGATTGGGAGTGCATGTCCAAGCTTCTTCCGTTCGTGAGGAGGCTGGCGGTCAGACTCACCTTGCGGGCCGGATCAGCCCCGGGAATGGGCGCAAGCGTCACTTCGACAACCGGTTTTTCGGTGTGCAGCCAGATCGATCTCCCGGGAGTCACTTTCAGAGCGATGTCCCTGCTGGCGAAATTGATGGTGTGTGTGTAGACACGCTCTTCCCAGGACGGTTTGACAGTCACGGTCAGGGCCTGCCCGCTGATCCGTTCCGCCGAATCGACCGGGATGATGATCTCGCCACGGGGGTCGGTGACAGCGGTCTGCCAGTCCTCCTGGTTGACACGCCAGAGGATGTGCCGTCCGGCCGCTGGCTCGCCCCAGAGATGGGCGCAGCGTGCGGTCAGGCTGATCCGGTCGCCGACCAGCGGAACCGTCGGGGACTGCGTAAATTCGACGGATGTTTCTTTCGGGGTGTATTGCTCCACCCGGAGCTGGTGCGTGGCAGTCTGGGTACGATCCGCATTGACGAGAACGAGGCTGATCACTCCGGGGGCCTCGGCCGGATCGATGACGAATTCTCCCTGGATGGTGCCGAGTCTGTCGGGCGTGACGGTGTTCCTCATAACCTCAAGACCGGTGGGAGTGCGGACCGTCAGGAGATACTCTTCGCGTGGTATCGAGAGCAGTCCGGCTGCATCCCTGATACGGAGCGTGAGCCGGAAGTGGACAGTGTCGCCCGGACGCCAGGCCTGTCGGTCGGCTGCGAGATGGGTGACCAGGCGGGGTTTTGCCGGCTGGTACCGGTCGAACCAGCCCGGGGAAACCGCAGCGACATTTTTCCCGGACCGGGCGTAGACCGAAATACCAGAGGCGGCCTGTTCGTTGGTCGCACTGGAAACAAAGATTCCGTCCCCGTCGGTGGTCCCGGTCGCAAAGACGTCCTTGCCGTTGGAGACGAGGATGGTCGCTCCGGGGACCGCAGCTCCCGTTGCGAGATGGGTGGTCTGGACGACGACTTGGCCACGGGTGGCCCGGACTGTCAGACCGAGATCGCTCTTGACGAGGAGTGTGGAAGACTGGAGCTTTTCGGTGGAACACTGGATGACCCAAGTACCCGGTCCTGTCAGACTGACCGGGATCTTCACGTTTCCGAGCTTGTGTTTTTTGTAGTCGGGAACCATGTACCAGAAATCCAGATCGGGGCTGATCAGCTCGATATCCAGCTTTTCCATACCGGTAAAACCGGCCTTGCTGCGGAAATAGGCCTCGCTGTCGAGCTGATAGATGCGGACACGGACCTTGGCGATATTGCGCACCGTGAGAGTGACATGGGGGGGCGTCCCTTCGGGAAAGACTCCGGACGTGGAGAGTGCCAGGGACTCATTCTCCAACTCGCGGATCTTCTGCTCGGCACGTTGCTTGAATTTCCAGATCGTCGGTTTCTTCAGGAGGTCGATGGCGGCTTCGTACTGGTCGAGTCTGTCCGCGAGGATGATGCCGGCCTCGAGACAGGCTTCCTGTCCTTGTTCGGTTGAGGGCCAACGTCGCCAGACATCCTGCAGTGAATCGACGGCAACCTTCCAGTCCTTGCGTTTTTCGAAGGTATGGCCGAGACGGAGGGCGGCCGTCGGGGTGCGGGCATCCAGCGGGTAGCGTGCCATGAATCCCTTCCAGAGTTCTGCCGCGCGGACGTATTCGCCGCCGCTGGTGGCCCGCTCGGCCTCGCCGAACTCGACATCCACCATCAATCGCTGCGCCTGTTGCCAGAAGCTGCTTCCCGGGAAGCGCGCCAGAAGGGTACGCAGGGATTGCATGGCATCCGCATGCCGGTTGAGGGAGAAGAGGGCTTCTGCGGAACGGAAGAGGGCTTCCGCGGCATGTTCTCCATCGGGCCAGCGGGTGATGCATTGTTCAAGAGACGCGATGCCCACCTCCCTCTCGCCGGCATGGATTTCGGCCCGGGCGGTTGTAAAGAGCAGGGCCTCGCTGCGTTTGTCTCCGGGATAGCGTGTGGTTACATCACGGATGACGAGCCGGCCGCGCGCCAGTTCCCGGCGGTTGACCGAAGGGAACCCGAGGACATTGAGGAGGTCCGAAGCCGCGAGGAGGGGGATCTCCCCCGTGTTTGTGCTCCGGGCAGCGATGGTCAGATAGTGCTCGGCACTGTCCCGGCGACCGAGACTGTGGAAGACCCGTCCCAAAAGATAGCGCAACTCGGCCTTGTGCACATTGGAGGGTGCGGGTGTCTTTTTGAGGAGCCCCTCCAGATCCTTGCGCGCATCCTCGAGATTGGCATGTCCGGAGAGTGCGAGTCTTGATTTTGCCAGCGAGACGCGGATCCTGAAATCAAGATCGGGCGGGAGGGTTCCGGCATCGAGTGCCGCGGTGTAGAGCGGGAGGGCCTTGGTATGGTCCGGTGCGACATTCTTGTCGGCAGGTTCGACCAGGCGGTCCGCCATCGTGACATAGACCAGGGCTTGGGCCTTGATCCGGTCGGGGGCCGAGAGTCTGGCGAGGGCGCTGCGCAGGATGGTTCCGGCCTCTTCGAATCGTTTGAGGGCCATCAGGCTGGAGGCCTTGCCGAACAGGGCCTTGGCGCGTTCCGCTGCTGCAGGGTGCTGCGCAGTCAGGCGATCGTAGGCCTGGATGGCCTCGGTGTGTCGTCCCATGGCGCGCAGGGCGTTTCCCTGGAGGAGGATGGCGGCCGGAGCATTCTCGGTTGCGGCCATGCGGGCTGCCGTCGGGTACTCACGGTTGATCAGGGCTGCCCGCGCCTCATCGATGACGGCAGCCAGGATGCTGCCACAGAGGATCAAGAGCGGGGGGAGGGCAAGAATGATACGGAAGATGCGGGGAATGTGCGACATGGAACGCTCCTTGGCACAGGTTCAGAGGACTGTTGGCCAGCCCAATGACGAGTGTACCACAAACCACACAAAAAGTTCGCCATTCTTCCATATTTACGCTGGCCAGGTACTCCGGGACTGCAAAGACTGCACAGTGTGAAAAAATTGGTCGGTTACCCCTGCGGTCTCCTCCCGCGGTATCGCCTTGACGGGGAAGCCGAGCGGGCGTACCCTGTAGGGAGAGAATCATACAAGGAGGTGTGTCAATGCAGGTTCAGGATATTTCCAGCAGGATGCCGGCTCAACCTTCAGGTGCCGTCAATGCCCAGCCACCACCAGCTCCCGAGCAGGCACCACCCCCGCCGCCGCCTCCCGAGCAGATGACACCGGCACCTTCGGATAACGGGCAGCGGGTCGATGTCAAGGCGTAAGACGGGCTTTTTGGGTAGACACAACGGGAGTGCCGCGGGATGAGGGAGCGGTGTTTCCGGTTTTTCCTGACAGGGCTCTATGCTCTGGCCGTCCTCCTTCCTTCCCGACTTTTTTCTGCGGTTGAAGACGGGCTCTCACCGGCGGTTTTCTTTGTCGCTTGGGACCCCTGGCGTCAGACCGGGTGCCGGGCTGTCGGGGAGCAGAAGGAGGAACGCGGCTTCCGGGTTCAGTACGACCCATGGTTCCGCGTGGCCCGGGCGACCCGGATCGAGGACGGGAGCCCGAAGGATGTCTGGAGCTATTCCTGGAATGAGCACGGTATCCTCCAACGGGCTTGGCGCCGTTCCGGGCAGATCCTGCTCGAATCGGCCGAGTATGACCAGGATGGGCGCTTTGTCCGCCTGCACCGGCATAACGGGATGAATGACCCCCAGTCCAGCGAGGAGTATGTCTACGGACGGGACGGTCGGCTGATGGTGATCAAGACACATAAGGGCAAGGACCTCGAGATGGTGACCGAGGTGCGCTACCATCCCTCCGGTGCCGTCTTCATGCATGTCATGACAAATGGAGGGAATGCCGTCATCGGAAGGGTTCTTTTCGATACGGACAGTGAAGGCCGGGTTCTCGTCGAGCGGCACTTCCTCTGGGGCTGGCTTGTCAAAACCGTGCGACGCGCATGGTGCCCTCACGGCGTGCTCCTTTCGGTTGAGGAGCAGGTACCTGGCTGGGCAGAGCGGGTCCGCGATCCTTTTTTCGTGGAACACAAGCCATCGACCCCATGATCCTCGTTTTCCTTTCCGGTTTTTGTACGGGGAACAGTCTCCAGTCCCGGGACGGGTGACCGGATCACGCAATGTTTCGGGTTTTTGCCTGTTTCGTCCTGCTTGACAGGCTTCCGGTTCATGCCCAAATTTTATCCGCCGGCAGATGTTCCCCCTGTCCGTGACAGGTTGTCTGACGGTGCATACCAGCAGGACGGATGGTCCAATGGATATCAAGCATTGTGATTTTGAGGAACCCCTTGTAGAAATCCAGCAGCGTATCGACGAACTTGGTTCGTTTTCAACAACAGAGGGTGTGGATTTTACCGCCGAGATTGCGAAGCTCCGGGACAAGAGCGAATCGATGCTCAAGGAGATCTATTCAAAGCTCACACCCTGGCAGATCGTCCAGGTTGCCAGACATCCCCAGCGGCCCTATTTCCTTGATTATATCCGGATGATGAGTGACGATTTCGAAGAGATCCATGGTGACCGGCTTTTTGGAGACGACAAGGCGATTGTAACCGGTTTTGCCACCATCAGCGGGGTGCGGATGGCGGTCATCGGGCAGCAGAAGGGCCGCGATGTCAAAGAAAACATTACAAGAAATTTTGGAATGCCCCGGCCTGAAGGCTACCGCAAGGCCCTGCGCGTCATGGACCTGGCGGCCCGCTTCAACCTTCCCATCGTGACCTTCATTGACACCCCGGGGGCCTATCCCGGCCTCGATGCCGAGGAGCGCGGGCAGGGCGAGGCGATTGCCCGCAATCTGCGCGAGATGGCGCTCTATGAAGTTCCGATTGTGGTCGTCGTGATCGGTGAGGGGGGGTCCGGCGGCGCTCTGGCGATCGGAGTCGGCGACCGTGTCTTGATGATGCAAAACTCGATCTACTCGGTCATCTCCCCCGAGGGGTGCGCGTCCATTCTCTGGCGGGATGCAACCAAGGCCGAGGATGCTGCCAACGCCCTGCGCATCACGGCTAGGGATCTGGTCGAACTGGGTATTGTGGACGAGATCGTTCCCGAGCCATTGGGCGGGGCCCATCGTGAGCCGATGCAGACTGCCATGACGCTCAAGGAAGCGATTCTTCGCTCGCTGGCCGATCTTCAGAAACAGCCCAAGCAGCGGCTTGTCGAACGTCGGTTCGAGAAGATCCGCCGGATTGGCCCCGTTCTCGAGCAGTGAGGGACTGACAACCTTCCGTTCCCGGTGTCGCAAGAGCGATATCGTACCGGTTTTCAGGAGGTTTGGAATGGTTCGCATGACATGGCTGTGCATTGTGTTTTTGCTTCTCCCCGTTGCGGGATTCTCTGCCGGGGAGTGGCCGGCGGACTGGTTTCGCCCCCATATCGGGACCAATGGCGGGGGCTATTCACAAAACGAAGGGGCCAGACTGGCCCGGCTCTCTCCCTGGAAGATGACTCCGCGAGGGAATGAGGTTTTCCGGATCATCAGGGGCCTTGTCCCCTCGGAGATGAATCCCGGGGATATCGTCTGGCTGGCCCGAAAGCTTGGATCCCCTCTGGGGCAGGCCGATCGCTTCCAGCTCTGGAAGCGTCTGCGTGCCATTTCCAGTGACGAGTCACTTGTCTCGAGCTACAGCAATGCCGTCTATGGTGATGGCGAGACACCGTACAACATCATGCCCCAGGAGCCCTATGGCTGGTATGATTTCAACAGGGACGGCAAGGTTGACCTCTTTTTGGCAACCCAGGGATACTTTGGTCCATCCTACGGATATGTGGCGATTGCTCTTGACACTGTTCCTGCCAGATACCTTCTGGATATCTCCAGCGGGTTGTCGGTCGTCAAGCGCGAGGGGCTGCGGACCATCCTCCGGTTTGATGTGATGCAGATCGATCAGGCAGAGGCGCAGATCGAGTACTTCATTATTGCCGATAACAGGACCGGGCGGATTTCGTACGGGCCCTGTCTGGCGTACGCTTCCGAGACGGTCATGCCACAGAGCTGGCTCGGACGGTCACGCGTGCTGCGTGCGCCTACGCTCCGGATTCGCAAGGGACCGGTTGTGGACAATACCGCTGTCAATCCCGATGAAGTCTGGAAACTCGAGGGAACGTCGGTTCTTGCGGGGAATATCGTAGCCGAGCTCCGTCCGGGGAGCATGCTTCGGGTGCTGGCGGAACAACCGGGCTGGGTCTTCGTTTCTGCCCCGCCCCTGAGTGTCTTGAAAACCAGTCTGCGTCACGGGATGGACGAAATCGGGGAACAGAAAAAGCCCCGGGTGCACTACACCGTCTGTGGCTGGCTCAAGCTCGATCCCTGATACGGTCGGTGATTGTAAAAAGACCGGGCGCAAGAAACGACAGTTCTGTCCGGCTTTTAGCGTTGTGACATCGCTACCGACGATTAATTACCTGATGCTTCCCTCTGGATGAGGGTGTGGCCAGACGACTTAATTAATACTCCTTCATCCGTCACGCAAAACGACCCAGGGTCCGTCATTGAAAACGACCCACCCCGACGTTTTTGAGTATGCACGGCAGACGGCTGACAGCGTGTGTAAAAAAACGGGCCGCGAGATGTCCCGCGACCCGTCTGTTTTTGATTTGTCTTTGGTTACTCCGCTGACTGTTCCAGCTTGAGGGTCATCGTGACGGCATCCGCCACCCGTGCCGGACCGAAGTACTGGATCGGTCCGGGGAAGCGGTAACGGGTTG
>Ga0116172_10001490_pt1 | contig 21509 bp, 20 predicted proteins | sample AD_UKC083_MetaG_FD_89799 | JGI IMG/M metagenome (GOLD analysis project Ga0116172, IMG submission 89799) | Active sludge microbial communities of municipal wastewater-treating anaerobic digesters from USA - AD_UKC083_MetaG | ecosystem: Engineered > Bioreactor > Anaerobic > Digestate | place: USA... | reverse complement strand
TATCAGGCGAGTCAATGAAATTTGCAATAGAAAAGGTAAGAAATTCAGGCAATGATAATATAATGGTGACCGACCGGGGGAATATGTACGGATATCAGGACATTATTGTTGATTTCAGGAATATCCCGATACTGCAAAAGAACAGGGTTCCAGTAATAATGGATATCACGCATTCCCTTCAGCAACCCAACCAGCAAGCAGGTGTCACCGGAGGGTTGCCGGAAATGATCGAAACAATTGGCAAAGCTGCAATAAGCGTCGGTGCTGACGGTATTTTCATGGAAACGCATCCCGATCCCTTTTCTGCAAAATCAGACGGGGCCAACATGCTTAAACTTACTGAAACTGAAAGCCTGATAATAAAACTTATAGCATTAAGAAAGACAGTGAATTCATTTTTTGAATAACAAATCCCAACATTATTCATGCCATATATGGCGAAGAGGGTGTCATTATCATGCACCCTCTTCATTATTTGCAGCCAGCCTGTAAGCCGGATTCTGTCCGCTTCAATCTCCTCTTAAAGGAAGCAGAAACGGTTTCCATCATTTATCTTGTCCCGACATCGCTATCGGGATCACACGACCTACCCCCCGACATCGGACGAGCAGCCCTCAGCGCCGGTATACATGGTCTTTCAACCCATGATGTGTACGGCTTCCTGTGTCACCACAGAAACCGGTGGGCTCTTACCCCACCTTTTCACCCTTATCCCACCATAGTGAGACGGTCATTTTCTGTTACACTAATATACCCTCACGGATATCTTCCCGTTAGGAAGCATGGTGCTCTTTGTTGTCCGGACTTTCCTCTCCAATATTCCGGCAAAAGCCGGATACGGGAGCGATGGAACGGCTTGCTGCTCTACAAAGTTAGTAATTACAGGCAATATGTGAAAATAAGTTATTTTTACGAACTCTCAGTACTATATATAGTATAATATATAACAAAAGAAAGAGTACAGGAAAAGTATGATGAACCTTAAAGCATTAACAGATAAGATTAATATCGACGATTACAGCTATGAACTGCCTGAAGAAAGAATAGCTCAGTATCCTGTAAAGGAAAGAGACCAGTCACAACTGCTTATTTTTAAAGGAAGGAAAATCTCAAAAGATATTTTCAAAAATATTGACAGTTATATTCCTGCAGATTCATTAGTTGTATTCAATAATACACGAGTAATAAGGGCTCGTCTGCTTTTCACAAAAGATACAGGTGCCACGATCCAGATCTTCTGCCTTGAACCTGTTAATCCCCGCAACTATGAAACAGCTCTGGTGTCTGCTGGCCAGGCAGAATGGAAATGCCTTATCGGTAATCTCAAAAAATGGAAAAAAGGAAAGTTATCGAAAAGTTTCCGCTTTATGGGGCAATTGCATGAACTGACAGCAGAAAAGCTGAGCAAACTTGAGGATGATGCATGGAATATACGATTTACCTGGTCGCCCGCTGAACTTACTTTCGGTGATGTAATAGAGTCGGCAGGACACATACCCCTTCCTCCGTATGTAAAAAGAGACGATGAGGAAATTGATTACATAAGGTATCAGACTGTTTTCTCGAAAAATGAAGGATCTGTTGCCGCCCCTACTGCAGGTTTACATTTTACCAACGAAGTAATAAACTCACTAAGAGAAAAAGGAATTAAAATGGCAGAGCTTACACTGCATACAGGAGCTGGAACTTTCCAGCCTGTAAGGAGTAGTGACCTGTCAGAACACGAAATGCATTGCGAGCACTATTACATAAGTAAAGAACTTATTGAAATACTGCTTAGTACGAATCGCAGAGTAATAGCTTGCGGCACGACAAGTGTCAGAACCCTTGAAAGCTTATTCTGGCTGGGAGTTAAAATAATTCAAAATTCATTTATTGATGATGATAATCTGTTCACAGATCAATGGGAACCATATTTAACAAAGACCTCTATAACAGTTAAAGATTCACTTAAGGCCCTTACTGAATTCCTTGACAGGAGAAAGATGACTTCAATTCATGCATCAACAAGAGTCATGATAATTCCAGGATATGAATTCAGGATAGTACAAGGAATGATCACCAATTTTCATATGCCAAAAAGCACTTTATTGCTTCTGCAGTCAGCATGGACCGGTCCTGAATGGAAAAAAATATACCGTTTTGCTCTGGATAATAATTTCAGATTCCTTAGTTACGGCGACAGTTCACTGTTAATGAAATAGATATTCATCATCTGTTTTGTCGGGTTTATCAATATGATAATTTTATTCTTTGAAATTAATTTGTTTTTTACGTTATTCGTACAAATTTTAACATCATGAGAAACAATAAAATACTTCAGCAATTCAATGCGGTATTTGGAATATTCATGGTAATATTTTACCTGGGAATGGGTGTCTTTTTGTTATTCTTTGCACAAAAGATATTTAATATCGACAAAGCTTTAAGAAGTATTCTGGGTGGTACGTTTCTATTATATGGTACATATCGGATTTTTGTCACGATACGGCAAATATCTGATGCTTTTTCTTCAAACAAGGATGAGGAGTAATAATATAACTCAATACTATAAACTAGCCGGAATGTATTGGCATAGCCTTTGCAGCATGCTATTCAGAATAGTTATAAACAGAAATTGTAAATTTTTATGACTATGAGAAAAGCGGCAAATAATCAAAAAAATATTAAATTTGCAGACCAAAGTTTTTTATATTTCTTAATATTTCCTGTGATCCGGTTTAAAAGACATATTTTTTATCGCTTTTTACGTTTCCTTCCTGCAGGCTTGCTTATTATATTAATATGTTCTTGCAGTGGCGGTGGCACACAGGCCAATCAGGAAACTACGACAAGGGGTAATATTAAAATTACTGTTGACGAATCCTTTCAGCCATTAATGGACACTGAGGTTTTCACTTTTACAAGCTTATACACAAACGCTAAGATAAAAGCGCAGTATAAACCCGAATTTGACGTTATAAATGATTTTATGAATGACTCAGTGAAGGTGATAGTGTCGAGTAAAAAGCTCACGGAGGATCAGATCAGACACCTGAGGGACACCCTTGTAGTTGCAAGAACGACAACATTCGCATACGATGCGATTGCATTTATAATTAATAAGGAAAATAATGACACCCTTATCAAATATGAGGATATAAGGGATATTTTTCTGGGGAAAAAGATTACATGGAAAGAGCTTGATCCTGCGTCAAAACTGGGTGATATAAGAGTCATTTTTGATAATACGAAATCAGGAAACATAAGATATTTCAAGGAACTTTTTGATATTCAGACTAATCTTCCGGGAAATTTCTTCGCAATGAATTCCAATGAAGAGGTAGTTAATTTCGTTTCGAGAAACAGTGATGCTCTTGGAATAATAAGTGTTAACTGGATAAGTGATAAAAATGATTCAACCGGCATAAGCTGGATAAATAAGATAAGGGTTGCCGGAATATCAAAAGCTTTCTTCGATGATAATACATATTACAGGCCTGACCAGGGATGGATATATGACAAATCATATCCTTTCGTCAGGGAGATTCATTTCATCTCTAGAGAAACATTTCTTGGACTGGGATCAGGCTTCATTCAGTGGGTAACAAGCGAACCAGGTCAGACTATTGTGCTGAAAGCCGGCCTTGTCCCTGCCACAATGCCCATCAGACTGGTTCAGGTTAAAAGGGAATAGAACACAGAAATTTGGAAAAAAATAAGACCAGATAAAAAAGAAAAGAAATAAAAGATTCACAGCAATAAGATTGATAAGAATAAAATTAGTATAATTGACATCAAAATAATTGAAACCATGAAACGTAAGATTTTTAAAACCCGGTTCATTATCACGGCTGCACTTTTAATGATGTTTTCAGCTAATGTTCTGGCCCAGGATCTGAAATCAGCCATTTTGCTGACTAAGAGTGAGCAATATGATAAAGCCGGAGAAATGCTACAGCAATTGATGCAGAAAGAACCTGCAAACAGTAAATATTATTTTTACCTTGGAGAAAATATTCTGTTGGAGTATTATTCGGATACCATCTCCAACTCACTGACAGAATTTACAAACCGGGCCAAGGAAATTTTCCAGAAAGGGATTAGTGCCAATGCCAATGATCCTCTCAATTATATTGGGCTGGCAAAAGTAGCGACTTATCTTAATGACATAAAGACAGCAGATGAGATGAGGACCAAGGCACGCAGCTATCTGCTTCCTTACAAGAAAATTAACAAAAAAATGTCTCCTCCTGCTCCTGATTATGCCTTTGCGCTTGCCAAAATAGCAGAATCATTTATAAAGGAAAATGAAGTTGATACCGCTGCAGCTCTGCCCTTTATAAGAGAGGCAATAAAAATTGACGCTAAGAATCCGGAGATCTATCTTATAGCAGGAGATATTTATATTCTTGCTACCGATGGTACATCTGCGATCAGGAATTACAGCATGGCACAATATTATGATCCGGAATCACCGACAGCTAACATTAAAAAAGGGAATATCTATGTCAGGGGGAAAAATCCTCAGGCTGCCATACCATTATATGAAGATGCCATTAGTATTGATCCCGATTTTGCACCTGCCTACAGGGAATTAGGTGAACTTTACTGGAGAGCCGGAAGGAACGAACAGTCAAAAGCCAATTATAAAAAATATCTTGAATTGACCCAGGGTAATATACCTGCACAAACAAGGTATGTTAATTCTCTGTTCTACGCAGGAGATTACGAAGAGGTTATTAAGAACGTAGAGGAAATCTTCGCTGTTGACAAATCAAGATATATTATGAACCGTCTTGCAGGTTATTCAAGCTTTGAACTGGCTTCAAAAAATAAAACCGGAGATTACAGTCAGGCTTTAGCATATATGGAAGAATTGTTCAAAGCACTTCCTGAAGAAAGGATCCTCTGGAAAGACCACCATTACATGGCCAGGATCCTGATGCGTAAGAACCAGAACTATCCGGCAATGCTTGATGAACTATCTGCTCTTGAGAACCGGCTGACAACGGAGAATAGAAATCTTGCTGCTGCCAGCACCGCTGCTGCCAAAGCAAAAATACAACCGACAGTTGATGAGCTGACTGCAAAAATTACAGCCTTGAAGGCCGATATAAGTCAGGCGGAAAAAGAACTTGACAGAGGCTTCAGTGAATTTGAAAAAGTCAGTGAGATGAGAGCACAGGACAGAGCAGTGCTTAGTGAAATGGCTACAAATTACTATAATAACAGGCGTTATGATAAAGCAGCTAAAACACTTGCCAGGATGATCGATCCCAACGATGTAAAAATTGAAGACCTGATGCAGGTAGGAAGAGCATATTATAACGGTGAGAAATTTACAACCGCTGATTCGGTATTCAGCGATGTAATTAAGAGATCTCCTGATCATGTTCCTGCATATCTATGGATCGCACGTACACACACCAGACTTGATCCGGACTATAAGACAGGTGCTGCAAAACCAAAGTTTGATCAACTAGTCCAGGTAGCAAAGACTGATTCTCTGAAATATGATGCAGAACTGGCTGAAGCATTCGGATATCTTGGTTACTATTATTCCAGCAGAAATGAATATAACAAATCAAAAGATATTTACAACAGATGGGTAAATCTCAATCCCAACAACAACGATCATAAAATAAGAGCATACCAGGGATTAGGTGCCCTTGAACTTCAGGCAGCCGGCAATGAACAAACAATTGAAGGCAGGCTGGCAATTCTTGCAAGATCAAGAGATGCATTTGGAAAAATCCTTGAACTTGATCCCAACAATGCTTCTGCAAAGACCCAGTTAAATTATGTCAGGGATTTTGAAGCGCAGGTAAGGAAAGGGATCAATCCAAATGAAATAAAGGGCGTGGTAAGTGACGCTGCAACCAAACAGCCAATCCCCTTTGCTTCAGTCAGAGTCAAAGATACAGCTGCTGAAGCGCGGACAAATTCAAAAGGCGAATACAAGTTCGAAATACCTCAAAGCTCTGAAGCTCTCATTGTATCAGCCCAGGGATATCAAAGCAAGGAGGTACCCATCACCAAGTCCAGAAGCTATAATGTATCGCTTGAAAAATAGGATTCCGTATATAATAATAACGTTTTAATAAAACAGGCTGCAGGAAATACTAACATTTGCAGCCTGTTAAATTTTTACAAGAAGAATATAGAGGCTGGAACTGGAATAATGGTCATTAAGCTAATGCTGACAGAGAATATATTTTTTGACATTTTTAAATAATATTATTTCCCTTTGAGTTGGAAAAAAAAAATTGATAATATATATTTGTGGATTGTTAAATCTTTAAACCTAAACAAAATCGATAAAAATGAGTAAACAAGGAAGTTCTTTCAAAGAATCACTGCAGAATATTTTCGCAGTAAGTGCTATTTTAATAGCTTTTGTGGTATGCTATCTGTTGTTCGTCAACGTGATGGGTAATCCAGTTAATTTTGAAGGCGGCAATCCTGATGGACATGCCCTGGAAGGAAACTATCTTGGTATCATCTACAAAGGTGGTTTCATCGTTCCGATTCTAATGACCTGTGTGCTTGTATTGATTATTTTTGTTATTGAAAGGATGATCACCCTCTCAAGAGCAAAGGGTAGAGGCAGACTGAATGTATTTCTAAGAAAGCTTCAGAATCTTCTTGAAGAAGATAAGATTGAAGAAGCTCTTGAAGCCTGTGACAAACAGAAAGGTTCTCTTGCCAATGTTATGAAAGCCGGCCTTTCACGTTACCGCGACCTTCAGAATGACAAAGAACTGGAAAAAGACCAGAAAATACAATCGATCCATAGATCATTTGAAGAAGCAACAGCTCTTGAGCTTCCGATGCTTTCAAGGAATATGGTTATTTTCTCAACACTCGCTTCAATATCAGTGTTGATTGGTCTTATCGGAACTGTTCTCGGTATGATCCGTGCTTTCGCAGCTCTTGCTCAATCCGGAGCACCTGACGCACTTGCACTGTCACAAGGTATTTCTGAAGCTCTTGTAAACACTGCATTTGGTATTACAGGATCTACCCTGGCAATTATTGCATTTAACTATTTTTCTTCGTATATTGACAGTTATACTTACAAAATTGATGAAGCAGGATTTAGTCTGACACAGAATTTTGCTGCTTCATTGAAAAACATTTAGTTAAGTATTTATCTTTTGGACTCAATAATTAAATCAAACTGTAATAATGCCAAAGATTAAATTACCGACAAAATCTCCCAAAATCGACATGACACCGATGGTTGATACCTTCTGTGTGATATTAATATTCCTTCTGTTAACAGCACAGATGAGATCACCAGAGCCGGTCAGTGTCGAAATGCCCTTCTCAATATCAGAAACACCTATCCCTGATTTCAATACAATGCTTTTTCTCATTTCACAAGACGGCAAGGTATTTTTCAATGTTGATAATGGCGATGATACCACCTATAAATTCAGGAGAAAGATCCTTGAGGAAATGGGAACAGCCTATAATATTGAATTCAACAAACAAGAGCTGGATTTATTTGAAAAATATCCTTCCTCTATAGGGCTTCCTATTCAGGATCTTAAAAGATTCCTGAGTGCCAATGCTGCTGAGAGAAAAACAATGGAAACAGGTATTCCTTTGGATTCGGCTGATAACCAACTGGCAATGTGGATACTATATGCACGCCAGGTCAATCCGAATGTAAGAGCCACAATTCAAGCTGACACTAATACCGAATTTCCAGCAGTTCAGAGAGTCCTTAATATCCTTCAGGATAGGAATGTAAACAGGTTCAATCTTGTTACGAGCCTAGAAGCAGTTAAAATTAACCTAGACGAAATACAACAGTGAGATGGCCGAAATAATGCAAGTTGAAAAAGGTGGAAAGAAAAGGGCTAAGAAAATCCTTCCACATATGGATATGACCCCTATGGTGGACCTAATGATGTTACTTATAACATTCTTTATGCTCACGACTTCTCTTAGTAAATCAAAGGTAATGGAAATGATCCTTCCTGAAAAGCTCAGAGATCCCAATGCTGAACCACCTAAGATCGTAGCAAGTCGTACTCTGAACATACTGCTTGGGCCGGATAATAAAATATACTGGTACACTGGTGGAGTAAGTCCGGACGAATATGATAATCTGCCCCCGGTATACGAGACAGATTATAGCGACCAAGGTATCCGCGCTTTGCTTCTCGAAAGAAACAGAGCTCTTTTTAGAAAAATCAATGACTTTGAACAACAAGTCCTTGAAGGAAAGATAAGGATACCCCGGGATTCGGTGCAAAGTGCCATCAGTCAACTGAAGACTGATGACGACACGGGTCCTATTGTACTTCTTAAAGCATATAAAAAGGCTAATTATGGAAACTTTGTTGATATCCTAGATGAAATGAATATATGTGGCATTGCCAGGTATACAATCATGGATATTGCATGGTACGAAGAACAAATGGTGGAAAGAGCTGCTGGTATTACAAGTACAACAGCTTCTGCCAATTAAACTGTAAACCTCAAGAAAATGGCAAAAGAAAAATTCAGAGCACCTGCCTTTGATGACATAGTGTTCGAACTGAGAAATAAGGAATACGGAGCCTATAAGCTGAGGAAGAGATACAGCCGCCATATGCTTATTGCTCTTTTAATTGGTATTGTAATTACCTGTACAGTTGTCATCGGTCCTTATATGAATGCAAAAGCGGCAGCCGGCAAAACGAAAATAGTACGGGAAGAAACACAGGTTGAAATTCTGATGGAGAACCTGGATCAGCCTACTGAACAGGTTGCTCCTCCTCCTCCTCCTCCTCCTCCTCCAACAGAGGCAGTGCAGCAGGCCAGGTATGTGCCTCCTGTCGTTGTTGACTCACTGAGACCGGAAGAAGTAGTCCAGCTTATGACTGCTGATCAGGCTATAGCCACGGTTATGGATGAGGATGTTACTGCAGTAATTGAAATCATTGAAGAAGTGAGAGAGGAAATTGCAGAAGAAGAACCGGAACCGGAACCTTTTATAATTGTTGAAGAAATGCCTATGTTCCCCGGTGGTGATGCAGAATTGCTCGCATATATAAATGCAAACATCGTATATCCTGAAATTGCAAAGGAAAATAACATTCAGGGAAGAGTGATCATAAGATTCTGCGTGACTTCAAAAGGAACTGTAAGCCAGGTAACCGTATTTCAGGGAGTAGATCCCGAACTTGATGCTGAAGCTGTCAGGGTTGTAAATACTCTGCCCGCTTTCACACCAGGCAGACAGGGAGGTAAACCTGTACCGGTATGGTACACGGTACCGATTACCTTTGTTCTTAAATAGAACTTATTTGTTTAATATCAAATAAGGAAGGTGCTCAAGAAGCACCTTCTTTTTTTTGATCCCTTCCTCAAAATCATTCTGCTGTTATTTTTTCTTTTTCTTTCTTACAAATAGCAGCAACCCAAGTCCGAATACAAGCATTATGATACCCATAATGATATTTACATTGATGCCCAGTGATCTCTGATACATAATGCTGTCGGAAGCTGTAAAAAGACCAAAAACAGTTATCAATACTCCGAATATTGAAAACATAAGACCTATTGGAATTCTAATATCTACCATTTTGCTATCCTCCTACCAGAATATAATACTTAAAACTACACATATCACACCGACTATTATTGCCAGACCTGCCGGTCTTTTATGCCATGGCAAATCTTTATCCACCTCATGGGGTGTAAGAGAGTAGACAAGACCTGTAAGCTCTGCGACGGATTTTTTCTGTTTTGTTACAAGTGATAATACAACAGTCAATAAAGTACTAACTGAAAAAGCTATTATTGCAGTCCAGAAATTCTGAGCCATTTCAACAGGGTAAGTATGTATATGACCCAGCCAGCCTCCCTTGAATAATGTAGTTGCACCCTCCGGTGCTGTAAACCCATGATGCAGCAGTGCCACCAGAAATCCAAGTAGAAGGCCGGTAAATGCCCCATGCCCTGTTGTACGTTTCCAGAACATACCCAGGAAGATAACTGCAAACAGCGGTGCATTTATCATGCTGAAGATAGTCTGCAGAAAATCCATAATATTTCCAAACTTGCTTGCAATATATGCCGAAGCAATACTAAGTAAAACACCCACAACAGTAGCAATCCTTCCAACGCTGAGATAGTGTTTATCATCAGCATCAGGGTTGTCCGTTTTCTTCCTTATATAACTTTGGTATATATCATATGTCCAGACAGTATTAAAAGCCGACACATTTCCTGCCATTCCCGACATAAATGAAGCCAACAGGGCTGTAATTCCCAGTCCAAGTACTCCCGATGGCAGGTACTGTTTCAACAGCATTATTATGGTGTAGTCATAAACAGGCTTCCCTGAAGAATCAAGCGGAAGTACAAAATTCTTTGAAGGATCGTTAAAAAGCACCAGCGCTATTATGCCGGGTACTATTATCAGGAAAGGGATGAACATTTTCGGAAATGCCCCTATCAAAGGGACCTTTCTCGCTGCTATTTTCGATTCTGCGGCAAAAGCTCTTTGGACTATCAGGAAATTTGTGCACCAATACCCGAATGACAAAACAAATCCAAGTCCGAATAGGATCCCAAACCATTCAACCCCCATTGGATTCTGGGTAATATTTGCAGTGTATTTCCATGTTGTTGTCCATGTATCAGGAGCATATCCGGCAGCTTCAGCAATCGGAGCAAGCCCGTCTTTCAATCCTCCCCATCCTCCAACATCAGCAAGACTCAGGAAGACAAGTGGCAAAAGACCTATCACGATTATGAAGAACTGGAGAACTTCATTGTAAATTGCAGAAGAGAGGCCGCCAAGATATGTGTATGCAAGAACTATAAGAGCAGAAATCCAGAGACTTAAATTGTAATCCCACCCTAACACATTCTCCATAAGAATAGCCAGGGCATACATTGATATTCCGGAAGCAAGTATCGTCATTACTGCAAAAAGGATTGCATTCAAAGCCCGGGTTTTCTCATCAAATCGCAGTTTAAGAAATTCGGGCACTGATCGCGCTTTTGATCCATAATAGAAAGGCATCATGAAGAGGGCAAGGAAGATCATTGCAGGTATCGCTCCTATCCAGTAAAAATGGGTTTGGAGCATCCCGTATTTCATCCCTGAACCACACATGCCCATAACTTCCAGAGCACCAAGATTTGTCGAAATAAAAGCCAGTCCGGCCACCCATGCGGGGATAGACCTTCCCGCCTCGAGAAAAGCATTGGCATTTTTCATGTATTTCCTTAAAAACCAGCCAATGCTAAGTACAAAAATAAAATAGACTATTATGATAGAATAATCTATCCAGATCAAATCAATTTTCATAGTTTGCAGGTCTTTGTTGAGTTAAAGTACGATTATAATCTGTTTTAGATTATTGTAAAAATACATTTAAAGATCGAATTTTTCTGTAATGGATCGAATATTTTAGTTCGGACATTAAGCAAAAGAAATTATGATTTATCTGGGTTCAGGCCTGAAAAGAACTCTACAAATAAATCTGATTATTTATATTTGAGATCCTGATAAAAGCTTTCTGAAAACAGGACTCCTTATTGTATTTAAGTTGCTGGCTAATACTATATTTGCATTATGAGCAATCTGAAGGAAAGATATTTTATTTACATCTCCTTTAAAGGTACTATGTACCACGGATGGCAGATCCAGCCGGAATCTGTAACTGTCCAGAAAGTGCTTAATGATACTCTTTCTACCATTCTCAAAGAAAAGATCAGCACAACAGGAGCTGGCAGGACTGATGCAGGTGTTCATGCTAAGGTGTTCTGTGCGCATTTTGATTGTGCATTTATTGATGCGGACAGAAACAAAACAATCATAAAAAAATTGAATGGCTTGCTCCCAAAAGATATTTCAGTCCTGAGCCTGATTAAAGTAAAGCCTGATGCCCATGCAAGATTCAGCGCAGTCTCAAGGACATATAAGTATTATATATCAAAGTCAAAAAATCCCTTCAACTATGATTCGTCCTGGTATTTTCACAAAAACCTGAATGTTGAAAAGATGAATCAGGCATGCAACATACTTGTCGGCCATAATGATTTTACAAGCTTCAGCAGGCTACATACGAATGTAAAGAACAATTTATGCCGGATATACTATGCTGCCTGGGAAGAATCAGGAGAAGAGCTTGTTTTTACAATAAAAGCCAACAGGTTCCTGAGAAACATGGTACGGGCCATTGTAGGCACAATGATAGAGGCAGGCACAGGGAAAATCGACATTGCTGAATTTGAAAGGATCATATTGTCAAAAGACCGTGGTCTGGCTGGTCAATCAGCTCCTTCAAAAGGACTCTTCCTTACTGATATTGAATATCCTGAAGAAATATTTATAAGACCCTGATTTAACTGTTCATAACAAAGCTGAATTCCATATTTCCCATGATCGTTCGGCCTGGGAATAGAACATTTTCAATCCGGTTATTAAGCGACATCCCCTCTCCTTTCCTATTTTAAGGAACTCAGTCATCTCCGGATTATATACAAGATCAAAAAGTATATGCTTTTCATTCAGGAGATCATATCTGATATCAGGCTTCGATTCGATTTCCGGAAACATTCCAAGAGGAGTAGTGTTGACAATAATATTGCTGTTTTTAATAACCAGATCATCAAGATCAGAGTAAGTCATAATCCCTGGTCGTGGAGTTCGTGAGACAAATGTTACAGCAATCCCCAGGGATTGCAGAGTATAAGAAACTGCTCTGGAAGCTCCTCCGGTACCCAATATCAAAGCATTCTTTAAGCCATCCCTTAAGAATGGCAAAACTGAATATCTTATACCGTCCACATCGCTATTAAATCCATATACTGACACTGATTTCTCCAATCTTTTTATTTTCAATACATTAACAGCCCCGATTTCATCAATACAGGGTGCTTTAACATCAACATACCTTAAAATTTCCTTTTTGTAGGCTATTGTAACATTAAGGCCACACAAATCAGGATTATCCCTGAGCAGATCAGGAAAAGAATAGATCGAATCAATCGGATAGTTATCATAGGAACAATTTGTTAAATTTTCCTTCAAGAACTTATCCGTGAAATATTGTTTTGACAGGGAATGAGTCAGTGGAAATCCTATGAGACCATATTTTCTCATTTAATTCAAATAACCCAAACTAAAACACAAGTTCAGATCGAAAGCCTTTCATTTCTTTGGCAGGAACTGAAAAAAAGTATCACCGCGCAGACCGAGGCGGAGTGATTCAAGGGGAATTACTTCATCTGGCGAAATATTTCCAAGATTCACATTATGTCCGAAATGTTTAATGAACCATACCTGTTGGGATTTCAGGGGGGCTTCCCAGATAACATTTTCGAGCTTCACATTCTCAGAAATTGCATTTATAATCTTGGTATTAATTGAGCCATCTTCGTTATAGATACCGGTTGTACCAGACTCTCTTGCTTCAGCGATCACCTTTTTCGAACCGGCATCAAGTTCTGATTTCATCATTGCAACCCATGCATCAGAAGAATAGACTACTTCTTTCTTCTTTGAACCAACCTCCGAAATAACAGAGCCTCGTTTGGCCAATTTACTGATAAAATCCAGTTTTTTGGAATGTTCAATATCATATGAGCCGTCAGAGACTTCAACAAGATCTATCCCATATTCGTCGAGGTATCTGACAAATTCTTCAAACATATCCCTGACAACAAAAGCTTCAAACAGAGTGCCCCCAAAATAGGGAATTACACCTGCATCCCTGTAAATCTTTATCTTTTCTTTCAGACCGGGAGCTATCAGTGATGTTCCGAATCCAAGCTTCACATAATCAGTATATTCACTTCCGACTGACATAAAGTCTTCAGCTTCACGTATACTGAGACCTTTATCCATAACCATTGTAACACCTGAGTTACGTGGTTTTTCCTGCCGTTCAGGTATAAAAGGGAGTATTTTTTTCATAATTGAAAATTATTTTCTTAAAAATCACTATATAAGTCCATGACTTTTAAGTAGTTTATTGATTCTTTTTGTTTCGCTGGAAAACAGATCTGAATAATCACAATAACAATCCCTTCCGGAATCAAGAGCTAAGGACAGATACCTGAAAGCTTTTTCCGGATTAGATGTTTGAAAATAGCATGCTGCAAGAAGATAGTTGATACCAGCGATATTGCCTGTGACCTGATAAGCATGTTCAAGGTAAGGAATAGCTTTGTCACAAATATTTTCTTTAATTATTATCCTTCCAAGGTCAGACCAGGCCTCATCGTAATAAGTGTCGATTTTGAGTGCTTCTCTGAAGCAACTCAGTGCATATTTCAATTCTCCTTTAATATAGTGTGCCTTTCCAAGCAAATACCAGTATTCAGGATTTTCGTCGTCGAGCCTTACTGCTTTACGGAAAAAAATCAGGCTATCTGTAACATTTCCAGAATTAAGAGCTACAACACCGAGTCCAAACCAGGGATCAGCATATTCAGGAGCCAGATCAATAGCATCCTGATAATATTTTCTTGACATCGAATAATCATTGATCTTTTCGTAGCACTCCCCCAAATAGGTCATCGCCTCAAAGCTTTCAGGCTCATTTTCAAGATATTCCAAATAAACCGGGATTGCATCGGTATAGCGTTCAAGATTACTCAGGATATTACCTTTATTAAACAGCGCAAAAGTATTATGTGAATTTATTGCCAGGGCGAAGTCATAAGCTTCCAAAGCCTTATCTGTCTGATCAAGTTTATTGTAAATTATCCCCAGATTATACCAGGCACTATCGGAGAATGGCTCCTCCTCCAGATACTTTAAATAATATATAATGCTGAAATTATAGTTTTCGACCTTTTCATAGGCATAAGCAAGGTCATAAAGGTGGGCTTTGAAATCAGGCTCCATCTGTATGAGCTTAAGCATATAAGGGATCATTTGCTCATAGTAGTTTAGATTCTGAAGTACAGTTACGATTGAAAACAATATATTCTCCGTTTCTTCAGAATCAAGGGTGAGTGCATAATCAAACATTTTTTTCGCACCCTGAATATCTCCCAGCATACCGAGCGCGGTCCCCTTTACTATGTATATTTCATGATTACCCGGCTCAATATTCTCAAGCCTCCTGAGGATCTTAAGAGTTTCAACAGCCCTGCCTTTATCAAGGAGTACCCTGGCTTTTCTAAGTTGAATCGACACTGAATTCGGATGCTGCTGAGAGGCCAGAATGGCAGCCTCAAAAGCCTTTACCGAATTATTATTATCAATATAATAGTCAATAATAGATTCAAATTCAATAACATCAAAGAAATATTTCTCATTGTTCCTTCTCATCCTTTCATACTTCTGGATAGCCTGCCTGACCTCCTCCTCCCAATGATATCCAAACTTATCCTCTTCCATCTCATTCAAACTTTCTTTACAAAAATAATACTAATTTCATGAAGCTGGTCTTAAGCAATATTCAATTATCAACAATTTAACATTTTTTTAAACTTCTAATATTCAATTTAATACATAATAATTATTTTTTTCAATTCTGCACGCAACCCTTGAGTGAATAATATCATCTTAATCATAGAGTTGATATGGGAATTATCTAATGCCCAATATACCCTAGAATTAACCTAAATTCTACCTCAGAAAGACCGGGTTTTCGCCCGGTTTTTCATTTCAATACTATTATTTATTAATATCTTTGCAATTGTATACGTCTGTACAAAATGAAAATACATTCAGTGAGAATTTTACAAGCCATTTTTTATTCCGTGTTATTATCACTTTGCATAACTTCCTGCAAAAAAGCGGAGAATCCTGTTAAATTCCCTTTGGGAAGCTTCCCCGACTCAACGATAGCACTTGAGGATCTCAATTCACAATATGATGATCTTGAAATTACAAATATTGATCTTGTAATAGATGATACAGATCCTGAAACCCATCAGTTGTTTGGCAATATTATACTAATAATATCGAGCAACAGAACATCTTTGGGTGAACAATACGATCCTATCCAGGGGCAACTGAACTTTAACTGGGATCAAACAAGCGGTGATTTCAGGCTGGAGTGCAATATTACACAGGATGCATTTTTAACGAAGCTCATTAATGCAGTTATTACAGCAGGTGATGATCTGGGGCCATACAGGCGTGTTAGCACACTTGATGGATATGAGTATTTGATATTGTCATCTGAGAATGAGAATGGAGACCTTGATTTATATTATTTTAAAAACCAGCCGATTCTTGGATCCGGACTTCCTGAAATTGCAGGACCGTTCCCTGTTCAACTTTTAAATTCTAGTGCTGATGATAAATATGTATGTATGGATACGGATATGGATACTTTATATTTCTCATCTGACCGATCCGGAAATTTTGATATCTTAATGAAAAGAAGGCCGGCAGCAACTAACATAACAGATTGGTTCAACAGTCCCTATGAATCGTCTCTTCCTCTGGATAGTATTAATAGCCAATATGATGATGTGTGCCCAATGGTTTGCAGAGATATACTTGTCTTTGCCTCAAACCGGCCAGGAGGCATGGGTGGTTATGATCTCTATTATTCCTTATTTAAAAATGGCAAGTGGAATTCCCCTGTCAATTTTGGTCCCAGAATCAATACACAGTATGATGAATACCGTCCTGTTTTAGGTTCGCATATTGATTTCACAAATAATTTTATTGTTTTCTCATCCAACAGACCTGGGGGAAAAGGTCTTTTTGATCTCTATTTTGCAGGAGTCAGCATTAAGTAACAACTATTTTTAAATTCTGCTTCTCTTTGCGGCAATAAGCGTATTTCTGAGAAGTGAAACCCTTGTCATGGGTCCTACCCCTCCAGGGACAGGCGTTATATAGGAACATCTGGGAGCCACGTTAACAAAATCAACATCTCCTGCAAGCCTCCAGCCCGATTTTTTTCCGGGATCTTCAACCCTTGTAGTTCCGACATCGATTACAACAGCTCCTTCTTTTACCATTTCAGCTTTAATAAAGGAAGGTGATCCCAGGGCAGCTATTATTATATCAGACTCTTTCAGGATATCAATAATGTTTGTCGTTCTGCTGTGAGCAACTGTAACAGTAGCATCCATGCCTTTCTGCGACAACAAAATGCTTATTGGTCTTCCGACAATATTACTGCGTCCTATTACAACACACTTTTTACCGGAAACCTCAATTTTATACCTTTTTATAAGCTCTATAATACCATAGGGAGTGGCAGGCAGGTAGCCTGGAAGTCCTAATACCATTTTCCCTATGTTAACCGGATGAAATCCATCAACATCTTTCGAAGGATTTATAGATTCAATTATCTTATTCTCAGAAATATGTCGGGGAAGAGGAATCTGAACAATGAAACCATCGATATCAGCATTACTGTTAAGTTCATCTATTTTCTGAAGCAGGATATCTTCCGTAACGGTGCTGTCATAGGTAATAAGAGTTGACCGGAATCCTACTTCTGCACAATCCCTGACTTTATTAGCCACATAGGTCTGACTTGAAGGATCATTGCCAACAAGAATAGCTGCAAGATGAGGTATATTTTTCCCTTCTTTTTGGATTTGTGCAACTTCCTTTGCAATCTCCTGCCTTATTAGCGAAGCAATTTCCTTTCCGTTGATAAGCGTATACATGATTATTTATTATCTTCGATTTAAAAGTCTGGCCGGATTGCCACCTTTAGTCATCATCCTCATCATTTTACGTGTCTCATCAAATTGTTTAAGCAGCTTATTTACATCCTGAACTGTTGTCCCGCTTCCCATGGCTATCCTTTTTCTCCGGCTGCCGTTAAGCAGCACCGGATTGCTTCTTTCCTCAGGAGTCATACTTCGTATAATAGCCTCAATACCTTTGAAAGCATCATCATCAATATCAAGATCCTTAACTGCTTTTCCAACGCCGGGAATCATTGACATCAGGTCCTTAACATTTCCCATCTTTTTAATCTGCTGTATCTGGGCAATAAAATCATTGAAATCAAACTGGTCCCTGGCAATTTTTTTCTGAAGCTTCCTGGCCTCTTCAACATCATATTGCTCCTGGGCTTTTTCAACAAGCGATACAATATCGCCCATGCCCAATATCCTGTCGGCCATTCTGACAGGATAAAAGATATCAATGGCATCCATCTTTTCACCTGTGCTGATGAATTTGATCGGTTTGCTTACAACTGATCTTATTGAAAGTGCAGCTCCTCCCCTTGTATCGCCATCAAGTTTTGTCAGAACAACACCATCAAAATTCAGTTTGTCGTTAAATTCCTTTGCTGTGTTGACAGCATCCTGTCCTGTCATTGAATCGACAACAAATAATATTTCATGAGGATTTATGGCATCTTTGATAGAAGCAATCTCTTTCATCATCTCCTCATCAACAGCGAGACGGCCAGCTGTGTCAATAATCACAACATCATTCCCGTTCTTTTTTGCTTCCTTAACAGCATTTTTGGCTATGACAATAGGATTTGAGTTTCCCTCCTCCACATAAACAGGTACTTCAACCTGTTGTCCTATTATTTTCAACTGCTCAATAGCAGCCGGACGGTAAATATCACAGGCAACAAGAATAGGGTGTTTGCCCCTTTTTGTCTTTACCCAATTTGCCAGTTTGCCACTGAAAGTTGTCTTACCAGAACCCTGAAGACCAGCTATAAGGATTACTGAGGGGTTGATCTTTATATTAATATCGGCCTTATCGCCACCCATAAGAAGGGCCATTTCGTCATGGACTATCTTAACAAGCATTTGTGACGGATTGACCGCTTTTAAAACTTCCTGTCCCAGGGCTTTTGCCTTAACACTATCTGTAAACTGCTTTGCTATCTTAAAGTTAACATCAGCATCAAGTAATGCTCTGCGAACTTCCTTGAGGGTTTCTGCAATATTAATCTCAGATATCCTGCCTTGTCCCTTTAAAATTTTAAAGGATTTTTCAAGCCGTTCACTTAAACTCTCAAACATTTGATCAATAAAGTATTATTATATGTTTAACTTATTACATTCTTTCGGGCATTTCAATGCCAAGGAGCCACATGCCGGCATTCAGGATCTCACTTGTAACTTTTGACAGCCCAAGACGAAAATTACGTATCTGTGTATCAGGTTCGCCAAGGATTGAATGATCGTGATAGAACTGGTTATATTCCTTAGCAAGATCATAGCAGTAATTAGCCACCAGTGCAGGGCTATATCCAGCTGCAGCTTCCGAGACAATATCAGTGAACTTCCGGAGTAGCTTTACAAGTCCGATTTCTTTTTCAGTTATTTTATGATCTGATAAAATCTCATTGTCATACTTAAGGCCCATTTCTTCACCTTTCCTTAACACTGACCGGATCCTTGCATATGTATACTGGATAAAAGGACCTGTATTGCCATTAAAATCAATCGATTCCGCTGGATTGAAAGTCATGTTTTTTCTTGGATCCACCTTAAGGATGAAGTATTTCAGAGCTCCCAGTCCTATTTTCCGGAATATCTCCTCCTTTTCCTCTTCAGTAAATTCAGAAAGTTTTCCGAGTTGCATGGATACCTCCTTTGCTGTATCCTTCATCTCAGCTAAAAGGTCATCAGCATCAACAACAGTCCCCTCGCGCGACTTCATTTTTCCCTCAGGGAGTTCCACCATCCCATATGAAAAATGATACAAACCATCAGCCCAGGAATAACCCATTTTTTTCATAACAGCCTTAAGTACCTGAAAATGGTAATTCTGCTCATTACCAACAACATACAGGCATTTGTCAAATTTATATTCCTGTTGTCTGAGAACAGCAGTACCCAGATCCTGTGTCATATAAACAGCTGTTCCATCTGAACGAAGAAGCAATTTATGATCCAATCCCTCATCTGTAAGATCAACCCATATTGAACTATCGTCGTTCCTGTAAAGAATATCATTATCCAGAGAAGAAAGGACGATTTCACGACCTATCTTATATGTCTCAGATTCGTAATAAATCTTATCAAAATCAACACCAAGGGCTTTATAGGTTTTATCAAAACCCTCATACACCCACGAATTCATCATATTCCACAGCTCCAGAACATCCTTGTCACCTGCTTCCCATTTAATAAGCATTTCCCTTGCTTCTTTTATCAGGGGAGCATCGTTTTTAGCTTTACCAGGCTCAACTCCTTTTGCCATAAGTTCTTTTGCTTGAAACATATAAAGTTTTTCAAAAAGAACATAATATTTGCCCACAAGATGATCTCCTTTTATCCCGGATGACTCAGGTGTCTCTCCATTTCCGAATTTCTGCCAGGCAAGCATCGATTTACAAATATGGATGCCTCTGTCATTCACAATATTAGTCTTCACAACATTATGTCCGCAAGCCTGAAGGATCCTGAAAAGAGAAAACCCAAGCAGATTATTCCTTATGTGACCTAGATGAAGAGGTTTATTTGTATTTGGAGATGAGTATTCGACAAGGATTGTCTCCGGTTTTGAAGTACGGCATCTCAAAAGCAGATTTTCTTCCTGTGCCAAATCACGAAAACAGGAAATCCACCAATTTTCTGATACTTCGAGGTTCAGGAATCCTTTAATGACATTATATCCTGATATTTCAGGGGATGACGATTTTAAATACTCACCTAAAGTTTGTCCTGTCTTTTCAGGAGTATTCTTCGAAAACCGTAATAATGGAAAAACGACCAGGGTAAAGTCACCTTTAAACTCTTTCCTGGTTTCCTGCAACTGAATCAGATCTTCCCCTATCTCAGCATTATAAAGAACACTGACAGCCTCTTTTATACTCTTTTTTAAAAAGCCCTCCATACTTGGTAAGTTTAAAGATAGCAAATATAATATTTTAATATTTGGCCTTCATTAAAAACCCTCAAAGCTGAGTGCATATTGAAAAAAATGCTTCAAAATGTATTAATCAACATTTATTTTTGACAATTGGGGATTTCTTTTTGATGAAAATGATGAAACAAATAAAAAGTTATTATATTTTTGATACAAAAATTATTTATATCACCTAATTATTTTTTTGTCAGGTGGAATTAAAAAATGTATATATAGAGTCCACAACAAAAACTCCGCAAGTAGATCTTAACTATTTGAGTGGAGAATTTATTTTTGCTGGTAAATCGATTCCCGAGAATCCTGCGAAATTATACGAAGGTATTCTTGAATGGGTACAGGAATATATTAAAAATCCTCGTCAGACAACAAATCTCCGGCTTAATATTGAGTATTTCAATACAGCTTCAGTAATCTGGATTGCTAAAATAGTAAAAGTCCTTTGTTCAATGAAGTATCCTGAAAATACTCTGATAATCCATCTGTATTTCGATATAGAAGAGTTTAACAGTATGGAAACTGAAGATTTCAAGGAAGCCCTGAGCCCTGTAATGGATGTGATTGGTTCTCCCATAATAAGTCTTGGAATAAAAATATACGGCACCGACGACAAAGGCACAATTCTAAAAGAATCGATGGTGTTCGTTTAGCAACTGCTTCTTAATCCAGGCATTTTAAAATAATTCATTATCTTGTTTTTTTGCTGTAATTTTATTACTCCAAATAGTTTATTACTATG
>Ga0116172_10001488_pt1 | contig 21510 bp, 23 predicted proteins | sample AD_UKC083_MetaG_FD_89799 | JGI IMG/M metagenome (GOLD analysis project Ga0116172, IMG submission 89799) | Active sludge microbial communities of municipal wastewater-treating anaerobic digesters from USA - AD_UKC083_MetaG | ecosystem: Engineered > Bioreactor > Anaerobic > Digestate | place: USA... | reverse complement strand
CTCGTCACGACCAATCTGATTGTGCCGGTTTCATCAAAAGGACCGGTTTTGATGGCGAGCGACGTCAGCAATTTCTGCCTCTTTTCCGGTGGCGAACTCGTGCTCTCCATCGAAGGCAAGCCTGGACGGACCCTGGCCCGGGATGTGCGCGGCATCCGGGCACTGGCTGTGGATGCCGGGCAGGTCCTCGCAGGCTATGAAGATGGCAGGATTCTCCGCCATGATGATGGAACAGGATCACTTGTCTGGCAGTGTACAAATTCGATCGATGCCCTTGTCCAGCGGGATGGTGTCGCTTATGTGGCCGTTTCGGGAGAAGGGATATACCGGCTTGTGCAGGGCCAAAAACCTGTTCTGGTGCTTGACGGAACTTCGGGAATCGACATCAGCGGCGTTTCTGCCATGTCCATTCATGGTGACGAACTCTACATCGGGTCCCGGCATGGGCTGGTGGTATTCGACTGCAGAAGCGGCTCGGCGAGGATGATCGATGTCGTTGCCGGGGGAGCGGTCCAGGCCCTGACACAGGGATTTGGGAATTATGGAACCGCACTGGCTGTCTTCGATAACGAGCTTGTCCTCCTGGGAAGGCAGGGACGAGTGATTCTCCGTCTCCAGGGAGGACCTGACTGGCCGAAGAGAATCTCTTCGGCTGCCGTCACGGACGATCTTCTGGTCGTGGCCGGCGAAAGCGGTGTGCGGGTTTACCAAGATATCAACAATGCCCTTCAGCCATGGATCCCGTATTTCAGGAGGAACAAGTGAAACTCTTCGATGTGGCTCCTGTCCGGCAGCGTCTTGGACGCTGGCTGAGAATCCTGCGCAGGATTTTGCTCTGGTGTCTCGGGCTTCTGGTCCTCTTGGGGGCGATTGTCTGGCTGGGCAAACCCGAGATTGGATCCAAAAAAAATCTTCCTCTGGTTACAGGGTCGCTCGACCTTGCCTGGGCAGATGGTCAGGTGGAAACCATCATCGATGATGAGGGTTATTCTTCATGGGTTGCCTTGGATGATGTTCCTGTCGGGCTGGCCCTGGCCGTAGTCGGTGTCGAGGATTTCCGCTATTTCCGTCACCCCGGGCTGGACATCAACCAGATCTATTATGCCATCATCGAAAACATCCGGAACCTGGGATTCACGTACGGGGCCAGTACGATTACGCAACAGCTTGTCAAAAATGTCTGGCTGGCCAACACCCGGAGTTTTACCAGAAAGTTGGCAGAGGCCATCATGGCTCTCGAGCTCGAAGGGAAATTGAGCAAGCAGGAGATCCTCGAATGGTATCTCAATATGTGCGAAATGGCCCCAGGAATATACGGAATCCGCGCCGGGAGCCGATTCTATTTCGGTCTCGAACCGCATGAACTCCGCTATGGGCAACAGGTCTTTCTGGCTGCCGTGATCCATGCTCCGGCCTGGTATGCCGGTCATCCCGAACGGGCCATTCCCCGGATCCGTCAGCTTGCGGTCAATCTTGTCGAACAAAAACGGATCACGCCGTCCCAGGCATCGGCCCTCAGCAATGTCCCGTTTGAATTCGCCAAAATGAGACCAAAGCCCAATGATACCGGCTTGCGAAAAGCGCTCTTGCGACTCTGGCCGGCATCTTCCAGAACCGGAAAGAATCTGGTTCTCCAGTCGAGACTGGATGGGGCAGTACAGGCGGAACTCGAACAATTGATGCATGACCTCAGGGCTGACGGAGGTGATGTGTTCGTGGTCGACGGTGGAGGCCGATCCCTGGTCCTGGCGAGCAGGGATGGTGCCGAACGAATGCGGTCCATTGATCCGGAACTGAGGACTCTTTCATTCAAGGACGGTCTTCAGGCCCTGCCTTCCGTGATCATCTCCAGGATACGGACAAATTCCATTGCTTTTTCGACGAATCACGTGTTCAGAATGCCTGTTGACTGGTCGCTTCTCCCGGGGTACAAGCACCGATTGTAATCCTCGCGGTTTTGAAAAAAACTTGAGTTTTTTCCAAAACGGGCTACACTGAATGGGTGAAGTTCACCAATCAGGAGGAAGTCATGTTCAAGAAAGTCGTCGTTATTGCTCTGCTCGTCCTTTCGGTCGTCATGGCCATCAACGTTGCCGGTTGCGCCGGCTCAGGCACAAAGGCCGATGTTACTTCGGGAGCAGAGTAATACCCAGGACTCATTGTCCCAAAAAACAGGGCTTGCCCGACGGGTGTGGCCCTGTTTTTTTTATGGGTATGGAAATCACGCTGTTTTGTGTCGGAAAACTCGACAAGGTCTGGGCACCTCTTGCGAATGAATACATCAAGAGGATCGAATATTTTTCAAAAATCAAGGTCATCGAAATTCCGGAGCCGGCCGGAAGATACCGCAATAGTGATGAATCAGTAGCGGTATCAAGCCGGCAACTCGCCGAAAAAATCGGCTCGTCTCCCTGGATACTTCTCGACAGGACGGGGAAAGCCTGTACCAGTGAGGAATTCTCGAAGATGATGATGCGTGAACTCGAGAACCATCCCGGACGGTTGAATCTTGTGATCGGTGCTTCCGATGGTGTCTCCCCTGATTTGCAACAGGGTGCAAAACACAGGATATCCTTTTCAGCCTTGACCTTTCCCCATCAACTCTTTCGGGTGATTCTTCTGGAGCAGATCTACAGGGCTTTTGCCATAGCCCGAAATTTCCCCTACCACAAATAGCCGATCAGGGAACCGTCAACCAGGTTGATGCTTCTCCAAGGCTTGAATTGGACGATCCCCATGGAATCGCTTCGGCGATTGGTGCCTGGAGGCTGATGTTCGAAAGATCCCCCCAGGCTGTCCCGGCATTCCAGGCAAATGCAGAAATACGGAGTGCTGTGGACGGGAGAAGGGGGGTGCCGTCAGACCGTTTTTTGGGAAGAACAATTTCATAGCGGTTGCCCCAGGCGAGATACCCGTCGGGTGTATCCGTCCGCAGTGCTCCGAGGATATGCCCGCTTGACGGAAATGGCAGACCCGCCAAGAGGGGACCGTACAAGACAGTAGAAACAGCCGGGACACCCTCAAGGTCGGACTGAGGGTCGGTTGCTTGCATGATCAACATGTATTCGACGGAGATTCCGGTTGGAAGCGAGATTCCGGGCAGTCCGTTGATGGACGGAAGTGAGTCAGTATATCCGCTGGAGAGAGCCGGATCATCAAAAACGAGGACACAGGCATACCCCTGTTTCCCGTCAAGAGTCGCTTTCCCAGAAGAAAAACTCGCATCGACAAGAAAATACCAAGCCTGGAGGGTGACTCTGGCTGCCACGGAACGCAGTCCCCATGCACTGTTGGTTGCACTCATTCTCCATGCGAGGTATTTCGGGTCATCGTACCCGTCGCCAAAGAGTGGTTTGCCATTGGCCGAAAGACTCCAGGAGGGGACGGCAGGAGAAAGCGTGATGACCGCTTCTTCCGACAAGGGGATGTGGCGCAGCCAGATGGAATTCTGCCCGGGTATGTGCGCATCGAGGATGAATGGTCCGGAGTTTCCCGAGGATGCGAGAAGGAGTTCCTGCGGAGCCATACTTGCAGAAAATGCGAATTGGACTGGGCGACCCGGGATGAGGTTGGTGAGGATGATCTGCCATGTACTGCCGTCGATCCGATTCATCCTGGTGTGGGGGAGTGCCGGGTCAAGAGAGTCGGGCAGTGCCGAATCCGAGACCAGGCTGAAAGTGCTCCGTGTATTGAGGTTTGCAACCAAGGTTTCAGGCTGAATGGTGCAGGCGAGTGTCTCCGGGTTGATTCTCACGGTACAGACGGCATCGCCCGTGGCTGTGAAGGCCAACGGAAATGGGCGCGGCCCCCCGGTGATTGTCGGCCATGGAGTCAGCGACTGCCTATGGCCGGACCAGAGCAGGAAGCGTGAACCATTGTTGACCGACGGGACGAGAAGGATCCGTAAACCGGTTGTCACCCAAAACGTGGTCTCGAACCAGCCATCCGTCATTCGGGCCATGGGCAGGTTCGTGTTTCCCAATGGCGTGGCGAGAGTCAGGGTGCAATTTGTTGCAGACTCGATGTTTCCGGACGGTGGTGCAATGGTCGTCGCAACAGGTCCCTGACATGCATGGAGCGCCATGACCAAGCCAAAGACACAATATCCGGGTTTCTTCATACCGCTGAGTCTATCCCTGACTCCGGAATAAATCAAGGCCAGCCTTGCCGGGACCAAAGAAGGGAAGTTAGATTACTTGAGCAGGATTCTTTGTATCCGTGATGCCGGCTTTTCGGGCATACCTGCTCAACGCCACAACAATCAGGGGTCAGTATGGCTCAAGAACGGACGTTTCATCATGGTGGCATGCATCCCCGTGATATCGGACTGGACACCATGTCCTCTCCGATACGGAACGCATTTCTGCCGCATTTCCTGTATATTCCACTCCTTCAACATATTGGGAGCCCAGCCGAGGCGGTTGTTTCTCCCGGCGATATCGTCAGTCGCGGCGATGTGATCGGGAAAGCGTCCGGATACGTGTCCGTCGACATTCATACTCCCCTGCCGGGAAGAGTTGTCGCCATCGAAGATCATGTGACAGCGACGGCCGACAAGGTTCCGACGGTCGTGATTGAAGTCGAAGGCGCTTTTTCCCTCAAGGGCCAGCGACAGGAAAACCAGCAGGGCTGGAAGTCGCTGTCCCGCGACGAGATTCTCAAACGGATGAAAGAGAAAGGCCTCGTTGGTCTGGGTGGGGCCACGTTTCCCATGCACGTCAAATACGCAGTCCCGCCCGGGAAAAAAGTCACAACTCTGATTGTGAATGCTGTCGAATGCGAGCCATTTTTGAGTGCCGACAACCGGCTTGTTCTCGAGCAGGCGGACGATCTCGTGACAGGAATCGATATTGCCATGAAGACCCTGGGTGTCGACCGGACGATCGTCGGGTTTGAGGCGGATATGCCCGAGGCTGCGAAAGAACTGCAGGACCGGGTCAAGGCCAGGCGCGATATCGAGGTGATGATATTTGCGGTCAAGTATCCCCAAGGTGCCGAAAAGCAGCTCATCAAGGCAGCGACCGGTCTCGAGGTTCCGTCCGGTGGTCTGCCCATGGACGTCGGGGTTGTTGTCTCGAATGCCGGTTCCCTGATTGCCCTTAAAGAAGCAATCGTTGACGACAAACCCCTGTTTGAGAGAGTGGTCACCGTGACAGGGGATGCGGTCCAGAAACCGGGAAATTACAAGATTGTTGTGGGCGCCAGGGTTGCCGACATTCTGGCCGAGGTCGGCCTCAAAAAGAAACCAGCCAGGATCATTCTTGGCGGTCCGATGATGGGACTTGCCCAGTATACGGACCAGGTTCCGGTTACCAAGGGAACCAGTGGAATCATGGTTCTCTCCAGGCGCAGATCCGCCATATACCGGCACCGCCCCTGTGTCCGGTGCGGGAAATGCATCGATGTCTGCCCCATGGGTCTGATGCCTCTCAAGCTTGTAACCCAGATTGAACTCGTCCAGGACGAAGCTGCGAAAAAGCTCGGTATGCTGGATTGTATCGAATGCGGGTGTTGTTCGGCCGTCTGTCCTTCCGAACGGCACTTGGCCCAGACGATCAAGCTTGGGAAGCTGCGCCATATCGCAAAAAAGAAGGAGGCGGCAGGTGATTAAGTACTCGAGCGAGGACCTTGTCGTCTCTTCGGGACCGCATCTCAGGACGAAACTGCGTGTTCCCGTCGTGATGTGGCTGGTCTCGACAACCCTGATTCCGGCCATCGCCTGGGCCGGGTATGCTTTTGGTCCCTGGGTCCTGATTGTGACCGCAGTCTCCGTCCTTGCGGCCGTTTTGACCGAGTTTGTGATCACGCTCCTTCTGGGCAAGCCCCAAACAGTCACGGACGGTTCCGCCTTTCTGACGGGACTCCTGGTTGCATGCAATATGCCCGCGACGGAATGGGGTGTTCTCCCTCTTTATGTCCCAATCGTTGGCAGCATTTTCGCGATTGCCGTCGCCAAACATGCCTTTGGCGGACTAGGGCAGAACTGGATCAATCCGGCATTGGCGGGACGAATTTTCGTCTTCTTTGCCTGGCTCCCCGCAATGACAGGTGGCTGGGCGGGATCGCCGCACTTTGATGCGGTGTCGTCTGCGACACCGCTCAATATGCTCAAGTTCCGGACCGGGATTCTCCCCGGAGACATCCAGACCACCAGTGATGCCGTTCTTGGAATGCATCTTTCGCCGACCCATGGGGACCTTTTTTTCGGGATGGTTCCGGGGTGTATCGGAGAGATTTCCGCGCTGGCCCTGCTGGTCGGTGGACTGATCCTGATTGTTCTCAAGATCGTCCAATGGGAGATCCCCCTGTTCTACATTGCCTCTACAGCGCTCTTCTCATGGATTTTTGGCGGCTTGGCTGTAGCAGGACAGCCCCAGGCTTTCTTTAGCGGAGACGCGCTCTACCATATCCTCTCGGGCGGCGTAATACTTGGAGCTTTTTACATGGCGACCGATTGGGTGACGACGCCGGTTTCCTTCGGAGGACGGATCATCTTTGGTCTGGGGTGTGGTGCCTTGACAGTCTTGATACGCTTGACCGGATCGAATGTGGAAGGTGTATCCTTTGCCATTGTTTTGATGAACATCACTGTTCCCCTGATAGACCGGTTGTTTTCACCGCAAAGGTTTGGCCTTCCTGAGGGGAGGGGTGTATGAAACAATTTCTCAAGACTGCCGGAATCCTGGCTGGCGTCTGTTTTGTGGCAGCCCTCCTGCTTTCGGTAACGGACCGGTTGACACAAAAGGCGATTGCCGAGACCGGCCAAAAGAAAAAGGATGCGGCCAGGCAGACCGTGTTGCAGGCGGCCCGGTACACGACGTACGCCATCCCGGACAGCAGCGAAGTCACCAATTTCCTCTTGCGATACAGCGAACGGACCGGAATCCGGTTTGTGCCTTGTCGTTCTCTGGTTCAAAGCAATTATTCCGAAGCCAGAGACGCTTCAGGGAAACTTGTCGGGTATGTTTTCGATGTCCGTGCTCCTGGCGGGTATGGCGGGAATCTGGATATCATCGTCGGAGTCCGAAACTCTGCAACCGGAAAGCTTGCCGTCAGTGACTATCTTGTGATCGCCAGTCAGGAAACACCGGGTCTGGGCAAGGCTGTCGAGATATCCATGCACTCTGCTTTCACCAATCCGGGACGACCACAGGGACTGGGCCTCCTGGATCCACGTGATCGTCGGTTAGATTGTGTCAGTGGCGCGACCATCACATCGGTTGCCATCAAGGATGCAACCTATGCTGCACTCCGCATGGCTGTCGTTCTTGAAGAGCGCAATTTTGTCAGGCTGGACATTCCCGAAGGCGAAATGGCCATCGTACCGTACTCCCAAACCTACGAGCCGGTCAATCTGCCTTTCAACGAGACCGTCCGTGAGTGTCTGGATGTGCGCTGGTACGGTCAGACGAGCGGGTACCTACTCAAGATCGTCCTGAAGGATGCGGAGACACGAAAAAAATATCTGGCTCTGGCCGGTTTTACCGCGATTGACGGAAAACTGCACGGGACGAGGCTCTACACCATGCCGCTCTCGACCAATGGCGTCTTTACCCGGGTGCCGGATTTCAACGAAGCGTTGTTTTCCGCAACAGAGGCAGCCAGTCTTGCGACCAATGCCGGGCTGGGCCGGCTTGAAAAAGAACTGGCTGGTTCCATCGCTGCCGGAAGGGCCATGCTCGGAAAGGCGGGGAAACTCCCATGAACCAGATTCGAAAAGGAATCTTCAAGGAAAATCCGGTTTTCGTCATCATGCTCGGGCTCTGTCCCTCACTGGCGGTCAGTACCCAGGTGATCAACGGAATCGGGATGGGTGTCGCGATTCTTGTCGTGTTGCTCGGTTCCAATCTTGTCATCTCCCTGATGCGCTCCATGGTTCCCGATACGATCCGGATTCCGGTTTTCATCGTGGTCATTGCCTCCTTTGTCACCATCGTCGACCTGGCGATGCAGGCCTGGCTGCCCAGCCTCGCGGACGCACTGGGAATCTTCATTCCGCTGATTGTCGTCAACTGCATCATCCTGGGAAGGGCTGAGGCCTTTGCCTCCAAAAATTCGCCGTTTCCGTCCCTGCTGGACGCGATCGGAATGTCAACGGGTTTCATGCTCTCCCTGCTTCTGCTGGCAACCATCCGCGAGCTTCTCGGGAATGGAACGATGACCCTGGAGATTCTCGGTATCGGGACGACAATCCATGTTCCTTTTCTTGAGGAGCACAAGGCTGTGATCATGATCCTTCCTCCGGGCGCGTTTTTTACGATGGGACTCCTGATGGGTCTCTTTAATCTGATCCGGAAGAAATCGACGGGAACCGCAAATACCCTGACCTGGCGTGATGCGCATATTTCACACCGACGCAGGGATATCTGTTGTGGTGGACTGGTCGGGAGGAAAAACACATGAGTGTCGAAGCCGTCATTCTGCTCGTGATGAGCGCAATCTTCATCAACAATTTTGTCCTGGCCAAATTTCTCGGGATCTGCCCCTTTATCGGGGTATCCCGCCAGCTGGATTCCGCGCTGGGGATGGGGATGGCCGTAACCTTTGTCCTGACGATTTCCTCGGTGGCAACCTGGTGCGTCTACCAATACCTGCTCGTTCCCTATGGCCTTGAATTCCTCAAGACGATCGCCTTCATTCTTGTGATTGCGGCTCTGGTCCAATTTGTCGAACTGGTTCTCAAAAAGACAAGCCCGGTTCTATACAAAACATTGGGAATCTACCTGCCCTTGATCACCACAAATTGCGCTGTGTTGGGTGCTGCATCCATCAATGTCCAAAAGGGCTATAACCTCCTGATGAGTACGGTTTTTGGACTTGGTGCCGGTCTCGGGTTTACCCTTGCCCTGATCCTGATGGCCGGGATTCGTGAACGGCTTGAGGAATGCAATATTCCCAGGGTTCTCAGGGGTGCCCCGATCGCCTTCATCACGGCCGGTCTGATTTCTCTGGCGTTCATGGGATTTGCAGGGATGATCAAGGAATGAGGACGGATTTGCCAGGCAGACCCTGCCTGTCAGCGTATGGGTCGCATCCTTGCAAGGAGTGTAACTGATGGAAACGATTATTGCGGCGGTTCTTGTGATTTCTGGACTCGGGTTTCTTCTCGGATATGGGCTTGCTTTTGCCGCAAAAAAACTTGAAACACCGCGTGATGAACGCACTGCTGCCGTCGAACAATGCCTTCCCGGAGTCAATTGCGGTGCCTGCGGGTATGCCGGCTGTTCGGGCTATGCGCAGGCCATTGTCACCCAGGGCGTTCCCCTGCATTTGTGTGCACCCGGCGGAGCGGAAGCCGCCAATGCCATCGGCAGAATCATGGGAATCGCTGTCCATGTGGGTGCGCAGAAAAAAGCCAGAATCCATTGTGGTGGCGGCAGCGATGTGACCCGCCAGAAATTCCGCTATAACGGTGTGGCAGACTGCCGCTCTGCCGCGGCCCTCTTTGACGGCTTCCTCCAATGCTCGGCCGGGTGTCTTGGGCTTGGGTCCTGTGTGAATGTCTGCCGCTTTGATGCCATCAGCATCGACGCGAACGGTCATACCACAATCCGTGAAGATCGTTGTACAGGGTGTGGCGCCTGTGTCCCGGCATGTCCGCGCAAGCTGATCGAACTGGTCGAGGCGGACAGGAGAGTCCATGTCTTGTGCAATTCAACCGAAAAGGGTGCCGTCTGCAACAAGATCTGCCAGGTCGGCTGTATCGGATGCATGAAGTGCGAAAAGACATGTCGCTATGATGCCATCCACGTAATCAACAATCTGGCCATCATCGATTATGCGAAGTGCACCTCCTGCGGGGAGTGTGTTCCCGTGTGTCCCAAAAAGTGCATCATTGATCTGGGAAAAACCACTGGGGCCTCCTGATGGAATCCTGCGGGAAGATTGTCTTTCTTTTCGACATTGACGGAACACTTCTTCTCGCCGGTGCTCTGGCCGAAGAGAGTTATCGGGATGCCTTCGCCGCTGTGACAGGAAAACCCTACAGCATTCGTACTGTGGATTGCTCCGGCCGGACCGATCCCTGGATCGTGCGCGAGGTCCTGCTCAATAACGGGCATGGAGCACAGGCCCATGATCCCGTCGTTCACGAGCAAGTTTTTACGCGTTTTCTCGAGGGGATGCGAAGCCGGCTCGAGCGTGGTTTTCGGGCCAGTGTTCTTGATGGTGTGACCGATTCCCTCGCTTGGCTCGAACAACAGCCAGGTGTCGTCCTCGGTCTCTTGACGGGCAATCTCGAAGCCGGGGCAAGGATCAAACTGGAGGCGGCCTCAATCACGACCCGGTTTTCAGCCGGTGCTTACGGGAGCGACCATCACGACAGGAACCAGCTCGGACCAATCGCCAAAAAACGTCTCGAAGAATCCCTGGGACAAAAGATCGATCCTGACCGGGTCTGGATTGTCGGCGATTCCGTCCACGATATTGCCTGCGCCCGTGCCGCCGGGTTTCGCGTCATGGCTGTTGCCAGCGGGAGTACTCCTGCGGAGAGACTTGCATCGGCCAATCCGGATTGTCTGGTCGAGACGCTTTCCGTCTCATCCTTTCAAGCACTACTCGGGGGTCTCTCCCGTCCGGACGGGCCGGCTGGAGGGCTTGGATGAAGCTTCTGGTCGTTGAGGATGAGGAAGTTGCCCGGATGCAGATGGTCCGGACCCTGTCCCGCTGGTTTGACAATATCGTTGCGGTCCCCGACGGGGATGCTGCCTGGCGCGAGATACGGAATGGTGAATATGACATCGTCATCACGGACTGGCTGATGCCGGGGATAGACGGTCTGACGCTCTGCCACATGATCCGCAGTCTTGAGGCATCAAAGTATGTCTACGTCATTCTGGTCACATCCCGTGACGGCAAGGAGATGCTTGTCCGTGGACTCGAAGCCGGCGCCGACGATTATATCGTCAAACCGTACGAGATGGATGAACTCAGGGTCCGGGTCCAGGCCGGAAAACGGATCATCAGCCTGGAACGGGAACTCTCCGAAAAAAACAACCTGCTTCTCTCCGAGCTTGAGACCTCGGTCCATACCCTCCGCGATATGCTTCCCGACAGGGCACGGCGCTGGGGTGGTCGTGTGCAGATCGACTGGTTGTATCAGCCATCGGTCTATATTGGTGGCGATTTTTTCAATGTGATCGAACTGACCGAGCAGCATCTCGCTTTCTACCTTCTTGATGTCTCGGGCCATGGGGTTTCAGCCGCACTCTCCGCAGTCAGTGTTTCCAGTCTTCTCAACAGTTCTGGTTCTCGGGAAGGCTTGCTCTACGATGAGCAGGGCGCTCCGGCATCCCCGGCACTGGTTGCGTCACGCCTCAACCAACGATTCCAGTGCAAGGGGCCTCGTGGTTTCTATTTCACGATTTTTTACGCCGTCCTCGATCTTCAAACGCTCTCCATGCGCTATATCCGTGCCGGGCAAACATGTCCCCTCGTCATGCGGCAGGGGCAGTGTATCACGGTTGACGAGGGCACAATCCCGGTCGGCTTCTTTCCGGAGCATACGTACACAGACAACGAGATGCAGATGCAGATCGGGGATACCATCATTCTCTTTTCCGATGGTGTCAACGAAACATCGGATGCCGAAGGCATCATGTTCGGTGTGGAGCGGATCGAGAAGCACTTCATGACGCTCGAAAAGGAAGAGAGCACGGATGTGCTCGAACGCCTGGCCGGTCAGTTGCGTCGCTACTCCGGTCTTCCGGGATTCGAAGACGATGTGACCGTCCTCATGTTGGACATTGTGCGCTGACCGTCTCCGGAGAGTCCGTATCTCTTCCGATCGGTTTGAGGAAAGCGTGCCGGTCTTGAAAACATTTTTGGTGAACAGCTGGCTGTCACCGGACGCAGGGGTCTGGCATGCAAAACATCCCGGCCGGCACCGGCGCGGGATGTTCCAGACAGGTTTGTCCGCAAGAAGTCACCCGACTTTGATCGACGTCTCCCAGAGTCCATGCTTGTTGCAGCGGCTGAGCGCACTGATGCTGACCGGTGTCTCAAGATTGACGACGAATTCAGCGATTGGTTCCATGATTTTGGCTGAGAACTCCGCGCGACCGATAAAGAGTCCCTGGACGCGGAGCTCGGTCCACTGGATCCAGTGATCGATTTCGTTGGGGTGCTTTCCCTGGCCGACATCAATGCGGACCCGGTAGCGGTTTCCCTCGAGCTTTGTGGCCGTGATCGTGGGGAGATGTTTTTCTTTTGTGACATCCTCGTTGAAGTTTTCTGCCGTGTTGATTTGATCAAAGAGACTCATATCCGACCTCCTGGTGGTTCATTATGGTAAAATATAGTAAAAAAAGCATACTGACGGGCCGGGACCGGTAAAAACAGGGGATCCGATCAGATTCCGTCAGTCAGACCTTTTTCGATTTTATTGATCAGCATCTCGGCTAGTGTCCGCTGATTCACGTACTCCCGTTGCGGAAAATCACGAAGGAGAATCCTGAAATGCTCCATGGCTTTGTCGTAGTCGGACATGTAGTAGTAGCAAAAGCCGGTTTCATAGCGCGCCCAGGCGGCATAACGCTTGTCCGCATTGGTCCTGGCAAGGATCAGGGAATAGGCATCGATCGCAAGATCATAATTTTTTTCTATGAAATAGGTCAGTCCGCGTTCGGCAATCTTTTTTTCGGGGAGGGCGGAGAGTCTGGCTGCTTCTTCACGGGAGAGACGGGAAGCCCCACAGGAAAGCAGAAAAACTCCCATCAAAAACGAAAGAAACAGGAAATGAAACTTTCTCACGGATAACTCCTTCTGGCGCGGCGTGTCCAAAGTATACTCGTCCCGGTACGATAAAGAAAATTCAAAAAAAACTGGACTCAAAGGCTGCTCCGAAGTAAATTATTCTCGTCCGCAACGGTCATGACCGGGCAGATGCGGGGGTGTAGCTCAGTTGGGAGAGCGCTTGAATGGCATTCAAGAGGTCAGGGGTTCGACTCCCCTCATCTCCACACCGGATTTCTTTCCATAATGCAGCGCCGCTCCGAAAGGGCGGCGTTTTGTATTTCAGGGGGCAGGGATGAAGAGCATGACAGGCTATGGTGTCCATCGGCAGCAGGTGGGTGCGTATTCCTATACTGTCGAGATCAAGTCCGTCAACAACAGATACCTCGAAATCCAGACAAGGATGCCGCACTTTTTGTCGCCATGGGACGGGCAGATCCGGAAATCCATCGAAGCGATTGCCAGTCGGGGCAAAGTTGATGTCTGGATTGATGTCTCCGTCCAAGATGGTGCCATCGATGCCCAGGTCGATGCAGGACTGGTTCAGGCCTATCTCAAGGCTCACGAACTCGTCGCCAGGATGGTCGGGGATTCAAGCAACGTCACGGCCCACCAGATCATGGGATACGAAGGTGTGATCCAGATCCGGAAGACAACCCCTCCGGAGACTGTCTGGCGGGACCTCAAACCATGTCTTGATGCAGCCCTGAAAAAATTTCTTGCTGTCCGCGTTCATGACGGGCAGGCAACACGCCGGGATCTGCAAAAACTCCTGACAGTGCTCGGAAGATCCATCCAGACGGTCCGAAAACGGGCCAAAGGGCTTGTTCCCGACTATGCCAACGAACTCAAAAATCGTCTCAAGGCCATGACGGGAAAGACAATCGACCAGAACCTGATCATGAGCGAAGCCGCGCTCATTGCAAGCCGGACGGATATCAATGAGGAACTGACCAGACTGGAGAGTCACAAAGCCTTGTTTCTGGAACACCTTTCGGGAGATGAGCCCTGTGGCAAGACTCTGGATTTTGTGGCACAAGAGATGAACCGTGAAATCAACACGATCGGATCCAAACAGAATGATCTCGCCCTCTCCAACGAGGTCATTCGGATGAAGTCCCTGCTCGAAAAAATCCGGGAACAGGCGAGAAACATCGAATGATCGATCAAAAAAGGCTGTGCATCATCAGTGGTCCGTCCGGTGCCGGAAAAACCAGCATCTATAAAAAGCTCCTTTCGGAGTTTGACTGGTTGCGCTATTCTGTCTCGGTGACTACCCGGGACGCAAGACCGGGGGAGAAGGACGGACAGGATTATTATTTCCTCGGGCACGAACGGTTTGAGCAGCTCAAAAACGAAATGGCCTTCGCCGAATATGCCCAGGTACACGGGAACTGGTACGGGACTCTTAAAAGTGAACTGGCTGAAAAAACGCGACCCGGGGTGCTCTGTATCCTGGATATCGATGTCCAGGGAGCAGCCCGCCTGAGAGCGCTCTATCCCGACGCCCTCAAGATCTTTGTCCGCCCACCCGACGTTGCCACACTTGAAAAACGATTAATGGGCAGGAGTACGGAATCGCCGGAGGTGCGGGCTCTTCGTGTGTCCAATGCTGTCAGAGAACTTGAAGATGAGCATTTTTTTGATTATTCTGTAGTCAACACAGATTTTGAACAGGCATATGCCCAAGTGCAGGAGATCATTCTGCAGCGCAAAGGAGCTTTGGATAATGGCCATTCCGTTTGAGAAATTGCTGAACCGCAATGAAAACCGCTATGAGATGTGTGTCGCTGCCATGAAGATTTCGCAGCATATTGCTACAACCACATCCTCCGAAGAGATCGGAAAGATGCGTGACAAACTTGCAGTTTTGGCCATTTCAAAACTTCTGGACGAGAAGATCCCGATCAAGACTGGAGTTGATGCTGCATCCAGGAAGGTCCGGGACGATTACTGATGTAATCATTCTCCCATGACCATTCCTATGATTTGTGGACCAACAGCCGCGGGAAAGACAGCCGCGGCTTGTGCTGTTTTTGGAGGGAAGGATGTTCTCGCGATCTCTCTGGATTCGATGCAGGTCTACACGGGGATGGACATCGGGACAGCCAAGCCCGATCCGGAGGAACGTTCCCGACTGGAACATGTGATGATCGACTGTGCCGATCCCCGCCAGGTTTGGAGCGTCGGGACCCATCTCAAACAGACGGAAGCCTGGATAACCCGGGCGAGGGAGTCCGGTCGGCAGGTCGTTCTGGTTGGAGGAACCGGTCTCTATGTCAAGGGTCTGATCAATGGCCTGTTTGACGGTCCTGCCCGGGATCCGGCACTGCGGGCCGAACTCGAGGAACGGGAAAAAACCCGACCGGGCGTGCTCTACCGGGAACTCTTGGGCCGTGATCCCGAAACAGCCAAACGGCTCTCACAGGCAGATATCCGAAGAATCATCCGGGCCTTGGAGGTTCTGACCCTGACTGGGACGGGGATCACTCGTCTGCAACGGGAACAGACTGTCCGGAATCCGCTCAAGTTTCTCCTGGCCGGATTGATCGTGGACAGGGATGAACTGGCCCGACGAATCGAAGAGCGTGTCGACCGGATGTATGGAGCCGGTCTTGTGGATGAGGTGCGGGACCTGCTGGACTCCGGGTGTCACGAAGCATTGCCATCCATGCAGGGCGTCGGGTACAGGGAGACCATCGCCTTTCTCCGGGGACGGATTTCACTGGATGAGGCCCGGGCACAGTGTATCGTCAATACCCGATCGCTTGCACAAAAACAGATCATGCTCTTTCGCCGCATTCCGGAGCTGGTTTGGTTCCATGCCCGGGATCATGAGCGGCTGGCGGCCTATCTTGCGGGAGGATCCGGATGAAAGGCGGAAAACTCTTCGGGATCATCGCTCTCGGATACGAACAGCGGCGGCTCTGGCCGCTTGATTTGGCCAACCGTCCCTTTGCCTGCAGACCATTTTTCGGAGGAAAAACCCTTCTTGAAGCTTCATTCGAACGGATGCGGGTCCTGATACCGGATGACCGGATCTGGGTGATTGCTCCGCAGTCGCTCCTCCCTCTGGTCGCCTCACTCCTGCCAGGACTGGATTCCAGACGGTTGTATGCCGGTTCCGGCACCAATCCGGGAGATCTGTACGCCCTGACCGAAACCATCTCCCTGATCGATCCGGATGGGCAGGTCGTCTTCTCTCCGGCCGGGATCATTGCCGGGGATGACCAGGCATTTTCCGATCTCGTCCATGATGCGGCCAGACTTGCCCATGCAACGGGCTGCATCGTCAGTGGAACCGTCTCTGTCAGTGGAATCAGGGCCGGCTATCCATGCATTCTTCCCGGGGATGCCTGTATCCGGTCCGGACGGGTCTTCGGTCGTGATATCCGCAGGTATTTTCCCTCGGTTCCGTCCGCCGATGCAGAAGCCATCTCGGCGCGTGGCGCTGTCTGGGCAACCGGAATCCATGTCTGGAATACAGCCACCTTTCTGGTCGATGTTCTCGGGTTTCTCGCCGGACAGCAGGATATGGACGAGTCCGACGATCTTTCTTCACGGTTTTTTTCCCAATCCAAAAACTGGTTGATGGTGGAGTCCGCATTGGTTTGGGATCCGATGCGTTCCTTCGAGGATTTGGCGCGCTATATCCGGGGGGACGGTTCGGGAAATTCCAGAAGTGGCCATTGCATTGCCGGTCAGACGAGGAATTCCATCATTCTGTCGGACAATCCCGGTGGCTTGGTCGTCGTGCACGGATTGCATGATGTCCTCGTGGTCCAGACCGGTGAGACCATTCTCTGTTGTTCACGGGGAGATGAAGAGGGAGTCAACCGCCTGTTGTCCAGTCTTGCCGGAATACAGCAGGAAGCCGGATCATGACAGACAACAAAAAAAATACCCGCACACACGGGTTTATGCGTACTATTTATTGACTACGCGCACTGTTCCTGATTCCGGGGCAGTGATTCCAGCATAAGGAGCGTGCTTCCATGCCGTCCGGAAAAAAACGCAAGCGCATGAAGATCGCGACACACAAGCGCAAGAAGAAGCGCCGTGCCAATCGGCACAAGAACAAGAAGCGGTAATCTGTCGCATCAGATGCATGAATGACGGGAGACGGTGTTGCTGGTCTCCCGTTTTTTTCTTTTTGGCCGAACCAGGTCTGCCGATACTGGTACGGGAATGCCCTAGAACTGGAGGATGGACGATGTTCCTCGCAAGCAGAATGCTCGGTTTTGCCGCATTGTGTCTGTGCACTGCGCTCCCGCTTGCGGGGGTCTCCCTCTGGCAGGATGGTCATCTCTTTTCATCCCGGGGCAAGGTTGTTCCGGGTGATATTCTCAAAATCCGTTTTTCGTACAGGAACCTTGTCCGGTATCGAACCGAGATGAAAGCAGGCGATACCCAAAAGCTCAATCTTGGAAAGCCGGATCTGAAAACCTTTTCCTTTTTACCCTCGATCGACAACAACACGACCTATAACCGGAACAACAATCTTGAGTACACAAGCGAGCGTGAGTTCGCAACGACAATTGCCGTCATGGTCCAGACCATCGCTTCGAACGGGATCATCAGTTTCCGGGGAAATCACAGTCTCCAGTTGAACGGGCAGAACGAGGAAGTCGTCATCCAAGGGCAGGTCCGTTCGCAGGATGTAGCGGACGGCAACTTCGTCGCGTCGACGGATATCGCAAACCTCAATTTTGCCTGGATCGGACCGTCCGTCATCCGGCAGAACGTACTTCGAACCGGAGATCTGACTGTCTCGACCAACACCAACCAGCGGGCCGGCCAGGATGCCCCTGAATTGACCAACGAAGTCAAGCGACGTTTGCTGATGCAGTATCTGAACCGGATTCATGACATTCTGTTCAGGCCGTAGGAGATTCCGATGGCTTCCATCCTGATAGTTGATGATTCCGCGTTTGTGACAACCCAACTCACCCAGATTCTTGTCAAGGGTGGACACACTGTGTCTGCTGCCCTTCCCGGTGGAGACGAAGCGATCGCCTTCCTCGAGGAAAACGCAGGTTCCATCGATCTTGTGACGCTGGACATAACGATGCCGGGAACAAGCGGTATCGATACCCTGCGCCATATCCGGATGCATTGGCCCGGGATACTCTGTGTGGTGGTCTCGGGTATCGGAAAAAGGGAGACAGTGCTCGAGACACGGGAACTGGGCGCAGCCGGCTACATTGTCAAGCCGCTCAGTCGGGAACGGGTCCTGTCAAAAATTGGCGAGATTCTCTCCGAGACCAGGGTTGAATCCTGATATTCGCTTGTGATAGACTGGCCACAGGGTTTCGATCCGTATGATCCTGGTGGAGGGTATTCCCGATGCGTTCTCTGTTTTTGGCGTTTCTTCTTTCCGGTGTTTTTGTCGCGTGTTCATCCCAAAAAACACATGATTCCCTCGATGCGGCCATTGCGGCAGCCGGTTCCAACTCTCGGGATATCCTCATCATTGTCTCAAAATCCGATGAGTGCCATGCCTGCAGTCTCCTCGAAAAAAACATCTTGACCAATCCCCAGTGGAAACCCGAGTCGCTTTACGAGGTGGTCAGAATCGATTTGACCGAAAAACTCAAAAAAGAACATCCCGAGTTATGGAAGAGTGGTGATACCATCCAGACGCGGTATGGCGCGCGCTGGTTTCCGGCCATCATTCTCACGGATTCCAGGGGCATGCCCTACCATATCGGCGGGTACGATGAATCAAGTCCTGAAGAGTTTTTCAAATTGCTGGAAGGGCGGACAAAAGAAAGGCGGCATGAACTGGCCGCGATTCTTGCAAAAGCGACTAATGGCATGAAGGCCAGGGCGGCGCTTCACAAGCTCAAGGAGTGGGGCGTGGATACGGCATACCACAAACTCAAAGCCCTTGCCATGGGTGGCTCAAGGGATCCCGGGTTTGCCATCGAGTTGGTGGAGTATTGGACAGCCCTCGGAGACCTGAAAAAGCGGGAAGAATGGCTTCGCGTGCTGGAAACGGGATGGCCACAAGCCTGGCGAGATACGCTCGTCCGATTGGACGTCGAGCAGATCGAGAAAAACGAGTTCGAGAAGATGGAGTGGAAAGCCGCACGTGCCAAGCTCGAGCCTTTGATGGCCAAAAAGCCGCTTGGTATCGCCGCATCCAGATTGTATGCCGCTCTGGGCGAAGTGGCCTACCAGTTGCGCGAGAGAGGACCATGTCTAGGCTATTTTTCACAGGCACTTGAACATGCACCGGAGGGAAAGCTGAAGACCATGCTCACTAACCGGTTGGCGTATCTGAAAAAAAATTCGTTCTGAAAGTCGGGTGTCCATGCAGAGTGTTCTTGCCTTCGATATTGGTGGAACCTTCATCAAGGCGGCCAGGGTTTCCTCGACCGGGGAGATTCTCCAGCGTGTGCGTGTTCCGGTGTCGCCATCCCGGGAGGAGATGTGTGCCATCCTCCGTCGCGTCGCGCAGGATCTTCTCGGTGATCATGAGCCGGAGACAACAGGGATCGGAGTGGGTGCGCCGGGAGCGATCGACAGGTCAGTCCCCTGCATTGCCGGGTTTTCCGAAAACATACCCCAGCTTGTCGGTGTTTCGTTGCGTGAGGTCTTCGAAGGCTTGAGCGACACCGTCTTGATGGACAACGACGCCAATGCGGCGGCATGGGGGGAACATCGCTGGGGGGCAGCCCGGGGGATGCAGGATGTGCTTGTGATCACACTGGGCACCGGTATTGGCGGTGGCTTGATCATCAACGGCAGACCGGTTTCCGGGAGAAGCGGGTACGCCGGTGAATTCGGGCATACGATCATTGATGTGGCCGGCCGCCGGTGCACCTGTGGCGGAACGGGCTGTGTCGAGGCCTACGCTTCAGCCTGGGCGCTTCGTGAACGGGCTGCTGATATTGTCAAACGACATCCACAGACGGTGCTGGGGCAGATCCAGGAACGATCTGTCGAACCTTTGGATATCGTCCAGGCTGCCCAGGCCGGCGATCCCTGGGCAGCAGCGCTGATACGTGAGTCAGGCGAATACCTTGGAATCGCCATTGCTTCGGCCGTCAATCTTCTCAATCCTGAAGCGGTCATTCTCGGAGGCGGTCTTTCCGCGGCCGGCCAGGTTCTTTTTACCCCGCTGGAAGAGAGTTTTCGTCTGAGGGTCTTGCCGGCCGCAGGGACGGTCTGCCGGATTCTGCCTGCCTCCCTCGGAAATGATGCCGGCCTGATGGGGGCTGCCAGTCTCGTGTTTGATGAGGTTTCCGCTTGAAGGTCAGGCATCGACTGGCGGTACTCGGTCTTGCGTGCTGTCTCGCCGTGATGACGGGATGCCGGACTCGGGAGACAACCAGAGGTCGTCCCGCTTCGGGTGCCGGTGGCCTGAAGGAGGGCGACGGGTACCGGCTGGCCGGCCGGATCACGTGTGTTGTCAAAGCAGAATCGCCTCTGACGGTCAAAGTCGAAGCGACAGTACGACTGGCTGCTTCCGGGAAGATAGAAAAAGTTGTCGGCAGCGTGGCCAGTCTCAAGGTCACGCTCGATACTTTCGAGATTCAATACGACAAACGTTTTGCGACGATCCTTGCCCCCATGATCATTCGTCTCAAAATCCCTCCGACCGGGACCAGTCTCCGGTTCTGGATTGACAGAGCCCAGGGCGACATTCTCTCGGTTCAAAAAACCACCGAAGCGACAAAGCTCACGAGGGCAGAAGCAATGCTGCTGGGTTTGCTGGGGTTTTCCGGCAGGGACGAATTCCAGCCTGTCAGGATATCTGTCGAAAAACCATGGCCTTTTGAACTCGTCTATTCCGGGAGGACCAAGGAGACACGGGATGCGTACACGACCTTGACCAGCCGGATCAGGATCAAGAGTCCTGAGACGCCCCATCCGCTTGGAGAGTCTGTCTGGGTCCAGTATTTCCTTTCCGACTTGGTTCCCGTCCGGACGACGATTCAGGCCGAATTTACAACCCGGACCAGGTTTCCGGGTGGTGGAATCCGGGTTGTTGTCCCTCTCTCCTGGCAGATCGAGGGAGTTCTGGAATATGTCAAACTCTGAACCCTGGATTCCGCTCTCACTCCTCCTGCCTGGTTTTCCCGATATCGGGGATCCTGGTTCTGTTGGTATCCATCCGTCCGAAAACGGTGTGTTGCCGTCTGTTCTGACTCCCAGTAGCCGAAGTGATATTGATCATCTCGAATATCATATCCAAAGACTCTGCCCCGAGTCCGACCATCCGGGGGCACGGATCACTCATGCCAGCATGGAGATCCTTGTATCCAATAGGGCCCTCATGCGTTGCGGGATGCTCAGGGATGGGCAGGCCTGTGTGCTTCAGGAACCGGTCCAGGTACTCAAGTTGATGCCAGGATTGGTTCCTGATCCGGGAGATCTTTTCCGTGTGGCCGGAGCACAGGAAAAAACGGAGATGCTGACAGGACTCCTCAAGGGAAACGACCTGACGGACGACATGCTTCGTGAACTTGTTCTTGAAGGCATCATCGGGGCATCCCTTTTGCCTGACCGTGTCAGGGTGCGGGCCCTGGGACCGCTCAAAGCAAGGCCGCACAAGCAAAACAGTGCATGGGGACGCGTGGTCCTCTCCCTGATCCGGGCCGCCTGGTGCAGACAGATCGATTCGGGTAGCCGTCTTCCGGCTGCACTCAAACCGGCCGGGGATGCTTTTGCCAGAGTGCGTTCACGGGCATGGTATCTCTGGCTGGTGAAGGGTGGTGCCGGGCATCTGACTCGAGCTGTTCTCAAGGGGTACCTTCCTTCCTGGTTCGG
>Ga0116172_10001481_pt1 | contig 21577 bp, 14 predicted proteins | sample AD_UKC083_MetaG_FD_89799 | JGI IMG/M metagenome (GOLD analysis project Ga0116172, IMG submission 89799) | Active sludge microbial communities of municipal wastewater-treating anaerobic digesters from USA - AD_UKC083_MetaG | ecosystem: Engineered > Bioreactor > Anaerobic > Digestate | place: USA... | reverse complement strand
TTATTGGCGCCCACGGTGCCATCGTAACCCAAGCCCCAGAACTTGCAGGAGATAGTTCCTTCCGGAACGGTGTGAATGACATCGGTGATAGCCAAAGAGAGTTTGCTGACGTCATCCTCGATACCCACTGTGAAGCCATGGAATCCGCCTGCAGCCAGGTGCTTGTAGATGGCCAGCACCATGGAAGGGGTAAATTCCTTGCTGGACAAACCATAACGACCACCAATGATATTCAGGTCGCAACGGTCTTTGAGGGCAGTCACTACGTCCAGATACAAGGGTTCGCCGATCGATCCCGGTTCTTTGGTGCGATCAAGCACGGCGATGCGTTTCACGCTGGAGGGAACTGCAGCACGGAAAGCTTCCACGTCAAAGGGACGATAGACGCGAACCTTTACCAGGCCGAGCTTCATACCCCGTTCTCTATTCAAATATTCGATGGTTTCCTGAATGGTCTCGCATCCGCTACCCATGGCAACGATGATGTCTTCGGCATTCGGATCGCCCACATAATCAAAGAGTTTGTAGCTGCGGCCGATCTGTGCGCCCACTTCATTCATGGTTTCCTGGATGATGGCAGGAGCTTTACTGTAATGCAGATTGCTGGTTTCACGGCCCTGGAAATAGACGTCCGGAGCCTGTTGCCCCACCTTCATCCGGGGTGTGTCCGGAGTAAGGGCACGCTTGCGGAAATCTTCGATCAGCTTGTGATCAATCAGTTCCGCCATGGTGTCGTAATCCACCACGTCGATCTTCTGCAATTCGTGAGAAGTGCGGAAGCCGTCAAAGAACAGCAGGATGGGGATGGAAGTCTTCAAAGTGGCAATCTGGCTTACGATGGCCAGATCCATCACTTCCTGGACGCTGTTGCAGGCCACCATGGTAAAACCAGTGTTGCGGGCACTCATCACGTCAGAATGATCGCCAAAAATCGAGAGGGACTGCGCCGCCAGAGAACGGGCGGTTACGTAAAACACTGTGGGGAGCATCTCGCCGGCAATCTTGTGCATATTTGGCAACATCAGCATCAGGCCCTGAGAAGCAGTGAAGGTGGTGGTGAGAGCACCGGCAGACAGTGAGCCGTGAACGGCACCGGCAGCACCGGCTTCGGATTGCATTTCCATCACATCGACAGTGGTTCCGAAGATGTTCTTGCGACCCTCAGATGCCCAAGCATCAGAAAGCTCACCCATTCCGGATGAGGGAGTGATGGGATAGATGGCGGCAACTTCGTTGAATGCGTAGCCCACATGGGAAGCCGCGGCATTTCCATCCATCGTAGCTTTTCTTTGTTTAGCCATAATGGTTAACTCCTTGTATGGTTTATTTTAGATCAAATTCAAACGTTTGTTTCAGGGAAAAATGGAGGGCACTTTGTGTCAATGAAAATCGCTGGGAGAAGACATTCCGCTGTGGCTGAGTAGAGACAATTGAGATTTGCACACGGATTACCCGGATTGAGCGTATTTATGGGATGTGTAAGGGAACTCTCATCTCCATGATCTACATCAACTTGAGGACTACGGGATTGCACGTGATTCACTAATCCCAGATAAGGCCATGGAGTTCAAGCCCCTAACCCTATCTACTTCATTTGCTATTAGTTTCAGGGGGCTTGGACTTCATTGCCTGGATAAAATCAGTACATGCTATTGAAGTCCATTTGGCCTGTTAAACTACTAGCTGCATAGGAGATTAGAGATGGCCAAATGGACTCCAATGGCATCAATCGGGCTAAACTGAGGCATTAGACATCAGTTGAGTCAGCAAGATCTGTATAGTCAGGTTTCCATCTCAAAGGGTTAGTTATTATCCTATTAAAACCGCGTAATCTGCGTAATCCGCGTGCCCTAATGGTTGTTATGAGCGTTAATCTGCGCATTTATCTGCGACAATCTGCGGGAAAAACCAAGTCTCAATCGAAGGCAAAAAAAATGGCATCCCGTAGGGGAATCGAACCCCTGTTGCGTGACTGAGAATCACGAGTCCTAGGCCACTAGACGAACGGGACGCACAGAAAAATAAAGGGCGGAAAACAAACCGCCGAATCTATGTATAGTGAACGATTTGAAGTAGTGGCGACCCCTAGGGGAATCGAACCCCTCTTGCAAGAATGAAAATCTTGAGTCCTGACCGATAGACGAAGGGGTCGCAAATGGTGATCCAGGGCAGGCTCGAACTGCCGACTCTCTGCTTAAAAGGCAGATACTCTACCACTGAGTTACTGGACCTCGTTTCACTATGTTCGTCCAAACAATTCAATCCCCCATTTTGTGTCAAGTGAAAAATGGGCATGTATGTGAATTGTGCACACTAACCTCCTGTCCGCAGTGTAGTTACATCAGCCAGGAACTATATGCCTGGCGGGGTGTTCATGCTTGATCACGCGCATTTGACGGCATTTATCACATCAATCTAAAGTCCATATCAAGCCTTAACTATTAAGTCCTAATAAAGGCTAGGCTAACGCTGGATCAAGAGCCTGAAGGGGGATAGATAACCAAGCTTGCAAGAGCCATTCAGATCAGTTACCTTATCTTTAAGCTTGACTTACTTCATTCTTGCACAGAGAATGGTTACATCGCAGTAACAGATTGAAACACAGAACTTTAATGGAGAAATTATGGGCCCAATCACAGAGCACCACTTAATGCTTTTTTTGATCCAGTTTGCCCTGCTGTTAGGCTTGTGCAAGGCAGTGGGATACATCTTTGAAAAGCTCAAACAATCCAGTGTCACTGCAGAACTACTCGTGGGCATCATCCTGGGCCCGGCGATCCTGGGCAAGTTTGCCCCCGAAGTGCATCATGCCCTCTTTCCTGATAATGTGGTGCAGCGCTCGATGTTGGAGACCATTGCCTGGTTTGGTAATTTCTTCCTGCTGATGGAAACGGGGTTGGAGGTGAATTTCTCCCGCATCTGGCAGCAACGGGGGGATGCAGTGAAGCTATCTCTGGTGGACTTGTTGCTACCCATTCTGCTCTGTTTTCTGCCCATCTATTTTCTACCCGATCATTACCTGCAGGATCCCTCACAGAAAGTGCTCTTTGCCCTCTTCATTTCAGCGATTATGACCATTTCAGCGCTGCCTGTGGCGATCCGCGGGATGCGCGATCTCAATATCCTCAAGACCGATCTCGGCTTCTTGATCCTTTCAGCACTTACTATCAACGACATAGCCGGATGGGTAATTTTCACCATCATTCTTGGCCTATTCTCCTATGGTTCCTTTGAATGGGGCTTTGTACTCCGCCTTGTGGGATTTACACTGGCATTTACCATCATCAGTCTTACTCTGCTGCGCCGACTGGTGGATCGGGCAGTTACCTTTATTCACACCCGGATCGGTGAGGCCACCGGGCTGAAGATCACCTTTATCATGCTGGTGGGAGCTATCTTCGGCGCGGTAACGCTAGAGATCGGCATCCATTCGCTATTTGGCTTCTTTATAGCTGGAACGATCCTGGGCGAAGCTACGCATATCAGCGAAAAAGACCGCTATGTGGTGAACCGTCTGGTGTATTCGATCTTTGTGCCGATTTTCTTTGCCAGTATCGGTCTGCATCTGAATTTCATCGCCAATTTTGACTGGTTTCTGGTTCTGCTGATCACTTGTCTGGGAATCACCTCGCGCTATGTGGCAGCCTATATTGGAGGACGCTGGTCCAAACAGGACAGGAGTAATCTGAGTATCATCGCCATCAATCATACCCCCGGAGGACAGATGCACATCGTGGTGGGTATGCTGGCTTACAGCAGTGGCTTGATCTCAGAAAAGATCCTGGTTAGCATCATTGCTTCCGCCATCCTTTCCACCATCGTCTTTGGCCCCTGGCTGTCCCAGGCAGTACGCAAGATCCGCAAAGCCCTATATAACATAGTATTTAGCGAAGAAGATGTGTTCATCGATACTCCTGCAACAAGTCAGGACGAGTTACTTCAAGTGATGAGCGTAAAAGTGGCGGATCGAACCGGGATGGATCAGCAGATGGTACATCACGAGATCAAACTCAGGGAAGAGCAGATGAGCACTGCCATGGGGCGCGGCATTGCCATTCCTCATGCCCGTTTGGATGGATTGGAGAAGTCGTACATGTTCGTGTTTCACTCCGAACACGGCCTGGAATGGGATAGCCCGGATGGCAATCCGGTGAACTTTGTAGTGCTGGTGATTACTCCCAAGACCTCACCCAATGCGCAGATTCAGATCCTGCAAGCTCTGGCTACAGCCCTGCACGACCGCAAAATCGCGCACAATATGATTACCGGGAAGGATAGACGCTATATCTGGGCGGCGCTTCGCAGCGAGCTGAATGCCTGCGCGCAATGTAGCCTGGATTGAACTGGGAAATAAAAGCTTGCTTGACAATCGAGTGCACATTCTTGAAGTGGTACTCGCTTGAATTATCTGTGATTTAGGCGAAAATACTACATCAAAGAAGGAAACGAACAATGGAAATCAGCAAGACTTATTCTCCGCAAGCCATCGAGAAAAAGTGGTATCATACCTGGGAGGAGCGTGGTTACTTCAGCCCTCGTGGCGAAGGCAAACCCTTTACCATCCTGATCCCGCCGCCCAATGTGACGGGTATTTTGCACATCGGCCATGTACTGAACAACACCCTTCAAGATGTAGTAGTCCGTTATCACAGAATGAATGGCGAGCCTACCCTGTGGCTGCCCGGCGTGGATCATGCCGGCATTGCGACTCAAAATATGGTGGAAAAGCAGCTGGCCAAAGAAGGCAAAACCCGCCATCAGATCGGCCGTGAAGCCCTGGTGGAAAAGATCTGGGAATGGAAGCATGAAAAAGGCGGAATCATCCTGGATCAATTGAGGCTGCTTGGCGCTTCCTGCGATTGGAGCCGGCTGCGCTTTACCATGGACGAAATGCTGTCCCGCGCAGTGAAAGAAGTATTTGTGAGCCTCTACGAAGACGGTCTGATTTACAAGGGGAAATACATCATCAATTGGTGCCCCCGCTGCGTGACTGCTCTAGCCAATGACGAGGTTGAACACGCCGATGAGAGCGGCAAACTCTGGCACATCCGCTATCCCTATGCCGTCGGCACGGGTTTCGTGACAGTGGCAACCACACGTCCGGAAACGATGCTGGGCGACGTGGCAGTGGCTGTAAACCCCAAAGATGAACGCTATACCGATCTGATCGGCAAAGAGCTGATCCTGCCGCTAACCGGACGCCACATTCCCGTGATCGCTGATGACTACGTGGATAAAGAGTTTGGTACCGGCTGCGTGAAAGTGACTCCCGCGCACGATCCTAACGACTTTGAGATCGGCCGCCGGCACAATCTGGAACAGCTTTTGGTGCTGGACGAACATGGCATCATGAATGAAGCTGCCGGAACTGATTTTACCGGGCTGGACCGCTATGCCTGCCGGGAAAAGATCCTGAGCCTGCTATCCGAGCAGGGGTTATTGGAAAAGACCGAGAATCACGAACACGCCGTGGGCCATTGCTATCGCTGCGACACCGTGATCGAGCCCTATCTTTCGGACCAGTGGTTTGTAAAAATGCTACCCCTGGCCAAAAGAGCGATCGAAGTGGTGGAAAGCGGCGAGGTTCGCTTCCAGCCGGAACGCTGGACCAAGGTCTATATGCACTGGATGAATAACATCCGGGATTGGTGCATCTCCCGTCAGATCTGGTGGGGACACCGCATTCCGGCGTATTATTGCGATGATTGCGGTCACATGATGGTGGCCAAGGAAATGCCGGAAAACTGCGCAAAATGCTCATCATCCAAGCTGCATCAGGATGAAGACGTGCTGGATACCTGGTTTTCCAGCTGGCTCTGGCCATTTTCCACGATGGGCTGGCCGGACGAAACCGCAGATTTGCAGCGCTTCTTGCCCACTCAAGTGCTGATCACTGCCCCCGAAATCATCTATCTCTGGGTTGCCCGCATGATCATGAGCACTCTGCACTTCAAGGGCGTGATTCCCTTTGATACCGTGTTGCTACATGGTACGGTGAGGGATGAGATTGGCCGTAAAATGAGCAAATCCCTGGGCAATTCCCCCGATCCCATCGATATCATAAAAACCGTGGGTGCCGATGCTTTGCGCTTTTCCATGATCTTCAATACTCCCAAGGGTGCTGATGTAATCTACAGCGATGCCATCCTGGAAGGGGGACGCAACTTTGCCAATAAGATCTGGAATGCCTACCGCTTCATCATGATGAACGTGGAAGAGATCGAGGGCTTGCCAGCCAGGGATGAATTGAGTCTGGAACTGGCAGATCGCTGGATCATATCCAGATTGAACGAAGTGAGCGCCGAGGCTCGTGAGCACTATGAAAACCTGCGTTTAAACGACGCTGCGCAGTGCATTTTCCAATTTCTGTGGGATGAATACTGCAGCTGGTATATCGAGCTGGCCAAAGACCGCTTAAAACCGGAAGCCGAACATAGTTCCCGACTAACCGCCAAATACGTGCTGCTGGACGTGATGCAGGCTGCCATGAGGCTACTGCATCCGATCATGCCCTTCATCAGCGAGGAAATCTGGCAATCTATCAAGGAAGTTTTCCCGATGGAGGATGAAGCCCTGATCATCGCGAGCTTCCCCATCTCCGATCCATCGCTGATCAATCCGGGTATTGCCAATGAAATGGCGATCGCGCAGGAAAGCATCACCGCCATCCGAAACCTGCGCAAGCAGATCAATCTAAGCCCAGGCACTATGGTGAAGATCGTGGTGCGCACTGCGGAAGCTGACCAAACCGGACTCTTCAGGGAATACAGCACTTACTTCCAACGTCTGGCGCGTGTGGAGAAGATTACCTGTGGCACGGATGTAGATAAACCAAAACCGGCTATCTCTGCCGTGGTGAGAAACATCGAGATCTTCCTGCCCCTCTCCGGCCTTTTGGATCCCGCTGTGGAGCGAGAACGTCTCCAGAAACAGATCGATAAGCTAAGCAAAGAACTGCAGGGGATATCCGGTAAATTGAAGAACGAAAACTTCCTGAATAACGCCAAAACAGAAGTGGTGGATAAAGAACGCGAGAAATACGCTGAAGTGAATACCAAGCTGGAACTTATCAAGCAGCAGCTACAGGATCTTTCCTGATTTTGCTTGACAAAAGGAGCCCAGCCGGAAGTGTTTCATCACAGTAACGTGGGGCTATAGCTCAGTTGGTAGAGCGAATGGTTCGCAATCATTAGGCCAGGGGTTCGAATCCCCTTAGCTCCACCATTGTTTTAAAGGCGGTTTGATACCGCCTTTTTTTGTATCATCCAATAGGGTTAGACATTTCGGATGGTGTCAGAGACGATCACACCACACCTATGGACCGATGATTCGATCCATCCATGACCGCAGACTTTCTATCTGCTCGGCTAAGGCCTGATAAATCCTACTTCTCGCAATCCCCGCTGTTGAGCAGCCGGTAGATAAATCCACCGCCCACTCCGCCAACTATGGGAAACACCCAAAACATCCACAGCTGCTTCACAAATCCCTCACCGGCGAAGAACGCCACAGCCGTGCTTCGTGCGGGATTCACGGAGGTATTTGTTACAGGGATGCTGATCAAGTGGATCAAGGTGAGTGCCAGACCGATGGCAATGGGAGCGAAGCCAGCCGGGGCTTTCTTATCTGTGGCACCCATGATCACCAGCAGAAACATCCCGGTCATCACCACTTCGCACAGCAAACCCGGCAGCACGCGGTATTTCTCCGGCGAGAGGCTGCCCACTCCATTGGCTGCAAAGCCAGCAGCAGCATTGAACGAGGCATTCCCGGTGGCGATGATATACAGCACACTGCCAGCCAGGAGACCGCCTATAATCTGTGCGACGATGTAGGGGATCAGGTCTTTCCCGGAAAAGCGTCCACCAGCCCATAATCCCAATGATACAGCCGGGTTGAAGTGAGCACCGGAGATGTGACCGATAGCGTATGCCATCGTGAGTACCGTGAGGCCAAATGCCAAAGAAACCCCTGCCCTGCCGATCCATTGACCGGCAAGCACTGCCGAGCCGCAGCCCCCCAATACCAGCCAGAAAGTTCCAAAGAATTCCGCGTACATGCGCTTTACGATGCTAGGCATAATCATACTCCTTTGTATGTTCTTGGCCGTCTCCGCGCCGGAATAGTCGCCTCCGGAATCACGGAAGGCAGTCGCATCAAAGCTGATGCTATCCCAGGCTTTCTGTCAAGCAAAATCAGGCAGGCCAGTTATATTCCATAAAGAATAGTGCTCTTTCGTCCGTTTTAGCCAAATCCTAATCCCATGGTAGAATGACTGGTATTCTACCTTCTCCGGCCTTCCTTACAGATTTCTATTGACAGTTTATCCCCGTTTATGTACGTATAAAAGCACAAGACAGAATCATTCCGAAGGAGGAAACAATGGCCGTATATTCAGTAAACGAAGTGATCGAATTCGCAGTTCAAATCGAGAAAAATGGCTATGCCTTTTATCATGAGGCCAGCAAACGTAAGGACCTGAATCCCAAAGCCAAGGACTTTATCGAGTTTTTGCGTGATCAGGAGTTGAATCACGAGAAGACTTTCCTTGCTCTGCGTGATGATGACGATATGCAGCATCTGGAGCTTACTCAGGATTGGGAACTGATCGCGGAATACCTGAAGACCATCGTGGCCGGCCGCATCTTCAATAACGAAGACTCCGCCATCAAAAAGGCTGCCAACGCCAAAGACATCAAGGAAATCGTAGAGAATGCCATCAGCTTCGAAAAAGATACCTTGCTCTATTTCCACGCCATCAACGACAACCTGGTAAATGAAAAGGCAAAACACGCTCTGCGCAAGATCATCCACGAAGAAGTGAGCCATGTGCTGAAGCTGAACGATTTTAAGAAGACCCTGGCCTGATCAGCAAATCCGGGAGCTCAGCCCCAAGACAGCATGAAAGCAAAGAGAAAGACCGGACTTGGCAGCCTGATCATTATCGCTTTGCTAATGCTGGTGATACTGACTTACAATCCCGTTTCCGTGCGCTTGATGACGGTAGGAATCGCCGTTTACTACAAGATAGATCCCGGCATTTTCTACCGTCTGATCCGCACTGAAAGCGGATTCCGCAGCTTTGCTGTTTCCCGGGCTCAGGCCATCGGTTTGGGGCAGATGCAGGAGAAAACCGCCGGTTATATCCACAAGGATCACAAGCGCGGCATGCTCTTTGTACCTATGTACAATCTCAAGCTCTCCGCCAAGTATTTGCACTACCTTTTGGATAAATATGAAGGGAATTGGAGCCTGGTGCTGGCTGCCTACAATTGGGGCGAAACCAATGTCTCGCGCAGATTTGCGGGAGTCCACATCGATGAGAAGAAAAACTACCGGGATCACTTTCGTGACGTCCCCGAGACCTACCAGTACATTGGTAAAATCCTCTCCCCGAGAAAAAAGGCTTGACGGAAATTGGCACTCCAAACAAGCATAACTTACAGAAATCAAGAGGAGCGTAAAATGCTGCGTAACCAAAATGGAATCTCGGTATATACCGTCCTTAGTATAATTCTTTTTGCTGCCTTGATCTTTGTCCTGGCGATCCCAAATTTCTTTAACCTGGATAAAGAACAAAACGTGGAAGATTGTATTAACAACATGAAAGAAATCTGGGTGGCCACCACTGACTACGTCAGAGATACACAGAAGGATTTTGATGGCGATCTGGAATCCCTCCGGAAGACCCGCAAGGCTTTGGATCCCAAGAGCTACTATCTGGGCTCTGCTTCTTATTGCCCCGAAACTGCGCGTCAAAAAACCGATTACATTGTCTTCGGCAAGTACATAGCTGATAGAATCGGCGACGAAGTGAAGCACAATTACGGCGTCATCGTTTATTGCCCAAACATGGATAAATATCCCAAACACATGATACCCAAAGCTTTCTATGAAAACATGGATCCCACTCAGCTGCAGAATTATATGATCGACGATCTGGACTACATAAACGAGGAAACCGGCAACAACGGTCCCCGTAAGAAAGAATTGATCGAGAAATACATCGAGATCTGGAAGAACGATCCCAACGCCTTCAGCAAGCGTAAGGACGACAGCACTGCCCTTAGAGCCATGCTTTTCCCCGATAAGTTTGGCGTGACTGAATAAATGCCCCGTGCATACAGAATCTTTAGCGGATATGATGTGTATCCGCTTTTTTCTTTCTCACCAGGGTTCACCGACCTAACATCCTAAAACCATACGGATATATAAATGCAATATCAAGAGTTTTTAGACCACATCTATCAGCGCTATTCCGGCAATGTAAAGCTGGAGCTGAACCGCATGAGCGGACTTTTGCAAGACATGGGCTCTCCTCAAAACAATCTGCGGGGCTTTCACGTGGCCGGCACCAACGGGAAGGGCAGCGTCTGCGCCACTCTGGAAGCGCTTTGCCTCGCTTCCGGCCTGAGAACAGGACTGAACACATCTCCTCATCTGATCAATTACACCGAACGTTTCCGCGTGGATGGCAAAGAAGTATCCATTGGGGACATCATGACGGAGTTCCACGCCACAGAGGAACTCTTTGATAAATGGGACGCCTCTTTCTTCGAAATCACCACAGCCATCGCCTTCTCGCTTTTCAGCAAGGCCCAGTTGGATATCGCCGTGATGGAAGTAGGTCTGGGTGGCCGATTGGACGCCACCAACCTCTTCACTCCCGATGTAGGCGTGATCACCACCATCGGTCTGGATCATGTGAAGACCCTGGGCGGAACCGTAGAACTTATCGCTGCGGAAAAAGCCGGCATTATCAAGGACAATCTGCCACTGGTACTGGGCGAAATCGAAGCTTCCCCGCTGAAAGTCATTATGGACGCAGCAGAAGCCAAAAACGCCCCGGTCTATCTCTTTGGCAGGGATTGGAAAGTTCGCCTGCACGAGGATGATACCACTGGCATCTGTTTTGATTACCACTTTGGCAACCACACTTTTACCCGGCTCAAAGCCAATCTGATGGGCGAGCATCAGGGGCATAACCTGGGCGCGGCCATCACCGCCTACATCCTTTACTGTGAGATGCACCAGCTCCCCGTATACGAAGATACCATCCGCAAGGGCATCTCATCCATAAACTGGGCTGGGCGCATGCAGGTACTCTCGCAAAAGCCCTTGATCATCGTGGACGGTGCACACAACGTGCATGGAGTTTCCGCACTCACCAAGACTCTAAACAAGGTTTTCCCCAGCAAGAAACTCATCTATGTGTTATCCATCCTTGCAGACAAGGATTACAGCGAGATGATCCGACTCTTTTGCGGCAAAGCGAAGCAGATCTATGTGGCGCAAAACAAGAGTGACCGCGCCGCCAGCGCTGATGCACAAAAGGAAGCAGTTGCCAGGTATGACGTACCGGTTTGCACCTGTTCCAGCGTAGCTGAGGCACTGAAAACAGCTATTGAAAACTCCGGTGAAGCTGACGTCATCGTTGCCGGTGGCTCGCTCTACACCGTGGGGGAAGTGATATCCGCCTTCCGGGCCAATGCATAAAGAGATCGAAAACTACCTGGCCCATCTCTATCCCCTGCTTTTACTGCGCGGCATCGAAATCGAGCGCCAGGGCGAGATTTCCTATGGGTGGCAATTGCGCCTGATACGAGGCTCCGAAAGCGCCAATATCAATATCTATCATTCCCAGAAACGCGGACTCAGCACTGTCGTAGGGGGCACCGATCATACCCTGCTAAAGAAAGAACTGATCTCATTGCTGATGGGTGACGACAGAGTACAGGATCATCAGGAAATGCATACCTGGCATGCCTGGATCGGCAGCGATGAATGCGGTAAAGGCGACTATTTCGGCCCCCTGGTGGTCTCCGCTTTCTATCTGAAACGGGAACAGGTGAATGGTCTCAAAAAGCTCGGTGTTTGCGATAGCAAGCGTCTGAGGGACGATCAGATCAAGCGCATTGCAGCCGGCATTTATCAAAACTTCCCCGGTCAGATGAATTGCCTGATCATAAAAAACCCGAAATACAACGAGTTAATTGCTTCATTTGTGCAGCAAACACTGAATCTCAATGATCTTCTGGCCTGGTCTCATACCAAAGTAATCTGTGAATTGCGAGCCGGAATAAAGGATTGCGAGGGCATCCTGGTGGATCAATTTTCCAAAGCCCAAAAGGTTAAAGCGCGCCTGACTGCCAAAGATAAAAGCCTGAACGTGGTGGAACGCACCGGAGCTGAACGCGATCCAGCAGTAGCAGCAGCATCCATCCTGGCCCGTTATCAATTTATGGAGCTGCGCAAGAGTATGGACGCACAATATAAGATGACCTTCCCCCTGGGCGCTGGACCCGGAGTGATCGAAGCCGCCAAACAGTTCGTCAAAATCCACGGCAGAGATAGCTTGGGAGCAATAGCCAAACTGCACTTCAAGACGACCCTCAAAGTATGAATCAGCCTGAAGTGTAAAGCTAGGAATTGAGAATTGAGAATTAGGGGCACGGACAACGAAGGGTACTCAAATGGAAACCTGACTGGACTGACGAAACTGACTCTCCTGATGATTGACATTTTAGACGGCTGCACATCACCACAAAAGCCCCGCCAGTGGCGACACTATTCATAGCGAAGGTGCTTAAGCGGGGCGGAACCCCTCGTTAGGTGTAACAAATGTACGAAAAGCCCCGCCAGGGGCTTTGGAGAGCGAACCGCAATCCGTGTGCCATCAACCTTGCACCATTATGCCCTCTTGTTACATGAACGGCACTCAAAGGCCACCCGAACTCCTCCTGAATCCAGTTCAGGTGGGGTTCAGGTGGGGTTCATGTGGAGTTCAAGCCATCAGGGAGAGTCTCACATCTGCTATCACACTGCCATCCACGCGCCTACGAGTAAGCCCCATCAGTAGAATCAGCTTCCTTCACCAGCATCCCCAGGATTCCACCATTCAGAGCAAAACAAAGCTTGACGGATTTATCCCCCGATCTGACCTTGCAAGAACATAGGGAATGCAAATAAAATCCACTTATTGGAGACGATATGAAGTACCTCGATCTAGCGATGAATGCGGCCTCCAGCCTCGGTGCCGAGTATGCCGATATCCGCATTCAAAAAACCACCGATGAGGTGATTTATCTGCAGAATCTCAGCTTGAAAAGCGTGAATACCGAAGTGCTGCATGGCTATGGGATCCGCGTATTCAAGGATGGAGCCTGGGGTTTTGCGCACAACAACGTATTTAGCGATGAAGCTGTACTGGCAACTGTGGAAAAAGCCGCCAAAATAGCAGCCTTATCCGCCACTGTAAACAAGAATAAAAAGCTACGCCTGGCTCCCGAACGCAGCTATATCGCCACTTACAAGACACCCGTCAAGATCGATCCTTTTGAGGTCACCCTGGCAGATAAGGTGGAACTGATGATGGAAGTAAACCGCACCATGATGGCCTATGAAGGCATCAAACGTGCCACCTTTTACCTGATCTTGCACAAGGACGAAAAGCTCTTTGCTTCCACCCTGGGCACGCGTCTGGATATCACCCATCTATTCATCAATCCCATGATCACAGCTACCGCCGTGACTGATACAGACAGCCAATCACGCACTTTCGATGAGGGTGGACGGGCCATTGGCTGGGAATGGATAATGAGCCTGGATCTGATAGAAAAAGCCAAACAGATCGCTGAAGAAGCCCTGATCAAGGTAAAAGCCGACAGTCTGGGCGCAGAACAGCGCAGAACTTTGATCCTGGATCCAAACCACTTGGGACTCACCATGCACGAATCGGTGGGTCATCCTACCGAGCTGGACCGCGTTCTGGGCTGGGAAGCCGACTACGCCGGCATCTCTTTTGCCACCCCCGAAAAGCTGAAGAACTACCGTTATGGTAGCGAAATCATCAATTTCGTAGGGGACAACACACTGGCGGAAGGCCTCGCCACGATGGGTTTCGATGATGATGGCGTGCCAGGACAGAAATGGCACATCATCAAGGATGGCATCCTGAACGAATATGGCAGCACTCGCGATACGGCGATGGAAATCGGCCTGAATTACTCTCGCGGCTGCAACCGCGCAACCTATTACTATGATCAGCCCATCAACCGCATCCCCAATCTCTACCTCCTGCCGGGGACCAAGCCTCTTACTCCCGGGGAATTGATTGCCGATACCGAAGATGGAGTGTACATTCAGGGCAGAGGTAGCTTCTCGATCGATCAGCACCGCATAAATTTCCAGTTTGGCGGGGATTTCTTTTGGGAGATCAAAAACGGCAAGCTGCACCGCCCCCTCAAAAAGATACTCTATAAGTCCTGTAATCCTGAGTTTTGGAATAGCTGCGATGCCATTTGTGATGAGCGTTTCTGGCGTCCCTTTGGCGTAGTAAACTGTGGTAAGGGACAGCCCTCACAATCGGCACGAATGACCCATGGATCAGCTCCAGCACGCTTCAGAAACATCAGAGTGGGAGGTTCCCAATGAATAGCGACAAAGTAGCAAAATACATCAAAGATCACTGTGTAGCAGATGACTACACATTATGGATATATACCACAGATAGCCATGAAACCCGCTTTGCTCAAAACGGCATTACCCAGCACATTGCCGGGCCAAAGGCCAGCGTATCCCTGAAAGTGAGCTTTGGCACCAAAAGCGGCTCCTGCGAAGTGAATCAAACGGATGAAGCCAGCCTGGAATTCCTGATCAGGACAGCGGAAGCCATCGCAAAAATGGCCCCCGAAAATCCAGAGCATGTCCCCTCTGTGGGGCTGAGCCCTCTACCTCAAGTGCAAAACTGCGCCACGTCCACAAAGGAACTGAGCCCAGAAACAATGGTGGATATCGTGAGCAAAAGCATCGACAAAGCCAAAGCGCTGGATGCCACGGTATCCGGTATGTGCGAACGGCATATTAGCGAAAGCCGCATGATAACCAAAAATGGCTTCGACGGCTATGATTGCAGCAGCAATTTCGGCCATTCCATGACCCTGAAAAAAGGCAGTGTGGAAACCAAAGTGAGCTATGAAAGCAAGGACTTCAACCCCTTCAATCTGGAGGAGGAATTTGGTCGTCTGGCTTCCCAGGCAGAAGCCCTGAGCACAATGCAAAGCTTTGATCCCTGCAAGATCGCCGTTATCCTGCGTCCAGAAGCACTTATGGAACTATTGTGGTTTACGTTTTGGAGCATGAACCGCCGACAAGCTGATGAAGGCCTGTCTCCCCTTACCGGCCAGCTTGGCAAAGCAGCCTTTGGAGATAAGTTTAGCCTGTATTCCACGCTCAAACGTCCGGAAATGACAGCCAATCGCTTCTCTCATGAAGGCATCCCTGCTCAAGAGACCACCTGGGTGGAAAACGGTGTGATCAAAAACATGAATATTGACCGCTATTGGGCGAAACACATTGGCGCCGAGAACAATAGTATGTTCAATATCTATGTTCCCGGCGGCAATACAAGCGAGGATGAGATGATGAAGATGGTGCCCAGAGGGCTAATAATCAACCGCTTCTGGTATATCCGCTTCGTAGATATGAAAAAAGGTGAGCTTACTGGGATGACGCGTGACGGCGTGCTGTATTTTGAAGACGGCCGTGTTCGCCATGCGGTGAACAACTTGCGTTTCAACGAGATACCGCACGAGATGACCCGCCGCATCCTGGCTCTGGGGAGGGAAAAACTTGCCAATCCGGGGATGGTAGTACCCACGATGTTGATAGATGGTTTCAACTTTGTGGATAAAACTTCATTTTAGCAAAAAAAATGTATTGACAGAAAAATGAGTATTTAAACATAGTGTAATTAGATGCGATTCAACATTCCCATGTGCCCATTCCTTGTATTTTCGGGAAAGCCCAAGAATGTTCGATCCCGAAAAAAACATAGGAGACCGACATGGCCGACAAGACTATTATCTGCAGAGACTGTCAGAAGGAATTCATCTTCACCGATGGTGAACAGGAATTCTACAGAGAAAAGGGACTTCAAAACGAGCCCCAACGCTGCCCTGAATGCCGCAAAGCCAAAAAGGCAGAGTTCAACCGCAACAGATTTCAAAGACGCTAAAGTCTATTAGTAGAAAGCTGTAGCCGCCTCTTTAGATCAAAGGGGCGGCTTTTTTCACAGATCCGATCCATAGGGAGTTTTTTATGAAGCGTGTAGCCTTCATCCTGATCCTGCTCTACCTGCTTACAGGTCTCTTCGCCTTCCTGCCCTCGAGCCTCAGCCGTCAGGGCAATCCCGTGCTCTACGATCGCCTGATGCCCAAGGCTAAGGCAAACATCAAGCAATTGCCCGCTCTGCATAGAAAGCAATACAAACAGATGCTAAAACAGTATGATGACGTTCTGATGGCGTATCTGATCGCCTATGAAAGCAACGCTACCCTTTCCTCTGCCAATCCTGATGACATCTTTTCAAATTATCGCGAGTTGCGCCTCTATCTGGATAAGGAAGGCCTGCATTACCTGCCGGAAATCTTCCTGTCCTACGTGGCGAAGCAGAGCGTATCCGATGAACCGCTGACAGCATATCGCAAAGCCATGCTGGATGATGGCTTGCGGGAAGTGCTGGATAGCAATTCTGATGTACTGCAGCGCTATCGTGCCACCGCAAGCTGGTGCGTGGAAAAGCTGAAGTTCCAGCAGACCAGCGGACGCGATCAATCCCCTCTGGATATCACCCAAAAATCCCTGGTGGGACGATGTGAAGAGATGCAGATCCTCTTTGTGGCTGCCGCACGCACTGTGGGTATTCCAGCCCGCCCAGCCAGCACTCCCTGGTGGGCGCATATCGACAACAATCACGCCTGGGCAGAAGTGTATCTAAACGGAGCATGGGCTTATACCGGAGATATGGACTCCGCCTATCACCCAAATCAGACATGGTTTAGCGGATTGATAGACAAAACTGTGCTGATCCTGGCCGACGGCAGCATGCCCACTCCGCAGGATGAGATCCTGGGGGAGGGCGATTATGACGTATTGATCAATTCCACGCGCAACTACGCTAAGGAACGCACTCGCGAGATCAAGGTGAATGTGATGGATGAAAGTGGTCTGGCGGTGGATAAAGCCATCGTTTCGGTACTGGTATTCAATTGGGGGTCGTTGAGGACATTGAGTTCCCTTGTTACCGATCACGAGGGCAGTTTGAAGTTCAGTGCCGGGCGCGGAGCCTTCTATCTGAGCGCGTACAAGGACGGTAAACAAGCCCTGACCCTGGTGGAATCGGATACTCTGAGCACACTGAGGGTCAAGCTGAAGCTCAGCGAGGCTGCGCTGCCGGCGCAGAATGCGATGTTGCATTACCCTGGCAATCCCATGGACTGGAAACCAGCTCCCCAGAGCTATCAGGACGATATTGCCGCGCGCAAGCAGATATGGCAAGATCACATAGATCGCTGGCAGAAACTAGCATCTGAGATGGCTGAGGGGGATTCTCTGAATGCCGCTCTGCTCGTCGCCGCGCGGGGTAACTACCCCCAAATGCAGCTATTTCTGGATAAACACGCTCCCTTGAAAAGCGATTTTGCCGCCTTTCTCCTGGCAGACGATCCCAAGTATCTCTGGCAGGCCGATGCAGAACAATTGGAAGCACTCTACAACCACTATCTGGCGCATCCCAGGGACGCGGATTATCCAGCACAAGTGTATCAGCCTACTATGTTTTATGAAGAGATCTCCCGTCCCTTTGGTAGCAAGGAGAATCGTCAGCTTTACCCTTCTAGTTTCCAGGTGAAAGGCAGGGATGACGCATCGAAACTGCAGCGTGTGGCAAAGGCTATACGCAAGAGATATAAGATCAACCATCCCCATGCTTTGCAGGGATTGCTGCCCTTGCACATCGCCCTCCAGCAGAAATACCTCACCTCTTACCAGTATCGCATGATGTGCATCGCCGCGCTGCGGGCAAACGGCATCGCCGCCGAATATACCAGAATCCCGGATCAAATCCTGGTGTACATCGACGGGGATTGGCACTACTATGATCCCATCAAGCAGGCCTTTGCCGAACAAAAGGAAGCCCTGAGCGGGGAGAGCCTGAAGCTGGAGATCGTGGACAAAGAAGGACTGCCCATCCAGATCGGAGAAGAACAGCTCAGCCTGACGCGCCTGGTGAACGGGCAGTTTTACAGTTTAAACAACCGTTTTGAATACCTTGGAAACGGCAAGTATCAGAGCATGATCAACGATGCCGATCTTTACCTGCAATTTGGCTACCGGGTTTCGGACAGCCAGACCGCGCTTCAGATCGTGCCGGTGAAAGATCTGGACCTCAGCCAGTCGCTGCGGATCATCGCCAGGCAATATCCCCGTACCTGGCAGGAAGCCGATGAGAGCATCCTGAGTCTCTTTGATGACGAGATTCTGGCGCAAGCATCGCTGATCCTTTTGGGAAACTACGATCAGGAAAACAGCCTTCGCATCCTGGAACGAATCAAGGACCAGCCTTATCACTTCTTCGGTTACGCCTCCAGTCCTGCCCAGTTGCCGCATTACGCCGTGCTTCCAGCCTGGCAAAACATGATTGCAGAGAATACCGCCAATCAGCACCGCAGTATCACATTGCAGAAAGTGAATGGTAAATGGCTTTATTATGAGGGCTTCTGGGAGAAGCTACCCCAATAGTCTGGAATCACCGGATCCTATAACTTTGGTTTGTTTGAGGGCAGGAGTGTTTGCCATTGCGCTCCTGCCCGATGAATATGCACTTGGTTCAGCTTCAGGGCGACGTAAATGGGATAGCCTGCCAGATCACCACGAATGATCCACGTTTTCTTTTTTAATCATCTATGCCGTTATCAGATTTGCCTACAGGCAGCATACTTCGATTCTGCATTGGAGTAGAAAGTCCAAAAACACTTGACGAAAACCTCAGTGATGAATACAAATGTTCCTTTGGGCTTGTGCGGTATTAACCGAACTGCTGTGCCTGACTCTTTTGGGACGGTGATGATGAAACATGTAAAGCATCTATTGATCGAATACACCATTTGGCTGTATATCACGGCCTGTGTGGCATGGCTCTTGCTGCGTGCCTTTGAGCTTGCCGTGTCGGCGGAGCTGATCCTTATTAGTCCCGCGTTATTTGCCGCTGCCACGATGGCAGTGAAAGGCTCTCTGGCGGCAAGGATCATGGGTGAAGAATCCGTAAACCAGCTATGGAAGTACATTGCAGGATTGGCGATCCTCGTCTCCATCGTAATGGCTTGGGTGATAGTGGAAGTACGTCCCCTGGCCTTTTTTACTCAAGCGCAGAATACAGCATCCATCCTGGGCCGGATCTTCAATCCCGATCCAAAAGAGCTGGTCCCGATGCTCGCCGCTCTGGTGGAAACGATCTATCTGGCGCTTTTATCTACTGTCCTGGCGATCCCCTTTGCTTTTGTGCTGTCCTTTTTTGCCGCTAAGAATCTGATGTATTCCTCCCTCATCGGACGTGTAGTCTATGTCTTCATCCGTACAATGTCCACTATCTTTCGTAGCATTGAAGCCATCGTGTGGGCGATCATCTTTTGCGTGTGGGTGGGCATCGGTCCCTTTGCCGGTATGCTGGCCCTGTGGATCCACTCCATTGCGTCGTTGGTAAAGCTATATAGCGAGCAGATCGAAAACATCGATCCCGGTCCCGTGGAAGCCATCAAAGCCACCGGAGCTTCCACCTTGCAGGTATGGCGTTATGCCGTTGCCCCACAGATCCTGGCGCCCTATCTGGCTTTTACCATATACCGCTGGGATATCAATGTACGCATGGCCACCATCGTTGGTTTTGTGGGGGGCGGAGGTATTGGTCTGGCCTTGTATCAACAGCAGTCGATGCTGGCCTGGCGCAATGTAGGGCTGATCATGTGGCTGATCGCAATCGTGGTATGGGTGATGGATATGTTCAGCGCGTATATCCGTGAAAAGCTGGTGGCTAACTAACAAACAAGGATTTATCATGCAATACAACCCTGTAGAATTGATTATGAAAAAGCGCGACGGCAATGTGCTGTCCGAAGCGGAAATCTCCTTCTTTATCGATGGTTACTTACGCGATGCCATCCCGGATTATCAGATGACGGCCTTCCTGATGTGTTTTTACTTTCAAGGCGCTCTGCCCTCGGAAATCAGCGCTCTCACCAAGTGCTATATCCAGAGCGGAGATACACTCAGCTTTGATAGCTCCCTACCCCTGGCCGATAAACACTCCACCGGGGGCGTGGGCGACAAGATATCCTTGATGCTGGCTCCCATTGCATCCGCCCTGGGCCTGTATGTGCCGATGATATCCGGGCGCGGTCTGGGACACACCGGCGGCACTCTGGACAAGCTGGAAGCTATCCCCGGTTTCAATACTCAATATAGCATGCAGGATTTCAAAGCCTTGGTGCTCAAACACGGCTATGCTCTGGTAGGGCAATCCGCAGCCATGGTTCCTGCCGATAAACGAATCTACGCTCTGCGGGATGTGACGGCCACTGTGGAATCAGCGGCACTGATAACCGCCAGTATTATGAGCAAAAAGATCGCCGAAGGGGCAAAATACCTGGTGATAGATCTCAAAATCGGCAGCGGAGCCTTTATGCCCAATCTGCGCCGCGCCAAAGAACTGGCAGAGCATCTGATCAGCACCGGAGAGAGCTTTGGCCAAAAGGTAAAGGTAGTGTTTTCCAATATGAATTCCCCATTGGGACATGCCGTAGGTAACGCTCTGGAGACCATTGAAGCTATCGAATATCTGAAAGGGAACTATCTGCCGGATACTTACGAGATTACCACCCAGCTTGTCGCGCAGATGCTGATCATGGCAGGGAAGGCCAGGGACTTTGCCGATGCCGAAAAGATGATCAAGGGAATAGTGGATAGTGGAGCAGCCCTGGCAAAGTTCCGCGAAATCATCGCCGCACAGGGAGGCAACCCCCATGTAATTGAGGATTACAGCCTGTTTGATACTGCGAAATATCAGATCCCCATTATCGCCGGAAAAAACGGATACATCCATGCCATCGATTCACGTGCCATCGGTTACGCCCTGGTACACATCAAAGCCGGCCGCATGAAGACCACCGACCTGCTGGATTACAGTGCGGGTGCTCTGCTTTATCCCAAAATAGGGGATCAGGTGACTGCAGGAGATCAAATCGGAATCCTGCACTGCAACGACGAAATACAAGGCAGAGAAGTACTTCGCATGATTCAGGATGCCTACAGCATCTCCGAAGCTTACAAAGACAAGGAAGATCTGATCTACGAGATTCTCTGATTTCGGGGAGCTAATTTCGAGGGCAAAAAAAACTGGCTCCGGAAGAGGGATTCGAACCCCCGACCTAGTGGTTAACAGCCACCCGCTCTACCGCTGAGCTATTCCGGAACACCAAGTATGAGCAATCTCAGAATTGACCCCTTTTTTGTCAACTGATTTTTTGCCCAAGGCTGAGTTTGATGGGAGAAAGTGATGGTATCTATAAAGAGTCACCCAAATTTGCAAGCAGCGATCACTTAAACAAATGGGGATAAGTGCTTATATTATGTAGAGACAGATAAGACTATCTTTAGAAATTTGCTTGCTCGGGTTTGGACGTTTTTGCGCGTGTTTGGATCACCGATAATTGCAAATTGAGCCGATTTCGGACTATTTATGGAC
>Ga0116172_10001474_pt1 | contig 21646 bp, 10 predicted proteins | sample AD_UKC083_MetaG_FD_89799 | JGI IMG/M metagenome (GOLD analysis project Ga0116172, IMG submission 89799) | Active sludge microbial communities of municipal wastewater-treating anaerobic digesters from USA - AD_UKC083_MetaG | ecosystem: Engineered > Bioreactor > Anaerobic > Digestate | place: USA... | reverse complement strand
GTTTTTGCTGATTCAATGCGTGCCGCCGCTCGCTCAATCGGAGTGGAAATCAAGCTAGGAGCCGGCTTGCTCGAATCGGCGCAGGATTGGCATACACCGACGGAAAAGACCTGGAATTCCGGCTTTTTTAAGCAAGCCGGAGATGCGGCTGATTTCTTTGTCATTCATTCTTATTATACACCCTGGAATGAAAATTCTTCAGATGGTACAATTCTAAATTCCGCCATACCGGTAACGCAAGAGATGATGACTTTTATGCAAGAGACCGCCCGAATAAATGAAGTAAAAATGAAACCGGTGGGCTTGACCGAGTGGAATATTTTTGCCGTCGGGTCGAAACAGCAGGTCAGCTATATTAATGGCATTCATACCGTTCTGGTGCTGGGTGAATTGATTAAGAATAAATATGGCCTGGCTTGCCGCTGGAATCTGGCGAATAACTGGGATAATGGCAATGATCACGGGATGTTTTCGCAGGGTGGTGAACCGAATGTGCCGCGCTGGAATCCCCGACCGGTTTTTTATTATATGACTTACTTTCAGCAATTTTGTGGCGATCATCTGGTCAATACAAATGTCGTCGGTGATAGCGATGTGGTTGCCTACGCTTCGAGCTTCAGTTCCGGCGAAGCTGGGATAATTCTGGTCAATAAGGGAAATTCTCCCAAATCAGCGCGACTGGAATTTCCCAATTTTCAACCCGGGCGGCGCTGCTACTGGTATCTGCTGACTGGCGGCAAGGACAACGGTGATTTTTCACTGCAAGTTTTCATAAATGGTGTTGGCCCAGAATTGCCAGCTGGCGGTTCAGCCAATTTTGAGAAAATCAAAGCCTATTCAACCAGAATCACCAAGCCACTGGTTTTCGATTTGCCTCCCTATTCTGTTCTATATTTGTTAGTAGAAAGTGACCAAAAAATCCCGTTGAAATAAGGCTATCTATCGGTAAAAAGCTCGGATTTTTTAACATTAATTAAAAATAGAAAAACTATGTTCAAAAAAATCAGATTCGTGCCAAAAATTTTGCTAATGACAATTTTATTCGGAATGTTTTTAGCTTTTTTACCGGCTTGTAGCCCGCAAATTAATGTGCCGGAACGCGGCTCTGTCAGCTGGCTACCGGGAAGCAAATGGGAAGAGGCGCTTCTCACCGGCAATGGGACGATCGGGGCAATGGTCATCGGGCGGCCGCATGATGAAACGATTATTTTAAATCATGCTTTACTCTATCTCCCGGCGAGTGATCGCTTACCGCCGATTAACCAAGCCAGCCGATTGGACGAAATCCGTCAACTTTTATGGCAGGGAAAATATGCAGAAGCCGCCAAGATTCCCGTCGAAATCGGGGAGACAGAAGGTTATCAGGGAACTCACTGGACCGATCCCTATATGCCAGCGCTGAATATCCGCTTGGATATGAAAGCCGCCAACGTCCGTGACTATGCTCGGGCAGTGGATTTTACGATCGGCGAAGCGATGGTTTTCTGGCTTGATGAAGGCGGTCGGTTTGAACGCAAATTGTTCGTTTCGCGAGCCGACAATTGCATAGTGATGTCAATCAAAGGTAGCGGTAAAATCAACACCAGCCTGGAATTTGCTATGCACCCAGTCGAATGGAGTCAACAGGAAATGGTCAATGGTGCTATTGAGTTTACCGAAATTGGAGCAAAGGACTGTTGGCTAACTTACCGCTGTAAGTTCAGACGCCATTATGATTACAATCCGCAGGGTTATGAAGCCGTCGGAAGAGTGATTCTGAAAGGCGGAAATTTATCCAGTGAAGGAAACCAGCTGGTCATTCAAAATGCCGATGAAATTCTGCTTTTGGTGCGGTTGGAACCGAATTTTGATTGGGAAAATTCCCGAGTTAGTGAGTTGCAATCAGCTTTACAAAATCAGCCCACGACTTACAAAACACTCCTCGAACGTCATGTGAATATTCACGGCAATTTATATAATCGGGTAAAACTCGATTTGGGCGGTCGCAAACTAAAAACACTGCAATCCGAAGTTCTGGTTGCCAGAGCCCGTGAAGAAGTTACTCCGCCTATGATCGAGAAATTCTTCGATGCCGCGCGCTATAATATTCTTTGCGCTACTGGAACGCGCCCGCCGAATTTACAGGGAATTTGGAATGGCACTTGGTCGCCTCCCTGGTCATCGGATTTTACGAATGATGGCAATGCCGAGGTGGCTATTTCCAGTTTGCTATGTGGCAATTTGCCCGAATTGATGCTTGCTTATTTCGATTATCACGAAAAATTATTGCCGTTTTATGAAGATAACGCCCGCCGTTTATATGGTTGTCGCGGAATTCATATTCCATCCCGCACCAGTTCGCACGGCTGGGATATTCACTTTGGTGAAACCTGGTGTTTGACTTTCTGGACGGCGGGGGCGGGTTGGGTCTCCAGTTTTTTCTACGATTATTTTTTATATACGGGAGATACGACTTTTTTGAAAGAGCGGGCTTACCCGTTTATGAAAGCGGCGGCGCAATTTTATGAAGATTTTCTGACTATAGGAGAGAATGGCAAATATGTTTTCAATCCGTCCTACTCCCCGGAGAATAATCCGGCTAATTCCAATTCACAAGCTTGCATCAATGCCACAATGGATGTAATGGTTGCTAAACAGCTTCTGCGCAATTGCATTCAAGCCGCCAAAATTCTTAAGGTTGATGAATCCCAAGCAATTAAATGGCAAAATATGCTAAGCCTAATGCCGGAGTATGAGATCAATGAAGACGGCGCTCTCTGCGAATGGCTATGGCCTGGACTGGAAGACAATTACAATCATCGGCACGTTTCGCATCTTTATGGATTATATGAAATGCTTGATCCTGATATTGCCGGTAATCCTGAACTTATAAAATCTGCAAAAAATGCGATAGCCGAGCGGATGAAAATCAGACGGCGGGAAAATGGCGGCGCAATGGTCTTTGGCTTGGTGCAAATGGCATTGGTTGCCGCCAATTTGGGTGACGCTGAGATGGCGGAGGAACTGATCAACTGGATGGCGAGCTATTACTGGAGCAATTCATTGGCGAGTCTGCATGATCCGGGCAATTTATTCAATATGGATTTAAGCGGCGGTTTCCCAGCCGCCGTCATTCGCACGCTGGTCTATTCTGAGCCCGGAATGATCAAATTACTGCCGGCTTTGCCTAATTCCTGGCCTGCCGGAAGTATTAGTGGCGTTCTGGTGCGTGGACAAATCGAAATAAAAGAACTGAAATGGCAGAAAAACCAGGTATTAGTGACTTTACAATCGCGGGTGAATCAAAATTTAGAATTAAGGATGCCGCGACCGGTTGGGCGGATTCTTGGCCCAGATCGAGATTTAATAACTCGATTGCCGAATGATGACAGGAATTTTCAGGTTACTCTGCCAGCTAGTAAAGAGGTTACCGTTAAATTCATTTATCAATGAATCTAATAGGTGATCGAAATCTAAATTTCTAAATTGCGGTAAAATAGCGGAAAATTTTATAATTGAAAAATTTAATCAGAGAGGAAAAATGATTAACTCGAAAATCATTCGTTCGTTTGTGACATTATTAATTTCATTAACGATGATTCAAACTTGTAGCTCTAACAAGCCGAAGAATCAATATCTGAAAAGTCCGGATGGCAATATTACCGTTAGGTTTGATATTTCGCCGGCTGGGAAAATTTTCTATCGCGTTGCTTATCGGGACAAGGAAATTGTTCAAGCTTCCCGAATGGGTATTGTTCGAGAAGATGCTGATTTTAGCGAAGGTCTAAAGCTGGATTCGGTCTCAGCCTCCCGCCCGATTAATTTCAATTATCAAATGCCACAAGGCAAAAAAAGCCATTATGCTTACAACGGCAATGAAAAGAGATTTTATCTGACAAACCACGTGAATCAAAAAATAGATGTGGTTTTTCGCGCCTCGAATGACGGGGTAGCCTTTCGTTACATTTTTCCCGGGCAATCGGATGAACCCAAAACCATCTTAAGGGAGATCAGCGAATTTCATTTTTCACCTCGAACTAAAGCTTTCATTCAACCGATGGCAATGGCTAAATCGGGCTGGTGCCAGACCAATCCTTCCTATGAGGAAATTTATCAGCAAAATGTTGCGATAGATAAATTGCCATTTAACGAACCCGGCTGGGTTTTTCCGGCGCTCTTCGAGGATGGCGATTCCTGGATGCTGATTAGTGAAACTGCGCCCGATCGCAATTACTGCGGATGCCGGTTGCAACAGGATTCGACGAGTCATATTTTTTATATTGATTTTCCATCGGATTTGGAAACTTTTCCGGGTGGGATTTGGTTACCGACTTCACCTCTACCATGGAGCACCCCCTGGCGGATTATTACGATCGGCAAAGGGTTGAAAAATATTGTCGAATCAACTCTCGGAACGGACCTAGCCGAACCGGCTCGATTGAAAGAGATTGACTATGTCAAACCGGGTCGCTCGTCGTGGAGCTGGGTGCTGCTTAAAGATGATTCCACAGTTTTTGAAGTGCAAAAAAGATTCATTGATTATGCCGCTGATATGAATTGGGAATATTGTTTGATAGATGCCGATTGGGACTGGAAAATCGGTTATGATAAAGTCGCGGAACTGGCGGCTTACGCTCAAGCCAAAGGCGTTGGAATTCTGCTCTGGTATAATTCTTCCGGTGACTGGAATAGCACGACTTACAGCCCGAAAAGTAAATTGCTGACTCATAATGATCGCCTTAGAGAATTCGCACGCCTCAAAAAGATGGGAATACGCGGGATTAAAGTGGATTTCTTTGGTGGTGATGGGCAATCAATGATGACCTACTATCAGGACATTTTTGAAGATGCGGCTCAATTCGGTCTGGTGGTGAATTGTCATGGCGCTACCTTACCACGCGGTTGGCAGAGAACGTATCCCAACCTACTGACGATGGAGGCGGTGCGCGGTTTTGAGTTTATAACTTTCGATCAGGCTGATGCCGATCTGGAACCGACCCACGCTTGCCTTTTGCCTTTTACACGCAACGTTTTTGATCCGATGGATTTTACACCGGTTTGTTTTTCGGAAATACCAAATATTCGACGGATAACCACGAATGGCTTTAAACTAGCTACTGCGGTTATATTCTGGTCGGGAATTCAGCATTTTGCGGAAATTCCGGCCGGTATGGCGCGTGTCCCGGATTATGTCAAAAATTTTATGAGAGAAGTCCCGGTTAGCTGGGATGAAACTTATTTTATTGACGGTTTTCCGGGACAATTTGTAGTGCTGGCAAGAAAATCAGGGCAAACCTGGTATTTAGCCGGAATAAATGGCGCCGATGTCGCAAGACAGCTGAAATTAAATTGTAACTTTTTAGATGAAGACCACACAGGTCAATTAATTACTGATGCGTCCGATGGGCGTTCTTTTATGACGAAAGAAATTCATGTTTCTCCTCAAAGCCCTTTATCTATTAAGCTGGAAAAACACGGTGGTTTTATAATAAAATTTGATTGATAACCAGATAAATCCTAATATTGAACTGTTTTTCAAAGGGAATATTATTGGCAGATTTCTTTTTAATTGATGGTAAAAGAGCAGGTAAAAGTACGGAGAGTTTGATCAACTCCTGAAATGATCGGAGGAATTTATGAATCGTCGGATGGTGACACTTATTTTGACCTTAATGCTAATCGTAGGATGTAGTGAAGATAAATCCGCAGTGGATATTTCTATTGATTCGGCAGAAATAACTGGGCAAATAATTATGCCGCCCGGTCCTGAATGGTTGCATAATGCCGTATTTTATCAAATTTATCCGCAGACATTTTACGATTCCAATGGCGACGGCATTGGTGATTTGAATGGAATTATTGAAAAATTGGAATATGTGCAGAGTCTCGGCGTTGACGGATTCTGGGTTAATCCATTTTTCGCATCACCTTTTAATGACGCCGGGTATGATATTTCCGATTATTACCAAGTAGCGCCGCGTTACGGTACCAATCAGGATGCCCGGCGTTTATTTTTGGAAGCCGAAAAACACGGGCTAAAGGTCCTTTTCGATTATGTCATCAGCTACACCAGCATCGAGCACCCCTGGTTTCAAGAATCTGCTCGTCAGGAACCCAATAAATATTCGAATTGGTACGTCTGGACCAATAATACCTGGATTGATCCGCCGGAAGCCTATCGCGATGCTTTTATTAAAGGCTATAGCCGACGGAATGGCCAATTTATGCGCAATTTTTACTGGAGTCAGCCAGCTTTGAATTTCGGATTCGTCAAACCGGAGAGCGATTGGATGTTACCGATTGACCATCCGGATGTGCTGGCACTTCAGGAGGAATTGCAGAAGGTTTTGCGTTTCTGGATGGATATGGGTGCGGACGGTTTTCGAGCCGATATGGCGGGGGCATTGGTCAAGAATGCCAATATCGTCGAAAGTGATCCTGAATATGCCAATCGTGACGAAGGCACAAAAATTTTCTGGCAGAAAATCAGAAAGATCATAGACGAAGAATATCCTCAAGCCTTTATGGTAGCAGAATGGTCATATCCGGTGGCGGCTCTGGATGGAGGTGGTTTCCACGCCGATTTTTTTCACTGGTTTCCGGGTTACAACGATCTACTGCAGAAAGAGAGTTGGCGAATTATGAATGGCCATTCCGAAGGGCATAGTTTTTTTGATCGAGAAGGCAAGGGTGATATTACTCAATTTTTGGCAAGTTATTTAGAGCAATATCGCCAGACAGTTGGCAAGGGCTACATTAATCTGCCACTGGGAAATCACGACCTATCGCGGTTAAATATCGAACGTTCTGACGATGATCTGGAGATCATTTTTGCTTTTTCACTGACGATGCCTGGGATTCCATTTATCTATTATGGCAATGAAATTGGAATGCGCCAGCTTTATGATTTACCGAATGTCGAGGGCGCCTATCCACCGCGAGCTGGGGCAAGGACTCCAATGCAATGGTCTCAAGGTAAAAATTTGGGCTTTTCTACCGCTAATCCAGAAAAATTATACCTGCCGGTTGATCCTGCCGCTGATGCACCCAATGTAGCCGATCAACAGGATGATCCTAATTCATTGTTAAATCGAGTAAAAAACCTCATCCAATTACGCAAGAATTCGAAAGCCTTACGCGCCTATGCCGAATTTGTACCGGTTTATGCCAAAAAAGGAGAATACCCTTTTATTTACGCCCGGGCTTGTGAGGACGAAACTGTGCTGGTTATATTAAATCCGGCTAATAAAGCCGCGACCGCCCGATTCCGTCTCAAACCGGTGTTTTCTCAGTTTGAATTATTAGCTGGAACGGAGTCAGAACTCAAGTTGGAAGACAAATATTACCAGCTGACAATTCCGGGAGGCAGTTATTCTATTTATCAGTTGGGGAACTAAAATGGAGTTAATTTCCCGAGATTAAATTGAATTAATAAATGATCACCATGGTCATTGAATCTTATGGGTAGTTTTCTGAGAAAAATATCAGGATTGACCATTGCGCCAATTCTGCTGGCTTTAAGTAGCAATGCCTTCAGTGCCGGATTACCGACTTTGCGTTTTGAGCATCTTTCTACTCAAGACGGTTTATCCCACAATTCCATTATCGAGATCATTCAGGATCGGCAGGGATTTATGTGGTTTGGAACATTAAATGGTTTAGATCGATACGACGGATATAATTTCACGGCTTACCGACCGATTTTAGGAGATACGACCAGCCTTTGCCATAATGTAATCAACGCCTTATATGAAGATAGTCGTGGAATTTTGTGGATTGGCACTCTCGACGGCTTGAATCGTTACGATCGGGCGCGGGATTGTTTTATTAGAATTCGTCATAATCCTAATAATCCCAATTCATTAGTTGATAATCGCATACGTTGTCTTACCGAGGATAATTACGGGCAGATCTGGATTGGCACGGAGGGCGGGCTAAGTTGTTATGATCCGCAATCTGGCACTTTTAAGAACTATTTACCCGACCCGAACAATCCTTACAGCTTAGGTGATTTTATCATTCATGATATCTATAATGATAGTCGCGATCAGCTCTGGATTGCGACCGAAAAAGAAGGTGTTTATCGCTTTAATCGCATAACTCAATCGTTTACTCGTTATCGTCACGAAACTACTGAATCACCCAAAGCCGGTACCAGCGCCGTTATTACTATTGGCGAGGATCGATGGGGAAACCTCTGGATTGGCACCTGGGGTGACGGACTGCAACGATTTGATGTCAATGCACAAAGATTCCGCAAAGTACCCATTTTTTGCAAAGGTAAAAAACCGTTTACTACTAAAATAATCACAAAATTATTAATTGATCAATCAGACCGGATGTGGATGTCTACTTATGACGCCGGATTATTCGTCATACCTCAAATCCCGAGAAATGTTACCACCGCCGGCATTGAAGGAATCCAACATTATCTTTGTGAACCTCTTGACGAAACGAGCATCCAATCCAATGCGCTCTGGACGGTTTATCTGGATCGAACTGGTGTGGTTTGGATCGGAAATGAAAATGGCGGAATCAATAAATGCGATACGAAACAGAGTCATATTTTGCATTACCGTTTTGGACTTTCTGGGGCTAATAGTCTCTCGAATAATCATGTTACCTCATTTTTTGAAGATCAATATGGGAAAATTTGGATCGGCACTCGTTTCGGAGGTCTGAATCGCTTCGATCCGGTTACGAATCACTTTCGAGTTTACCGAAAAGACGAACAGAATAATGGTCTCAGTTCGGATGCGATTTTATGTTTGACAGGCGATAAAGATTATCTCTGGATTGGTACTGACGGTAGTGGTCTGGATCGGTACGATTTCAAAAGCGGCCAGTTTAAGCATTTCCGGCATGATGATCAAAATCCCTCCTCTCTTGGAGAAAATGCCGTTTACGCTCTCTATCTGGATAAATCTAATACCTTATGGGTAGGCACCTGGGGCGGCGGTCTATCTAAATTGAATTCTGATGGGCAGACTTTTAGCCAATATCCCATAGATCGGATTAATGACCGTCTGAACGTGGTCACTTCTATTGCCGAAGATACGTCCGGTGGACTCTGGCTGGGAACCTATGGTAAAGGGCTGGTATTCTTCAATCCGAACAATGAAAAAATGCTGTTTTTCCGCCCTGATGATACCGATTCGCTGAGTCTGGGACATGAGAATATCAATACTTTGTTTGTCAGCCAGGATGGGACTCTGTGGATTGGTACAATGGGAGGTGGTTTGAATTATGTCCAATATTTTCAAGCGGATTCGGGCATTGCGCACTTTGGGCGGTATGATCAACGCCATGGTCTGCCCGATAACATCATAGAGAGTCTTATTGAAGATGGAGACGGTTTCATCTGGATGGGAACCAATCATGGTATTTCTCGTCTGAATCCTGCCAATGGTGAAATTCACAATTTTGATCGCAATGATGGATTCGGGCAGGACAATTTTTATCGTGAATCGGTTTTACGCGCCAGCAACGGTATGCTTTATTTTGGTGGAATAAATGGATTCAATGTTTTTCAACCGGGCAGTATTAGTTACAATCCGTTCATTCCACCGGTAGTGATTACTCAATTTCAAGTCTTTAATCAAACCATCAGTCCGAATACGCAGGGAAAGACCAAGATAGATAGTTCGATTTTTATTACGGAAAATATCATCCTTTCTTACCGCGAAAATGTCTTTTCTTTCGAGTTTGCCGCTCTCGATTATAGCTGCCCGCAAAAGAATCAATATGCTTATATAATGGAGGGTTTCGACCAAGACTGGCGCCGCACCGATGCCAATCGCCGGTTCGCCACTTATACTAACTTGCCGCCTGGCAATTATACTTTTAGGGTTAAAGCATCCAATAATTACGGGGTTTGGAATGAATCCGGCACAGCCATTCATCTTAAAATCACTCCGCCTTTCTGGCAAACCAATTGGATGTTGATTATCTATATCAGTTTGATTCTCGGTGCCATTTTGTTAATTCGTATGGCTGTCCAGGTGCGCGAACGCAATCGGGCTCAGGCTGAAATGAGACGGTTAGAGGCCGAAAAGACTCATGAATTGGATCAACTTAAGTTACGATTTTTTACTCACATATCGCACGAGTTCCGGACTCCGCTTACTCTCATTATCGGGCCGGTCGAAAGAATGCTTCATCTCGGCAATAAATTGTCCCAAGAAAAACGAGATGTCTATAATCGGCTGGTGCTCCAAAACGCCCGCCGGTTGCTGAGACTCGTCAATCAGCTTATGGATGCCCGTAAACTTGATACCGGTAGTATGAAACTGGAATTACAGCAAAAAGAGTTTATCTCATTTGTTAGAGCCATCTTTTCGGTTTTTCATCTCCAGGCTGAACAGAGAAATATTCGGTATATATTCAAAACCGAACTGGAAGAACAATATTTCTACTTTGATCCGGATAAAATTGAAAAAGCCCTTTATAACGTAATTGCCAATGCACTAAAATTTACCAACCCCGGGGGCATGGTAGAGGTTTCCCTCTTTTTAGCTCCGCCAAATATGGAAAGTTATTCAAAACGAGAAGAAGCGGAACGTTCGATCTGCGTTCAAGTGCGTGATACCGGCATTGGCATTCCGCAGGATCAGATTGAACATATTTTTGATCCCTTTTACCAGGTGCGCCAGCCGGAGACCAGGAAAATGCACGGCACGGGTATTGGCCTTTCAATTAGCAGAGACTTTATCGAGATGCACGGGGGCAGAATCATCGTAGAAAGTACGCCGGGCAAAGGTAGTACCTTCTCTTTGATTATACCGATGAGAACAATGGCTGAAGCGTTAAAAATTGGCGAGCAAGAGGTTGGTGAACAAGACTATATTGGAGAAATGGCTGAGTTAATTCCGGATGAAAACCTGAAAATTTCGAATGAACTTACCGAGTCCAAATTGTCTATGAAAAATAGTGATAAAGCTAAGCCCCTTATCTTAATAGTTGAAGACGATAATGACCTGCGACATTACCTGGCGATGGAACTCGAGAGCTATTATTCGGTAATTCAAGCCGCCGACGGTTTAACTGGCTATGAATTAGCGGTAGATCGAATTCCGGATTTGATTATTTGCGATGTTTTAATGCAGGTGATGGACGGCAATGAATTTTGCCATAGATGTAAAAATGACCAGCGTACCAGCCATATTCCCATAATCCTGCTAACGGCTCAAACCTCGGAAGAAAAGCGCAAAGAAGGTTTATTAGCAGGTGCGGATGACTATATCACCAAACCTTTCAACCCAGATCTTCTGCGGATTCGAATCGAAAATTTACTGAACACTCGCCGAAAAATCCGAGAACGTTTTAGTCATTTGGTTTATATGAACCCGAAAGAAATTCAAATCAGCTCGCCCGATGAACAATTTCTGCAGAGAACAGTTGAGGTTGTCGAACAATATTTATCGGATAGCGGTTTTTCCGTTGATGATCTTAGCTATCACGTCGGCTTGAGTCGCGCCCAGCTTTATCGTAAAATGCAAGGTTTGATTAACCAGACTCCCAGTGAATTTATCCGTAATTACCGCTTGCAGAGAGCTATGCAATTACTGGAAAAAGGGCATTCGCCATCTCAAGTTTGTTACCAAATTGGTTTCAAGGACCCTTCCTATTTCACTAAATGCTTTCGCAAGCAATTTGGACGAACACCCCAGCAAATCCGTCCCGAATCCGAGCTTTCTTAGCCCTTCCATTCTTTATTTAAAATCAAATTTCACCTTTAAAATCGGTATGCAACCTAATTACCAGATTTTGAGATGATTTTTCTTTTTAAACACTTTACTTTAGTTTCAAATGAAACAGAAATTAAACAAACCAGACCCAGTTGAAAGCGCCGAAAATCGTAATCGTTGGAAATGGATTCTGATTGAGGTCATTTGTATCATATTCATCATCGTTTTTTTTGTGATATTGTATAAACACTCAATCTAAGAGTGAGGTTTTTTCATGATAATTAAAAAAGACGAAAGGAGGTGTGGGTTCTAGAAATCACTAAGAATGTTGTTTCTAACGTTTAATTGCATTAAAAAAACAAACAAAGGAGAGAAATTATGCGAATGAGAACTGTTGTTATTAGTGTCGTTTTGATTATGGCGCTAAGCTCAATTGCAATGCCTCAGTCACTAGTACGTGAATCCTTTAGTTATCCAGCGACTACTCTGGCGGGGCTGGGAACTGCGAGTAATGGATTTAGTGGATCATGGGTGACTGACGAGGCTGGTGGCATTGAAGGTTTAGTTGCGGTTAGTGGGACGAGATTTGCTTATGCTGATCTTAACTATGAGATTCCACATGATACGCTTCATCTGCAGGTAGTTAAGAGTAATGCCTGGGCTGATCATAATCGTTACAAGAGGCCGTTAGCTGAAGTTTGGCCGAATGAGGCTGGCAAGAAATATTGGGTCAGTTATCTGTTGGACATTAAGGAGCCCTTACCGATTGAGAACACCTATTTTATGGTGAAATTGTATAAAGGTAGTGGTGAATTGTTAGCGATAGGTAAAGCAGGTGGTGGTCCTACTCCGCCGGTATTTACCTGTGGAAGTGGTTGGGTTGGAGAAGGTGACGATGTATCTGCGGCTCCAATTACAGCTGGACCGGTATGGATAGTAACGATGGTGAAGATGTCAGGCGGCACTGGTTCTGACCGGACTTATATGTGGATAGACCCGGATCCGAGCGTAGAACCGGATACGAATGATGCTATTGTAAAGCGTAATTCTTCGATGCCGGAAGGATTTGATCATATTGCATTGGAATTTGGTGGCGATGGAGCTGATGTCAGGTTAGTCTTCGACGAAATCACGGTCGCTTCCTCTTTTGCCGACCTAACTAAGACAAGTGGAATAAGTCGTAAAGAGACAGTATCATTTGAATATTCTTTGTCTCAGAACTATCCCAATCCGTTCAATCCGACGACCAATATTACTTATTCTCTCAAACAGACTGGCGAGGTCCGCCTGTCAGTATTTGATATTTTGGGAAGGGAGGTTGCGGTGCTGGTTGATGATGTCCAGAATGCCGGGCAACACACGATTACTTTTACCGGTACTGACTTATCCACGGGCATTTACCTGTATAGACTGCAGATTGGCAAAGAAGTAATCACTAAGAAAATGGTTTTGGTAAAATAGCGGTTTTTTTCAATTCGGCGAATGTGAAATTCGTTTGGTTTTTTCACATTTTGATCAATGAGGGGTGACAATAGGGGAAGGCGTTGAAAAGCGCCTTCCCCTATCCTGTTCAATTAAATGCAATAAAGTTGTTCTTTTACAATACGGCTATTTACTCGATTCAATTAACGAGATGAATATTAATCGAGCATAAGAAATAATTAATCTGAAGCGACCGAAAATATCGCGAGGTTAAAAATATTTATGGGGATTTTTAAAAGAATAAAATGTGTGATTTATATTCAAATTTTGCTAAATCCATATCAGGATTTTTCCGTTTTCTCTCTGAAAGGAGGAATTGAGAATGAAAAAAATTATTAGGATAATAATTCCTGCCTTTTTGTTAGCCACTTGTCTGGTGAGCTTGCTTTGGTCAGGAACGACCGGGAAAATTACCGGTATTATTACCGATAAAAAGACCGGAGAACCCATCATTGGAGCCAATGTCATCGTGATGGGAACTTCTCTCGGAGCCGCCACTGACCAAAATGGGCAATACACGATTTTGTATGTGCCACCGGGTGTTTATAACGTCAACATTTCCGTAATCGGATATGCGAAAACGACGCTTAGTGACGTCGAGGTACATATTGACCAGACTACCAGGCTGGACGTGAACTTGGAGGAAGAAGCGGTTGTCGGTGAGACGGTAGTAGTCGTGGCTGAACGTAAAATAATCAAAAGAGATGTGGCTACCAGTAGTGTAGCCGTTTCAGCCAATGAAATTGAAAGTTTACCAGCATCAAACGTGGACGATGTCATTAGTATGCAAGCGGGTATTAGAGGCAATATGGCAATTCGTGGTAGTGAATCTGAGGATATTCTATTTCTGGTAGACGGAATTACGGTCCGCGATCCGCGTAATAATGAACCAGTAACCAAAATTCCATTGAGTGCGGTGAAGGAGATTTCGGTCGAGCGGGGAGGTTTTAATGCCGAGTATGGGCAGGTTCAAGCCGGATTGGTCAATGTTGTTACTAGAGAAGGGGACAAAAGCAATTATAGTGGTAATTTTCAGATAAAGTATTCTCCGCCGGCGCCTAAATATTTTCGGGTTGACGGCATACCGGACGTCCACGATCCCGATTCCTATTGGATGCGTCCTTATCTCGATGATGCTGTCTGCTGGACGGGAACTACTCAGGGTGAGCCTTTTACCGATTTAAACGGCAATGGGAAATGGGATACAGGTGAAGATTTTGAAGATTTAAACAGTGATGGAAGTCATACCTTCTGGGATCAATATATGCGTGATCAGTATCCGTCGTTTGTCGGCTGGAACGAAATTTCTCGCCAGCTATTGACTGATAATGACCCCACAAATGATCTGACACCTCTGGGAGCTCAACGGGTGTTTTTGTACGAAACCCGTAAAAAGCAAGTAAATGATATGCCTGATTACGATATTGATGCCGGATTCGGTGGCCCGGTGCCACTGATTTCCGAGAAGCTCGGCAATCTCCGGTTTTATACTTCGTATCGTCGTCACCGTGATGTTTTACTATGGGCACAGGCTACTCCCGATTATGTTGATTATGACTGGACTATGCAACTAACTTCGGATATTTCGGAAACGATGAAATTACGCATTTCAAGCCTGCTGGGGAGCATCTCTACTATTGCTGAAAACTGGAATTATGCCTACTACCCTCACTGGCCGAATGAAATTGCCAACGGCACCGGCGGCTTACTAATGTTTAATATGTTCAGTGACTGGGCTTATTCTAAAACTGATATCGGTCATCGTTCCTTTGCGATAAAATTAACTCATACCTTAAGTTCTAAAACCTTCTATGAAGTTTCACTGGAAAATTTTCAGCGTGACTATCATACCCGCCCAATTGGATTACGGGATACGACTAAAACCACCGAAATAGTGCCTGGATACTGGGTCGATGAGTACCCTTTCGGTTACTGGCCTTATGAAGTAGTCGGAATTACTCCCGAGATTAAAGACGGCATTCAGGCCTCATTGGCTCGTGATTATTCGAATGCCAGTGCTACAACTTTCAAAGCCGATCTTTCCAGCCAGGTTAATTTCCATAATTTGATTAAAACGGGTGTGGAATTTGTCTATAACGATCTGGATCTCGATTATGGTTTTATTCAGATGCAAACTAAAGGTCAAGCCTACGCCAGCCGGGTGCAAATGCAAAATTTCCCAATCCGAGCCGCCTTTTATATCCAGGATAAACTGGAAACTGATGGTTTTACAATGAATGCCGGATTAAGGTTGGACTATAGCGACGCGCGTGTCGAGTGGTGGGATATTTTTTCTGACCCATTTAATCCCTATTTCATTTCATCCAAATATAAAGAAGACCTCGAATTTGATATGGTAAAATCCAAACCGCAGTGGCAATTAAGTCCACGGCTGGGTATTTCACATCCCATAACCGAAAATTCCAAATTGTTTTTCAACTACGGACATTTTAAGCAAATGCCCCAATACGAAACCCTGTTTCGGGTACAACGCAGTTCAACTGGCAGTCTCCGGGCAATCGGCGATCCCAATCTAACCCTAGCCAAGACTATCTCCTATGAACTCGGTTACGACCACCTGCTTTTCAATTCGGTTCTCGTTCAACTGGCTGCGTTTTATAAAGATATCAGCGATCAGCAAAATGAAACAACTTACGAATCTATTAATAACGATACCTATATTTTAATCACCAGTAATGGTTACGAGGATATTCGCGGTTTTGAATTGACACTTCGTAAAAGTCAGGGGCGCTGGTTCACTGGTCTGATAAATTACACTTATCAGGCTTCGTCTCGCGGCTATTTTGGACGGCGCGAAATTTATCAGGATCCGGCTCATCAACAACGTTATGACGAAGAAACCAGTAATTTATATCAAGAACGACCGGTGCCTACTCCCTATGCGCGTGCCAACCTGAGCTTCTATACTCCGGATGATTTCGGGCCGGTTGTTCTCAACCACCATATCCTGGGTGGTTTTATGCTTAACCTTTTATTGACTTGGGAGCAAGGCGGCTGGACTACCTATAATCCCAAAAATGCATCGGGTGTTATCAATAACGTCCAGTATTTAGATTATTATGGTGGAACTCTACGGGCTGGCAAGACCGTTACCAGTAAACGATTTAGGATCCAATTTTTGGTTGATGTTAACAATCTATTTAATCGTATGACATTATGGGATACCGGCGACCAGAAGTATCGTGAATCATTGCATCTGCCCAAGAGTGATGCCTATGGTAATATTCCTGGAGATGATAAACTCGGTGATTACCGTAAACCGGGAGTTGAGTGGCAACCGATGAAATACCAGGAAATCATTCAAGGAACAACTCCACCTGCTCTTAATACGAATACCATTCCAATTTATTACGAGGGTAGCACTGGAACATATTGGGAAATAGTTGATAATCAATGGATAGAGGTTTCCAAATCCAAAATTGACCAGATCAATGCCGATAAAGCCTATATTTTTAACCCCGGGGCATCAACCTGGTGGTTTCTGAATCCGCGGACAGTGGTTTTTGGCGTCCGGCTTTCTTTTGATTTGGATTAATTATAAAAGAAATGAGGATTACCAATGTTTAAAACGAAAATAAAAAATCACCTCTTATTTCTAATTAGCGCGGTGACAGTCGTTTTAATGTTTTCTAACACGACTTTTGCTCAAGACCAGCGCTGGATTATCGTCGGTGAAACGCAGTGCTTCTTTATGGACTATGGCGCAGAAACCGAACGCGAATTAAATTTTCTAACCTGGCCTACTCAGTATGGTGACAACCAGCACACGCTCCGGATGAATGGATTGTGGCTAGGAGCTCGCAATTTCTTCGATCCAGTCGAAAATAAGGAGAAATCAGTGAAAGTAATCGGATCTGGTCCAAGACTCCCGGCGAATCATTACACTATGATTTTTCCGCAGAGTATCAAACTTATTGGGCGACATAGTCACCCGGTGGTTGCTGTGGATAATCAAACTGGCACTAATAATCTTCTCTATGATCAGGTTGATGACTATGATAATAACCTGCCATGTGACCGGATGGTAGTTGCCGAGTTCAATACTTCGATGGGTATATCAGTAACCAGAAAAGTTTATGGTTTCACTCAGCCGGATCACGATAATTATTTTATTCAGGAATATGTATTTAAAAATACGGGCATATATAACGAAAATGGCGACGTACATCATCAGGATCTGCAAGATTTCTGGGTTTATTTGTGTTGGAGGCCGGCATTTGCCGGAGTGACTTCCTCTGGCTGGACTGATCAACCGGCTTGGGGCGCCTTTGCCTCGGAATGGGGTAGCAGTACTCTTATTCATACATTCAACGTCAATTCTCCTGAAGGGATGCGAGGATTTTATAGTTATTATGGTCCTACTAATGATTCTAATCATCCACTAACTCCGGCTGAGGATTGGGGTTGTCCTGATCATTTAGAGACCGGTGTGCTTGGTTCGGCTAAGTATTTAGGAGGTGTCGTTCTATTTGCATCGAATCCGAATAATCATACGGTTGATGACCCCAGCCAGCCAGCTACGGATGCCTACATTGGCAGCGATGGCGTTCCAATGGAGACTAATGTGAGTCAATATGATATCAGTTTTATGCAACAACGGTATAACATTATGACCGAAGGGCATTTGCCTGCTAGCCAGGATGAAGACTTTTTCAATTCTGTTGGCCACAATGGTTATGTGGAGGAATGGACTACTGGGAATACTTACCGAAACACCAATACCCAAGGCAGTAGCAGTCAAGGATGGGGATTTGGCCCTTATTATTTGGTTGATGGCGATAGCATCCGAATCGTATTTGCCATCGGAGTGACCGGATTAAGCTGGGAAAAATGTCGAGAAGTCGGAACTAACTGGTATGCCTATTATAAAAGTCTAACTAACAAACCGGATTTGTATATGCCCGACAGTTCGCTAGCATCAACTACCAATTCCTGGGGCTACGCAGCCCATAACGCCTATAAACGAGCCTGGTGCGAGACCGGCCGCGATTCGATTCTGCAAGTCCTAAGTAATGCAATTGATAATTACAATGCGGGATACGATATTCCGCAACCGCCTCCCCCACCCGAATCATTTACGGTTACTTCTGGTGGAGATCGGATTCGCTTGACCTGGAGTGACAATGCCGTAAATTCGCCTAACTTTAACGGCTATGTCATCTATCGCTCGGAAGGCAATGTTAAACAATATAAAACCGTCTATACAAAAATTTTTGAATGCGATAAAGCTAATTGCGTACATGAGTTCGACGATGTCACCGCCGCTCGCGGTAATAATTACTATTACTACATCCAATCTAAGAGTGACGGTCAAGAGAACAATGGCAAACCGCTATACAGCAGTCTCTTTTATACACTGACCAGCGTAGCGGCTTATCTGCGTCGCCCAGCTGGAAACTTTTTGGAACACGTACGTGTTGTCCCGAATCCCTACGACATTCGCGCTCGAATGTGGCAATTCGGCGAGGATTTCCAGTATGATCGAATTGCTTTCTATGAATTACCGCCTATCTGCAAGGTAAAGGTTTTTACTGAAAGGGGCGACCTAATCTGGGAAAAATATCACGATAACGGTTCCGGCGACGAATTGTGGGATTCGATGACTTCTTCCCGTCAGATTATTGTCAGTGGTATATATATCCTTTACGTGGAAGTACCGCAGGACATCTATGCCGAACAGGATATCGTAGCCGCCCGTGATTACTACAATCCGAAAACCGGGGAAAAAGAAATTAGCAAGGGCGATGTGATTTTCCAGCAAGGTGATAAGATGTACAATAAGGGCGATTCGGTGTTTCGCAAATTCGTGGTGATTAGGTAAGGAGGGGCGGAAAATGAAAACAATATTCAAATCTATAGTTATTGGAATCGTAGTTGGATGTTTGACAATACCTGTCGAATTATCCGCCAAAAACGAAAAATTGGCTCAAGCTGGTTTTGAATTTCTCAGTGTGGTATCCGATGCTCGAGCGGCGGCGATGGCGGATGCAATGACAAGTCTTCAGATCGGTTCAAGCGCTCTATTCTTTAATCCGGCAGGTATGGCTAATATCGAGCAATTAATTGACCTAACTGCCAGTAATAATCAGTGGATAACGGATATTCAACATAATACTTTTAGTCTGGCGTTTAGTCCGACTCATGGCCGATATGGAGTGATAGGCCTAAGTTACCAGAATGTGAATTATGGGGATTTTTATGGCACGCGGGTAAATATGAGAGTTGACGCTGGCTATGATGACACCGGCGTCTTTCAGCTGAGTGCCCATGCCCTAGGGCTGGGTTATGCGAAGCGCTTGACGGAGTGGTTCAGTGTGGGCGGTCAAATCCGCCTGGTCAAACAGGATTTAGGCCAAAGTGTGATACCGAAAATTTCTACCATTCCCGACACTACCGAGTATGTAGTCAAAAACACACTGACTCCGCTGGCTTTTGATTTCGGGACGCAGTTCAAAACCGGTTTTAAAAGCTTGGTCTTCGGGATGTCCATTAGAAATTTCTCCACCGACATTAAATATGTCGAAGAACCGTTTCAACTACCTTTGGTTTTTAATCTGGGAATTTCGATGGATTTGTTCGATCTGATCAGTCAAATTAACCAGAATCAATCACTGTATATGAGTATTGATGCCAGTCATTATCGTTCCCGTGCTGAGCAAGTGAAAATCGGTCTGGATTGGCAACTATTGAAAGTGTTGTCATTACGGTGCGGTTATATCACTAACGAAGATGAGAGCGGTTTGACTTTTGGAATCGGCGTATCCAAATTCGGTTTTACGTTTGACTATGCTTATACGCCGTATGGTGTTTTCAATCAGGTACAGCGTTTGACAGTACGAATGTCATTTTGAGCGATAGAAGGAGAAAAGTATCATGAAATCTAATCGCTTTTTAATAATCTCAGCCCTCTGTTTGGCAGTAATGAAATGCGAATATGATGTTACTCAACCTAAATGGTATCAGGATTATACCGAACCGGCAACTCCAGCTATTACTAATATTGAGCCAGACAGTGCTGTAGCCGGTTGCAATTATATTAACATTATTGGTGAAAATTTCAGTGGGACTCCAACGGTCTATTTTGATAATGTAACAGCGGAAGTAATCTCCAATTTGGGCAATTCTATCCAGGTTCGTCGTCCCAATCTGGCAAGTGATGGTTGTCTGGTTAAGGTGGCTTGCGATAGCGCTCTTGTGGTCGCGCAAAGCACTGAGCCTTATAAAATTACTCAGGTTGTCCAAAAATATGGTAATTTCGTCGAAAATAAAGAATTAAATGCCGTAGCGGTTGATAGTGCTGAAAATGTATATGTAATTGATTACACCAATATTATTTACAAAGTAACTCCAGCTGGTGACAAAACCACCATGCTTGATAAGGCTAAACGCACAACCTATGATGCTACCCTTGGACCAGATGGAAAATTGTATCTTTTGGGTAACAACCGCTCAATTGACGTTTTAGATCCACAAAGCGGCAAGGTTGCTGAGTGGATTAAGCTTAAGGCAGGCAAGGTGGTAAAATACGGTGATTTTGACGAGAATGGTTATTTATATACCGGAGGTCGGAGCACGGGACTGGTTGTCGTCGCTCCAGATCTTACGCCGAATTATACCAGTTTGTATGAAAAAGATGAAATCAAAGGTATTCGCGTGTTTGGTAATTATGTGTATGTAAGCCTGGTTTGTACCACCCCCGACTTGCAAAATCCGGCTCTGGCAATTTGGCGTAATCCAATTGATAATAGTGGCAATCCAGGAGAAAAAGAATTAGTGCTTGATTTGACGGCCTATAAAAACTATTCTGATGATGCTTTAAATAGCTTTTCGCTTTCATCTGACGGCAAATTATTTCTGGGTATTAACACGCAGACTCCTCTTCTTGCTATTAATCTTAACACCACGAGCGCCGATTATTTTTATCTGGGTATAATAGCTCCCTATTGTAAATCTTTTAGCTGGGGGAGGGGAAATTACCTATATATGATTTGTGGCGATACGGCTCTTGGGGCAGAATGGACGCTCTATCGCATTGATATGGGAGTTACCAGCGCTCGGGAATAATCTGTTTGTCACTCAACTAAAGAAAAACGGTCGGCTTTTGACTGGCCGTTTTGTTTTTAGGAAGAATGAAATCAGAACCTGGTGGTTTGCGCTTTGCCTTGATATTTGATGATTTTATCCGGTCGCGATGTAATTTCGATTCCGATGCCATGATTGGGTGAAACAAGCACTATCTGCAATTGACGTTCCATCAACATACCTGGAAAAGAACTGTTACGTTCTCCAATCGTCAATTCATTTTTGCTATCATCCCAATAAAAATTAACAGTCGAATAGGCACCTTTTTCATAATTGTAATTATCGTTTTCTGATGTCTTGGTTCATAAGGAAATGGAATTTTCTCTCCTTTCAAATAAGGATAAATTTTTACGATTTCCTGCCCGCCCTCCTATGTCGGGAGCAGGCGGGTCGGC
>Ga0116172_10001468_pt1 | contig 21699 bp, 15 predicted proteins | sample AD_UKC083_MetaG_FD_89799 | JGI IMG/M metagenome (GOLD analysis project Ga0116172, IMG submission 89799) | Active sludge microbial communities of municipal wastewater-treating anaerobic digesters from USA - AD_UKC083_MetaG | ecosystem: Engineered > Bioreactor > Anaerobic > Digestate | place: USA... | reverse complement strand
AATTTAGCATTTTAACTTGACTTGCTGTCCGGATAAATGTAGAAATTATAATTAAAACAGGTCTTTTAATTATTGAACATCAATAAGTTATTGCAAACACTAAAACAAAGTTTTTAGTTATTTTCATTAATGTCAATAGCATAAAATAAGAGAATATGCTTCTTCTGCAATGTTTTATGACAGCGTGTCAGGGGGCTGGTATTTATTATTTCTTTCAGTTTATCAACCGTTTAGCCCTATTTTTAATCTTTATCAATCCGCACAAACCTATTCACGAAGCACAAATTAATTTTGATTTTTTGTGGGTCGGCAAACCCCTAAAGTCCCAAACTAAGCTGAGCATCAACATTTTTTAACGGATAGAAAACTCCAATAATCACAAAAGGATTTGGCGACCTTCGTCTATGCCACTCTTTTATTGACCCTAAAAATAAATAAATGTCATTTTTTTGAGTAAATGTGTCAAAGTACTTTTGTTTAACTTTTTCAATAGCTGCTTCTTCATCGCCATTGGAATCTCTTAGGCATTTCCAGAAAAGTTCACCTATTTCCCAATCTTCAATCATCATTTTACTTAGTTTATCGTTTTCATCAATAAAGTCATAGTAAAATTTATAGGGCAATTTTCTAATTAATTCCCTTTTCTTTGATGATTCAGAAATATTTTCAAAGCCAAGTTGCAATTGCTGTAATTGTGCCTTCCATTCAGGTTTCCATTCTCTATCATCTTGTTCTGCCCTGAATTTTAAAATTTGTTTTGGTTTGAATGTCGCCAATGATTTATTTGTCGGTTCCCGTGATTCAGCTATTAGAGTTTCAAGGTTAGTATAAACATTCTTTAAACAAATTTCCTTTCGTTCCTGCCAAAAGTTTTTTGTGCCCAAATTTTCATAAACTTTCAAATCTTTGAATGAATAGTCAACAGGGGAATAACTTTCAGGGCGAAAATCATCTATGTTTCTTCTTTTTAAATCTAACTCAATCCAAGTATATTTAAACTTGCGAAAGTTACCTTTAATTTTCATTCCCCTCATAAATTCCAAAGGAACGGGGTAAATACGTATCCATTCACCATTTTCCAAAATTCCAGCAGTACAAACCAATTCATCGTAACTCCTTGATGGTAACGGATAGGCTGTAACTGTTATGAGAACTCGTAAGCGGGGCATTAAATGTGTTGGATTCCGTATTTAAAACCAGGATTATTTTGAACTGCTTCAGCTAAATGCTTACGGTGGCATTGATGTATATTAGCTTCGAAACAAGTAATTGCAACACGTTTATATTGATTTACCAATTCAATTAATTGCTCTTGTTGTTTATTTGTTTCTTTCAAGATTGTTTTACGATATTGAGCAAACAATTTATCATAATCGGCCTGTGTATTTAATTCTTGACGGCATTCCGAATCAATACCTAAATCGGGAATGTGTACATATTTAATATCAAGGTTTTCGCATGCATAGCTTAACTGGCTTTTCGAAAAACCGTATTTCATACTTAACGAGTTTTTGCGGACATCGCACAAAACCTTAATATCGTAAATCAATAATTTATTCAAGTATTCTTCTAACGAAACACCTTCGTATCCGATTGTATAAAGTTTTGTTTCTGTATTAACGGGAACTGTTTTAGAAACTCTTGCAAACTCATCTTTTGTTAAAAAATCTTTAGCAATTATACTTTTAGTAGCAAAAAACGGGTAGTTTGTATAAGTAAATTGAATAAGCTCCAGCGATGTTTTATTACCATGTAAGTTTACAAGATTTTTCAACGCTTGTAAATCTTTTTGCTTTAATTGTGCCACATAATCTATATCGTCCGTTTTTACCCATGCTTTGTTATCATCGAAAACCATGTTGTATTTTATCATTGTTTTCAAATCAGCATTTGCCTGAAACGAATAGCAACCATATTTATATGGTACAAAATGAAACGATTTGTCTGCTTGCAAACGGTTGTATAAAAATAATAACTTTTGCAACCTCAATTTTTCAAGCTTATTATCGAATACCTGCAATAGGCTTAATAATATTTTTCGTCTGTAATACATGCTACAAAAGTACAATTTTTAAAGGCGATTCATTTTTTTCACACCTAAAATATTAACTATAAACCATAAAACTCACTGCCTGCCGTATTCAACTTTTGGCTCCGCAGCCATGCTTCGACAATCCTCCGAACTGGCAAAATACATCACATCTTATGTAGAGAGGTGAAAGCAATATATTATCTGTTTATAAGGATCGTCTAAAACAACGGCACCGGGATCAAAATCTTAGGCATCACCTTTTTCATTTAGCAGGACTTGTTTTAAAGCTTCGACAAAAGGAAGGCAGTGGTTAAAAAACATCTTGTAAGCGCTGCATAGATAATTCAGGCCTGGTTCACCGTCAGGGGTCATTATAAAACGATTCTTCGGACATTCGCCATTGCACATATCCAAAACATTACACTCCCGGCAGTATCTGGGAAGAGTAAGTGATTTAGCCCTTCCGAATGCCTGCTGCCTTTCATCATCAAGAAACCCTGCAATTGAACCTTCTTTTATATTCCCTATAAAATGCTCTTTATCAACATAATGATCACATGAATAGAAATCCCCGTTATGTTCAATAACCGGAACTCCCCCGCAATTGACCTTAAAAATACAGAGAGTGTGCTCACTGCCAAAAGCTTTCCGTGTAGCTTCCTCAAATATCTGAATAGTGATCCTTCCTATGTCGTTCTCTATCCATTTGTCAAAAACAGCGCACAAAAATCTTCCAAATTCATCAGATGAAACTGATCTGGCAGTAACACATCCGGGAGAATCAGGATCTTTTTCAACAAGCGGAAGAAATGTAATGTATTTCGCACCAAGATCTTTTATAAAATCATAAACAACATGCGGTTGTTTTACATTCCGGGAATTAACTACACAGAGTATCTCTGCAGGAATCCGGTATTTCCTGAGGAGTCCGTATCCGTGCAACACCTTGTTCAATGAAGGTTTCCCTTTACCGAACATCCTGTTAATATTGTGAAGCGAACCGGGCCCGTCTATACTGATCCCGACAATGAATTTCTCCTCGGCAAGAAAGCTGCACCAGGTTTCATCAAGAAGTGTTCCGTTTGTCTGAATGCCGTTGATCGCCCTTTTGTCGGAAGGCATAAATCTGTGCTGCAGTTCCACGGCCTTCCTGAAAAAATCAAGACCTGCCAGAGTTGGCTCTCCCCCATGCCATGAAAACATAACATAGTCCTCTTCAGTGGCATCAATTATCTGCCTGGTGTATAACTCAAGGGTCTGATCGTCCATCAGGAAATTAAAATCAGGATAAAGCGATTTCTTCTCCAGATAATAACAATAACTGCAATTCATATTGCACCTTGCCCCTGCAGGCTTGACAAAAATCTGGAATTCACGTTTACTCTCTTTCATTATTTCAACCTGAAATCAGGAAACATCTTCCCATTGCAAAATTTTGTGCTGTGTCTTTTCCGGATCTGCATATTTTATCCTCCATTCTGCAGGATAATAATTATTTATCCTTGATCCTATATTATTGACAAATCCCAGATTTATTCCCTTATATCTGAACAGATTCCAGCCCACGGGACATCCTGAAATATTAAGATCTTTACGGCCAAGATAATCAAGAGCCTGTTGTTTATCAAGATCCGTTTCCGGAAATAACCCTTTTCTGCAGAAATAAGACATGGCTATTTCATGGGACGGGATAAAAGTGCTCCCTTTCCTTGTAGCTATCCTGGTACCCCATCTGATTATATTGATTATGCCAGCCAGCCTTTTATAATCTCCGGGCATGGCAGGACATGCAATGAGATCATCACCTGCCTTTACAATTATTTCAGGATTAAAAAGGCTCCATTTTTCAGCAAGATCCTTTTCTTCCCTCGTCAGATTACCTGTATTCAGCATCTTTGATGACCGGTAATCCGAATCTTCTCCTTCAGTCTTGCGCAGAACAGAAATAAAAAGACCCTCCCCTTGTATTTTTCCCGGATGAAATCCATAACCATAAATCGATCCATGACGGATCTCAGTAATACCAGGGAACTCTGAAATATCAAGCTTTAAACTTATAAGCTCCTTCTGATCGGACAGCCACTTAATGTTAGCTTCATTCTCTTCAGGATTGAATGTACAGGTACTGTAAATAAGAATACCGTTTTTCTTAAGTGCCGGCCAGACATCCATAAGTATCCTTTTCTGCCTGTCGGAACAAAACTGAGTGTGCCTTTCCGACCATTCCGCCACAGCTTTTGCATCGCGGAACATGCCTTCTCCCGAACAGGGAGCATCAATAAGTATAACATCGAAAAAGCCGGGTATCTTACCAAAAGCCGCCGGATCGCTTTGAGTAACAATTGAATTTGATGATCCCCATTTTACAAGGTTTTCCTTCAGGACTGCCGCACGTGCCCTGATTACCTCATTGGCAACCAGCAAACCGCTATCGGATAAAAGAGAAGCCAGATGAGTGCTTTTACCTCCAGGAGCGCCACAGAGATCGAGTATGCGGAGTTTAGACAGCGAAAGGTTTAACTGTCTGAATATCTGTTCAAGAAACATCCCTGAAGCTTCCTGTGGATAATACGCACCTGCATGAAAAAGAGGATCAAATATATAGGAAGGCCTTTCATTAAGGTAATATCCATCTGTACACCATGCTACAGGCCGGCCGGCCGCAGGCCTAAGGTTCCACTTCCTGCGGTTAAGACGTATCCTGACAGGAGAAACTTCCTTCAGAGCCTCCAGAAGATTATCGCTGTCGATATAATCCTGCTTCTTCAGCCTTTTTATAAAAGCTTCAGGAAAAGACATAATTGTCAGTTAATTATGAAACAAAATAAAACCACAGCACCGGTTGTAAAGTGCAGATATGCTTCCTTTCTCAGTTGTCATTTTTCCGGGAATATCTTCGCCAGAGATAAAAAACAGGTATTCCGGCCAGTACAATAATAAGGCCCGCAAATGTATATCTGGGTTTATAGATCAGCAGTATTATCATTATGAAAACCGTAGTCAATATATACAGAGCGGGTACAAGAGGATAGCCAAAAGCCTTGTAGGGCCTTGGTATATCCAGGCGTTTTACCCTCAGAATGAAAATGGATAAGATAGTAAGCATGAAGAAAATAAGGACCGCAAAGATCACAAAATCTAGCAGGTCGTTATATGTTCCTGATAAACAAAGCAATACAGACCATATTCCCTGGACGACAAGTGCAAATCCGGGTACCCCGAAACGATTCAGTTCTCCGGCTTTCCTGAAAAAAAGTTTATCCCTGGCCATGGCATAATACACTCTCGGACCCGCAAGAATAAGAGCCTGATTGCATCCGAAGGTGCTAACAATAATGAACAACGCCATTATAAGCGATGCGTAATCTCCAAGAATTACATACATGGCTGAAGTAGCTACTCTGTCGTCGGTAGCGAACTGTATCCCGCGTGAGATCACATCAGTCCCTTCAGGTGATCCTGTTAGTGGCAGCACCTTTATGTAAATGTAATTGGTCAGCAGGTAAATAAATGTAACTATGAGTGTCCCGAAAAGCAGGCTGAGCGGGATATTCCTTCTGGGATTAATCACCTCTTCCGATATATAAGTTACATTATACCAGGCATCTGAAGCAAAAAGTGATCCTACAAGCGCAGTTCCGACAGCAGCTATGATACCAAATCCTTTTAACGGAATAGCCTGACCGTCAGACCCTATTTTACTTGCATCCCACAGGGCCTCTTTGTTAATCTCATTAATACCAAGGCTTTTTGATGCAATGATACCGATCAGGACAAAGCCCAGCAAGGCAATTACCTTAGTTGATGTGAAGAAATTCTGAACAGTTTTACCTGTAACGATCCCCCTCGTATTAAGCCAGGTAAGGAATATTATCATTATGATTGCAACAACCATAGTACTGTTGATTCCTATAGGCCCAAGTTGCAGAAGGATATTCTTTTCGGATATCCAGGGAATTATTACGCCGCTGTATTTTGCAAAGGCTACTGCCACAGCAGCTATTGATCCGCACTGTACTACAAGGAAAGTCGTCCAGCCAAACAGAAATCCTATCAGAGGGTTATAGGATTTCTTCAGGTAAACATACTGCCCTCCTGCCTGGGGCATCATAGCCGCCAGTTCCCCATAACTCACTGCTCCTATTACCGTAATAATTCCCGTTATCAGCCAGACCACCATAAACCAGCCGGGAGAACCGACTGTTCTTGCAATATCGGCGCTGACAATGAAAATACCGGATCCGATCATTGATCCGGCAACAAGTGATATGCCATCAAAAAGATTTACACGCTTCTTAAGAAGGTTATCCTGCTGATGCATTTTATCAGGTAAGAAAGAAAATTGATCCTTCTACACTTTCGGCAACACCCACGGTTCTCTGTACTGCGGTACCAGGTAATTATTTGCCTCTTCGTCATTTACGAACCTGGTTCCATCCCAGATCAGTTTCTTTCCTGTCCGGTATGCTATATTACCGACAGCAGAGAACTTGGCAATATGTGATGCTATTTCAGGATTTGCCTTTGTATTGAAATTTCTTTTCCTGATACAATCAAGATGATCTTTTACATGATTCTTAAGCCCTAAATTCTGCCCATTCACCCATGGGACTGCCTCCATCCTTGTAACACCATTCACTACTTCAGGTATGACCTCCCATCCGCTGCGATCAACAACAAGTGTCCCGTTCTCACCTACAAAACCCAATACGGCATTTCTGCCATAGCCCCCGTCATTGATCCCGATGGCATGATCCCACATGACATTGAAGCCGTCAAATTCATAAATTACCTGTAAACAGTCGGGCGTTTCACACGCATCATCAGGATATCCGTATTTACCACCCATTGCCATCACTGATTTGGGAGCTGTTACATTCATCCCAAACAATGCAAAATCGAGAAGATGCACTCCCCAGTCTGTCATAAGCCCTCCGGCATAATCCCAGAACCATCTGAAAGTAAAATGGAATCTGTTCCTGTTAAAGGGTCGTGAAGGAGCCGGACCCAGCCACATATCGTAATCTACTCCTGCCGGTGCTGATTCATCAGGAACAACAGGAATTGAAGTATTCCAGCCCTGATAGGAATAAACCCTTACAAGCCTTATCTTTCCAAGCTTTCCGGAGCGGATGAAATCAACAGCGTCAAGCCAGTGTGGATCGCTCCTTTGCCACTGACCAACCTGAACAACACTTTTATATTTCTTTGCCGCCCTTACCATGATATTGCATTCCTCAATTGTCCTTCCAATAGGCTTTTCACAATATACATCCTTTCCTGCTTCACATGCGGCAACCATCTGGAGACAGTGCCAATGATCAGGAGTGCCTACTATAACCAGATTTATGTCTTTATTATCTATTATGCGGCGCCAGTCCTTGTATAGATTTGCAGGTTTATTACCCCTTATTTTCTCAACATCAGCAGCCCTTTTGTTCAAAACACTTTCATCAATATCGCATAAGGCAAGACATTCTACTTCAGGATGCTCAAGAAATGATCTCAGATTACTGAAACCCATTCCGTTACATCCGATAAGTCCAATATTAATTCTGTCAGACGGAGCACATCCGCTCATGGTTGCCGAAAATGCCGGGGCCAAACCTAATCCTGCAGTTGTGATTGCAGCTTTTTTTATGAAAGTACGTCGTGTTGTCATAGCAAAAATGGGATTTATTTTAAAGGTATAGTCAATTCAGTTTTTTCAACACCGGGAGAACTGATGATAATATTGTTCCCAGTTATTCTTATAATCCTGTAATTACTTTTCTCATTGCCAAAGGAACCGGTCAGCACCTGAGTCAGCTTATTTCCATTGGGGAAAATATACTCATTGATGGCATTGACATGCTGATGGCCTGCAAAAATAAACTTCGCAGATGAGTTTTTCTCAAGCAGGGTAAGCAGATTAGAATATTTCGACTTTGATGAATAGGTTGATATCGGTTCGGACAATATGCTGCTGCTTACTTTCTTGCCATAGGGAAGCGGCATATGGGTAAAGATTATTTCAATATCAGATTGAGATGCTTTCAATTCATTATCGAGCCATTGTAATTGATAAGGATCAACTATAAACTCCTGTACGCCATCGTGGAAATCCGAAGTGGCAATAAATGCGTTGTCAAGAAAGATAAGCCTCAGCGTCAGGTCATCAACCTGGAAAATCCTGCTGTAATATGTTCCATTCTTAAAACAGGCGACATTCCTCATCCAGGTGGCCCTTGCCTCCGCAGAACGGATCTGATCGCTTGTATATGAAGATGATTTGGGAACCCTGTAACTTGCTATATCATGATTCCCAAGTGTGAGATAAACCGGTATCTCAGATATTTCTATAAGGTCGGCAAATTGCTCTACCTGAGTGCCAAGCATTTTCCCCTGAACAGTTTCAGCATCGTAAAAATCAATCATGTCTCCTGTAACAACCAGTATATCTGCATTGTATCTTCGCGGAGAAGATTTAAGGAAATCAGCAAATGTTGAAGTGTTGTTTGAAAGATGCTGTCTCTGGCTTACGAAATATGCATTATAACCAGTTAAGTTACAGGCATGAATATCAGTAACGTGAATTATTGTCAGAGTATCCGGCGGAAGCGAAGTTCTGGCATTTGCCAGGTGAAGCGGCAAAATAAGAATTGCAATAAGCATCAGCCCCTTCAGAAAATTCCTTATCCGGACCTCAGGGGTAATTTTTCCCATATTATGTTCTTATTTTTGTAAGTTCTTTCTTGTCATTCTTAAACCCGGGAATGAGTTTGCCTTTTGGATTAGCAATTGGCAACCTCGTCATTCTTCATAAATCTTCTGCAGTAAGTTATAACAGTACTGCAGAAGCATTGTGCGGTGTTCCGGAACCAGGGGTTATTGTTAATTATTTAACAGAGAACCTGTAAATTGTCTGAGACGTAAAAGTTTCACCGGCTTTAAGGGTAGTCGATGGAAAATCCGGCTGATTTGGGCTGTCGGGATAATGACCGGTCTCAAGGCACAGGCCTGATCTGTAGATAAAGCTTTTACCGCCATGTCCTATCTGTGTTCCGTCAAGGAAATTTCCGGTATAGAACTGAACGCCGGGCTGATCGCTTATAACCTCCATAAAGCGCCCTGATACAGGGTCATAAACAGTTGCATCGACCTCTCTGGGTGAATTGAGAACAAAAGTATGATCGTAGCCTTTACCAAGGATAAGCTGCTCATATTGTTCATTGATTCTCTCTCCTACCGTATGAGGAGTGGTGAAATCGAATGGTGTTCCTGCAACCGGCCTTAGTTCTCCTGTGGGGATCAGCGTGGAATCAACAGGCACAAATCTGTCGGCATTGATAACAACCTGATGATCAAGAATATCCCCATTGCCGGCACCATGAAGGTTGAAATATGCATGATTGGTTATGTTGAGCACAGTATTCTTATCGCTTGTGCATTTGTAGTCAATTACTATTTCATTATTGTCATTCCATGTATAAATTGTCTCAACATTCATATTTCCGGGATATCCTGCTTCCATATCCGGACTCTTATAAGTGAACTTCACTGTCGGGAATTCACTTCCGGCAGGTATTTCGGCATCCCATACAACGCTGTGCCAGCCTTCCGGTCCGCCATGTAATGAGTTAGGGCCGTCGTTAATCGGCAGAGAGTATTCAACCCCGTCAAGCGTGAATTTCCCTTTTGCAACCCTGTTGGCATACCTTCCAACAACAGATCCGAAATAAGGATCTCCCTGTACCATACCTTCAAAAGTTTCATATCCGAAGGTCACATTTTCTTTTTTACCCGACCTGTCAGGAACCTCCAGCCATGTTACTTTAGCTCCGAAATTGGTCAGTTTTAAAACGTTTCCAGATTTATTTGTAAGGGTGAAAATATATACTTCCTTCCCCTTAAACACTCCGAAATTTTCTTTTTTTACCATTTCTTTATTTTTTGATGATTGATTGCAGGAACTCACTAAAACACTTGCTGTGAGCATAGTTAGCAAATAGAATAAAATTTTTCTCATTGTAATTCAAGTTTAATTTCTGCTAATTTAGTAAACTTTATTGATTGAGTTCAACCTCAGCTTCAATTTCCATCAGGAGATCATCCCGGCAGATATCCGCCTCTATATAAAGTGCCGGAATCCCGGGGAAATGTTCATTGCAAATCTGCCTGACAACTTTAAGATCTTTCATCGATTTTATATATACGCGTATCAGGGAAAAGCTCACGTGAGAAAATGATTCATTATGAAAAAGCTTATTCACATGCTCAATCTTTGTCAGCTTATGTATGTTTCTGATTGTTGTAAGCGTCTGCTGCTCTATATTGTCCCTGCCAACTGTTTCCTGTCCGATTATAGATGCTGTACCTGAAATATGCATATGAACAGCATTGCTTGTCCTTGTTATCAAAGCCCTTTCAAATTTCGGGGGATGTTTCACGGATCCTTTTGTGATCAATGATTCCCTCAGGACATCCTGACCATATTCATATGCATTGATCTGATCAGGGTTATTGACCGGAACAATAGCTGAAGGATCCTTCAGATCAAGTGCACGGAAGTCGAGAATCACATTTCCTGATTTCATTCCAACTCCTGTGGCTGCAGGATAATTCCCGCTTTCTCTGAAACGTGAATAAAAATCTTTCCTGACCTCATTGAAAACCTGGTAATTCTGCGATCCTCCTTCAATTGAAAGTATATTGCCAATATAGTTCCATTGCCTGACAATATTATTCAATGACATGTTTTCAGCCGCAAGAAGATCGACCATCATGTTGAAAGCATCTGTTGCAGCCATGAAAGTATCATTGGAAAATTTATAGCTGCTGATACCAGCCGACCATATCTCTTTGGACTTATCCGATTCCATAACAACATAAGGGATCTCTCTGAATCTCCTGCTGATACATTTCACTGATCTGCCGCTTATTGCGCTTACTTCAACAGCAATTTTCCAGGGTTTCTCCGGAGGGTGAATCGTCAGGTTAAAAGCCGGGCAGCAGTCTCTGAAATTTTCAGAGACCGATCTCATTATCTTCTCCCTGAAATCGAGAAGAGTCATAAAATCCGGCAGATCGGCAAATACATTTATTTTAACAACAGTATGTTCCGATGAGACGGAGCCAAGAATCCCGTCAAGACATTGTTCCCACTCCTCTGTTATGCTCCCCTCTTTTGACGGATTAATGGCAAAATAAAGCTTACGCATCCAGTTTAGATCTTTTGCGGTAAAAAATATTTATATCAGAAAGCTAGCTGCAGGACTGCTTTTTAACTTTCCCGTTAATTCACAATACAAAAAAACCTGGCCTTCCCTGGCGGATAAATCCGTCCTCACTCATTTTAATTCAAGTACTACAACAGATTTCGACGGTATCGTAACAGTTAGAACATTATCCCTGAACCTGAATCTGTTGAAAGCAACCGGTTTTACAACTTCAGGTGATTCAAAGCTGTTGAATGAATTCATTTCTTTAGCTGTAAGCACTTCTCCCGTTACTGAACTGAAACCGGAACCTCCAACTATGGGACATGTTAACACAATCTCTTTATTGGGATTCAGGTTTGCCAGCGAAATATGTATTTTACCGGTTTTATCAATTGATGCTGAAGCTGATATAGCAGGAATTTTCTTATCTCCGAATGCATAATCCACACACCTGAGATCTGTTGTAAGGAGCCGGGCTTCCTGATGTTCTTTAAACATTCTGAAGACATGATAAGTAGGGGTTAAAACCATCTTATCATCTTTTGTAAGGATAACGGACTGCAGTACATTAACTATCTGAGCAAGATTTGCCACCTTCACCCTGTCGGCATGTTGATTAAAAATATTCAGGTGAATGGCAGCAGTTATTGCATCCCGCATACTGTTCTGCTGGTAAAGGAAGCCGGGATTTGTTCCGGGCTCTACCTGAAACCAGTTACCCCATTCATCAACTATCAGGCCTTTTGTCTTTTCAGGATCATACCTGTCCATTATAGCCTTATGCCCTCTGATTATGTTATCAATATCATAGTTCAGCCGGAAGGTCTCAAACCACTCACGTTCATCAAACCTGGTAGCTGCACCTTTATAATCCCATCCGTCAACGACTGTGTAATAATGTATTGACAAGCCCTGGAACATTTCACGCGAATCAGCATCCTTCATCAGGGTTTCCGTCCACTGGTAGCCATCCCCATAGGGTCCGCAGGCAACACGGTAGAGCTGGTTTCCCGAATAATCCTTGAGGAACATTGAAAATTGCCTCATGAGGCTTGTATAGAAATCTGCTGTCATTTTACCGCCACAGCCCCAATTTTCATTGCCTATTGCCCAGTATTTAACAGCCCAGGGTTCCTCTCTTCCGTTCTCTTTACGGATCTTTGTCATAGGGCTGTCCGAACCTGAGGTAAGATATTCCACCCACTCAGACATTTCCCTGACAGTACCAGATCCAACATTGCCATTTATATATGCATCACAGCCAATAAGTTCAGTAAGCTTCATAAACTCGTGGGTTCCAAAAGAGTTATCTTCAGTAACCCCGCCCCAGTTGGTATTTATGATTGAGGCTCTTTGTGACTGAGGACCAATACCGTCCTGCCAGTGATATGTATCTGCAAAACATCCTCCCGGCCATCTGAGGTTTGGTACTTTGATCTCCCTCAATGCAAAAAGAACATCATTCCTGATGCCATTTGTATTTGGTATTTTTGAATCTTTCCCGACCCAGATACCTCCATAGATGCAGGTACCAAGATGTTCCGAAAAATGGCCATAGATATCCTTGCTTATCTCCGGTCCCAAGCTGTTGGCAATAATAACCAGCTGATTTGAAACCGGACCAGCGGTTTTCTGAGCCTGACAAATAAGCACTCCGCTAAAAAGCATTGAAATCAGAAAAGTCAGATATTTCTTCATATTAATCTGGTTTATAGGTTAGTATAATTATGTCAGATGGTTCTCAATAAATGATCCCAGTTTTTTATAATTCTCAAATATCTCATTGTATTTTTTTGCCTTAAGCGGATCAGGTTTGTATTCGTTTTCAAAACCCCCACCCATTGCTTTCTGTGCTTCCGGCACATTTTTATATATTCCTGCCACCACAGCTGCAGCCATTGCTGATCCCAGGGCACATGTCTGATCTGACTTTGCCACTTTGATCGGCATGTTAAGCACGTCTGCCACTATCTGCATTACAAAAGGATTTTTCTTTGCAACACCGCCGATAGCTATAACTCCTTCAATGCGGACCCCTTCCGAGATAAACCTTTCATTTATCATTCTGGAGCCAAAAGCAGTAGCTTCAACCAGTGCCTTGAATATCCGCGGAGCATCTGAACCCAATGTCAATCCTGCTATTGCGCCCTTCAGTTCCTGATTTGCATAAGGAGTTCTCCGTCCATTCATCCAGTCCAATGCGATTATGGTACTTTCTTCAACAGGTATTTCCTCTGCCTGCCGGCTTAGTTCCTCAATAATCTGCTCCGTACTTTCTTCTTCAATGCGTCTTCTGGTATTTTCATCTAACCATGATAATTTTGAGACTATATCTGTCAGCGGCCACGACAGAAGCTTGCTAAACCATGCGTAAATATCACCGAATGCTGACTGTCCGGCTTCAAGCCCCATCATTCCCGGAATTATTGATCCGTCAACCTGTCCGCAGATACCTGCAACAAGTTTATCTCCCACCTCATCCATAGGCGCTACCATCATATCGCATGTTGAAGTACCCATGACCTTAACAAGCTGATATGGGCTGATCTCCGCTCCAACCGCTCCGAGATGGGCATCAAAAGCTCCTACTCCCACTTTTACTCCTTCAGGCAGGCCAAGTCTTCCGGCCCATTCTGAAGTAATCGTTCCAGCAACTACATCGCAGGTATATGTTTCCCGGAACAAACGATCCCTGAGACCGGCAAGCTTCCGGTCAAGCCCGGTCAGGAACTTCTCGTCAGGCAGACCATCGAAATCCTCATGCCACATAGCTTTATGACCTGCAGCACAGCGACTTCTTTTAATTTTAAGAGGATCTGTTTCTCCGGTTAAAACGGCAGGGATCCAGTCACAATGTTCAACCCATGAAAATGCATTATTCCTTACTTTTTCATTCTTGCGTAAAATATGCAGTATCTTGGCCCAGAACCATTCGGAAGAATAGACACCACCTTCATACATTGTAAAATCCTTCCCGCCCCAGGTTCTTGCATACTCATTTATTTCGGCAGCCTCTCTGATTGCTGTATGATCTTTCCACAGTATGAACATAGCGTCAGGATCATCCTTAAAATCAGGCTTCATTGAAAGAGGCACACCCTGCTTGTCAACAGCTACCGGAGTGGACCCAGTTGTATCAACCGTGATACCTGCAATGTTCTTTACAATCCCGCTATCCAATCCCTTTATCGCATTCCTGATCGAATTCTCAAGACCCTCAAGATAATCAAGAGGATGCTGCCTGAACTGGTTAGCCAAAGGATCACAAAACAATCCTTGTTTCCACCTCTGGTATTCATGCACAGCAGTGCCGACAATCTCTCCATTTGTGGAATCCACCACAACCGAACGGACCGAATCAGTTCCGTAATCGATACCTATAACATATTTCTTTCCCATATCTTTTACTTATTATTTATTATTATTCTGACCGTAATACGCATCCTTTCCATGTTTTCTAAGAAAGTGTTTATCAAGCAGATGTTGTTCTATTGCTCCGGTTTTCCCGATTAATTCCGTAAAGAAAGCTATTCTGGCAATCTCTTCCAGGGCAACTGCATTATAGACAGCATTCCTGGCGTCGGTGCCCCAACAAAATGGCCCATGGCTGCTTACAAGAACCGAAGGTACGGCAAGGGGATCAATTTCCCTGAACACCTCAACAATGACTTTCCCTGTATTTTCCTCATAGTTCTCTTTGATTTCCTGTTCAGTCAGCTTCCTTGAGCATGGCACTTCTCCATAATAATGGTCGGCATGAGTCGTACCATATGCTGGTATCGCCCTCCCTGCCTGCGCCCAGGCTGTTGCATAAGCTGAATGGGTGTGAACTATTCCGCCAACAGCAGGAAAATGCCTGTAAAGCCATAAATGAGTCGGGGTATCAGTGGATGGTTTGTATTTTCCTTCCTTTATATTGCCGTCTATATCGAGCAACACCATGTCTTCGGCAACCATAGTTTCATAACTTACTCCTGACGGTTTTATCGCAATAAGCCCTGATTGCGGATCCCTTCCGCTTACATTGCCCCATGTATGGATCACCAGACCTTCTTTTACAAGTTCAAGGTTCGCTTTAAAAACCTCCTGTTTTAACTTTTCAAGCATGATTATTATATTTTTTGTATTACTTTTTTATCCAGACGATTGACGAAGGATCTCTTGAAATATTATCAGAACCCCGGGACTGAGTGCTGCTGCGTTCATCTCTGTTAAGTCTGAGATAATTGGGAACAGCTATCATATCAGATCCGTCAGCCCATTTTCCACTAATTGCAATAATGCCCCTGAACATATCGTCACGCCATTCTGCCTTAAGTGCTTCGCTGCCTAAGGGTTTATTAATATCTTGTTTATCAGCTGATTCAACATTATAGATCAAGGGCCCGTAACGAAGTGCCACCCTCCCTTTGTCAGCAATGATCCGTTCATCGGCAGTAATGGTCTGTACTGCCAGGGGTATAATGAAACTGATCCTGTCACCAGTTTTCCAGTCACGTGTTATCGGTATGTATCCGTTAACCACTTCAGCATTGTATGCCTCGCCGTTAACAGTAAGGTTTTCAAGGGAATTTATTTCGGGAACCGGGGAATACAGCTCGCTTGTCTGCCGGTTTGGAACACGGACGTAAAGCGTAAATCTTTTGGGTTCTTCAGGGTTTACAGTAATTGAGACATCCCCCTTCCAGGGATAATCAGTTTTCTGAACAATCTCGACATCTGTTCCGGCAACATTTTCAATGTTTATAGTACTCCCGATATAAAGATTTGTATAAATAGCGTCCTTGCCCTTTACATAAGTCCAGGTAGGTATCATGAGCAATGTCCGGGGAATATTACCTACGCAGCAGGGGCAGTTGTGCCAGGGGTTACGCATATCTGATGAAGCAAGCGGGTTTGTATAGCAAAAGTTTTTCCCTTCAAAATCAACCGAACCCAGAAGTGCGTTATACATGGTTTCCTCGTACAGGTCGGCATATCTGGCATCATGGTATGCAAGATTCATCTTATACTGGAAGAAAATGAGTCCGCAACTTGAACAGGATTCGCAGTAAGCTTCATTTCTGAGAGAATAGTCATCTCCAAAACCTTCAGATGTCTCCCCGCTTCCTATACCACCCGTGACGTAGTATTTTTTATTTACAATATTATCCCACAGTGACATCACTGCACTCTCGTAGTCAAGGTCGTGTGTTTCGGCAGCCACATCTGCCATTGCAGAATAGTTGTATGATGCACGTACAGCATGTCCGACAGCTTCATATTGCTGTTGGACCGGAACATGGCTCTGGTCGTATTCAGATCCTCCTTTACGGCAGTCGAGCAGGTATTTTCCCAGGGCGATATAGCTGTCGCCTTTCCCGTTTCCTTCCATATCGTTTACAAAACGCCCGAACCTGATAAGAGCCTGCTCCATCCCCTGGTGACCATCATACCACTCTTTCTTCCCGGGTCCGATATTGGCCACCCAGCAATCAGCCAGTTTTTTGGCAGCATCATATAATCTCCTGTCCTTCCCTTCAGTAAGAGTATAATGATTTATCGCCGATTCGATGAAATATCCTGCTACATAACCCTCGTGGTTCGCTCTTGTTTCCGGCGCCCATCTTTCCTTCCATCTTGTAGTGTCACGAAGTGTGAATGCTGTCTGCAAATAACCGTCAGGTTCCTGAGCAGCGAGGATTATAGGGATCCATTTTTCAAGAGTCCTTTTCATTTTTTCCTGGGCTGCGATTATCTCTCTGTCACCCTGCGGATCGACCATCAGGGCCAGGCATATTGATTCGATCGTCTGATGCACCCAGGCATTTGAAAATACAAACCCCAGATGTGTCCCGTGTTTTTCTCCCTTTAATGCCCTGGCAGCCTCGATGAAATTATCAAGACCTCCCGGCCCGATCGTAAGATCTGTTCTTTCAATCTGTTTTATACAATGAGGTATCCAGTTAGTTATGAGAACTTTGGCACGATCATTCCACAAGGGATTATCAATTTTGAATTTTTTCGTATACACTACATCCAGCCTATTGTCAGGAGGAGGAAGGAAAACATTTACTTTAAGTGACGAAGAGGATTCCTGTTTGCCGGCTTTGCATGAGAGAGTCAGGGTATAATCTCCAGGTGAAGTAAAACCTGCTATAGTGACCAGAGCTTTAGGATCTGAGAATGTTACAGGACCAGGTCCCTCAGCAATCCAGTTCACCTTCTTCAAGGGATCAAGGCTTCTGGTTTCACCTGACAGGTATGTCTGGCCACCTAATACAACACTCCGGTCAGGTCCTGCAAAAACGATGGGGGCTATCTCCGGGGAACCGGGTGACTTGAAGACCTGCCATTCCAGAACAACAGGAAGGGATCTCTCAACAGAATCAATTTCAAGAAGCAACTTTGTAGTAGTAACTCCGGAGAAAGTCGTATTATTGAAATTGTCATTTTCAAGGCCCAGACCTTCAGGATTTTCTACCGGTTTGTATTCCTGCCCGTCCCAGTACATAAACCTGTATGCCTCAGGCAGTCTGATAGCTCCTTCATAATCATATAAAAACAGAGCCGTACCGTTAATAGTTACAGGCTTAACCCAGTTATATTCAAACCTTTGAACGGATAATTGCCGTGGTCTGCCCGACCTGTTTAAGTTATTTATCTGCCCGCGCAGATCTCCGGTGATGCTATCCGGGATCTGCCCGTCATTCAAACCGGTCGCAAAGCCGGAAGCTCCCCGGGTTAAAGAAGTTACATCGGCCAGCAATGCAACATTGGGAGCTTTTTTTTCACTTTTAAAGTTGTTGGAACAAGAATAAAAAAAACACAATGCGGAAAGCGCTGCAATAAACAAGAAAGAATCCGGTCTTTTCATTTTATCTTTGTATTTAGCATAAATATCTGCAATTCAGATTCCCGAAACTTTAAATAATCCAGACAAGAAATGTTTATTCCATCCGGATCTGGTCTTATTTAAAAGAACTTAAAAACTCTATCCTACATCAAGATTAAAATAAGAACCGTTCTTTATGAACTTATTATATCTTGATTTTATGAACCTGTAATAATACGCTCCCTTTTTTGATGTTTCTTTCTCTTTCTCGTCGAGTTTTTCAAGGATATCCATCGACAGTATCTTCTTTCTGAAATTTCTTTTATCGATCTGTTTTCTATAAATAGCGCTGTACAGATCGAGTAACTGGACAAGGGTGAATTTTGAAGGGAGAAGTTCAAACCCGACGGGTTTGATCCTGGCTTGCACTGCCAGATCCTTAAGTGCCCTCTCAACCATTGAAGAATGATCAAAGATTAGTTTGGGAACCTTGTGAAGTGATTGCCAGTGCGCTTCGCTGGAAACTGCGAGTTCCTTATCAATATCCTTGATCTTTATCAGGGCATAGTATGCAACGGAGATGACCCTTGCTCCCGGATCTCTCTCAGGATCTCCGTATGAATATAATTGCTTCATGTAGATATCCTGAAGGCCTGTAAGATTGCAAAGGACTCTGCAGGCTGCTTCATCAAGGCTTTCATCAGGCTTGACAAAGCCTCCTGCAAGTGACCATTTGCCTTTTGCCGGTTCGAAATTCCTTCTTACCAGCAATAGTTTAATATCTTTCTCAATCAGATCATAACCAAATATAATACAATCAACAGCAACAAGATGTTTGCTATGTTTGGAATAAAGTTGCATTACTCAGGATATCTTAATCTGATTCGAGCTCTTCGATCAATCTACATCATATGATCCCTTTGGCAATATGATAATATAATTCATTCCATTTCAGTTCCTTTCTGAAACTGTCAAGATTACATTGCTCACCGATAAGAACAAATTCAATACCCAGCATTCCTGCAAAGTCTTCAAGATATTCCTTATCTATAGCCGTGCTGAACCCTGTGTGATGAGCCCCTCCTGCAAGTATCCATGCAGCAGCTCCAGTTTTCAGATCAGGCATCGGCTCCCATAACGCACTTGCTACCGGAAGCTTAGGCATATCAGGACATTCAAAAACTTTCACCTCATTAACTATCATCCTGTATCTGTTTCCAAGGTCGATTACTGTTGCATTAATTCCTTTCCCGGGATCAGCCTTGAAGACTAATCTTGCAGGATCAGCCTTGCCGCCTATTGAAAGCTGGTGAATTTCCAAATTGGGTTTCTCTGATGTAATGGACGGACATACCTCAAGCATGTGAGCTCCGAGAGCCCTCATACCCTTTGGATCGAAATGATAAGTATAATCCTCCATGAATGAGGTTCCACCTTTCAATCCGTCAGACATGACTTTCATTGAACGCACAAGAGCTGCTGTTTTCCAGTCACCTTCAGCACCGAAACCATAGCCTTTTGACATAAGTCGCTGAACCGCGATACCCGGCAGTTGCTTAAGCCCATGAAGATCTTCAAATGTTGTTGTAAAAGCCTTGAAATTACCATCTTTAAGAAATGACTCCATTCCGGCTTCAATCCTTGCAGCCTCTTTCAGCGTTTCAGAATTTTCTACGTCCTTGGTCATATTGTATTCCGATCTGTACTCTTCAACAATCTTAGACACAGTACTGTCAGGAATACCATTGACAACTTTTACAAGATCGCCTATTCCATATCCATAAACGGAATATCCCATTGCTATCTGAGCGCTCACCTTATTGCCTTCTGTAACAGCAACGTCACGCATATTATCCCCGAAACGTGCAACCTTCATGATGCGGGCATCATCATAGGCAGTGGCAGCTCTTACCCATACGGCAATACGATCAATGGCCTCGGGATCAAGATAATGACCGACAACTACCTTCCTGTTTAACCTCATCCTGGATCCTATGAACCCAAATTCACGGTCACCATGAGCAGACTGGTTAAGATTCATGAAATCCATATCAATTGAATCCCATGGAATGTCCCTATTGAGCTGAGTATGGAAATGCAGGAATGGCTTATTCAGCACTGATAATCCCTTTATCCACATCTTGGCAGGGGAGAATGTATGCATCCAGGTTATTAAGCCTATACAATTCCTTGCATTATTAGCTTCTGAACACAGTTCAAATATTGATTCGGGAGTTGTAAGAACAGGCTTGAAAATAACTTTCTGTGACACCTTAGGCGATTCATCCAGAAATGCTGTGATTTTACGGGAGTCATCCTCAACCTGTTTCAGTGTTTCGGGCCCGTACAGATGCTGGCTTCCTGTTACAAACCAGACTTCTTTGTTTTTATTTTTATCCATATTATTTAGATTAAATTTTACCAGAAATAAATATAAAAGGCAACAATTATTCCGAGAATTATTATTGTATGAATAACATCCCATTTATTCCAGCTTTCCCTTGTCAGTTTCTTATCTTCCGGTGTTGCTGCTGCATAAGTATATTTAAGTTGTTCAGGTGTCGGAGCTTTTGTAAACAAACTTATCAGTACCATTGTAATAATGCTGAAAAAGAAAAGAAGCACTGTGTATTCATAAATGTTTATAGATGCTATTTTATAGAATATTCCTCCGGTGTCAAGAAAGTGCTGATGCACACCATCTTTTACCTGCGCAATCAGTTCCGAGGCATGAGTTTTTCCTTCCATAGTCAAAGTAGCAAGTGAAGCCTTGGCCTGGTTTATTTTTTCAATGAGTGATGCAGCAATATCAGGAGGAAAGGATTTCTGTATCTTATCTGCAACAGATGACAGATCCTGAATATTTTCCACTCTCGCACTCTCTGTATCTATATAAAGAACTGATTTGACCAGCGCTCCTATTTTTCCACCCAATCCATAAATAATATTAAGCGCCAGACGGAACATTCCAAGTGTGAACCCTGATATCATTCCCCAGAAAGCAGCTTTAGATGTCATTCTTTTCCAGAACACTCCAAGGAGGAATACTGAGGCAATAGCCGGGGCCAACATTCCCTGAACCCCCTGAAGGTATTCATACAATACTTTACCCAGACCAAGCATAACAGGGATCCATAAAACTCCCAGAATAACAACCGCAGCTGTTGCCATACGTCCCACATTAAGGTAATGCAGGGGAGTCTGGTTGGGTCGCATCTTTTTGTAAAAATCTTCCGTGAACAACATAGCAGAAGAATTGAATAATGAGGCAAGTGAGCTCATAAGAGCCGCAAGAAGTCCGCAAACCACTATCCCTGTGACACCTTTTGGCAGAAGAGTTGCCACCATTGCTGCAAAAGCCGAATCGCTGCTGCTGACCGCCAAAAGTCCTTTCTGGTTAAGAGCAAATGCTATCATTCCCGGAATCAGGAAAATGAATACCGGAAGTAATTTGAAATAACCTGCAAGTATTGTCCCTCTTCTGGACTGTTTCTGATTGCTTCCTGACAGTACCCTTTGAACAATATACTGATCTGTACACCAGTACCAGAAACCAATAATTGCAGAACCCAGAAGTACTCCGGTCCATGGAAAATCAGGATCGGATGCCGGCCTTATAAGCCTGAGGTTGTCTCCCATTATATTTTCTACTT
>Ga0116172_10001466_pt1 | contig 21709 bp, 17 predicted proteins | sample AD_UKC083_MetaG_FD_89799 | JGI IMG/M metagenome (GOLD analysis project Ga0116172, IMG submission 89799) | Active sludge microbial communities of municipal wastewater-treating anaerobic digesters from USA - AD_UKC083_MetaG | ecosystem: Engineered > Bioreactor > Anaerobic > Digestate | place: USA... | reverse complement strand
GCTATTCAAGCCGGTAGAGAAGTCAGAATTTTTGTCAAACCTAACGAAATTGATGATTATGCCGCTTATCAATTGGCCAAAGATGTTTGCCGTCGTATTGAGCAAGAATTACAATATCCCGGTGAAATCCGTGTTACCATAATTCGCGAAACTCGCGTGGTGGAATACGCTAAATAAGTGAAAAGTATAAAGTTGAAAATAAAAAGTTATAGGTCTTAAAAATTAATTTTAAATTAAAAAACTTCCTACTGGGAAGTTTTTTAATACGATATAAAGAACTTTAAAAACTTTTTCACCAAAGATGAATCTGCCTCTGGCGGGTAACTTTATAACTTTTAACTATACATCCTGCCTGCAGGGTGGTGAAGCTTTAGCTTCTACCACCCTGTGGATAACAATTTTGCCTATCTATAGCCAAAATCTTTAATCTATGATATTCTAATAATAGAAATTTAAGTATTTAATTTAATTTATTCTACTATGAACAAAGCAGAATTAGCTCAAGTTCTATCGGAAAAATTAAACATTTCCAAAAAGGAGGCTGAGGAATTTGTTAACACAACCGTTGACACCATCATCGACACTATGAAAAAAGGTGAAGAAGTGGTTTTGACCGGTTTTGGCGCTTTTTCCGTCAAAGTTCGTGCCGGACGCACTGGGGTAAACCCACAAAACCCGACCGAAAAAATTCAAATTCCGGCTGTTAAGGTTCCAAAATTCAAAGCTGGTAAAGCTCTCAAAGACGCTTTAAAAGCTTCATAATTTATAGAGCTTAAAGATAACCCCGCCCTTACCTAAGGGCGGGGTTTTATTTTTGTCCTTTGTTGTCAGGAGATAGATAAAGTATTTTATATTTGTAAACGAAATACTTTATTATATGGACAATAATGAAGAAAAAATTCAAAGTGTTATTTCCTTGGGAAACAGAAGTTGTCCTATTTGCGGTGAAGATAATTGTTTTTTATATAAAAACAATTATTACTTGATTCCTAAGATTTATTGCCCAAATTGTCAAAAATCTATTTACCAATCAAAATTATTAGCTCCTTCAATCAACAATGTTCTTTAACAATCAAATGGAGGCCTATCATGAAGAAAGTTATTTCTTTATTTCTTATTGTTTTTGCTTTACAAACGATATTTTGTCTAACTGTTAAAGCGAAAACGATCGATTGTAAAATCAATGAAAATTACCAGCTGTGGGAAAAGAGTAAACGAGTAAAAGTTTTGCAGATCTGTTTGAGCAAAAACGGTTACAAATTGAGAATTGATTCAATTTACGGAAAAAAAACCGACAATGTAAAGCAGGCTTATATTCAAAAAAATCTGCTCATCAAACAAAAAAACGAAGCCTCGCCAGCTGAAAAAGCTACCGAAAAAGAAATACAGATGCCCAGCAGTAAAAAAATTATTAAATTTTTGGTTATTATTTTTATTTTTATTATCTTTATTTTTTCTAATAGGCCTTCGGGATACAATTTTCATAAAAAAAACAAGTCTTTGCTTTCAACGAAATTTAATGAAAAAGGTTATTACCCTGACAACTGCAAAGCTTGGTCATTAAGAAACGGAGCTCACGATGTTAGAGATCTTCCCGATTATGACCGCAGAAATTAAAAAAAATAAACCACCTTTAATAAGGTGGTTTTTTAAATAAAATTTATATTATTTCTCTTTCCAACACCATCTTTAAATTCGCTTTGCCCAATTTCAAATTAAATCTATTTAATTCCCCTTTTATTTCCAAAGGCATTTTTTTGCCGAGCTTTTCTTTGACTAATTTGATAAGCGGGGAAATAATCTTACTCTGTATTTCATAACGATCCCGGTAAGAAGAAGTTTCTATTTTTTCCGCCGTAATCATATGAAAATCATCCAAAATCAATTTCTCTAAAATTTCTACCGCTACTTTGGCACTATGTAAATCTTTGGAAGTTATTTTTTTGCCTTTGATAAATATTTTCTTATTATCCAGATCTAAAACAAATTCGTTTTCTTTGATAATTTTTTCAAAATCAGTAGCAATTATTTCTTCTTTTTTACTTTGTGCACAATCATAAACAAAACCTTTGAAAATTCTACCTTTGATATGATCCGCTCTGGAGCCGACTGATAAAAACTGTTCTACCGTTGGTCCGTCTATTTCCCAACCATCTGTATTGGAAAAAAAATAAATTTCCAAATCCAACTCTTGTTCTTTTACTTTTTTTTCTAATCTTGCTAATTTTATTTCTAACTCTCCATATTTATCAACCAAAAGTAAAGACCCGCCACCGCCTGAACCTATGGGTTTAAAATTTATTTTTAAAGCACGCAACTGTTCATAAATATAATTTAGTACATCCCCTTCTCCCAAAACACCCAGTAAAGAAAAGATATTTTGATAGTTATTTATACTATTAAAAAAATATTCTTCCGCTTTCTTGTTTTTTTCCAAAACATCTTTTAATAAAGCTACTATTTCCCAAGACAACGCTTTGGCTGTACCAAAATAACTACTTTTTAATTCATTATATTCTGCGGATTTCGCCAAAAATTCATTTTCTTTCAAAAAAACCAATTTTTCTTTTTTAAAGTCCTCTCTTTCGTATAAATTTTGCAAACTTTTCAAAACATTTTGTCCGGTCTTTTTGGTTTTTCCGGAAAAAATAACGGCTGTATCAAAATTTAATCCGCTTTCCGGTCTATCTAATTTTAAAGCCGAAAATTTTATGCGACTATTTTCTAAATATTTATTTAGGTCTTGTTGTACATTTCCATCTTTTAAAAAAACTACCGGTTCTTTTTCAAAAAGTGATGCCGTAAAACTGTGAACCCCGGAAACATTATATCCATTAAACAAAGCTTCCAGGCTCCAAGCAAAATAAAGAACTTCCAAAAACTTTTCGTCTTTCAAGCGCCATTCCAAACTTTTATTTTTCCACTCTTCCAAATCATCCTTGTCTGTTTTTTTGAGCAATAAAAAGCCGGCTAAAGCCAATAAATAAGCGACATTTCCTTGAGTGCCGGCAGAAACATCTAGGGGTACTTCGGTTAAAATATTTATTTCTAAGCCGGAATCAAACCCTTGAGAAAGTAGATATTTGTACCAAACATCAAATTTATCTTCGCCATATATACCAAAAAACAAATCGCCGGAACATTCACTAAAACTATTTTTATCATTTTGATAATATTGATAATAATCAGCTTTCACTTTTTTTTGTGAAATTTTTGATATGCCTAAAAAAATTTTACGCGGAAAAAGATTTACAATCGCCGGCCCGCCGTCCATCACCCCATACTCACCACCCCAAAAAAAATTAGCATCTGTAGAAATCACCAAATCATTGTCTTCAAAAAACTGCCGATAGGTATCGGAATTTTGTTTTTTGATTGTTTTGTGATTTGCAAAAAATGCCATATAGCGATCAAATCTGTAATCTATTTTTTACTTTTTGCACCACTTCATCCAATGTCCAGTCGGTTTTAACCAGATATTCATAAACTTCACCTTCACCAGTGCCAAATTCCGCGCCCATGGCTACGGTTTCCGCATCACTGACATTGGTCAGCAAAATCACTTTGGCATGTTTACCCCAAGTATCTTCACGAAGTTTTTTTAATACCACCATCCCGTCCATTTTTGGCAACAAAATATCAAGCAATATAATATCGGGTTTTTCACGCAAAGCTTTTTTCAAACCTTCTTCACCGTCTATAGCTTGCACCACTTCAAAACCTTCTGAAGAAAATTTTTCCACCAAAGCTTTGAGCATTATTTCTTCGTCCTCCACGATTAAAATTTTTTTCATACTTTAAAAAAGTTAAATCTTTATTTATTTTTTAAATTATTTTATCGGCACGGTAAAATAAAAAGTTGTGCCTTTGTTTTTTGCAGATTCAAACCAAATTTTACCACCATTGGCTTCTATCGTGGCTTTGGTAAAAAATAAACCTAGTCCGCTCCCGGAAAAATTATGCGCCGGAGAACCTGGTCCGCGATAAAACTTAGTAAAGATATTACCTTTTTCTGCATCCGTTATTACCGGACCGAAGTTATGAATGGATATTAAATAATGGTCTTTGCTCTTAATAATTTTTACAGTTATTTTACTTTTTTCAAAACCATAATCAATAGCATTGCCCAAAATATTGCAAAAAGCTTCTGACAAAAGTATGGGATCGGTAAATACTTTTCCCATATTACCTTGAAAAATATATTGGATTTTTTGTTTCTTTTTTTGCGCATTTTTACTCAAACCTTTGCAAGAATCTTTGATTATTTTCATCAAGTCGGATTTTTTCTTATTAACTTTCATTTTACCCGATTCAATTCTCGTAATATTCAAAAGATTATTTACTAGCGCAATCAAACGTTCATTGGAAGAATATATGTCCTGAATCTTTTCTTTATTTTTTGCATCCAACCCGTCTAAATTCAGTGATTCCAATGTCCATTTAATAGAAGAAAGCGGGGTGCGTAATTGATGGGAAGCCATGGAAACAAATTCGGTCTTGGCTTTGTCCAACTCTTTTTCTTTGGTAATGTCACGAACCAATTCTACAACTCCGGATAATTTTCCAGTCGCATCATACAAAGGCGCGGCTTTACCTGAAGCATAAATCCCTTTTTCCCCAACTTTTTCCAAAAATCTTTCTGTGCTTAAAACTTCACCTTCTTTTTTGATAAAATTATAAGTATCTTTTTTAAAAATTTTTTTCAACAACTCCGGATGCAAGACTAAATCAGCCAAAATAGGTTTTCGTTTACCATAAAAAGGTAAAGCATAGATATGGTTTCCCTTACCCAAAACATCTTTGGCTTTCATTTTTGACATTTTTTCTATAGCTTTATTCCAAGCCACAACTTTACCCTGGGTATCAATAACAAATGTGGCATCCGGTAAAAAATCAATAATACTGGCCAATCTTTTTTGGGATTCTAAAATATTTTTTTCATACTTTTGTTTTTCTGTAACATCGGAAACCATAGACAAAACACCTACTACCGAACCATCACTCTTTTTAATCGGAGAGTTTATCCATTGACAAACGATTTTTTCTCCCTTTTTGGTGTTATTTTCATTAATCAAATTAGCAGAAGTGTCGCCTTGTAAAAGACGGCGCCAAATTGTAGTTACCTGTTTTTGAGCGGATTTGGGAACTATAACATCATAAGGATGTTTACCCAAAGCTTCTTTGGTAGAATAACCAAAAATTTTTTCAGCTGCCGGATTCCATAACTTGGCTCTGAATTTTTCATCCCACAAAATACACCCTATCGGCATTTTTTTAAAAAGCAATTCCTGGATATTCTCTTGCTCTTTGTTTTTATCTATGGATTTTTTTAACTTTTTGACTTTCATATCTTAAGTCGACAAAAAAGGCCTTTAATTTAGCCATTTGGCTTATATGGATATTATACTCTTTTGGCTATTTGAAGACAATACACTACGGTTTTATCTAAATCTTGACATTTTATTAATTTGTGTTATAATAATGTTCGTTAAATTGGCCTCATCGTCTAATGGTTAGGACACCACGCTTTCAATGTGGTAATAGGGGTTCGATTCCCCTTGGGGCTACATAATAACAAAAGACTCCTGTTTATCAGGGGTCTTTTGTTATTACTATAGTTTTCAAGGGGAATCGAACAGGAAAGGGAGAAAACGTGAGTTTTCTCTTTATGGAGGAAAAGTATTGGAAAACCCGAAGCCTGCCTGCCGGTAGGCAGGATTTTCCAAGGAGGAGGCCAAAGGCCGACGACGTAAGTATTCCCCTTGGGGCTATTAACAAAACATTTTATAATTTACAAAGAAAATGATATAATTATTTCGTAATTATAATTTTCACAATATGAAAAAATTTTTGATTCTTTTACTGGGGGTTATTTTATTGACCGGCGCCAGCTGTCAAATAAACAAAAATTTAATTTCTGGCGATGGTTTGGAAAATTTAATAAATACCTCTAATGAAGGGACCAGACAAAATAATGCAACCGCTGAATTTCCAGATTCTTCTGAAACTACAGGCACTGTCGAAGTGGTTGTTATTAATGAAATAACCAATAAACCTATTGCGGGGAATTCTCTTTCCTGTAGTGGGTGTATAAATTATAACAGTGAACAAGGTGAGGAAACCGACGTAAATGGAAAGGCAAAGTTTGAAATGAATAAAAATGACAAAATTTATTTAAGCCAGAAAAAAACTGACTGGAACAATTATGATTCTGTAAATGAAATAACTGCCGGGAGCACTATTATAATCAAAGCCAAACCTCAGGTGGTTGGCACCGGAAGCGAAATTTATTTCTTAGACGCAGTTTACTCAAAAAATTCATCCAAAAAAATACAACTTCACCTAACATATAAAGATTCCTCAGGTCGATTGGTACCTAACTATACTATCTACATTTCCGGACCTATAGTAGGTTCAGCAAGATCCTTTTTTTCAGTAAAAACAAATAGTAACGGTATAGCTATTGCCGATTTGCCGACAAACGGATCATATAGAATAACGTTGCCTAAAACGGTTTCCGGAAATATAATTTACGACTTTTATCAGTTTGAATCTCCCAGTGGCTATAACAGTGAGATTGTGTTGGATTTAAGCAAGAAAGATAAAATGATTTCCGGTACCGCAAGTTTAAGCAAAAACTATCAGGAACGAGGTATGATTTTAGTTTGCGTCCGGGACTCTAAAACAAAAAAACCGGTGTCGGTTTCGATATCCTCACCCCAAACAAATACCTTGTATACCAGAAGCGTAAAACATGACAACGATATTTGCGTCGAAGTTCCAAAATCCGTTCAAACAGTGGGTATTCCAACCGACGGTAACCAGAATGGACACGCCGACGTGTCAACTTCCGCCGTGGACGAAAACGAAATAATGTACTTGTATGTCCAAACAATTAAATAATTTAAGCATGATCTAAATTATTAAAAAATACTTATGAAAAAACTGCTATTTTTATTATTAACTATCACCTTAATGGGAGCCGGATGTTCAACAAATTTAACTTCCAAATTACCTAACAAAATCCAAACTGATATCAACACTCCCCAACAAATAGAAAATAAAGATTTCTGTTTAAAACAAAAAGAAGACGCTGAAAAATTAATTAATAAGTTTCAATTAACCAAGGAGATGGAAAATGCCTACAATGTATGGATAAAAGTATTCATTAAATATAATAATATAGACGAAAAATATTTTAAAGAACATATTTTTCTCACCGCATTCCAAGCACGTAAAGACGGCGATTACATGTGGTATTCGGCCGATTATTACTTTAAACTGGGTGATATTTATCTTAAGGCGGGAGGGTCTTTAAATGACGGGTTAAGCGTAAATTTATCACACTTAGAAAACTTTAATAAAGAAAAGATTGAAAATCTTCTTAATATAGAGGGAGCTGCCGTTACATCAACCTTCAACGAACCCCACCCTAATTTTGGCAAGGTACCCAATAAATCTCGGTATAACTACCCGTGGGGTCAAGTAAGAATAAATAATATTGCCGAACAATCAAAAACCTTATTAACCTGTGAAGAAGCCGTTTCTTTATTAAAAACATGCCACGAAGATATAACACCAGTCGGTGTAATTTATAGACAAACCTTGGGTAAAGCATGGTTAGAAGGTAAATATGGAAAATATGCAGCTTTCAGTAAAGAAAAAAATTGTGGAATGGCAACAATAGATTTATTCCGTAAAAAATTGGATAATTGTTTTACGGGCGAAAGCTGTAATAACGTAATTAACTAAAAACCTTTTCATTATAATAAAAAGGTTTTTCTATGTTGACCATTTCACTATTAATCCAATTTGACTAGTTTTAAACACTTAACCGCCTTAAACCACTCCCGGATATCCCTTATCAAGGTGTTTGAATTCTCAATACAGTAGTCTACAAACAAAACCGGCATAAAGCCGGTTTTGTTTTTATATAAATCTAATAAGAAATCAAATATTTTTATTTCTCCAATTCTCCGCTAATTTCCAACCATTCATTTTCTTTTTCCGTTAATAATTTTTCCAATTCCCCGACCCTTTCATAATCCGCCAAAAGAAAATTTTTCGGATTAGCGTATTGTTTTTTTAATAATCCTTCTTTTTCTTTTTTAAATATGTTTATTTCTTCTTCTATTTTTTTCAACTTTCTTTTTAAAATTTTACTTTCTTCAAATTTTTGTTTCTTATCTTTTTCTTCTTTTTCCGGTTTTATTTCGTTTTCTTCTTTATCCACTTTTTGTTCCAAACGATAAACATATTCTTCAAAATTATATGGTAACCTTACGGCACGACCGTCTCCCACCTCTACTATGGAAGTAGCGACAGAATTGATAAAAGTGCGATTGTGTGAAACAAAAATTACCGAACCGACAAAATTCTCCAAAGCTCGCCCGAGCGCTTCCACGGTTTCAAAATCCAAATGGTTGGTAGGTTCGTCAAGTAATAAAACATTGCTTTTGGAAAGTAATAAACCGGCCAAACATAAACGCGCTTTTTCTCCGCCTGATAACACGCCTATTTCTTTTTCTAAATCGTCTTCGTGAAAAAGAAAATTTCCCGCCATTTTCAAAATTTCTTCATCTGGAATATCACTTCCGGCAATATTTCGCAAATAACTCCAAACTTTTTCTTTAAAATTCAACTGAGCCGGCACGTGCTGGGCATAATAAGCCAATTTCAAACCATACGACCATTTGATAGTTCCGGACAATGCTTTCAATTCTCCTGCCAATGTTTTGAGTAGTGTAGCTTTACCTTGCCCGTTATCCCCCACTACCGCCACTTTTTCACCTTTATCTAAATCCAAATTTATATTTTGCGTCACAATTTTATTTTCATAACCGATGCTCAGATTTTCCGTGCGAAAAAGATTTCCTTTTTTGTATTCTACACCCGGAATTTGGATGCGTACTCTTTCCAACCTTTCATCTATATCTATTTTTTCCAATCTTTCTATAGCTTTTATTTTACTTTGTGCTTGTTTGGCTTTGGAAGCCTTGTAACGAAATCTATCCACAAACGCTTGTAGATGCTTTTGTTCGCGATCGATTTTCTTGTTATACAATTTAGCAAAAGCCAAACGTTCGTCTTTGTATTGCAAATATTCGTCTATGGGACGAGGATAGAAAAATAATTTTCCTTTTTCCACCTCCAAAGTTTGCTCGCAGGTTCGCTTCAAAAATTCGCGATCATGCGAAACTATCAGATAAGCGCCGTTGTAATCAACCAAAAATCTTTCTAACAAAAGTTGTGTGTGTACATCCAAAAAGTTTGTCGGCTCATCCAATAAAAAAATATTTGGCTCACTCAATAGCATCACTGTTAATTTTAAACGCATCAGATATCCGCCGGACAATTCTGCTATTTTTTTTGTTAAAAAATCTTTGGTTAAACCGAATTTATATGCCGTTTGGGCGCAACGCCATTGCTCTCTTCCCGAAACGTTTTCCAAAAACTGTAAGATAGTTTGCGTAGAATCTATGATTTCGTGTTGTTGCAGATAACCCAAACGAGCCACAGAGTGTAAAAAAACTCCGCCGGAATCCGGTTGTTCTTCACCGACAATGATTTTGAACAAAGTAGATTTCCCGGCACCATTGCGTCCGATAACTCCGATTTTTTGTTTTTCATTCACACTTAAATCCGCGCTATCAAAAATCGTTTGCCTACCATAGCTTTTGGATAATTTTTCAATTGTTAGAAATGTAGCCATACGACTAAAAGATTAACAAAATAAAGGGAAAATGTAAAGAAAATAAAAACCACCAGATAACTGGAGGTTTTTATTTTAACAATATTTATATTCAAGCAAATAACCGTAAAAAATACCACGCCATATTTTATAATAAACCGTCAAAATTTTATTGATCAAATTTTATATATTATATTTTTTAAAAGATTTAGTAAACTCTTCTAAAAAATCATCTATTGCTTTGTTGATATCTTCTCTTGCTCTCTTAATAGATTTTATTCTTGATTGACTTTGCTCTATTCCTCTGCTTTCAATGGATTTTATTTCATTTTGAGTCAAATCGTCAACTTTTTTTATTTTTCCAATTTCTTCTCTTATAAACTTTCTAACATTTATATCGGTTTTTACATTATCATAAACTCCTTTTAAATCAGCAAACATCCTACGAAAAGTAAACTTACCCTTATAAGATTCCAAATCAAGCGACGAAGCTTTTTCCTGACAGTCTTTTAACTCCTTTATCCATTCAGAAGCATCTTCCATTGTAATTTGTTCAGGATTTGCAATTTTAATTTCTTTATTTTTTACTTTCTTCTTTTCTTCAAAATTTGTTTTATACTTTTCTGCTGTTTCTATTATGTCTTTGGCTTTCTCTACCGCTTCAAGGTCTTTTTCTTCATTACTATTTAAAAATAATTTTGCTTTTTCTGCTAAACCATTTAAAAAATCTTTTTCTTCATTATCTATTATGTCAATTCTTAATTCATTAGCATTATTTCTTCTATCTCTAAATTCTTCTCTCATCCCTGTATCACGATCATAATAAGCATTATAATTAGAAATAATTTCTGTATTAGTAAGGGTGTCTCCTTTGTTAATTAAAAAATCACCTGCTACTTCTTTCGCTTTATTTTCGGTAGGATCTTCAGTTTTTTTAGTAAACTCTTCAGCTAATTCCTGCCCCTCTTTTGGTATTTCTTTATCTTTGCTCATACTAATTCAATTAAAATTATTACATCTAAATGCTATCACGATTAATTAAATAAATCAAATAATCAAAACCTTAAACCTCTATAAATTGGATATTTTTTCCGTAATGTCAGCTAATTCTTCGCCGACTTTAAACGGGGAGTACATGTTATACTTAATAGTATTTACACCATTGTCCAAGCTTACTTTCAAAATATCAAGACAATATTGTTTCAAAGCCTGTTTAATATTCTCCAGATCTTTTTTATCAAATGAATTTTCTTTCAACTTCAAAAAATTATTTTTATAATTTATATAATCAACCACCATCTTCTTCTTTATATTTTTATCTATTAATTGATATACTATTTTTATTAACATATCATCTTCTAGGGCGTCTTTTTGTAAACCAGGTAAATTAATATTTCCATGAAAAATAAAATCTTTAGAAACGTCAAAATTAGGATTAAGTACTAAATTATAGGCATATAAAAAATAATCCAAAGCATATAATTGCATTTGGTTTTCCAAAAGATTCAAATCGTGTTTTTTAACTTCATCTTTACTATATTTCTTTAAAAAAAGATTTGAGGCATTATTAGATGCCCAAAAAGCCATTTTTTTAGAAATCAACGAATCTATTTCTTTTATAATATTAAAAGAAATATCCAAATTTTTATTCAAAGACAACTCTACAATTTTTTTTAGTTCTGTTAAAAAAACATACTCATCCAAATCTTCTTTTTCTAAAGTTTTTATCAATTTTTTCACTTCTTTTCCTAACTTTGTATTAGCGACCTCCTTATCAGAAAGCGCTTTACTCATATTGGAAAAAAGATTCAAAAGGGTGTCCTTAAAATCTCTTTGTAAAGAATCGTTCAACATAAAAAACGGGCTGTTTTTAATCATTTCCAGCTTTTTTGTTATTATATCAAGCGGACTTGCCATACACTTACACATTATGTTTAATAGACTAATTATAGCAATTTTGGCCTATTGATGCAAACTTTTCCTTGTAACATTCCCCTCTCCTGTTGTATTATACTTTTGTAGTAAAATACAAATTTAACCCCTACCAATCTATGACCCTAAAAGAAGAGCTGTCTCTGGTGGAAAACGCCAAAGCCGGCAGTAAAAACGCCGTATCCTTGCTTTGGGACGATATCACCCCAAAACTTTACGGCTATCTGGTAAACACTTTACGCGATAATGCTTTGGCCGACGATGTCCTGCAGGAAACATGGCTCAAAGCTATCACCTCACTAAACAAATTTGAACCTCGCGGAGTCAAATTTAGCGCTTGGCTTTTTGCCATTGCCCGCAATGAATGCCGACAACATTGGCGTAAAAATAACAAAACTGTGATTTTGGAAGAAAACGATGAAACGGAAAAATTGCCGGATAGTTTTATCGCCAAAGAAAATCTAAACGATAAGATACTGGTGGATGAGATTTTGGAAAAACTTCCGGAAGTAGACAGGGAAATTTTGCGTTTACATTATATTTCCGAATTTTCATTTAAAGAAATTGCGCAAATATTGAATATATCTCCGCTTAACGCTCGTTTGAAATCTTTTCGCGCTTTGTCCAAAGCTCGCGCCAACATATAATCTTAAATTTTAAATTTTGAATCTTAAATAATTAAAGTATGTTTAATAAAAAAATATCCAACAGCTTCAAACACTGGGGAGACAAGACAAAAAAATTTCCCGACAACAACGAAGTGCTGAAACAAAAAGTTTTGGATTCTTTACAACCTATTCACGAGTCTGTCAAAGAAAAAAAACCTTTCGCTTTGCGCTGGTTATTTTTGACAGTAGTACCGGCTTTAGCGCTATTTTTGACGCTTAACTTTTGGCAAAATTCAAGAATCAACTCGCTTTCATCTGTGGAAACTGTTGATTTTTACGAAGGAGGACAAGAAAGCCAAACCGTTTCTTATGATAGCGCCGCAGGGTTGAATAATAAATCAATACAAGCAACCGGACTGGCAATGGAAGAATCTTTTGTCGCAAAAATTGCCGACAAGATCAGTATGCCCGAACCGGAACCGATGATATCTCCTATGCCTCCGGATTATTATAGAGGTAACGCGGACATTACCGATACACGTGAATATCTCAAAACAACTTTTGGATTGGATATTAAAACCAGAAAAGTGGAAAAAATGCACACTCGTCTCAAAACCATAATTCGCGGTTATGACGGTCGTATAGACAACGCTAACTTGAATGAAAAATACGCCAGCATCAGTTTTGTCCTACCAAAATCCACTTATGAATCTTTTGTGCAGGAAGTTACCGAAATGTTTCCGGAAAAATTTATTTCCATTCATGAGAACAATACCAACTTGCTGTGGCAAAAACAAAACATCGAACAACAAACTCAATATTCCAGTACTACTTTGGAAAATCTGAAAACGGAGCGCGCGGATAATATTAAAAAATACGATGAAAAAATCGCTTCATTAAACAAAGAAATTTCTCGTTTAGATAATTCCATGTACGCTTTGGTAGCTCAGAAAAAAACCGTTTCTTCAACCGATACGGAAACTCTCAAAAAAATAAACGATCAGATAAATTATTTGAGTCGTATACGATCAGATCATACTCATGAATTGATAAAAACCATGACTCAACATGAAAAAGATTTAGCAAACTTTGATAATCAAATAAAAAACACGGAAAATAATTTGGTTGAACTTGGTAAACAAGATACAAAATTAATCAATAACGTGGAAACGGTAAACGGAACAATTACTTTACGTTTTGTAAGTTTGTTTGAAATAGTAAATTTGTATATTCCGGTTTATAAATCATTTATCATCATTTGTATTTTGATAATTATCGGCTATATACTCTTTGGTCGAAAAACAAAAGAAATAGAATTGCCATAAAAACAGCTAAGATAAAACAAAAAAATCCGACCTTAAGTCGGGTTTTTTTGTAAGTTATCCCCAAGCTAAATTTTCTCTAAAATTAGAGAAAATAAAGCCAAAAATGTTTTTGTATATTTAAAATTTGGCTAATTTATGATATAATACCTTCTAGCTAAAGTTCTGCTTTGTCCAGGGGGCATAGCTAGAACTGATTCGTTCTTTATCCCCCGAAAAAATAGTACCGAATAAGTTTAAGTTCAGAGTTGTCTTTTTGCCCTTCCAATCATTTTTGAATATTTTATTTTCTTCTTCTCTTAAATTTTTTGCTCTTCTTGTCCTCTTGCGTATAATCTGGACAGGTGTCCAAAAAACAACTTTTATTTTATAACCGATATAAGCCGAGAACTTGCTTGCAATGTCCTCGGTTGAAAATCGTCAAACTTCAGTTGAAAACTAACTAAAAGTTTTCGATATAAGACCCGTTAGGTCCAAGATGAAAACTGTCTTCAAAAAGTTTTCGTTTGAAGAGCGCTTTGCTTCCGGTTTATTCCGTCTAAAACAGTTTAGTTTTTCTGAAAAAAGCCGGCAAATCGATTGCCGAAAAATCGAAGGTTGGACTATAAACAGCGTTGAGACTTTTGATAATTCCTTGCGTCAATTTTGACTGCAAGAAATTATCAACCCTCTCCTCCTTGTTTATCACAACCTAAAAACTTAACTCTTATTCTTTCTCATCACTATTTTACCCGGCATTTTTGCCGGTTTTTATTTTTAAAAAAACAATTTAAAAAATAAAAACTCCGCTCTTTGCAAAGGGCGGAGTCGTTCTATTTAATTCAAATTTTAGGGATGGAATCACTATGACTAAATTAAATTTTTATGGTTGCACGGTTATTTGCGCTGCACCGCCACCATCACAAGTGATATAATGCTTACCGAGTTTATCTGCAGTAACTATCGCGTAACCGTAGGCATTGATATTGTAAAGTTTACCAACAAAAACTATTTTTCTCGTTTTATCATCACGATTATCCAGCATCAACTTGGCGCCTTTTTTGACCGTCAAAATACCTGGGGTTCCTTTACAGTTTAAAAACTGAAAATAATAGCCGGAAGTTTGGTAAGTATTTCTCGCTTTGAGATAATCATCCGTGGCTGACAAAGAAGTAGACGGAGATTTCACAGAAGTAGCGGCTTTTTTGATAACTGTAGTTTTTTTTACTGTTGTCGTCGGTGTGGTCGTAGCTATTTCCGGCGTGGTTGTGACCAAATCCGTTTCTAATGTAGTAGTAACATTGTTTTTCCAAACAAGATAATCATCTTCAGGCTTATTTTTATCATTTTTTTGTATAACTTTATTTATTACAAAAATTAAAACTACAACGGCCAAGAAAATTATCAAAGATATTACGATCTTGGGAATCTTGCTGTTAACCAACGGGGCTTCTTCTTTTTTAACCGCTTGATTTTCTAAATTTTCCTTCAAGACCTTATTTTCTCCTTCATTTTGATTATATGGTTCCATAAAAAATTTTTAATTATTATTTACTTTAAATTAGCACAAAATAGTTATTTTGTAAAGGATACTCCTCGTCTTGACTTTTTCATAAAATAAGCTATAATATTTACACTTATGTCAGGGTAGCTCCCGCCTCCGTTCCTGCAGAACTGCGGACGGGCAGGACTTGCCTGAAGACAATGGTTATTTATAATCAAATCAATTTTGATATAAATATAAAACAAAATTTGTCAGGGTAGCTCAGTTGGTAAGAGCGAAGGATTCATAACCCTTAGGTCGGGAGTTCGACTCTCCCCCCTGACACGACGCTTAGCGTCGTATTCGGGACGCTTAGCGTCCCACTCTAAGCTGAGCGTTGTGATAGGGACGCTTAGCGTCCCACTCCACAATTAAATTAACGTAATCTTAAAAGGACGCTTAGCGTCCTTAAACTTTAGGAGGGTATGTTTTACGTTTATATATTATACAGTCAAAAAGACAAAAAATTGTATATTGGTTATACAAATAATTTAAAACAAAGGTATTTAAACCATTCCAACGGTTTAGTAAAAGCAACAAAATTTCGAAGACCTTTGAAATTGATTTATTACGAAGCATACTTAAGTAGGGATGATGCAAAAAAACGCGAATTATTTTTTAAAGGCGGTAAAGGTCACAATGAATTAAAAATTCAACTGGAAAAAACTCTTCGAAGCAAAAAGTATTTAAATTGATTTTATGAAAATTTTAGCGATTGAAAGTTCATGTGATGACACATCTGTTGCCCTAGTCGAATGCTCGAATAAGGGTTTTTTTGTAATTGCGGAAAAAACCGCTTCACAAATAGATTTACATAAAAAATTTGGCGGAGTTATACCGGAAATCGCCGGCCGCATGCACGCGGAAAAAATTATCCCTTTGGTTGAAGAGATAAGCAAAGAAGGAAAACCGGATATTATAACTGTAGCTTCCGGTCCAGGACTTATCACTGGATTGATTGTTGGAGTAGAAACTGCTCGAAATCTTTCTTACTTCCTAAAAAAACCTTTGGTTTCCGTGAATCATCTCGAAGGCCATATCCATTCGGTCGAAATTGATTCAAAAATCAAAAATCAAAAATCAAAAATTGCATACCCCGCTCTGGCTCTGATTGTCAGCGGTGGGCACACCGAGCTTATTTTGATGAAAAAACCAGGCAATTATAAATTAATCGGCGCGACATTGGATGATGCAGCCGGAGAATGTTTTGATAAAGTTGCTAAAATGCTCAAACTCTCTTATCCTGGTGGACCAAAAATTTCTATCTTGGCTCAAAAAGGAAATGGTAAAGCAATAGATTTTCCACGACCTATGCTCAATCAAGATAATTTCAACTTTAGTTTCTCGGGTCTAAAAACCGCTGTACTTTATCATCTACAAAAAAATCCAGCTAACAACAAAAAGAAACTACAAGATTTTTGCGCAAGTTTTGAACAAGCTATCATTGATGTGCTCACAGAAAAAACCGTTCGCGCTATCAAAAAATATAAACCCAAAACCGTTGTGATGGGTGGCGGAGTCACAGCTAATACCAAATTGCGTCAAACTATGGAAGAAAAAATCAAACCTTTGGGTATACCACTACTAATACCGGAATTAAAATATTGTATGGATAACGCCACCATGCTGGCAATAGCCGGATACTACAAAGCCAAAAATAAAAAATTTATTGATTGGAAAAAAATAAAAGCCGATCCGACTTGGGAAATAGGTTAAACCATATCCGTCTTAGGCGGACGGGATCAGAAATAAAAGCTCCGATTATCGGAGCTTTTATTTCTGACACTTGGGACAAAACACCGTCCCCCTGCCACCAAGCCTGCTTTCCTTCAAAATAGTTTTGCATTTGTAACACGGCAAACCTTTACGTCCGTAAACTTTTAATTTATTCGCATAATTTCCCTTTTCACCATAGCAATCCAGATAATCATCCGCCGTAGTCCCGCCACATTTAACCGCCATGGTTAAAATACTTTTTAATCCTTGAAATAATTTTTGAATTTCTTGACGCTTCAAAGTCGCGACTTTTCTATCCGGTAAAATATTGGCATAAAAACAAGCTTCTCCGGCATAAATATTGCCAATTCCAGCAATAAATTTTTGATCAAGCAATAACTGCTTTATTTTACTTTTCGGTTTTTGTGATAACATTTTTTCAAATTGTGAAAAAGTAAAACCCCTATCAAGCGGTTCAGGACCATAAGTATTTTCCAAAATTTCCAACATTTCTTCTTTTTTGACTAATTTCAAATAACCAAATTTTCGCACATCTTTGAAATTAAGCTGGTTTTTACCGTTTAATTTCAAAACCAGATGAGTGTGTTTATCTTTGGGCATATTCCAAAGATATTTACCGGTCATTTTCAAATGAGTCAGTAAAAAATAATCGTTATTTAACTCCAAAATCAATAATTTCGCCCGACGATTTACACCAACGATTTTTGCTCCAGTCAATATTTTCAAAAATTTATTTTTGGGTAAATTTATCATTTTTTGCGGACCAAAAAAATCAGCGGAAACAATACTTTTATTAATAGTCAGCTTGTTTAATTGCTTACGAATTGTCTCAACCTCAGGAAGCTCGGGCATAATAAAATAAATTTCAAATATCCAATATCCAATGTCAAATCAATAACAAATTTCAAATATCAAAATCGCAAATTTAGAAATTGGAAATTGGAAATTTGACATTACAGTACTATTTTCCCTTCTCCCAACAAACCCTCCAACTCTTTTTTAAGATTATCGTCAAATGTTATTTGATATTGCGTCTTTATCGTCTTATCTCCGACACGAAGATAAACCTGCATATCGCCCGAATATTTAGCCAAAATACTTTTTATAACATCGGCTTTTTCTTTAACTTGTGCAAGACTTAAAATCAAAGTGATGCTTTCTTCCGTTTGCCCGTATTCTTCCTTTTGTTCCATCGCTTCATTTCTAGAACTTATTTCCTTGCCCATCGCCAATTGTTGTGTAAGCTCCATATAATTTTCCGGTGTTATCTCGTAGGCTTTTTCCACAAACAATTTATCATCCCCTTCTTCTTCGCTGGTACGCCCTATCACACAAACATTTCTTCCTTCTACCCAAACATCCTTGGTGGTTTCGTAAGTTTTTGGGAAAATCAAAAGCTCCAATTTATCAGTCAAATCGCCAATAGTTGCAAACATCATGGTTTTACCGCTACGCGTAATCTTTTTCTTGGCGAATTCAATAATTCCGCCAATTACAACCCACTGTTTTTTACCTAAATTTGTCAATTCTTTTATCGGGGTCAAACATTTTTCCATCTTTTTGGCGTAAAATTCAAACGGATGCGCGGTAACATAAACACCTAACAATTCTTTTTCCCACTTTAGCATTTCTTCTTTGGTTGCAGGGGGCGCATCTTTAATTTTTATTTTATCACTAAAACCAATATTACTACCGGCAAAAAGAGAATTCTGGTTAGAATTATTTTGTTCATTGTTTTGTTTGATAAAATTCAACAAATTTTCAATATTATTTAACAACACTCCCCTATCATAACCAAAAGCGTCCAGTGCCCCGCATTTGATGAGCGCTTCCAAAGATTTTTTGTTGAGATCTTTATCATTGACCCGTTTGATAAAATCTTCCAGAGTCTGATATTTTCCACCATCTTTACGCGTACGATATATAACTTCGGCAATATGCTCGCCCAAATTTTTTACTCCATTGAGACCAAATCGAATATATGGCGTACTACCGTCTTCAGGCGTAATCATGGCAAAACTTTTGAAACTTTGATTCACATCCGGCGGTAAAACTTTTATCCCCATTTTCTCGCATTCGTGAATAACTTCCGGCACTTTATCCATATCCCCGCTTTCGGCTATCAAGATAGCGGTCATATATTGGATAGGATAATTGGCTTTGAGATACGCAGTTTGATAAGCCACCACCGCATAAGAGGCGGCGTGCGCTTTGTTGAAACCATAATCCGCAAACGGTTCGATGAGATGCCACAGTTCTTCAATAAGTTCCGGTTTGAGCTTACCGACTTCTTTGCAACCTTTGAAAAATTTCTCTTTTTGTTTTTCCATTTCTTCGGGAATTTTTTTACCCATGGCTTTACGAAATTTATCGGCTTCTTCCCAATTGTAACCGGCGAGATTAATGGCCGTGAGCAAAACATCGTCTTGATAAACGATAAGTCCAAGCGACTGATCAAGATAACTTTCCATGCGAGGATCCAAATATTTGATGAGATCGGGATTTTGTTTACGCGCGATATAATCCGGAATCACAGCCATCGGACCCGGGCGAAAAAGCGCCACCATCGCCATGATATCAAATATAGAACTTGGTTTTAATTCTTTGAGATATCGAGTCATGCCGGAGCTAGACAACTGAAATACACCGACAGTTTCTCCGCGCGCCAACATTTCATAAGTTTTTTTATCATCCCAAGGGATATTGAAAACATCTATTTTCACTCCCGCAGTTTTTTCAATAATTTCAACCGCCCGACCTAAAATAGACAGGTTGCGGATACCCAAGAAATCCATTTTCAAAACACCGGCCGCTTCTACAGTGTGCATCTCGTATTGAGTAACTATCCTCTCCCCACCGGTTTCTCTTTGTACGGGTGTGAAATCGGTCAACGGAGTCGGTGAAATAACTACCCCGGCCGCGTGTATTGAAGTATGTCGCGCACAACCTTCTATCTTTTGCGCTAAATCCAACAAACGTTTTACTTGCGCGTTTTTGTTGTATAAATCTTTGAGATCAGGCTCCAGTTCCAGCGCTTTGGCGATAGTTACCTGAAAACCTTGCGCCCCGGCGGGAATAAGTTTGGCCACTTGATCGCAAAAAGAATAAGCGTAACCCAAAGCTCTACCCACATCTCGTATCGCACCGCGCGCCATCATGGTACCAAAAGTGATAATCTGTGCCACTTTGTCCTCGCCGTATTTTTTGGTCACATATGCTATCATCTCATCGCGTCTGTCGTCGGCAAAATCCGCATCAATATCCGGAGGCGAGGGACGATAAGGATTCAAGAAACGTTCAAAAGGAAGCTTGAAAAATAAAGGATTAACCGTTGTAATACCCATGGCATAAGAAACTATAGAGCCGGCGCCAGATCCTCTGGTGGTTTCCATGATTCCGTTTTCACGAGCATAATTTACATATTCGGCTACGGCAATAAAATAAGGCGAGTAACCTTTTTTAGCAATAATACCGAGTTCATAATCAGCTCTTTCTTTTACCGTATCTGTAAATTCAATGAGTTTGGGTAATCTGGTATAAACCTCGTCTCTGAGATATTCATCGGCGGTTTTACCCGGCGGCAGTTCAATCGGCGGAAAATGCCATTTGTTGAGCTCCAATACCAAATTTACTCGCTGTGCGATTTTACCTGTGTTTTCTATAGCTTCCGGCACATGTTTGAAACGCGTGGCGATTTCTTTTTCTTCGCAAAGAGAAAAATCCATCCCGACCATAGTATTTCTATCCGTATCCTCCAATGTTTTACCATCGCGAATACAGGTCAGAGTGTCTTGAGCTTCCGCATCTTCGGGGTTGAGATAATGGACATCGCGCGTCACGATAAGAGGTATCCCGGTTTCCTTGCTGATTTGGATAAGTTGATTATTAACTTCAGCTTGACCTTCGAGCGCCGGCACATCCAGAAGTTCCAAGAAAAAATTTCCACGACCAAAAATCTCGTCATACTCCAGAGCCGTAGCTTTGGCTTTTTCATAATTGTTTTCTTTATGTAAAATTCGCGGAATTTCTCCACCCATGCAAGCGGTACTGCAGATAAGTCCTTCGCTATATTGTCGCAACAACTCTTTATCCATGCGCGGTTTGTAATAAAACCCTTCGGTATGCGCCAGAGATGAAAGTTTCATCAGATTTCTATACCCTGTATAATTTTCCGCCAATAATAAAATATGAAAATATTTATCTTGAGGATTTTTTTCAAATCGCGATCCGCTGGCAATATATCCTTCCATACCAATGATTGGTTTGATTTCTTCTTTCAAACACGCCTCATAAAACTCAATCGCGCCATACATATTACCATGATCAGTCAAAGCCAACGCCGAAAAACCGCGTTTCTTCGCGGTCTTTACCAGTTCTTTGATTTTTGGCAGTCCGTCCAAAAGCGAGTAGTGGCTGTGGACGTGGAGGTGAGTGAACACAAAAATTATTTAAAATTCAAAATTTAATATTTAAAATTATAAACGAATGTCATTGCGAGATCCGAAGGGACGCTAAGCGTTCCGAAGGGTCGTGGCAATCCCACTACTTTCTGAACTTCATGAGATTGCTTCGTCATTACATTCCTCGCAATGACAGTAGTATTCGGATTATATTACAAAAAAATAAACCAAAAAGACCCTCCCTTTGGTTGCCTTTATAATAACTTAAAAAACTGTCTTTGGCAACTGGATAAATTTCGTTTAATTTATTTAGAATTCACCTTTTCCATAAACACTTCAGCCTATAGGTTGAAGTGTTTATTTTGGCTAAAATAAAGGGATTATTCCCTCCTCTTACTCAAGAGGAGGGCTAGGGTGGAGTTTTTTAAAAAGATTCTCCCCTAACCCCTCTCTTAAAAAAGAGAGGGGAAACAAAAACCCGCCCTTTTTCAGGCGAG
>Ga0116172_10001465_pt1 | contig 21723 bp, 9 predicted proteins | sample AD_UKC083_MetaG_FD_89799 | JGI IMG/M metagenome (GOLD analysis project Ga0116172, IMG submission 89799) | Active sludge microbial communities of municipal wastewater-treating anaerobic digesters from USA - AD_UKC083_MetaG | ecosystem: Engineered > Bioreactor > Anaerobic > Digestate | place: USA... | reverse complement strand
TTTAAGTGTACCCATGATCAGTTTGGCAACAGCTTCCGTTGACTTGAGAATCACATTGCCGGTAAAGCCGTCCGTCACAGCCACGTCAACTGAGCCGCCGAAGAGTTCTTTGCCTTCGATGTTGCCAACAAAACCTGGTACCTGTTCCCTGAGGAGGGGATGGGTCGCTTTAACAAGTTCGTTGCCCTTGCCTTCTTCTTCACCGTTTGCGATCAAACCGATGCGAGGCTCTGTCACACCAACCATCAAGCGCGAATAAACTGCCCCCATCTGCGCAAATTGCACCAAAAATTCAGGTCTGCAGTCCGCATTTGCGCCAATGTCCACCAGGACACTTTTACCGCCTTTTACGGGAATTGTGGAGCCCAGGCAAGGTCGGTTCAAGCCGGGGATAAGACCAAACATTTTTGTGCCGAAATACATCGCCATGCCGGTGTTACCTGCAGTAACAAAAGCCTGAGCTTCGCCATCCTTTACCAATTGCATACCGACCACCATGGTATTCTGTTTCTTGGCGCGGGCTTCCTGGATGTGGTCGCTCATCTCGAGCCACTCAGGCGCGTGCACCACCCGCACGCCAGAGAGGTCCTGGTTCAGTTTTTTTAGTTCAGAAGTAAGCTGAACCTCATCGCCGACCAGGATCAAGTTGATCCCAAATTCTTTGCTGGCAGTTACCGCCGCTTCCACTTCCGGAAAGGGGCGGTTGTCACTTCCCATCGCGTCTAAAACAATTGTCTTCTTCAACCTAACCTCAGATTCTGATGCCGCTTTCTTGACAAAGACCGCGGAATCGGTATAATTCAATCTCACGTTTGCGCTGGTGCTGGAATTGGCAGACAGGCGTGGTTGAGGGCCACGTGCCGCAAGGCGTGAGGGTTCAACTCCCTCTCAGCGCATTCGAAAAGAGCAAGCAATTGCTCTTTTTGTTTTAAGGAAATGCCCGGCGCAGCCAAGTTAATGGATTGACAGGCGTGCCCTGGATATCCACTTCAAAGTGCAGGTGCGGACCAGTCGAACGACCGGTCGTACCAATAATCCCAATCAATTGTCCGGATTCAACTACAGTACCCTGTTCCACAAGGATCTCATTCAGGTGCATATAGGTCGTGTAGATTCCCAGTCCATGGTCGATTACGATGCTATTTCCGCGTACTACCTGGTCGGGGAAGACCCCAACAACCGTGCCGCCTGCTGGGGCATAGACGTCTGTTCCTTTGCAATAGCCCAGGTCCAGCCCGGTATGATAATAAACGCCCGGGTCGTCATTGTATGTTCGCCGGCTGCCAAATTCCGAGATGATACAGTCTGCATCCTGCGCAGGTGAATACCACAGCCCATCCCACTGCTGTGTTGGTGTCACAGTCGCAATAATGCTCTTGAACTTGGCATTTTCAGCTTTTTCGGCTTCAGTTCCAATCGATTCCGGGTCGACCTGCAGGGGTTTATCGGTGACATAACTCGCAGAACTAATCATTACCAATTGATCAAACCGGTATTCACTTCCATCAGGGTAAGTTACTGTCATTGTCAGTGGATACACACCCGGCTCGGTGAGCGCGTGGATGCCGCCGTATGCCATCTGCACTCCGCCAAGGTCCACGAAGGCTGGTTGAATGGAAGCCAGGTCAGCCTTGATCGTCACAGGTTGATCGCTTTCAACTTCAATCAAGAAGCTATCACCCTGGTAGAGAGGCAGGTTATCGATGATGATGCTCCTGATGCCGGGAAGCGCCAGGTTGCTGCTGTTTGCCTCAGCGGAAGGCATATAGTAGGTATCCATCGGCATGCCCATAGTCGGGCTCGCCAGGCCGTTTATCTCAGTCAGCAGCCAGGTGTTCTTTCCGCTCAGCACACTCGCTTCCAGGAAGGACTGCCCGGGTTTGATTGCCGGCAGGATGGTCATGAAAGACCCGTTTTCCTGGGTGGTCATGATGATCTCCCGCCCGATGAAAAGCTCTGAGGGGCTGGTGAGGCGGTTGGCCTTCACCAAAACCGCTGTGTCGGTCTGACTGCGCCGGCTCAAGCTTGTTAGACTCGAACCAAGGGTCACGTATTCAGTCGTCAGAATCCCCTGCATTCCTTCCAGGCTCGGAATTAGCAACCGGTCGTTCGGGCGCAGCATATCGTCTGGCTGGATGTCGTTAAGCGTCATCAGCTGGTCGAGGGTGGTATCAAAGCGCTGCGCGATCCACGAGAGCGTGTCGCCATATTCCACGATGTAAACCGGGTAGCCTGCCTGGGCTTGCACAGGGCGAAGATTTGATCTAAAAAACAAGGGAATCAAAAAGAGAATAGCGAGCAAAATCCTGCTGGCTAATGATCTCTTCTGGAGCTTGGTATAATCTGCCATAGTCAAATTATTAGTTTACCATAGGCTTTGAAAGGGCGCGAAAAATGAGAATTACTACTTGGAATGTCAACGGAATCCGAGCAGTCGTCAACAAGGATGGTTTTACCTGGCTGGACGAGGTCAAACCCGATATTCTGGGACTGCAGGAGATCAAAGCCAAGCCAGAGCAGGTGCCCGATTTGATTAAAGATCATCCGGAATACCAGACCTTTTGGCATTCCGCGGAGCGCCCTGGCTACAGCGGCACGGCAGCTCTCTTCAAACCGGAGCCGCTTTCCATTCACACCGGGCTGGACATGGAAGAATTCGATAACGAAGGGCGCACGCTCCGCCTGGAGTATCCGGATTTTTTCCTTTACATCATCTACTTCCCCAACGGGGGGCAGGAGAACAAGCGCGTGCCCTTCAAATTGGGTTTTTATGCGCGCCTGCTGGAATTGTGTGACCAGCATCATGCCAGGGGTGAGAGGGTCATCCTCACTGGGGATTTCAATACTGCCCACAATGAGATCGACCTGGCTAATCCGAAGTCGAACCAGAAGAACACTGGCTTCCTGCCGGAGGAGCGCGCCTGGATCGACAAGTATCTGGAGCACAATTTCGTCGATGCCTATCGCAGCCTCTACCCCGAGAAGGTCGGCTACACCTGGTGGGATTACCGCACCGGTGCCCGCCCGCGCAACATAGGTTGGCGCTTGGACTACTTTTTGGTCAGCTCTGAGCTGATGCCTCGCGTGGAAGCGGTTGAGATCCACGACGATATCATGGGCTCGGATCACTGCCCGGTGAGCCTGATCCTGAGGTAGTCAAACCGTCGATGACAACATTCGAAGTTCTCATTTCCGATGACGGCTTCTCTGAAAGCAAATAAGAATGTTGTATTGATAGTATTAAATGTGTATAATGTGTTTGTGTAAAGACAATTAAAAATCAAAGTATTCAGAAGTTCCGGCAACAATCTCTCCGGGATCCACAAGAGATTAATCCAAAAAATCATTGACAGGCGGGACCACTTGAAGAGCGAGCGATTAAATCATTGTTCAGGTTATGCTACGATATCAACGCAGTCCCTCCCTACATTCTTATCAAACCAACTTTCTTATCAGTTGACCTGTTTTAGAGGTAAAATTTTATGATCGAGTAAGAAAAAAAAGGAGCTCCCCATGATCCAAAAGTATGCAGTTAAACAATTACTGGTCTTATTCCTGGTTGCTGGAATGATGGTGACCTCAGTATCCGCAAATCCCACAAAAAATCCAGAAACCCCACCTATTTTTGAAAATCCCCAACTAACTAACGCAACTTTTATCCAGGAAATTTCTGAACCACCAACTTTGCCCCAGCGGTATGTACCGAAAACGAGCATGGTACAGCAGATCCAACCGCTTGGTGGTCCAAAGTTGATGGAACGTGTTGATCCGACAAGTCCTTCACCCCAAGTGGATGACCCTTTAATACACCCTATGGTTGGTTCAGGCATAAATATCCCAATCCAGAACATGATTAATGGTCTGCCTGAAGGTATGATCACCATCGACATGGCTTATGATGCGGTGATGGGATGGGTGGAACCGGAACAGCTTGTCCAGGTTACTTATGGCTCAGAAGGCTACGGTTCGGCAGTGTCGGACGGCATCGGCTTCTTCTGGACGCCAATCTGGCATAATACCGACGGGCATCAGGTGGGGATTGACTGTGGAACCGCGTTGAGTATCAGTGTGGAAGGCGCGCCTCAGACAACCTTGACGCCTTATTGCTTTTCAGACACGCATGTTGTTGTACTGGAGGATGTAATTCGGGGCACCCTCTCGGGTGCTGGCGAGGGCTTATTGATCAACGCGAGCCTGGGCGAATTTAGTCCTTATGTTGGAAGTTTGCCGCCAGCACAAGGCGCGACAACCAGTTCTGGGACCACTGATTCAGCAGGTTTTTTTGAGATCAACATGTTTTTGAATTTAGGTGCCGAAAGTGTCGCAGCGCTCGATTTCGTTCAGTCAGGCGTCAACATTCGCGATTATGTGATCCCCCAGGAAGTCTTCATGGTACACCAGATGAACAGCATCCAGGGCTTCACCTCGGCAGGTCAACTTGTCATTGCAACTGTTTATGTAGGTGGTGGTCCTGATGTCCGCTGGAGTGGCGAGATGCAGGCTACCTGGCCGCTTGGATACTATTCATTTTCGACCGAACTAATGTCCTATGGGGATCTTGTAACTGTGGAACTCTCGGGGGGACCGACGCTTTCCACAACAGTTGCCTCACTGGGTAATTTTATCTTTGATGATCAAGCAAACACCTTGTTTGGTCAAGCTGAGGAAGGCGCATACATCCGTGCTGGTTTGTGGCAGTGGCAGGGTGAATCCCACTTTTATTCACTGCAAATTGACATTGCTGATAGTTCCGGCTTTTCGATTGTTTTTTCTCCGGAAGATTTGAAAGCATATGATGATGTATTGGTTAGTGTATCAGACCCAGAAGGCAACCAGACGCAGATTCTTAGCGGCGCAGCTTATGTGGGTGTTCAGCAGGATGGGCTTTCAAATATGGACTGCGTCGGGGGACGTTTGAATGCCCCTTATGCACCGATATCGGTCAGCTTGGATAAGGGCGGTGACGGGAGTGTGGATTACGTTCGCGAGACAGGTTTCGTATCTGACGCCGGTAATAATCTTGAGTTCTGTTTCCTGATCAGGCATCCCAACTACGAATGGGGACCGATCAATATCGACCCTGGCGATATCGCGACACTTTTCAATGGAACTGATTGGTCGGAATCTGTTGAGGTGATCAGTTTCGATTGGGGCTATGACACGATCACAGACACTATCAGTGGGCAAGGTTTTCCTGATGGTGAGATGGAGGTGAATCCCATCCAGTATTATTATGATCGATATCCCCTGTATGGAACTGCGACTTACATGGATGACATTGCTTCAGGAGATTTTTCGGCTAGTTTTTCCAACTTTGATGTGCGTGATGGGCAGACAGTTGAGCTCACTCACCACAGCACAATTGGAAATGGCAATACTTACTACACTTGGGGTGCTCCATCGCTGTCCTATTTTGAATTGCTGTTACATCACAATACAGTTGCAGGCCGGGTTAAGATCGCGGATGACCTGGTTACTGTAAGCCTCTACGAAAACGAGAGCGCGACTATACCCTTGGTCACAACCACCCAGGACAATGAAGCAGATCCATACCAATTCTGGATTGATGATTTTGGAGGATTTACGCTTGAACCCGGCATGCGGGTGGCAGTTAGCAGCGCAAGCGGCTGGAATGCGCAGATGATCGTGCCAGTCTTTAATTACAGCGTAGATCTTGATACCAATGAGATAAACGGAGTAGGTCCTCAGGGAATGCTGTATTTGGAAGCATGGCGCGAGGACCAGACTCTTAGTCTTTCCATTCCGACTGATAATTCATCGGCTGTTTACTTGCAAACGGACTACTACGGCTATGATTTGCGTCAAGGTGACACCGTATCTTTGACTTATGTGGCACCGGATGGCAACAGAGCCCGTTTGGAGTGGCGATTTGGGGATCTCTATAAGCTTGGTCACTGGTTGAATGATGGTCGTCAGGACTGGATGTGGGGAGAAGCCGTTGCTGGGTCGAATATTACTATCAGCATCGACGGCAGCGAACCTATCCAGGCTTACTTCGAAGATCCCAACTGCCCAACCTGCTGGGGTATTCATGAAGCTCAAGACATAAATCCTGGTTCTTCGATTTCCGTTTTTGTGGATCCCGATTACTCAGTGACCTATTTCGTGCCCAACCCGTTAACATCGATTGCTGATTCTGTTGCAAATACAGTAACAGGTCAGATTGGCGGAAGGGTGGAAAACTGGGTCCAAGTTAACACATGGTGGGATGGCGCGCAATACCAGCTGAATACTGCCACAGATGGCACGTTCATCCTTGAATCCACCCCTGAGATGACTATTGATGTGCCGCAAGGTGGGGAAGGTCACATCTATTTCAATGACTTTGTTAATGACGTGTTGGTGGATATGAACCAACATTATCGCACAACTGATCTTTTGATGAACGTCAACTACGATCACGACTGGATCGAGGGTAATTATCCACCAGGATACGAGGTTGTCCTTACAGTGACTGAAAGTGACGGAGAAACCGTAAAAGCGACAACAACCGTGACAACTTTTGAGATCCCCGGGTGGGGAGGGCAAACCGGCTTCTCGACCAACGTGGAAGGGGTGGTTTGGGATCCTCCAGAACGTCCCGACATTCAACCTGGTGATTGGGTTTTTGGGGAGGTGACTGTCGGAGGAACCACTTATTACGCCGAAGTCCAACTGGGTGAATTCGTGGGTGAGTTATCGGCAGAGACGGACTCTTACACGGGCAAACTTTCAGGACCTTCATTGGATCCAGAAGTGCCTGTGCCAGTTCAATGTCACCCTTGGGGAGCTCCCGAAGGCACACCCATGAAGGATACGAGTGTTTTACCAGACGGGATAAGCGAGTTTACCTGCGATTGGACAGGGGAATGGGATGTGCAACCCGTCCAGGAAATCGCTGTACTCTATCAAGATCCTGGCGGGCATTGGGTTTTTAGTGTACCAGTTGCCTACACCGATGAATTGATACTGAACATCCAGTATGACCACGACTGGATCGATGGAACCTATGAAGCAGGTCACGAGATCTTCTTGAGCGTTTTTGACAGCTTTGGGGTTGAAAAAGCGCACATCACGTTGATATCCGGCTACATTGATGGTTGGGGAAGTAACACAGGCTTTTCCACCAACATGGAAGGAGCAACCTGGCAGCTAAACCATCCTGACATTCAGCCTGGGGATACCATCTATGGCGAAGTGGATGGCGGGACGTTTACAGCAGAGGTCATTATCGGCACAGTCACTGCGGATCTGGATCTTGATGGGGATCAGCTCAGCGGATTTGTTGACGCCGAGTGGCTGCCACAGGGCGAGGAGATAAAAGTCGTCTGTGAAATCTGGGATATGAATGCCCCTCCAAGCCAAGAAGATTGGGTTTTTCCAACTGGTGAGGATCCATATCTTTGCGATTGGACTGGCGTTGATTACGACTTGAATGAAGCCTCCAACCTGATGGTTGCCTATCACGAATCGGCTGGCCACCACATAATTGGTGAATTCAGATATCCTGCTCCGCGGTTACGCATTGAAAAGTGGTTGGAGGGAGGCGAACCTGGCGAAGGAGGGAATGTCACCTTCAACATTCAATACCGCAACGAGGGCAATGCTAACGCGGTCAACGCCATCATCACAGACACCTTTGTGCAGGGATTGACGTATATCAGTGATACTTCCGGCTTGCCAAAAACCGAGGTTGGCAACCAGGTGATCTGGCAGCTGGGAAATCTGCCACCTGGGGATTGGGTCAATTTCTACGTGTTCGCGCACGTCGAAGAGACCGCCGGAAATGAGATCATCAATACCGCTGTGATCAGCTCGGACGGTTTTGACTCGGGTAATCCGGAGGATAGAACCAGAACCAGTTCAGGCACAGTTATCGCAAACAACACCCACGTAAATGTGGGTAAAGGCACCTGGACCTGGCTGCCAGCCCCGGGTCAAAACTATGTCTACAACATCAACGTCTGCAACAACGGACCGACTGGCAGCACGGAACTGACCCTGACAGAAACTCTTCCTGGCGTCGTCACCCTGGTCGACTGGTGGGGCAGGGAAGCTGGTTGGAGCGAGGTTTCTTTCACGGGCAATATTCTGACCCTGAAGTATCCTTCCATTCCTGGAGGAACTTGTCGGGAAGTTTTTATCAAGGTGAACCTGGATCCGAACGCTCAACCTAATGATGAACTGGTAAATGTGGTCAACATCTCTGCGGGTAACGATAATCCAGATGAGCAGGATAACGAATCCTGGCTTCACCACAATGTCGGCTCTCCTTTCACGGACCTTTCAGTTAGTCTCGCCTGGCACTGGGGCGTCCTGACACCTGGCGGACAATATCGCTTCGGAATTCACTTCTACAACGATGGAAATATACCTGTAGAAGGACCCATTCCACTTGTTCTAACGCTTCCACCCGGTGTGCATTTTGGCGGCTGGAGCTATTGGGATTGGGCAAGTTACATCGGTCAACCGCTTGTGGATGGAAACACTGTCACCTGGCTGGTGGATGATCTTGATCCGGGATACTATGGCACGATAGAAGTTTTTGCCAATATTGACCCCAGTGTCGCTCCGGGAACAGAACTTATCCAAACCGTGGTATTCACCCCGCTAACTGGGGAAGAGAATATTGATAACAACACAGCCAGTCTGACCGAAACCGTTTTTGAACATGGTCCTAACCTTCGGATTTCAAAATGGGGAGATTGGCACGGACATGGCGAAGGACACAATGCCTGGTATCAGCTTCAGTTGGAAAATGTCGGGGATGCACCGATGTTAAATGTAGAGGTTACAGATTACTATCCGATGCAGATGTCACTTGATGGGGAAGTAAATGTTGGTTTTGGGGAGTGGTGGCAATGGCAGGATTTCCCAAGTGAGCATCGCTTCACTGTCTTATTGCAAAGAATGGAACCTGGCTGGAGTGTGGGGATAAATTACAACGTTGTTATTCCGGGGAGCGACCCAATTCCACAGGGACAAGTATTTCTGAACTACTCAACTGTTGAGGGCGAGCTTGCTGATACATATCCAGATGATAATGGCGCGCTCTATCTTTTGGGGAGTGGATCGGATATGTTCGTGGAAAAAACCTTATTGACCGGTGAATTTCATCCGGGTGCTGAAATCACATACCTGCTGAAATTTGGGAATGCTCAACCAGGTCATGCGTGGTGGTGGAATATGGTCGGGAATGCCATTCTCACTGATACCTTACCTGCAGGGATGACATTCGTTTCAGCCCAATTACACTGGGATGATGATCAACCGGAGTGGTCGGATTTTCCGCCTGTAATAGACGGTCAGACCTTGACCTGGCAAACCTGGCCGATCGGAACTGGAAATTGGAATGAGATCCGATTGACAGTCAGGATCCCAGATGATGTGCAGGATGGTGAGGAGTTAACCAACCAATTGGTAATCACGAGTGACCAGCCTGCAGTTGACTTGGATCCGTTCTCTGAGAATAACACCAGTGCATGCACTGGGATAGTCGAGGTGGTCACCAGGAACTTGTACTTGCCGTTGATATTGAAGTGAGTTTTTTACTTTTCGGAAGCCGGGTTCGGATTGTGAACCCGGCTATTTTCTTAACTCCGTCACATCGTGGCCTATGGGTATTGCGAGCCTGTCCTGTTCATGTGTCTTTGTACAAGGGTTGCACCTGTGACCGCAACTCAGGGTCTGGCGACGTGCTCTTGATTCCGTCATCGCGAGCTCTTTTGCGTGGCGATCTGCCTTTTACGATCTTGAAAGCAAGCTTACCCGGAGTGAGCCCGCGATGGTTTGTTGGGAGATTAATAGCACAGGGTGGTCTCATTCCGACTTACGGGGATTTTTTTCTTTGTAGGTCAGGTTGCGCAGTTCAACCTGACGTCGGAATCCTAACTAAGTTGAGGACTATTATTTGCCGGCAATCGTGACGTCAGGTTCAAAAGAAGAACCTGACCTGCGCATTGAGGTGCTTCGCAAGAAACCAGCACGATCAGTAATGCTGGAGACCTGACGATTAAATCCCATGCCCGGTCCCACAGGTAGGCTTCACATTTAAGACACCGGCACGATCATTGATCAACTACAGATTGCCGCGTCGCGTTGCGCCTTGCGACGACCGAAACACAATTCTCTGGCTGGATTGATGGTTTTAGATCCGGCACAACAACAAAAAATTGCATAATCGTTATTAAATCGTTATACTGATTATTAGCAATCCCTTTATTTTTCATTGGAGCATGGGGTGAATATTGATTTATTATTCTCGTCCCATATATTGTCCTCAATTGTCGCGATCCTGATCGTTGCTGGATTAGTAGCGTACAGTTTCAGACAGCGTGATGTGCCTGGTGCGATGGCGTTTTCGGTTGCCTGTGCCCTGGGACTATTGTGGCTGCTCGGTATGATCTTTGAAGATATCACTCCAGCTATTGACGCGAAAATCTTCTGGAGAAAGTTCCAGACGGTGTGGCAGTTACCATCCGCCACCGCTGTTACCGTCTTCCTCCTGGAATATGCTAAGCCCAGGCGTTGGAGCACGCGCAGAAATTTGGTCTTGTTATCAATTCCGCCGATCCTGATGGCGGTCCTAATCCTCACGAATGAATACCATCACCAATTTTGGGAAAGCTTCTTTTTTGATGACACGCTCGTAGCAGTTCCCGGTCCACTGCTAAGATACTTTGTTGCTTATGTTTACATCAATTTCCTGTTGAACCTGGTTACCCTGGTTTGGATATTCATCCACTCACCCCAAAACCGTTGGCCGGTTGCGTTCATAATCATTGGTCAAGTGATCATGCGATTTATGTACTTCTTTGAGTTATCCAACCAAGCTGGCTCAGATATCCCTCTTTCAGCGTTAGGCATTACTTTCATATCCATTGTGTATGCTATTGTTTTATTTCGCTTTCGCATTTTTGGACCGCTTTCACGGGCACGCCAGGTGTTGCATGAGACAATTCCAATTGGGATCGTCATTCTGGACGAGAAAGAAAGGATAAGAAGTCTTAATCCTGCTGCAGAAGTAATTATTGAAGCCAGTAATAGAACCGCGAAGGGCAAACTGATCAGAGAACTGTTATTAGCTTATCCGCGGGAGTTGCCTGAAGGAGTACCGGATCAACAAGTTGAGTTCAGCCAGAAATTGGACCAGAGAACTCAATTTTTTGAGATGGACATCTCGAATTTACGAAACTGGCGCGGTGCAATCATCGGCAAGCTCCTGTTGATTACAGATGTCACTGAGCAGCGCAAAGTACAGCAACAGTTTTTGGATCAGCAACGGGTTTTGGCAACCTTGAACGAGCGCGAGCAGTTGGCCAGGGAAATGCATGACGATTTCGCGCAGGTGCTCAGTTTCATGAACACGCAATGCCAAACCATTTGCCGTTTGCTGAAAAAGGGAGATACGGATCAAGCTGCTAACTACCTGGAAAAGCTGGTTGAGGTGGCAAAAAGCGTGGATGTAGATATCCGGGATTCGATTCAAGGTATGCGAGCAACGATTTTGGAGGATGGATTGTTATTGACCCTGGAAAAGTATCTTACAAGATTTGAAAGGGATTATGCAATTCGAACGGAGATCATCAACTCAAAAATTATTCGCGAGAAAAGCTTATCGCCAATGGTTGAGATCGAGTTATTCCGTATCATCCAGGAAACATTGACGAATGTCCGTAAACACGCCAATGCAACCCGGATCAAGATAAATTTTGAGTCAGTAGACGGATTTCTGAGCACTTGTGTTGAAGATAATGGGTACGGTTTTGATCTGGAAAAGCATCGCTCTATGCAAGGTAACCATTTCGGATTGCAGATGATGCGTGAAAGAGCTGAAGTGGTTGGCGGTAGTGTCCAAATGGACTCGCAAAAAGGGCAGGGAACCAGGGTGAGGATCATGGTGCCAGCCATGAAAGAAGAGGTGGCATGAACCCCCAATTCAGGCTTCGCGTACTGTTGGTGGATGACCACAACCTTTTCTTGGAAGGGCTCACCAATCTGCTTAAATCAGAGGGCATCCAGGTTGTTGGTACCGCGCATGATGGGCTTGAGGCACTCGCAAAAGCACGACAAAGCAAGCCAGGTCTGATCCTGATGGATATTCACATGCCAAATTGTGATGGCGTCTCTGCCACACGCCTGATCAAAGCAGAGATGCCTGAGATCAAAATTGTGATGCTGACCATGTCCGATGATGAGGGAGATCTGTTTGAAGCCGTGCGTAGTGGTGCTTCGGGCTACCTGCTTAAAAACTTGGATGCGGCACAGTTTCTTGATTATCTAATGGATCTTCAAGAGGGTCATCCGCCGTTTTCACCAGGTCTGGCTGAAAAGATCCTCAACGAATTTTCCCTCCAAACCAGTAAACCAGTGCAACCCGACGCCAGTGGTGGATCGGACGATCCCTCAGAGAAACCAGTGGATGAATGCGGTCTGACGCCCCGGCAAATGCAGATCCTGACCTTGGTCGCCCAGGGTCTGACTTATCGAAAAGCAGCCGACACATTGAATCTTTCTGAGCGCACTGTCAAGTATCACATGGGAGAGATCCTCTATTGCTTGCACCTGCAGAATCGTGCCCAGGTGATCGCATTCGCAGCCCGAAGTGGCTTAACCCGACCTAGCTTTTAATCTTTTCGATATTTTTTCCTTCATACATACAAAAAAGAATAGACTGTACCTTTTTTTTGTGCAGACTGTACGTTCAGACATATCTTATCGATGAGATTTTTAATAGACTCAAAGTACATCGAATTGAAGCTGAAGCCTATTTGGCTGTGAGTCGATTGAACAAAGGGAATTTTTGAGAAGTTTTGGAAGGATAAAGGAGTCAAACAGACAAGAATCAAGCTGATTTTCCACAAACAAGTAATAACAATTCCTAAAGCGCCTTATTTGAGAGTCTAATAAAAGGAGAAACCCATGAAAACAAAATCAATTTTAGTAATACTTGTCGGATTCCTGGTGCTCAGCGTAACTTCTGCCTCTGCCCATGAGCTAATACCTGAAAACGTGCTAGTTAATCCAATCCTCCAGGAAAAATTCGAGGAATTCTTCCCGCCGGCTGTGATTGAGGTTACGGAAGGTGTTTACGTAGCTCGAGGGTACAACCGGGACAATCCAACGCTGATTGAGGGAGACAATGGCCTGATTGTAGTTGATCCTGGGGAAAGCATTCCCGCAGCTGAAATTGTTAAGGCAGCCTTTAATGCCCACCTTGATAATATCTTCGATAAGAAACCGGTCAAAGCGATCATCTACACCCACGATCATGATTGCCACATCCACGGGGCTTCTGTTTTTGCTGACGAGAACACCGAGATCATCGCTCAGGAAAAACTGATGAAAACGTTGTTTGACGAGTGGTATGGTCAGATCTATCCTTCACGGGTTGAAGGTGGCATCAAGATGGCAGGGATCATGTTTAAGGACCACCCGATTGTCGATGGCGAAGGTTGGTACGCGGGTTATGTCTTATCCGCAGCCAACAACCTCGGACCATCAGGATTTCTCCCGCCAACATTAACCGTCAAAGACGAGTTGAAAGTCACGATTGCCGGGGTGAAGATACACTTGCTGACGGCACCTGGTGAAGCCCAAGACATTATTGTGGTTTGGTTACCCGATAAAAAAGTGTTGATCCAAATTGGCATCATGTACGAGGCCTTTCCCGCGTTGGTGACCATGAGGGGCAGTGGTCAGAGAAATCCTCTCGATTATGTAAACAGCCTCAAACTTTGCAGAAGCCTCAATGCAGAATATCTGATAGCACTTCACGGTCCTAATCCCGTTACTGTCGGTGAGGAAAATGTCCGTCAATATCTGACCAATTTCAGCGACGCCATCCAATTCATGCACGATCAGACCGTTCAGGGCATAAACAAGGGATTAACACCGGGTGAGATCGTGGATCAACTGGTTCTACCGCCCCACCTTGCCTCCAGCCCCTATCTGCAGGAGACTTACGGCAGCAAAGAATGGGATATCTATCACATGTACCGCTATTACCGCGGCTATTACACAGGTGAGATCAGAGATCTATTTCCTCAGTCTGCCATCAGCGAGGCAGAGATGTCCGCTGAGCTGGCTGGCGGTGTTGATGCCCTGGCAACAAAGGCGGAGAGCGCTTTACAGGCCGGCAACCTGGAGTGGGCTTTAAGGCTTTCTGATGATGTTTTGTTGCTGAACCCTGAAAACGATCTGGCTTTCGAGACCAAGAAAGCAGCGATGCTCGCCCTCGCGGAAGAAACAATGAATTCCCAGGCACGCAACATGTTGTTATCCGAATACCTATTGCTGACAGGGCAGGTGCCTGCTTCGTTCCCATTTGAAAACCCAAAAGCAATTTACTCCTTGATGAGCCCAAATGCGGTTCAGTTGATGCCTATGGAGACCGCGCATCGTATCATGGCTGTCAACCTGAATGCATCCAAGTCAATGGAAACAGACATCATGGTCAGTCTGAATTTGACTGACATGCCCAAGAATAAAGTTGACCAGCCGGATGAATACATTCTATGGGCTCGGAAGGGCATCCTTGAGGTGAATCCTCCGGTTCCGAGTGAGGGTCTGCTCGAAATCACCACCGACACTCTGACCTGGAAGCAACTCGTTCTCTACAAGCTCAGTCCGGCTGCGGCGGTTGCTGACGGTCGGGTAGTGATATCAGGAGGAACCCCTGAGAGCTTCTACGCCTTTATGGACCTTTTCAATTAGCATGGGACTTGGATAATGTGATCCTTCATTCTGGGTGATTGGGATGCCAAACATCCACAAAATCAAAACAATCAACAGAAAAGTACAGTCAAACACCTAAGACTGTACTTTTTTTTAGTTCCGACTGTACCTTAGTCTATTTTATTTGTCCAAAAAGTTTTATAGACTCAAATTATCCCTATCAGAAGAGGAATCCCATGTCTGTTAAGAAGAAAGTGCTGATCTATGGCAGGTCTCTAAATTTGGAGGGTATTGGAGTGAGTCTGAAACTTGATGGAAATCTCGATGTAATCGTCATTGAGCCAGGTGAGCAAAACAGCCTGGAAGACTTGAACCCTGAGGTGGTCCTTTTTGATCTGGCTGAACCACACAAGGATCTAAACCTGGCGCTGCTGCGAAAGCAACCAGGTTTATTGCTGATCGGGGTGGAGCCTTGCAGCGATGAAGTGCTGGTGTTGACAGGAAAACGCAATCGCGTTTTGAGTGCAGACGAACTGGTGCAATTGATCTCACATCGAAGCGAGGAAACTCGCGAAAAAAAAGCTCATGGATGAGCCAGGGAGGTGCTTTTGGTTGTCATGTTAATGTTTTCTTTCATTAGTTGCTTGTTGAGCCAATTTGGCTGATATTCACTCAATTTCATTTTTACGAAAGGAGTAAAAAATGAACACCTTTTTAAATCTACTCAAAAAATACCGTTTCATTTTTCTTGTGGCTGGTTTAGGCTGCTTATTACTCATCTCAGGCAGTACACCTGCGGTGGCTGATTTGGGTGGGTCGCATGTACACTTTGTTCCCTCAGCAGGGACCAATGGCGCATCCTGTTACATCCCGAATCGGACGCAAACTCTCTGCTTCAACCTCGAAACATTGACATCCGACGGGGAGGACCCGGCTGGAGTGGTCATGAAATTTCCTGATGACTGGAATGTGCCGCAGTACGGAACCGAGACTGTCTCTCAGACTTGTTTTAATGGAGGAACCTTTGGGAGTCTGACGCAATCGGATTGGCCAACAGGGAGATACGTTGTTGATGGCCGCGCCCAAAATGCGCCTGACCACTGTACGGCTGTATACTGCTGGAGTGTGAGTGCTGGTGCTACAACAACCAACGATGTCTCAGTGCCCTGGATTTGGATTGACAACATGAGTGGAACCTCACCCCACAGTCCCTGCTCAAACGATGACTATTTCCTTGACTACCCTTTGCTGGGGTGTGATGAGCATGACGCAAATCCACCTGCGTCGGTGCCGGTCTGCACTTACGAAGCTCTCACCATTCTACCCGAGACCCTCACAAACGGAACAGCTGTGACTTACTATTCCCAGGAATTCACCGCCAGCGACGCTGAGGGGAATGTCTTGGGGTATGACCAGGTTTCGTGGAGTTGGATCTCTCAAGATATTCCGGTAAACTGCAGTCTCTGGAGCGACACCGGCGAATTTGAGTGTTACTCATTCTATAACGAGATACCTTTATCGGCAGGCACCTACCATTTTACTGTTTCTGTATACGGGAATGAGGGTTGGGCGGATGGCAGCCGTGACTACACTTGGATCGTCGATCCACTGCTGGAGTTTGACCCTGACGAGCTCCTACCTGGAAGATTGACCCAAGCGTACAGTCAAACGATCACCGTAAGCGGAGGGGCGAGTCCTTATACGCTGACCCTCGCTTCAGGAACCTTGCCGGTTGGGATTACTTTTGATGAAGAAACCGATTCGTTTACCGGCACGCCAACCGAGATTGGCACTTTCCCCGATATTGTGATACAGGCTGTGGATGCCAATGGGATTACCAATACCATCACTTACTCGTTGACGGTCCTTCCTGAGCACCTCTTCACCTGGGCTCCAACTGAACCGCTTGAGGGGCAGTCGGCAATATTCACGGCGATTTCGGGGTACGATGAGTATTATTGGACTCGTGGCTACGATCCCGGTGATTCCTGCGAAATTGAATCTTATTACGTAGGGTATGGAAGTCCTATCACCATCCCGTTCAATGGCGGTGGCCAGTACCAGGTATGTCTGCGGATCTGGGAACCTACCATTTATGACTACATTTACGACAGTCAATGGGTGACTGTGCCTAACGGTCCTCCAACTTATATTTACATCAATGCGTACCCACAGCCTTCTCTTGTCGGCGAAACGATCTACCCTTATGCCTATATCGATGATTATAGTAACGGTCCATTCACCTGCACGGTCAGCTGGGGAGACGGCAGTCCCGTTGAGTCCGTCACTACTGTTTTGGGTGCTCGTTATTGTGATCTACCGCCCCACACGTATGGAACAATTGGTTCCTTCACGATTGGGGTTACAGCATCTGAAGAAGGCGTCGTTGGCTCAATTACCGGGACGATAACCCATGACGTAGTTTACTACTTCGGCGAAGGTTACGACACCTGGCTGACCTCTAACATCGACCCGACCACCATCGAGTTGGTGACGTATGCCACTGCTGGTTACACCGAGCTGGGCTTTAACATTGCGACTCTTCCAGAATACGGTTCGCTTGGAGATCCAACTTTTGTGAGTTGCGACCCGGCTGAAGGAGAGGGTCCCCTTGGGCTAATGATCAATCAAACGGGTTATCAGATCGAGCGTTTTTCAGATCAAGGTCTTGAAGGCATCGAAATCACTGCGGATCAGAAGGCAGCTTTGTCGGCTGAAATAGCCCAGGAAGCAAGCGACCGAATGATGTGCCGGGCAACGGTGGTGTACACCCCCACAGTTACCGACCCGCTACTTGTCGGGTACGATGGCTTCACATTCAGCGTCAATGATGGCGTCAATGGTGACTCAAATGTAGCAAGTGTCCAGCTCTGGGTGGATGCCAACTCCGCGCCAACCGCTCTGGATGGTAGCTCGACCGCCCGTGATGCCGGTTCAACTCTCCTCATCCTGACTGCTACTGACCCAGATGAGTATGAATATTCCACTGACAGGATAACATTCATAATTGACAGTGGTCCATTCAGCGGATCACTTGGCATCCCAAGCTCCGCATCTTGCGAAACCATGTGCGATGAGTACACTTGCTCCGTAGTATGCACTGCTGTGGTCGCTTATACACCTAATCCTGGCGCTACCACGGACAGTTTCACTTTCCATGTCAATGACTCACACTATGACTCGAATATCGCCACCGTTTTAGTGGAAGTGCACGCTCCCGCGACATTGCATGTCAACGCGCTTGACGACTTCGATGATGGAGTCTGCGACGGAACTCACTGCAACCTGCGCGAGGCGGTAAATGCCGCTTTAATCGGCGACACGATTGATTTCACCATCGACCCGGCGTCTCTCCCCGCCACGATCACACTCGTTAATGGGCAGATCCTGATCGGAAAAGCACTTACGATCACAGGCCCAGGCGCGGACTTGATCGCCATCAGTGGCGGTGCTTTGTTATCGGATGAAGTTGACGGCTCTCATGACCGGGTCTTTGAGGTCTATGATTGGGAAACATATGGCATGCGTCCTGTCACAGCAACGCTTTCGGGGCTAACCATCCGTGACGGGCGTTCCGGCGAAGGTGGCGGGATTATTATGGGACCTGGTTCAATTGTGACCCTGAATGACTGCGTCATCGGACCAAACAATATTGTCACTTATGCTGGCGGAGGAATTGCAAGCGAAGGAGGTACTCTCACCCTGAACCGCTGCACAGTTGCAGATAATCACGGCACTGGCTCAATGGGAGGCGCAGGCATATTATCCTATTACAGCACCACAACCTTGATCAACAGCACCGTCACCGGTAATATCACGAATAACTATGGCGGAGGTATCTATGCTGTCAATGGAGGAACAGTCAACCTGATCCATTCCACTGTCAGCGGTAACACCGCAAACCAGAACTACGAATTGGAACCCTGGGGAGGTGGAGGTGGTATCTTTATCTCCGATGCGACGGTCACTATTCAGAATAGCATCGTTGCTGGTAACGTTGATCTCTCTTTGGACCATACCCCGAGTGATGATGTTATCGGTGCGTTTACCTCTCTTGGCGGCAACCTGATCGGTGATGGCACTGGCTCAAGCGGTTGGGTAAGCGGAGATTTGGTTGGAACAGAAGCCGCACCAATCGACCCGATGTTGGATTCTCTCACAGTTGATGTACCTGACGTGCCGGATTTGCCGGAGGATCCATTGACATATACACTAACTTACGTTTTCGCGCTGCTTGACGGCAGCCCAGCCATTGACGCGGCACCAACCTGCGAAGTATTTGAGGACCAACGCGGAGTGGGACGCCCGCAAGGAAACGCGTGCGATATTGGGGCATACGAGCTGGAGCAGATCACGGCTACCGGTTCGCTAAAGATCACCAAAGTCTTCGACCCGCTGACCTCCGGTTACGTAGGAACCTTTGTAGTTAGGTATGACTGCGACGGAGATATTTTTGGATTCATTGATTTAGGTGCGGGTGACACAACAACGATCAACGACATTCCCGCAGGCTATCAATGCACCGTATCAGAAATAGGGATACCAACCCCGCCACCAGGATGGAGCTTCGGAGCTCCAACCTTCAGCCCCTCCGCGACAGTAACCATCAGTGAGACGCTTGCCGAGGTGGTCGTCACCAATACCATCATCCAGGATGTTCCACAAACGGGTGAGCTGGTGATCAGCAAAACCTTTGACGCTCTGACTTCCGGGTTTACTGACACTTTTGCCATTGACTATGATTGTGACGATGGCACTGACCATGATGGCACAGTTAATTTATTGGCGGCTGGATCAGAGACAATCAGCGGGCTCCCCCTTGGCACGGTCTGTACCGTAACAGAGGCCACCCTGCCAACCCCACCGATAGGCTGGAGCTTTGGCTTACCCACGTTTGCTCCCGAAACAGGCGCGGTGACCATCACAGAAGCCAGTCCGGCTTATGCTGAAGTCGTTGTTACAAATACTATCAGCCGCGATACTGGATCACTGATGATTACCAAGTATTTTGATCCGCTAACTTCAGGCTTTGCGAGTACCTTCGCGATCAATTATGACTGCGACGACGGTGAAACCCATGACGGCACGGTAAACTTGGCGGCAGGTGCATCTGATACGATCACGGACATTCCAACCGGTACTATCTGTACCATATCCGAACCCACCCTCCCTGATGCGCCAGCTGGCTGGAGTTTTGGGGAACCTGTCCTCAGCCCTGCAGACGGGATCGTAACTGTGGTGATTGGCACACAAGGAAGCAGTGAAATATTGGCTCCTGCTGAAGCTTGGGTGTCTGTTACCAACACGATCAGCCGCGATTTGGGCGAGCTCAAGATCAGCAAGGTCTTCGACCCGTTGACTTCGGGCTTTATCGGCGACTTTACCATTACTTATGACTGTGACGACGATCCAGCCCACGATGGCACGGTTTACCTCGCTGCCGGCGAATTCGAGACCATCACGGGTATCCCGACTGGCACCACTTGTCATGTCAGCGAAGGTGAGTTACCAGTCGCTCCAGCCGGTTGGAGCTTCAACGGACCCACTTATCTGCCGATCAATGGGACCGCGATTATCAGCCTGGTACCTTCTGAAGTTGTTGTCACCAACACCATTGTTGAAGATGTTGCTGCGACGGGTGAGTTGAAAATCAGCAAGGTCTTTGACCCACTGACCTCCGGTTTTACCGGGAACTTTGCACTGTTTTATGATTGCGGCGGAGAAAATTGGGCCTATTTTAGTTTGGCTGCGGGTGAATCTCAAACCTTCTCCAGCATTCCGATAGGGTCGAATTGCTCCGTTAGCGAAGCTACCCTCCCGTCCGCACCAGAAGGTTGGTTCTTTAGAGCACCAATTCTGAGCCCGGCGTCCGGATCGGTGACCATCAGCGAAGCCAGTCCGGCATACGCGGAAGTGGTTGTTACCAACTCCATCATGGATGTGCGTTCCCAGGTCACCACTACCCGAACGAAATGCAGCGCGTTCGCAGCAAATCTTGCCCCGGATCTGGATCGTTTGGTTGTCACAACCGCCTACAACAGGAAAACTGGTGCGACTTATATCAAGAAGATAACGCCATCCGCCTTCTACTACTACGCCAAGGCATTCATTCCGGCTGAGGCTTCAGTGATCATCATCTCAAATGTGACCGATCCTTTTGGTTATCCTAACGTACTCCCAACCACTACGCTCTACGATGAGAATTGTGTGCCTTTAGCCCAATCAATGGCGACCATCACCACAGGTCCGGGAAATTCCGTAAGAATAGAATTCCCGGCAGCAGCGTCTGAGCGGATCGTCTATATTGGAGTAAGCTATGCGACCAAGCCCTTGGTTGGATATGTGATCGATCTGCCCTTCTCTGGGTTCACCTATACTTTCAAAACAGCCCTGGATGGAGCAATCTTCACCCAGGACGACCTGCTCGTGAATTACGGCATAAATTTGTCAAAGATTGAATTGCCGTAAGTAAACTAAATGATTGGGGCTAAGCAAGTTCATTCTTGCTTAGCCCCGTCGAGGATTACGTTTTGTGGGCCGGGTTGCACTTCTGAACCCGGCTTTTTTCTTTTTTGTCGGAGTGAGCCCGCGTTACAACTCTTGGAGACCATGAAAGAACGACGTTGAATCCGATCTCGCCCTCGTAGGGTGCGGTTGGCGTCATAGTTTCTCGCCGTGTCTTAACTTCGATATAGCCAACCCACCAAAACAACAATATGCCGTGAGCAAAACGCGGATGAATCGATCTGCTTGTGCTTCGGTGGGTAGGCTATAACCCGATCTGTTCCTTCATAAGTTCTATGACGCCAACCCACCCTACCCGCTCCTCGCACAGACGAATCAATCAGTCATCGCGAGCTTTTCTACGTGACGATCTGCCTGTTAGGATCTGGATAACGCACTTTGTCGGAGTGAGCCCGCGTTAGTTGGTTTTGAGTTGAAGGCTGCAGGGCAGTCTCATTCCGACCTACAACTGATGCTTGTCAAATGCCCGTGCTCGGTCTGCCCACAAGCGCTTTCAGCACTGGGGTGCTTTGCAAGAGACCG
>Ga0116172_10001463_pt1 | contig 21730 bp, 22 predicted proteins | sample AD_UKC083_MetaG_FD_89799 | JGI IMG/M metagenome (GOLD analysis project Ga0116172, IMG submission 89799) | Active sludge microbial communities of municipal wastewater-treating anaerobic digesters from USA - AD_UKC083_MetaG | ecosystem: Engineered > Bioreactor > Anaerobic > Digestate | place: USA... | reverse complement strand
TCCAAACTGGCAAAATGTTTTTTCGGGATAATGACTGTGTGGCCTTTGGCATGAGGAAAAATATCTAGGAAAGCCAAAGCGTAATCGTCTTCGTAGATTTTATGGCTTGGAATAACACCCCCTGATATTTTGCAGAAAATACAATCTGACATAAATTATTATTTTAATATTTAATCATTTTAACACCATTTTCGTTTTTCTCCAAGACAAAACAGTTCTTCGCGCCGGTGATTTGCTTCGCTTGCACAATAATTTGCATTTTATCTTTTCCTTCTTGCAAGCTTTTCAAAATATACTGCAATTCCGGTTGAGAAAAATCGCCTTTTATCGGAAATCCTCCGCCAACTATTTGCTTGGCTGACACGCCTTCTAAGGCTGTAAGGTTGTAGGGATCAGCGATAACGCAATATTTATTTTCATCTCTTAGTCGTGTGGCAATATCCGTGTAATCTAGATATTCTTGAAATGAAACCACTTTACTGGCCGGTCCGAGTGTATAAATTGCGGAACCAAAAATCGCCAAAATGATAACCGTAAACACAGTGACGCTTCGGTGAGAAAAATATTGTTGTAAATAAAAAATTCCGTAAGCAAAAAATATTATCAAGCCTGTAGAGAGGACAATATCCAGTCGACGAGCCAAAATATTTTCACCATTGAGTAGATAGCGACTAATAAAATAACCAATAAACAGGCTGTAGAAAAAAACCGCCAACCAACGCTTAACTGATTCTTTTTGAAAGAATTGAAAAGACCCATAAACTGCAAAGCCAATAAACAATAATCCGAACACCAACATCCAACCCGACCAGGTAGTCAAACCATTACTGACAAAAGCATAATCAGGAGTTTGGTTGAAAAGAATATTTCCGGTTGCAATAGTGTGCGGTCGCGGACCAAAAACAAAATAATATCCAGTCAGATTGCCGACAAACTGTTTGATAGCGGAAAATAAATCGCTTTTGAAAGATAGGTCAGAATATCCTGAAACAATTTCTATGGCTGGCAAAAATAAACCAGTCAAAACAGATACACACAACCAAACAATATTGTTTATTAAATTATTTTTTATTAAATAAGTATTTATGAGTTTCAAGCCAAGTGCTAAAAAGAAAAGCACGGCGTAAAGCAGATAACCGCTTAGGAGTAGCAGACCGACAAAAAGCAGCCCCCAAAGCTGACTTTTGTTTTCTTTTAAATTTGCTTTTAACAAAAGTATCAGCGAAAAAAGCCAAAAAACAAAATGCAAAGTAGCGGGCAGTGAAAACGAACCGCTGGTAAGCAGGGCGCTCGGGATAAAAGACAACCAAACCAAAAATAACGATAAACGTTTGGACAAACTCAAAACCCGCCCCAGCGCGTAAAACAAAACCGGCACAAACAAAGACCAAAGTATTGGGCCGACAAATTTCCCCAAAGTCAAAAAATCAAACCCGGTAAATAAATTCAAAATAACGTTTAATCCCCAAAACCCGAGATAAGAATAAAGTCCGAAATTTATTTTTTCAATCAAACTCGGATTTTCCGCAAAATTTTGCACCACGACTCCCCCGCCTTGCAAAATCTGATTTTGGGTGCCCAAGTGTCGCCAATAATCCGCGCCATAAACCAACTTATGAGTTAAGCTTAAGTTAAAATGACACAATAGAGAAAAAACAAAAAATATAATTAATAGAGTCTTGGCGTGATTGTTGGTAAAAATAAGCAATCCCAAAACTAAATAAATCAATAAATACAAATAAGGATAAAAATCCGGTAAAACCGACCAAGGGGTTAAAATTTCCTCTCCGGTTTGATGACGCGCCAAAACATAAAAAGCCCCAACCATCAAAAGTAAAACCGCGACCAAAAAAGAAGTGGAGCTGGGCAAGACTGTTTCTTGTTTTTGCGCGAAAACCTCGGTTTCATATTCTCTTTTTTTTCGCCATTGAGACAAGCTCACTAAAATTTCTAAAACTATGCCTGTCACCGGTAAAACCAAAAGACTTAAATAAAAAATCGGTATTTTGACTAAAATCAGAAAACCGCCGACTGTGACCAATAACCAAAAAACTGTGAGCACGCCAAAAAAACGATTCAGAAAAGAATTTTGTGGAAAATCAAACACGCGTTCAAGTAATAGATATCCGTCTTTAGCATAATAAAAAACAAAAAAGAATAAAAAGATCAACCCGAAAAACCAACCTGGCTGATATGTTAAAATAAGCCCCGAAAATAGGGTAAAAAAAGTCAAAATCAATGATTTTTTTACAAAGGATTTCATATAGTTTAAATTATAGCAAGGTTGACAAAAAAAGCAAAGATAAGATATTATTTTAACAAACACCAAAAAGGAGGATGTCATGCGGTTCTTTGAAAAAGCTTTTAAAGGTTTTTACAAAAGCTACAACAACGCTTTGGAAAGCCTGATTGGAAAAATTTTTCCATCCTGGATCACGCCCAATGGCATTTCTGTTTTTCGCGCTTTTTTGTTTCTGCCCGTACTTATCCTGCTGTTGCTTGATTTCCAGATTTCAGCCTTTGTCCTGTTTGTTTTTGCCGCTTATCTTGATTCAGTGGACGGACTTTTGGCCAGAAGCAGAAAAATGCTGACCGAATTTGGCGCAGCCATTGACGCGCTCATGGATAAGGTTTTCTTTGTTTGTTTGATTGTTCCTTTGATTTTCCTGATGGATTTTACAAACACGGGAATATTTTATCCAGTAATCGCTTTCAGTAGCTTAACCCTTATCGTGCCGGTAGAAATCTGGCTGACGGTGGTGCGCTGGCAAGATTATCTGGATTTTACCAACAATAAAAGCGAAAAACGGCTTATCAAAGCTGGAATGTCGGGTAAAATCAAGTTTTTGCTGGAAATGTGCGGTTTGGGCGCTTTTGTCCTGGCTTACCCAAACCCGGAAAGTAATTTCTCTTTACTTGGCTCTTTTTTTATCCTGTTAAGCGCGCCGTTTGCCTATCGGTCGCTGATCACCAAGATAAACGCTCGTTCTTGAACCGCTCCTTTTGGGGGCGGTTTTTTTAAACCACATTTCATCAACAGTTTATCCGCTTTTTGGGGTTGCGAATTATTTACTTTTTAGATAAGATAAAATAACTAAAAAATAGTATGACTGTCCCAGGCAATTTTGACTCCATAGATAAAATTCCGCCGCACAGCATAGAAGCGGAAATGTCACTGCTTGGCTCTTTGCTTATAGACAAAGATGCCATGATTAAAATTGCCGATATTGTGGAAGCAAGCGATTTTTATAAAAGCTCTCATGGCAAGATTTACGAAGCCATGCAAGAGCTTTATGCCAAAAACGAATCTATCGATCTTTTGACGATTGATAATCGCTTGAATGAAAAAAATCAATTGGAAGAAGTCGGGGGCAAGCCATATCTGGCCACTCTTTGCAATGTCGTGCCTACCGCGGCCAATGTGCTACATTACGGCCAGATAGTTCATCGTAAAGCTGTCCGTCGCCGTCTTATCCAATCATCATCGGATATCGCGAGATTGGGTTATGAAGAAAGAGATGATTTGGAACAAATATTAGACGAGGCGCAACGCAGTTTGTTCGGAGTTTCCGGAAATTATTTCAAACAAAATTTCACCCCTATCCGCGGTGTTTTGGACACCGCTTTTGATCGTATTGATGAATTACATAAAAACAAAGGGCAACTGCGCGGACTATCAACAGGTTTCAAGGAAATGGATAATTTGTTAGCCGGTTTGCAAAAATCTGATCTGATAATTATCGCCGCTCGTCCGTCTGTGGGTAAAACTTCTTTTGCCATGGATATTGTCCGTCATGTCGGAGGTAAACTCAAAGTCCCGGTCGGGATGTTTTCTCTGGAAATGAGCAAAGAACAACTGGTTGATCGTATGATTTGCGCGGAAGCCAATATTGACTTGTGGCGATTGCGCAATGGCAAGCTGTCTGACAGACCGGAAGATGATGATTTTCCGCGTATCGGACACGCTATTGGCACACTTTCGGAAGCTCCAATCTTTATTGATGACTCCCCCAACAACAATATTTTACAATTACGCACCAAAGCCAGGCGATTACAGGCCGAACACGGTTTAGGAATGATTGTTATCGATTATTTGCAATTGATGGAATCTCGCGGTAGTTTTGAAAGTCGCGTGCAAGAAGTTTCTGAAATCACTCGCGGACTGAAAGGTATTGCTCGTGAGCTCAATGTACCAGTTATCGCCCTTTCTCAGCTTTCTCGTGTGGTTGAGCAAAGCAAACCGGCTATCCCGAAACTTTCTCATTTGCGCGAATCCGGCTCTATCGAACAAGACGCCGATGTGGTAATGTTTATCTATCGCAAATCGGCTGATAGAAATTATGCCCCTGAAGAAATTCCACCAGATGAGAGGTATACGGCTGAAATAATTGTCGCTAAACACAGAAACGGTCCGGTCGGCACAGTCAAACTACTCTTTAATGCCAATTGTACTTCTTTCCGTAATTTGGAAAAAAACTTATCGGAAAATAAAGGTCCGACAAATGAACACCGATCCGCTCCGGCTTTAAAACCAAAATCAGCTTTCCAAAATCAACCGGTTTCCGCTGAACCACCAACACCACAATTTTAACCCCGTAAAATCCGTCCGCCACGGCGGACGGACCACGGGGCAAGGCCTTAATTTTATAATTTAAAATTTATAATTTATAATTTTATCGTATGTCCATGTTCTCCAAACTAAAACAGTTCAAAGATCTTCGCGATCAAGGAAAAAAACTTCAAGAAACTCTAAGCGGTGAAACTGCTACCGCCAATAATTTCGGCTCCACCGTCAGTATTACCATGAACGGTAATATGCAAATCACGGAAATCAAAATCGCCCCGGAAATGATGGCTCCGGATAAAAAAGAAAAATTGGAAAGCGCTATCAAAGACGTACACGAAGATGTACTCAAAAAAATTCAAAAAATTATCGCCGGTAAAATGCAAGAAAGTGGTTTTAGTCTGCCGGGCATGGGAAATTAAATTTAACTTATGTATTCCACTTCAATAAACAATCTTATTGAAGCTTTCAAAAAACTACCCTCGGTCGGACAGCGTAGCGCCGAGCGTTTTGTTTTTCACCTGCTAAAATCCGGGAAAAAAGAGGTCAATGAGCTGAGGGATTCCTTGGATATTTTGCTGGCCAAAACAAAAAGCTGTGAAGTTTGTTGGAATTTTGATGACAATTCACCTTGTCATATTTGCGCTGATCCGAAAAGGACACAAGAAACAGTTTGTAGTATCTGATATTCAAGATTTGACAGCTCTGGAAAACACTCGTGAATACTCCGGACTTTATCATGTTTTACGCGGTCAAATAAATACCGATGACACATCCGAGGAAATAAAAAATCTGAAAATTGAAGAGTTAAAAAAAAGATTAAAAGAAAACACAAAAGTCAAAGAAGTTATTTTGGCACTATCTCCTGATCTACCGGGTGAAACTACGATGATGTATCTCAAAAAAGAACTCTCACAATTAAGGCCAGATCTGAAAATTACTCGTTTGGCTCGCGGACTTCCACTAGGTTCGGATTTGCAATATGCCGACGAAATCACTATTATTAGCGCGCTGAAAAACCGAACGTAATTGGACTTCAGTCTACAGACTACGGACCTGCCTGCCGGCAGGCAGGCTACAAAAAAATTCTGAATTAAATTCAGAATTTTTTAATATCCAATATCTTAATATCCTAATATCTCTAAACCTCAATCACCGTCTGTTCACCGATAATTATCCGACGACATTCGTCCGTTCTTTTTTTCACCACTTCCGCTTTTTCTCCTACAATGCTTTCCGTAAATTTGAGTTGACAATCGATGGTGCAATTTTTCAAAATAATAGAATTATTAACCTCCGCATTTTTTATTACACAACCCGAACCGATAGTAGCATAAGGTCCGATAACACAATTTTCCAAAATACAATTTTCACCGATAGTGGTCGGGCCTTTTATTTTTACATCATTTCTGACAATCGTTCCGGCGCCGATATGCACTTTTTCCGTAAGCGTTGCACCCTCTTCCACTTTTCCTTGAATGACAAACTCCTCATCTTTCAATTCATCAAGCAATAATTTGTTGGCCAGAATAAGATCGTGCGCTTGTCCGGTATCTTTCCACCAACCGGTTATTTCTTTATAACCAACCTTATAATTATTTTTCAAAAAGTGAGAGTGAATACTGCTGATTTCGTATTCACCGCGAGCGCTTTTTTCTATATTATCAAATGCTTTGAAGAAAACATCCGGACCGTAAATATAAATACCTGTTACCGCAAAATTGTTTGGCGGATTTTCCGGCTTTTCCCAAACATCCACCAATTTTTTATTTTCATCAAAAACCGGCACACCAAAAGATTTGGCATTGGGGACTTCCGATAAAGCCAACATACAATCGTATTTATTTTCCATAAATTCCGCCACCATGGGTTTAATATCACCAAGCACCACGTTATCGGATAAAAAGAAAATAAATGGATCGTTACCGATAAACTTTTGTGCTTGTTTGACAACGTGCGCCACGCCTTGCGGACCACCCTCTTGTTCAAAATAAGTTATTTTTATTCCCCAATGCCCTCCGTCGCCGATATATTTAGCAAGTTCCGTATCCCCGGGGTTGAGATTGATAAAAATTTCTTCCACCCCGGCATCCACGACTTTTTGGATAGCATGAAAAATCATGGGTTTATTGGCCAACGGAATCAAGTGTTTATTGATGGTTGAAGTAACCGGACGTAATCTGGTTGCCCTTCCTCCACCTGTCAAAATAGCTTTTCTGATCTTTTTCAAAGACATACTACCAAAAAATTATTCTTTTGATTACTTGCCAATAGACATTCATCAACGGATTGCCGATATATTTTAAAACAGGATTATTAATACTCTTATCTTCAAATTCAACTTTGCCCGCCAGATCTTTTATCAATTCTTTGTCTTTAATTTGGCGAATACTTTGCACATATTTTCTTTTTTTCAGCCATAATTGCCAATTTTTCCATGATAACCAATATTTATAAGCATTTAACTTTTCTTTCACCCAGCCGTTTTTAAAAGCAAACAGTAGTAAACCGATATCTAAAACAATTCCCATCGGCAACATCAGCAAAAGTGTCGGCCATTTAAAAAACATCAACATCACTCCGTAGCGATTACGTTCAATATAATAAAATTTTTCTTTGTTGCGAGAAAAAGAATATTTATGATAGAAGATGGAATTGGGAACTACCACGACTTTATAGCCGGCGATTTTCAAACGAAAAGAGTATTCTACGTCTTCATGATACAAAAAGAAATCTTTATCCCAAACTCCAAACTGTTTCAACAAATCTACCCTCATCAACATCGCCGCACCGCTGGCATAATTAATTTCCTTGTTTTTTGCTAAATCAATATTCGTTCTCTTTTTACGAAAATCATTACAAAAGCCTATCCCGAGATATTGGAAAGTGTTGCCGGAAGTATTTATCAATTCTGTTTCCGGATGCAACATAACAAGTGATTGGGTAATGCCGATTTTTTTATCCTGTTCCATAGTTTCAATCAAGGGTTCCAAAAAATCAGTAGCTACGAAACCATCGTTATTGTGAAAGTATACATAATCAAAGTTTTGTTCCAATGCCCAATTTATCCCCGCATTATTACCGCCAGCAAAACCAAGATTTTCTGTTTGCGGTAAAATTGTCACATGTGGCAATTCATTACCCGACAAAGGCATTACTGTTTCGTTCAAAAATCTGACAGACGGCCCATATTGCGGATGCGGATTGTCTACTATAACAAACTCCAATTTGTCTTTGGGATAAGTGATTTTTTTCAAAGCGGATACCACATCGTCAATATACGGTTCGCTGTGAAATGAAAGATATACAATGGCAACTTTGGGATATTTATTCAGCATAATATTTATATTTACCTTTCCATTTCCAGAGGTATTTACACCAACTGGCCAGATGGATGCGGGCGGTTTTATTTTTTATCAAAGCTTTGAAAATTCCCGGAACTTTGGCAGATTGTCTTTCGTGACGATGTAATATGACAATATCATGGACATAATAAACTGGCCAGTGGTACTCCCACATCCTGCGACACCAATCGCAATCTTCCAAATACATAAAATATCTAGGATCAAACCAACCAATTTCGTTTACCACTTCTTGACGCACTATCATGGCCGCTCCCAAAACCCAATCTACAGGTCTGGTTTCGTTATGATCAAAATCTTTCATCAGAAGATAATCCGCGTATTTCTTTACCCAAGCATATTTTTTATCAAAATTTATTTGTTTGAGCGGTTTAATCAATAAAGCGCGAAAATCAAAACGATAACAAGTATCCTGCAGAGTTCCGTCCATGTTCAGTAATTTTGGCCCAATACAGCCGATTTTAGGATGTTCATCCATAAATCTTACCAACCGTTCTATCGTCCTGCTGTTTTCTGGAATTATCGTATCACGATTAATCGCAAAATAATAACGAGCCGGAGTGTCTATAAAACCGACTTGATTGCCGGCGCCAAAGCCAATATTTCCTCCACAATCGATATATTTAACTTGCGGAAATTTTTCCGTCAAAGATTCTTTGATATTATCTTTGTTTTGCGAATTATCAGTCACCGTTATTTGAACCGCATACGGACAATCGGCGATATCTTTAATCAAAGAATCGACAGCGTTTATTATGTCGTCTTTCATTAAATAATTTACAAACACTATTGTGATATCTTTCATAAAATTATTTCCACCATTTACGTAAATCCCTCCAAGAAATTTTTTGTTTGTTTTTAATTTCTTGTCTTTTACTTTTTAAATTTTTTCTTTCTTTCATCAAATCCGCCCAACCTTTTAAAATCTTCGGTTCAAAAATCAAAAAGTAAACGAACTTTTTCAATTCATACCATAAAATAAAAACAAAATCAAGCCAAAAGTTTTGCCAGCGCTCGTTTTTATAAAGAGTCGCCAAATGGTTTCTGTAACTGAAATATTTGACCCAAGGACTGTGTTTCTTCTTATTTTTTAAAGCTGCTAAATCTCCGCTTTCTTTGGGACCGGCACCGGCTCTGTCATGATAAGCAATAGTATCGAGTAATATAAAGGAAGAGTAGCCGGTAGTTTGCAACCGATAAGCCAAATCTACATCTTCTTTGTAAGACTGATAACTTTCATCAAGCATCTGCCCGTTATCAAACAAAACATTTTTTATGGCATTGTGGCGATACATCGGAAAAGCTCCGGAAACTCCAAAAACTTCTAACTCGTTTTTTTCTCCAAAAATATTTTTTATCTCTTCCCAATTTTCTCCGGTATACTGTTCTATCACACGACGATTACGAAAAACTTTCAAACCCAGGGCATCAATTTGTAAAGAAAAAGATTCTTGAAGTCCTTCGTTGATTTTGGCAAAATTCCAACGCATCAAACGAGGTGAGACTGCAGCTACTGCCGGATTTTTATCCAAAAATTCAACCATTTTTTCCAAACAATCTTCTGTCAAATACATGTCTTGATTCAAAAGCAAAAAATATTCGCTGTCGCTTTCTGCAAATAATATATTATGCCCTTTGGCAAAACCATGATTTTCTTTTTCTTTGAAAAATCTTACCGGGACCGGAAAATTTATAATTTCTTTTTCAATAATTGCTACAGTATTGTCGGTGGAATTATTGTCTAAAATTTGCAATTCCCAATCTTGATAGTTTTGTTTACGCAGCGAATCAAAAAGATAAGGCAAATATTTTGCCCCGTTCCAGACAACTAAATTTACAGAAAGTTTTGGCATATTACAAACTAACTCTGATTTTATCTGAATTATTTTTTCCCATTTTTTCTTTTAACCACACCATAAAAATAGCCACCGGCCGGAAAATAGCAATCCAAATCCACATATACCATGGCTCCCATTTTTGAAAATATTTCAACATACTGGCAGTAAAATTCTTTTGTTTCCACAAATTGGTTCTTTGCACGAAACTCTGTCCTATCAAATCCACACAAGTTACTATCGGCGTATAAATAACTTTCAAATTCATCTTTTTTATTTCTCGGCAAAGATCAATATCTTCAAACCAAATAAAATATCGCGGATCAAAACCCCAACCCAGCTTATCCAAAGCTGACTTCCGTAGCAACATAAAAGCTCCTCGCACAGTATCTACTTCTTGTTGCTTTTCGGAATCAAAATCTTTCATTAAATATTTATCCAACACTTTTGGGAATAAATGAGGAACTTTCAAAAGCAAAGCCAATTGATTTAATACTGTCGGGAAATGTCGCGGTCCGGCATCAGTATTAAAATTTCCGTCTTGTTTTGTCAATTTACAACTCAACAATCCGATATCGGGACTTTTCTCCATCATTTCGCAAAGTTTTAATAAAGAATTTTCTTCCACTTCATTATCGGGGTTCAAAAACAAAACATAATCACCGGTGGCAATTTTATAACCTTGATTATTAGCCGCACCAAAACCGAGATTTTTGTCGTTTTTGATAAATTTAACTTGCGGATATTTTGTCATGATTTCCACGATATTGTCACTACTACCGTTATCTATAACTATTTGTTCCAATTCCAAACCCGCGGCGCCTTTTTGTACGCTTTGCAGTTGTTTTTCAATGGTTTTTCCGTTGTTCCAGGTAACGGTGATAACCGAAAGTTTCATATGATTAAGCAAGTAAGCTAGTAAGCAGTAAAGCATTAAAGCACCACGAATTTTGATTATAAATATTGCTTTTGACTACTTATCCAACTATTTAAAAGTTTACTAGATTCATTAATTAATCGCTCTATTTCTTGATATTTATTTTCTTTAATATAACCCAAATCATTCGAAAGTAACATGTGATATCGCAACTCTTCTAAAGAAGCATTTGCTATGAAATAAAAATTAACACTTTCTTTTAAAGATTTTCTTCGATATCCTTCTACAATATTTGCCGGCACCGAAATTGCCGCCCTTCTAATTTGTGAAGCCAAAACAAATAATTCATCTTTCGGAAAATCTTTGGTCATTTTATAAATTTCCAAAACCATTTCATGCGACTTCTGCCAAACAATCAACTCTTTAAATGTTTTATACATACTTTTACAAGCTTTACTGCTTTATAGCTTTATTGCTTACAAGCTTCGCTTTTAAATAATCTACAAACGGTATAGCCGTTGGATCAATTCCCTCTATCATCGCAGAATAAAAACTCAAATAAGAACTGATAACCAGTATTTCTATAGTTTGTTCCAAAGCGGATTTTTCTTTCGCTTTGATAGAAACAAAATTTATCTTATTCATTTTCAAAATTTCTTTGGTCAAAACAAAACGTTTTTTAAGTTTATCACTGTACAGATCCGATTCCAAAAATACAAACAGTAAATTTTCTTTGTTACTTTTCGGATTTATCATCCCTTCAAGTAAATGATGATTGAGTTCAGGTAATAAAAAATATCCGCCAAAACGTTTGGCGTTTTCATTCATCTGATTTCCGGCAATATGGGCATTACCTCCGAGATGTTCGGCTCCGACAAACCATACCGATTTGCCTTCTGTTTTTTCGGCAATATCTTTCAAAATATTTTTTACTTTAACACCAAATTTATTATTTAATTCCTCTACTAAATCCGGAATTTTTTTCAACTCGTCGGTTTTAACTTTCAATAAACCCAGCTTGGAAAATAAATAAATCTGTCCGATAATGGAATAACCCAAACCCATACGCGGTGATCCGCACGGATTATTATTTGTCGTAAAAATCAAAGCCGGATATTTTTCTTTTTTACTCAAAGTCGCCAATTTACCACCTGAGGCAATCACGGCAATTTTACATTTTTTCTTTTTCGCTTCATCGGCGCAGGATATTACTTCTTCCGTGTTTCCGGAATAACTACTAAGTATCACCAAAGTATTTTTATCCGCAAACCCGGGCAGATGATAACCATTCACAATAGACAAAGGGGTTTTCAAATCATTTTTATATACGCTTTTTATCAGATGCGCACCCAGGGCTGATCCACCCATCCCACACACGATAATATTTTCAAACTTTTTATAATTTTTCGGAATCTTTATAGTTTTAACTGCTTTTTCCACTTCTTTTATCTGCTGCCCCAGCAATTCAATACTCCCGAGCATATTTTTACTGTCCAATTGTTTGATTTTGGCTAAATTATCTAAAATTTTCATAAAATTTTTAGTTAAAAAGGTTATTCTGATTTTATCATCAAAAACGTGTTTTGTAAACAAAAAACCGATTGTTAGGGACAATCGGCAAACCCGTGGAAACTAGGAACAGAGGAAGCTGACGAGGTCGGCCAATTCGATGACCTTGACCTGCTCCGGCTTGGTCGGGACAAGGTACGCATCGTAGTTGATGACGCGGTTCTTGTCCTTCTGGAACAGCGTCTTGATCCACCAGACCTCATTGTCGACCTGAATCGAACCGTCTTCCTTGGGCTCGATCCTGATCCCTTTGTTGGCGGCGTTGGTCAGCGAGAAACGCTTACCATCACTGCAGATGATGCCGGCGATCTTCTCATTGGGCACCGCCTGCTCGCCCTTGGCGTTGACATACTCGAGCGTCGCCGGACACGGGAAGGCCCTGTCGGGTTCGGCCACGATGAGCGGCTGCCCGTACTGGCCCATGATGACCTCGTAGAACTGTTTCTTGCCGTCGGGGCCGAGATTACACAGGTTGTACTTCTCGTCATCGGTCAACAGATCCCACTGCTTGTACTTGGTCATGTTTTTACCTCTTCCAAAAAAAGTTTATGAAACTAACAAAGAACACGGACTTAGATTAGCACATTTTGGCTATTTTGTCAAGATTAAAATAAAAAACAGCCCTGTTTGGACTGTTTTTTCTAATTTATTTTAAATACTCTTTGAGTGCTTCTTGCCAACTTCTCTGTAACGGCATTTTCGTATTTTTGAGTTCCGAGTAAACCGGTCTTTTTGCGGGTCTCTGGAATTTATCCCCGCTCACCGGTGAAATATCTATTTTGATATTTTTCAATTCAAACGTCGCTTTTCCCAATTCATACCAACTACAAACTCCGCTATTGGCGCCATGGTAAATTCCAAAGGGTTTATTTTCTTCCAACAAATTCCTGGTAAATCTTGCCAAATCCGGCGCATAAGTCGGAGAACTGATTTCCTCATTCACCAGATCAAGGTGTGTTTTACCGCCTTCATTTGCCAACCAGATCATGGTATCTACAAAACTTTTTTTCGCTCCTTCGCTTATTGCCGGTTTGCCAAACAGTTTGGATAAACGGATTAAATAATATTTATCCCCTTTTTCTTGCAATAATTTTTCTCCTCTATCTTTGGTTTGCCCGTATTTGTCTACGGGATTGGTTTCGCTGTTTTCATCGTAACCTTCCTTTTTATCACCATAAAAAACATAATCGGACGAATAATGAACCAACAAAATATTTTGTTCTTTACAAATTTTGGCCAATTCCCCTATTGCTTCTCCATTAATTTTCCAAGCCAATTCAAAAACATTTGGGTCTTCTTCTATCTTATCCACGGCATTCACGGCCGTAGCATTTATCAAAATATCAGGTTGCGCTTCTTTTATTTTTTGATTTAACAATTCAAAATCGCCAACATCTATATCTTCTTTATCCCAAAGTACGACTTCATAGCCGTTGTTTTTAAATTCATCGGTCAAAGATTGTCCGAGCATTCCCTTATAACCCAAGATTAAAACTTTCATATTAAACTTTCAATTTTTCATCTCTAATTTTTAAATATTCTTCGTAATTTTCTATATAATCACTTCTGTCGGGATTATAATTGGTGGAAGACACGGCCAAAAGTATGGCGTCCGGAGAAAAATCTTTAAAATGATGCCAGACATAACCTGGAACATAGAGTGCATCAGTCGGTCCGGTCATCGAAATTTCTTCCAAGCCGTTTCCTTTGTCTATCACGGCCGTGCAAGTGCCGGAAAGCAAAATAAACAATTCTTCTTCCACTTTATGACAATGCGCGCCGGTCGGGGCCTCCACTTTGGTTATATAATAAATTCTTTTTACTTCAAAATCTATATAATCTTTGAGTTCCACTGGGCTCATAATAAATTTACCGGGAACTTCTATTTTTTTCAGAGAAAATTGTTGAAATTTTTGCATATTAACACTTTAAGTTGATGATTTCATTTTTTCTTGCGATCTTTGCAAATCGTTTTGAAATTTATTCATTTCGTCTTTCTTTTTTTGCCAAAGATTTTCCACCCAAGGTTGATTATTGAGATACCAATCAATAGTTTCTTTCAAACCTTGTTCAAATTTTTCTTTGTTATATTCCGGAGACCAACCAAGCGCGGTTATTTTACTCGCATCAATAGCATAACGACGATCGTGGCCTGGTCTATCGGTAATATATTCTATTCTATCTTCGCCCAAATTCATCAATTTCAAAATCATTTTGGTAATTTCCAAATTATTTCTTTCATTATCTACGCCAATATTATAAACCTCACCAGGAATACCTTTGTGTAGTAACAAATCCAAAGCTCGCGCATGATCAACTACATGAATCCAATCGCGTACATTCAAACCGTCGCCGTAAACCGGAACTTTTTCACCTTTGAGAAGTTTAAATATAAAGAAAGGAATCAATTTTTCCGGAAATTGATAAGGACCATAATTATTAGAACAGTGAGTAACTACAACCGGAACTTTATGTGTGGCAAAATAAGCCCGACACATCAGATCTCCCCCGGCTTTGGCCGCTGCATACGGCATATTTGGTTCTATAGGAGTACTTTCGGTAAAACGACTTGGTTCATCCAGCTCCAAAGAACCGTAAACTTCGTCTGTGGAAACATTAACGAATTTTTCCAGTTTATTATTGCGAACAGTATCTAAAATCATTTGTACCCCCAAAGTATTGGTTAAAACAAAATCTTTACAACCACCGTGAATAGATCTGTCCACATGCGTTTCTGCCGCAAAATTTATTACATGAGTTATTCCGTATTCTTTAATAACCTTATCCAAATTTTCCAAATCCACAATATCACCTTGGATAAAAGTATAATTGGGATTATTTTCTATGTCTTTCAGATTTTCCAAATTACCGGCATAAGTCAATTTATCGTAATTGACTATTTTGTAGTCAGGGTGTTCACCGAGCATGTAACGAATAAAATTGGACCCGATGAAACCGGCGCCTCCGCAAACAAGTAATTTCATAGTTTTTATTTTTAATTTAAACTGTTATATATTATTGAAATATTTTCGTATTTTTGTCAAATTTCCATTTTTTTGAATTTGGCTAAAATAAGCATTTTTAAACACTTCAGCCTATAGGTTGAAGTTGTTTAAACTTAATCATTTTTACTAAAATTTAACACCATCCCTACCGCTATCAAAGAAATTAACATCGCCGAACCTCCGTGAGAAACAAATGGCAGGGGTACTCCGGTAAGCGGTAAAACTCCGACCATCGCGCCAATATTGATGATTGACTGACAAAAAAACCAGGCGGAAACCCCAACCACGACATATCTGGCAAACTCATCTTCACAGTTTCTGGCTATCTTCAAACCGCGTAAAGCAATAAGTCCGATAAGTAAAATCAAGCCCGCGGCAATCAAAAAACCCATTTCTTCGGCAATAACCGCATAGATAGAATCGGCGTTAACTTCCGGGAGATATTGATATTTTTGTCGTGAATGACCAAACCCCAACCCCCAGAAACCGCCCGACCCGACAGCCAAATATGCTTGATTAACATGGTAACCAACTCCTTGAGGATCCAGTTCCGGATGCATAAAAACAGTCAATCTCTCCATGCGATAAGGTTTTATCATGACCATTCCGGAAAAAACAACTATTCCAAGCAACCCTAAAATTATCAAATAACTCCATGGCAAACGCGCGGCAAAAAGCACACAAAAAGCAATAACCCCCAAAATTAACATCATCCCCAAATCCGGCTGCGCCAAAATCAACCCCAACGGAATGCCGATAAAAACCAAAACCGGCAATAAACCGTTTTGCCAATCACGGATATCGCGGTGAGGATCTGAAAGCATGAGCGCCAAAAGTAAAATCAAACCCAATTTCATAAACTCACCCGGCTGAAAAGAAAAACCCCAAACCTGTATCCAACTGCTGGAATTATTCAAAACCAACGCTATCCCGGGAACAAAAGTCAAACAAACTAAAAATAAACCGAAAAAATAAGCCGGCCAAGCCAAAGCGCGAAACCATTCGGTTTTGAATTTCAAAGCAACAAAAAAAAGCGCGATACCCGGTAAAACCCCGAAAAGCAATTGGCGCTTGAGATAAAAATAGGAATCATTGAATTTGATATATCCAAGCGGTGCGCTGGCCGAGGCCAACATCGCCAAACCAAAAGCCAATAAAATCAAGATATAAATAAAATAATTCCAATCAATCTTTTTTTTGACATAATCCCCGTTTTTCATATCAACTATTCAAAGAAACTATAAAATAAACGGCCATAAACATAAATATCTGCCAAATACCGGTAAACATCATGATAACTCGAGAAATAACTTTGTCTTTGGTATAAAGAAATAAAGATAAAAAATAATTGAAAAGTAATACTCCCAAAGCTCCGGCAAAAAAATACCACAAATCTTTCGGGTCACCTATCCTATCTACACCAAAAATAATATTATAATGCAAAAAGATGCGCTCCGCTTCCCAATTTATTTGTCCAAAAATAAACCAACTCAATAAACCGAAAAACACAACCGAAATCAACAAGCTGATAAAAATAAAATAATCTTTTGTGTGCGACTTAAATAAAACAATCATAAATTATAAAATAGTTATTTCCCCTTCTTGCCCCAAATGTATTTTACTCCCCCGCCCTATTTGTCCGGAAAGCAACAGATCAGCGAGTTTATTTTCTATTTTTTCCTGCACCGCGCGACGCATCGGTCTGGCGCCAAATTCCGGATCAAAACCGACATGAGCCAAAAATTCTTGCGCCGATTCATCAAAGGACATTTCGATACTTTTGGTTTCCAAATCTTTGGCTACGCGCTTTAACATCAAACCGGCGATTTTTTTCAAATCTTCAAATTGTAATTCTTTGAATAAGATAATACCGTCAAAACGATTGAGAAATTCCGGACGAAAATATTGTTTGAGTTCGCCGTGCAATAATTTTTCTTTTATCACTTCGGAAGAAACACCGCTCTTTTGCGCTTGAGCGATGAACGAAGTGCCGGCATTGCTGGTGGTGATAATGATAGTATTGGTAAAATCAATAGTCTTACCGACACTATCGGTCAGACGACCGTCATCTAACACTTGTAAAAATAAATTGAGAATATCTTTGTCGGCCTTTTCTATTTCATCAAGTAAAATCAAAGAAAAAGGGTTTCGACGAATACTTTCAGTCAGCACCCCGGTTCCCTTTTGACCGGGCACACCGATAAGTCTAGTAATACTTTGAGCGTCTTGATATTCACTCATATCCAAACGAATCATCTTCTTTTCTCCGCCAAAATAAATCTCAGCAATGGTTTTGGCCAATTCGGTTTTGCCCACTCCGGTACTACCCAAAAACAAAAAAGTGGCTATCGGCCTATTTTGCGAACGAATTTCCGCTCTGGCACGACGAAGAGCAAAAGCTACGGCTTGCACTGCTTCTTCTTGGCCTATAAGACGTTTATGCATTTCCTGTTCCAAATTCATCAATTTGGCACTTTCTTGCGCACTCACCGAGGAAACAGGAACACCGGTTTTATCGGCAATAATCCTGGCCACTTCTTCGGCTGTAACCAACGAATTTATGCCTTTGGTATTTTTGGTGTGAGCAGCCGCCTCTACCACTACTTCCAAAGCACTGCCGGGTAAAAGAATTTCATGTAAAAATCGATGACTATATTTAACCGCTTTTTCAATGGCGTCATAAGAAAAGAAAACAGAATGTTTGTGTTCTATATAACCTATCTTGGCCTCAATAACTTGAATAGCTTGGTTTTCATTCATCTCCGGTATGTCTATTTTAGTAAAAACATTACTTAGTGTCGTACCGCTGAAAGTATGAGAGTATTCTTCGGTAGTCGTGGTAGCTACGGTCAAAAATCTATTTTTGGCCAAATTTTCCGCCAAGGCTCCGGCTACATCTAGACTACTGGCCCCTCCGGAACTAACCCCAAACAATTCATGAATATTATGAATACATAAAATAATATTTCCCGCTCTGGATATTTCATAAAAAATATTATTGAGTCTTTCTACTGCTCCGGCAGCAGTTGTGCCTGAAAGTAAAGCCGAGGTTTTTAATCTCACCAATCGTTTGTCTTGTAATTTTTTTGGCACATCATCTCCGGACATTTTTTGCGCCAAACCTTCCAAAATACTCATCTTACCGGTTCCATTTTCTCCTACTAATATCAGATTTCCATGACCTCCTTCTACTACTCTAAACATTTCTTCCAATTCTTTATCGCGTGCCAAACACGGATCGTAATGATTGTATCTGGCCATCATAGTCATATCTTCACTGAAATTATTCAAATAAGGTGTGGCTATTGCGGTCATCGCTCTGTCTAAACCGTGTTTGGATTTTCCGGCACCTACTCGAGCATATTTCACATATTGACGATGAAGCCTTTCTCTTATCCTTACCCACATTATTACATTTTTTATTTTAGGAGCTTCCAAACCCAAATCAAACAAAAATTCTTGAATTCGCGCGGAGAAAAAAACCGTTGCATATAGCAACTCCACCACACTGACATAATCTTGGTGGTTTTTGTAAGCCTCTTCGTAAGCCAAAAATAAAACTTGAAAAAAATCTCTATCCGGTAAAGGAAAAATACCGGCTGAGGGATTTTTGAACAATAACTCACTTTCCACTTTTTTACGTAAAAAATCCGTTGGATACCCCAATCGTATAAACACGTTGGCTATCCTATTGGAAGAAAGCAGAGTATAAAAAAGATGCAAAGGTGTAACTTCGGTATGGCCCGATTCTCGCGCTTCTTTGAAAGTTTTTACTACCGCCAAAACCGCCTCATCGGTAAAAGTCTCTTCGATATTCAAACGTTGTCGACGCGGAGTTTTCAACACCTCGTCCCAAGCAGAGATTACTTGGGTCAAGCCTTGGTCTTCAAAACGATAATCATGTTTCTCTACTTCTTTATAAATTTTTCTTTCACGAATAATACGCGACCAAAGATAAAGCAAAGTCAAAAATCCCAACCAAAAAAGAATTTTTTGTAAAGCCGACAATTGCGCTAAAAATAAATTGAGGTATTCCGGACCGGCCGTCAAATAATTGAAAAAACCTTGTTTATAAGCAGATACTCCGGCCCAAAACCAAAAATTAACTAACATCAAAATCAATATCAAACGTCTCCCGCGATTCCACCATAAACGCACTTGAAGCAAAGTCAAATGATAAAAAGTCAACGGGAATTTCCAAAAAAGCAAAAATTGTCGAGGCTTGAAGGCTACGCTTAATCCTCGACAACGAGAACATCTAACTTTGCCTTTCAGACCGGTCTGATGACAATCTTCACAGTATGAAAGCGGTAATGAATTTTTAATCTTAAAATCCATATATTTAAAATTTAATCCCCAAAAATCCATAGACCGTCAAAATCGGCAAAAGCAACCAAATCAAAAATAAAACCAAACAAAAAAGTGTCCAAATAAATAATGCCAAAGCTCGAACAAAAAATTGAACTAGGCGCATAAAAAAACTGATAAGTCGACCTTCAAAATCATACTGACCGTACATGGGTACAAAAAGATTGCGCAACCATAATCCCGGCGCAAAATGATAGTTACCGCTTGAAATCAATCCAAAACACCAACGTGCAGACCTAAAAGCTCCGCCCGTATACCACCAAACAGGAAAATAAATCAGATCAACCAAAGTTTCCCCTAATAGTCTGGGCAAAACCCACAAAAACATAAATCAAAAATTATTTTTAAATAAAATTTATTATTTATATTTTACCATAAAAAACAAAAAACCGCCAAACTTTGGCGGTTAAGTAACACCCCTATTAACGAGAATTAACCGCCACGACGGTTACCGGAACTTCCAAATGCTTTAAACGCGGCGCATTTATCATACCTAAAGTCTGAGTTTTGGTCTTTAAGACAGCCAAAGAACTTATTGCCGCCATCTCCGCATCCAGTCTTTGTTGTTCTTTGTTAATACTATTAACCGCAACTTCCAATCTTTTTAATTCATAACCTGTACCCGAAGCGGCGGCTATTTGCAAAACAAAACCGACAATTAAAAAAATATTTATTATAACCAAACACCAGCGGCAACGCGCGCCAAAAAACCAACCAGGCATACGCAAGAAAAACAAGGTTGATTCGTGAATTTCTTCAAAAAAATACTTTATTCTATTTTTTAAATTAATAATTTTATTTATCATATTTTTTCTATAATTCTCAGTTTAGCGCTACGCGCGCGAGGATTTTGATTTATTTCTTGTTCAGTTGCCGTTATCGGTTTTTTGGTAATAATTTTGGCTTTGGCATACGGCAAACTTTGAAAAAAATGTTTTATTATTCTATCTTCGAGCGAATGAAAGCTGATTACCGCTAAACGACCACCAGATTTCAAAAGTTCAAACGCATCCGGTAAAACATTGCTCAAAATTTCCAATTCATTATTCACAGCAATGCGTAAAGCCTGGAAAACTTTGGTGGCCGGATGAAGACCACCTACCCAAGGTATTTCCTTGTCTGTTCTTAACTTTTGTCGATAAACTTCCAAAACAATTTCCGTCAAATCTTTACTGGTCGTTATTTTTTTATTTTTTCTTTCTTTCAAGATCGCTTGCGCTATTTCAATACTGAGATCTTCTTCACCGTAATTTTTAAAAATCCAAACCAAATCTTCTAAATTATATTCATTGACTATGTGCGCCGCATCCACGCAATTTTCATTACCAAAAACTTGGCATTTGTTGTCGTAGCGCATATTGAGCGGTTCGTCTTTATCAAAACTGAAACCGCGACTACGTTCCGCAAACTGCGGACTACTCCAGCCCAAATCAAACAAAATTCCATCAACTTGCAAAAAATCGTTTTCTGTTGCCGTTTTTTTCAAGTTGGCGAAATTTTCTCTGATAAAAACTATTTGATCTTCAAAGCGATACAAAAATCTTTTGGCGCGAAGTAATGATTCCGGATCAGCATCAAGTCCGAGCAATTTTCCGCGCGGACCGATAATGTCCATAATAGCTTCACTATGCCCACCATCACCCAATGTGCAATCAATAACTTTGGCGGCTTTTTTTAAGTTCAAACCTTCAAGCACTTCGTTTAAAAGAACGGGAATATGTCTCATATTAAACTCCTAGATCGCTGATATTTTCAGCAATCTCATTACTATCTTTTTCAGTTTTGGTTTTATAAACATTCCAAGACTCTGCATCCCAGATTTCCACTCGACTATATAAGCCGGCAATAATCAAATTTTTTTTCAAGCTGGCGAAACTTCTCAAATACTCGGGGATAACAACACGACCTTGTTTATCTATTTCCGCTTCAACAGCTCCGGATAGCATATGTCGAGCGAACGCGCGGCTATTGGCTTGAGAAAACGGCAAAGTTGCCAATTTTTCTGCCAGTTTGTTCCATTCGTTTTTGGTATACAAAAACAAACAGTTATCTAAACCTTTGGTAATAACCGCCCCCTCCTCAAGTTCGCGTCGAAATTTGACCGGAATGGCCAAGCGAAACTTGTCATCTAAATTGTGAGAATATTCACC
>Ga0116172_10001461_pt1 | contig 21772 bp, 21 predicted proteins | sample AD_UKC083_MetaG_FD_89799 | JGI IMG/M metagenome (GOLD analysis project Ga0116172, IMG submission 89799) | Active sludge microbial communities of municipal wastewater-treating anaerobic digesters from USA - AD_UKC083_MetaG | ecosystem: Engineered > Bioreactor > Anaerobic > Digestate | place: USA... | reverse complement strand
CTCGTGATACTTGTCCACCACGGCCCGCGGGGTCGAGTTCTCCCGCAGGGCGGTGATTGTCGCAGCCACCCCGTGCTCGTCGGTCCCGCAGATGTAGACCACATCCTCACCGGCCAGGCGAAGGTAGCGCACGTAGATATCGGCCGGGAGATAGGCCCCGGCAATGTGGCCAAAGTGAAGCGGGCCGTTGGCGTACGGCAGGGCACTGGTTACGAGATGGCGTTGTCTGGGCATGGTTCTTTCCTCATCACGGGCTTTTCCAAAGATAGCCACAAGACCCCCGCCAGGGCAGTCCCCGTTTTGACCGGTTACAGAAGTCTGATCCCGGGTTGCCCGCATTCACTGGAGTACACAGCTCTCTGCCGGAACTGAAGGCTCATCCGCCGGACTGGAGACTGTTCCCCGGAAGAACTCTCAAATATAGTAGAATGGTTTTTTGTGACAGGTCAGGACGTAGTGGGCATGACAATTCTTGCATCGTCCGGAGACCGGTTGATCCGGAAGATCGACGGCACACCAGGGACAATGCGGAAGACTGCCGGAGGTTCTGGCAACATGGACCTTCCCCGAAGCCTTGTCCCAGAAAAACGGCGCCAGCGCAAGTTCATGCACAAGAGCCAAGGCTTCACCAACCTGCTCCGGCGTGGCAGAAAACACGTGTGCAAGCTTCTCGAGATCGGTCATGACGCCCTCGCGCCGGGCTTCCATCAGCCAGACGGCCATCCTCGCCACAAGACCGGGCTGGATACCCTCGCCACGTTCCCGCAGCCCGAACCAGAGAATCCCCCCTGCACACAAAAAAACGGGTAGAGCCACAAGCAACAGGCCGCGCCAGCCGAGGACAACCCCGGCAGCAGCCACCAGAACGACGGACAGGTAGAAAGGAAGAAGCCCGAAAACTGCCCGGAAGATGCGGATTCGCGTGACCAACTGCATTGAGGAGGAACTCCTGTCATCGTTCAGGTGTAGAGCATGGTCCCGCAGAGACCGCAGACCTTTTCAACGACCATGGTGTCGGAAAGAATCGCTCCACAGACGGGGCAGCGCCGGTTGACAACCGGCTGATCCGAGAGAACCATCCGCATCCTCTCGGTATCGAGATAGCCGAGATGGTACTCCTCGGCCATGTAGCGGTCGAGTTCGGCCAGAACCTCATCCAGGGGAAGGGCGGCTGCGGCGGCCCAGGGCAGAATCTCGAGTTCGCCGCCCGCGAGAAGCCGGTCGATGGCAAACCGCATCCGCCGCTGGTTGATCCCCCCGCGACCCGAGAGCAGCCAGGCCGCACGGTTGAGACTGAGGACGAGAACGAAAAAGGAGACAAGCAGGAGCGCCATGGCCGCCTTTTGATCGCCACCCGCCAACCAGTTCCTGGTCAACAGCATCCCGATCGACGCGATAAAGGCACCCGGCAAAAGAAGATCCGGGGTGGTCAGGCGATAGATAAGAGGCCTGTAGAGCATCGCCCGCAGGCCCGGTGTCAGCGGGAGCTGTTCGTTGACTCGTCGAAACATGCTTGAAATCTACATCTTCCCGGATAGAAACGGCCATGGGCGTATTCGAAAGGCCTGTCCCCCGGGAAAACCATCCGGAAAGGACTGCAGTCCGATGGGTCTCGGGGTGCGTTGACACGGAGGCCCCTGCGGGGTAGACTTGAGTACAGTTCACGACGGAGGGGCCAAGGGGCATGAGAAAATCACTCTGGATTCTGGCGCTTGTGCTGGTGTCCTCTGCCATCTATACAGCCATCGTTGTTCCTCTGACCGTACCGCCCGGCCATATCGGGATCATCCAGTCAGACGCGTTCGGTCCTGTCGAGGCGATCGTCGATGCCAGCGGAGCCCATCTAGTCTGGTCCCGCCTGATCCCTGGAGATACCCGGATCCACATCTTTCCCGAGGGACGCCGTCTGACCCGGCGCAGCATCCGTATCGTCCTTCCGCCGGGCAATCTCCCCGGTCAGACAAATACCCACGACTTTACCTGCGTGCTGGACTGCTCCATCGGGTACACCGTCGTCCGCACTGCCCTTCCGGCCCTGCTCAAGGCCGGTGTCACCAATGCGGACGTCATTCTGACCAGACTGGCCGACCGGATTGAACCGGTCATCCGCCATGCCCTGATCCGCGAGACCGAGACGGCGCTCCTGGCTGAACAACCGCCCCGTCTTGTCTCTGCTTCCCAAACCGCGCTCTCCAACGAGGCGGCCCCCCAGGCCAATGCCTGGCTGGCCGGCTTTGGACTTCCTCCGGCCGAGATCAGTATTTCGTGGAAAACACTGCCGGATCCGACAGCCTATATGCGCATGCGAATGGCCATCGCCCAGGCCATTCCCGAGCTGACCGAACAGATCCGGGACTGGCACCGCGTCGGTGCCAAGATCAGCCGTGATACCCGGACCAGCGCCCGCGAACGGGACAGCCTGCGGGACATCGCCAAGCTCGTCCACGAGTACCCCAAAGTTCTGGAGTATCTGGCCATCACCGGTCTTTCGGACAAAATCCGTCTTGTTGTTTTACCTTCCGGCAACAGCGTTCCCATGGCCGAACAGCTCTGGCCGGATGTCCTTGATGTCGTCCGGCAGTCTCTCCGTCTGGCAACGGAATCAGCTGGAACAAACCGGAGTACCCTCGCAACGAATGCGGGAACAAGGGGGAAATGATGACTGCGAACAACGAGAATAACCGTCGTGCCTATATCCGCCACCCTGTCTTTGTCCCGCTGAATGTCATCGAGGAGGGGGCATCCGACAGTGACTCGAGTACAGTCAACATCAGTGTTGGCGGGCTCCTCTTTTTGCATTCCAGAAAACTCGCTCCGGGGGCACGGGTCACCATCACCATCCCCTTTGCGGTCCTCAAGGAACCGGCGGTTCTCCCTGCCACCGTTGTCCGCGCGACCCCCGTCGATCACGGCTTTGAAATCGCCGTCTCCTTCAACAACGAGGAAACCGCTCTCAGGGCCAGGCTTGTGGAGCAGATCGTACGGATTGACGACTACCGCCGTTCCCGCGGGATCGAGGATTTCGATGCGGCCGCAGATGAATGGATCCGCAAGTACTCCGAGAATTTCCCGTACGACTGACTCATCTTTGGCTCAACACAGGGCACGGCACTCTCCCGGTTCAGACCCCTGAAACAGACACAATGCAAAGAACCCGGCAGGAAAATGCCGGGTTCTTTGCATACCGCGAGCGACTCTTCAGACGCTGCTCACTCCTGGGTCAGAAGGATAATCTCGACCCGGCGATTCTTGGCCCGCCCACTGATCGTCCTGTTGTCGGCGGCGGGCCGGCTCATTCCATACCCGATCCAGGATATGGAACGCGGATCGGTTCCCATGGCCTTTGTCAAGAAATTCGCCACCACATTGGCCCGCTTCCGTGACAGATCCAGGTTGTAGCCCGGATCTCCTGTATTGTCGGTATGTCCCTCGACGCGGATCTCGAATTTCCCGGACTGTATGATTCTCTCTGCAAGGCCCATGAGCGTCGCTCTGGCATCCGGCTTGAGGGTGAATTTGTCGGTATCAAAGAGGATATCACCCAATTCGACAACGATCCCCCTCTTGTCCCGCTTGACGGTGATCCCGTCGCCCTCGCGGCCCTTGAGGGTATCGGTGATCCGGTCTGCTTCCTTTTCACCGACGGGCTTGATCCGTTCAAATGCGGCGCTGGAGATGCCCTTGAACTCGTGCACTTCGCCGTTCAGCAAATGGAAGATAAAATGGAAATCCTCGTTCATGCTGACGGGAAGACCCTTTTCGATATCCCAATAATAGAGCTGGATGCAGGATCCATTGATGCGCTGGGGGGCCCGCCGCATCCTCTCGAGCTGGTACTCATACCGTTGACGGAGAGTCGCATGCCGGGCTGGATCATTCCTGTACTTGGCAAGATCCTGGTTGGCACGAGTCACATACTGGTCCAGATCGATATCCCCGTAATGGCTGAAGACGTACGTTATGGAAAAGAGTGCCAGACGCCGACCCTCGATGACACGGTCCCCGACGTAGATATAGCGGGCCTTGATGGGAATCCGATACGCACTGGTCAAGCCGTATTCCTTGAGATCGTGCACCTCGTGGGCATCGGCCTGCCACATCTCGCCGGGGGCGATATCCTTTTCGGGGAAAATCGGGACATCGCGTACCACCGGCATGAAGTAATCCCGGTCGATGGTGTATTTCCCCAACCTGTCCCGCCAGAACTCGCTGGGATAGACTTCCTTGAGGGCGAACGGCTCGTTGGTGTGCCCGACCTCCCGCTCGAAATACTGGAACTCGCCCTTGTAGAGCCCGGACTGGCCGTTGCTGCTGACGGCGATCGTTTTCAGAACCGCCTTGTTCCGGATCTCGATCGTGCTGTGGTATCGACCGTTGAGAAATCGTTGCTCATTGACATAGGACAAAACGCGATAGGCTGCATCCTTCTCGACGGCCCAGCGGAAGACGACGGCCTCAAGACTCGTTGCGGACAAGAGCAGGAACAGCACAAACAGCAGGCTGATATATGGACGCTTCATCTGGTTCTCCTTGCTTTCAGGAAAGACACCCCCTCAGGCAGGGAATCACCTGAACGCAGCGGGCGGGCGAAGCCTCTCTTCAAGTATCGGCAAAACAAGCCGGCCCGGCCCTGAAGAAACTACTCCCCCGCTGCCCGTTCCTTCCTGATGAAGAGGTTGTACAGAAAGGACAGAGCCAATCCGAGGAGGAACCCGTCGACGAGGGCATAGAGGGTATTCACCATGATGAATCCGAAGGCCTGCGTCCGTTCAAAAACGGTTGGGTGCAGCGAGATAAAAAGATCCAGCGCAAGCTTTCCGAATCCGGTCGCCGTATTCCAGATCGACAGAACAAGCACCAAAAAACCGGACAGCACTCCGCAGGCACCACCGAAAGCCAAGACCGAGAGACGCATTCCATTCCTCCATGTTTCCGAGCCACCACTGGAGAGCATCGTACCGCGGTTCGGGGAAAAAAGCAAGACAGGTCCGGCGGGTCCCGTCCGGAGATCCAGCTTTCGCGGCGGGTGCCTGATCAGGGCAGCTCGCGGTGCAGTTCAACCCGGGGAAGGGTTTCCATGACGGCTTCCTTCTCGAAGCGAGCGCACCCCGGATACCCGGTGCTGACACTCCCGCAGGCAACGCCGAACCGGAGGCAGTCCGTCAGGGGATGCGCGGCGAGGAGGCCGGACAGGAATCCGGCCAGAAAGGCATCCCCGCTTCCGGTCGCCCAGACCTGTCGTTCACGGTTTTCCGGCATCTCGAGCCGGGCATGGAAAAAATCCTCTCCATCGGAGAGAACAGCGCCGCCCGCCCCCATCGTGATGACGATCAGGGCAACCCCGGAAGCATGCAGGCTCCGGATCGTTTCCTTGAAATCGGCCTTTTCCTCTCCGGAGGCCTCACTCATGTCCATAAACTCGTCGAGATTGATCTTGAGCATGAAGGGACGGGCGGCCAGACCTGCTTCGAGCGCATCTCCGCTGGTATCGAGCACCGGAAGCGCGCCCTTCTCGTGGGCCAGCTCCGTCAACCCGGACCAAGCATCCGGCGGCATGCTCGTCTGGAGTGATCCCGAAAGGACCAGGTAATCGCCCTGGGCCAACCTGGATGCAAGCCACTCCTTGATCCCGGCGAGCGCAGCCCCGGCACCCTCGGCCCCATGGGGGCGACGGATATGGGTATTGACACATTCCTGTCTGAAGACGATGGTCTGGGAGACCCTGGTTTCGCCCGGACAGGGAAAACACTGGAGAGCGATTCCCTCGGCACGTGCGCCTTCCTCAAAAAACGCCCTGGAGTCCTCTCCGACAACAGCGAGAGCCTCGGCCTTGTCTCCAAGGATACCGAGAGCCCGGGCCACATTGATGCCTTTTCCCCCGACCGCACGCGAGGTTTCCGCCAGCCGGGAAACCCCGCCCGCATTGAACGATTCCAGCTCGATTGTCTCGTCGATCGCCGGATTGAGTGTAACTGTATAGATCATGATTCCCTTTCTCCAAAGACTTCCGCGGTAAACACGAAGAGTCTTGCATCTTCCTCACGCCAGATATGGCCCTCCAGCCCGGCTTTGTGGCAGAGTTCCTCCAGCAATGTCTCCCGGTCCCAACCCTGCTCCGTGGCGACCTGGGGCAAAAAGACCGCCCGGCGTCCACGGGCCTCGATCACCACGCCATGGACTCCTGGAACAATCGCCTCCGCACGGGCCGGTTTCAGAGGTGAAAGAACCGATATCTCAACATCGATTCCGGCAAGCTCGTCCGCGGTCACTGGTCGGAATCTCGGATCGTGGAAGGCCGCCTGACAGGCCATCGTCCTGACCGCTTGTCCCAGTGGTTCGACCGCTTCGATGTATCCGATACACCCCCGCAAACGGCCCAAGGCATGCAGAGTGACAAAGACACCCCTCGCCTCACTCCAGAGCGGATCCGGAAAAAGTTCCGTGAGTTCCCCCGTACCGAGTCGCTCCATCACGGATGAGCGCGCCAGTTGCAGGAGTGCCGTTCGTTGCGTTTCAGTCATCGCGTTCTCCTATCCCTGTTCACGGAATGCTGGCCGAGAGGTATCCGACGATCCGGGAGCGGGTATCACCGATCACCTCCCCCGAATTTGTCACCGCAAGGACCTCGGCCCGCGCCCGTCCGAGGATCCGGGCCAGACGCATCATGACCTGCAGCCCGACCATCCCGCAGGCCTCGGCCTCCCCTCTGGCCAGGAGTGCATCCAGAAGATCCGCGTCACAGAACGCCAGCGCCGAGGCCAGCCGTCCGTCCATGCTGCGGGCCTGCTCGTATGGATAATCGTGGGAAAGATCGGTCGAACAGACAAAGAGGACTTTTCCGTCCCTGCGATGATAGAGTCCTTCCATGGCTTTGGCCATAGTCTGTATCTCTGCGGGGCGAGCACGACCACAGACCACCGGGAGGATGGTCGGGCTGCCTGCGAGCGCGACCTGGAGGAAGGGCAACTGGACCTCGATCGAGTGTTCCTCGAGATGGGCCGCCTCCCAGAGAATGCAGGGGGCATCCTCCAATTCCAGGCAGGACTCCTCGTCCACCAGGATTTTCCCAAGCGGCGTCTCCCAAGTACGGCTTTCGGAAAGGGCAAAGCCCACAAAGGGCACCCGGTGCGATGGCCCAAACAAAACCACAAGGGACGGAGCCTGTCCCCGAACCCTGGCCCAGGCCTGTCCGGCAACCGCACCGGAATAGGGATACCCGGCATGGGGGACGATGATCCCTAGCGGGAGCCCGCCCTGCACAGCACCCCCTCTGTCCAGAAAGCCTTCAATCCCGGACCGCAGTTTCGCAGGATCGGAAGGATAAAACATGCCTGCTACAGCCGGCTGTCGTACCATGTCGTCCCTACTCCCGTCCCGTTTCCTTCTGTCGACAAAGCGTTTCCATCTGTGTGAGGATCAAATCCGCCATCTGCTCCTTGCTCATCATGGGCCATTCCTCGCGCTCTCCGGACCGACTGAAGTATACTGCCAGATTGGTCCCCGTTCCAAAGCCGGCCCCGGGAACATCCAGGGGATTAGCCACTATCCCGTCCAGCCCCTTCCGCTCGAGCTTGCCCTTGGCCTCCTGTTCGAGGTCCGCTGTCTCCATGGCAAACCCGATAGTGCTGACGGAATTCCCGGCACGAAGGGCCTTCGTCTCGGCGAGAATATCGGGAGCAGGAACGCAATGAATATCGAGACTTGCCCTGCCCGCTTTTTTGAGCTTTCCGCTGAACACCGTCTCCGGAGTGAAATCGGAAACTGCCGCACACATGACGAGAGCCTTGGCGTCGGCCAACTCCTCAGTGACGGCCTGGAGCATCGCTTCCGCGGTGAGCGCTTCGCGGACCCGCACCCCAACCGGAGGCGGGACACTCAGGGCGGCATGGATCAGGACGACTTCGGAAAAAACCTTTTTGGCGGCCTCCGCGATGGCGACACCCATCTTTCCGGTGGAGCGATTGGACAAAAACCGGACAGCATCGATCGGCTGACGGGTCGCACCGGCTGTGACAATGATCTTTCCGGGACACGGCACGGCCGGCGCCTCGCGGAATACGGCGACCACGATCTCCTCCGGTTCGAGCATCCGCCCCGGCCCGCTCTCGCCACAGGCCAGATCCCCGCTGGCCGGACCAAGAATCTCCCAACCATCTTTCTCAAGCTGCGCCAGGTTGCGCTGTGTGGCCGGAGCAGCCCACATGGCATCGTTCATCGCCGGACAGAGGTACCGCGGGACTCCGGCACCGGCCGCCCCCATGGCAACCGTCGAGGCAAGATCATCCGCAATCCCCCCGGCGATCTTCCCCATGATGTTGGCCGTGGCCGGTGCGATCAGGACAACATCGGCCCATTGCCGGAGACTGATATGGGTAAAAGAGTCCCGCCGGGCGAACATCTCTTCATAGACGGGTTGGTCACTGACCGCCTCAAACGCGAGCGGTGTCACAAAGCGGGCCGCGTTTTCGGTCAGGACGACACGGACGACGGCCCCCTTTTTCCGGAAGAGCCGGACAAGGGCCGGCGCCTTGACCACCGCTACTCCCCCCGTCGCAATCAGCAGAACATTCAGCGGCGTGCGAACCATGTCTCGATCTCCTCAAGTTTGATGGCGATAATGGATGGCCTGCCATGCGGGCAGGAAAAGGGCCGGTCAACCCGCGCCAGTGCCTGGAGAATCGAGCCCACGAGTTCTGGGCTGATCCGGTCACCGCGACGCACGGCGGCATGGCAGGCCAGGGTGGCCAGCATCTTCTCCAGACGGGCATCGCCCCTGGCCGCAGAACCGGCCGGATCGGCCAAAGCCGCGAGCAGGGATCGCAGGGCCTCAAGCCCGTCACGGACGTCGGCCGGCTGTTCATCAAGAATCCAGGCCTTGGGACCGAAGGGCGCCACCGAAAAACCGGCCGCGGCAATCTCGTCGGCATGTCCCTCAAGGACATCCCGCTCACCAGCCCCCGGGACGAACTGGACCGGAACCAACAGGCCCTGGCGGGTAATCCCGCGTGAGCGGTACTCCGCCGCGAAGCGCTCGTAGAGAACCCGTTCATGGGCGGCATGTTGATCGATCATGTACAACTGGCCGGCCTGTTCGTAGAGCCAGTAATTGTCGGCATAGCAGCCGATGATGCGGACACCCGCGAACATCCCGGAAGATGCAATTTCTGCATCCTCATTTTTTTGATGAACAACCTCGGGCCATTCCCGATTCGCCTGTCGCTCGTCAGGTTGCGAACCAGCGACCGGTCGGGTCCATTCGAGTCCAGTCTCGGCCACCCCGCCGGCCTCGTGCAGGAGAGGCTGTTCGACCCCGATCTCTGTTTCCCGACCGGAGCGGACGACCCCGGAAAAGCGGACAGTGGCCCCGAGGGCATGCCGGACAGCATGTACGATCGCCGAAAAGAGCGCACCCTCGTCGCAGATCCGGACCTCACGTTTCGCCGGATGGACATTCACATTGATCCGGGACGGCGGGATCGTGATCGACATGAAAACGATAGCGTAGCGCCCCGGAGCGAGCTGGTTCCCGTACGCCGTCGCAACGGCCCGGGAAAAGGCCGGCAGGAAGACCGGCCGCCCGTTGATGCTGCAATACTGGTCACGCCGGGATGCGGAGTTCCTGTGGACGGGCGCAAGATACCCTGTGATCCCGAACTCCCCTTCCTGGTGTTCGAGTGGCAGCAGGGATGACGCGAGGTCACTGTCGTAGAGATCGCTGATCCGTGAAACCAGATCACCGCCCGCGGATCGGACCAGGTCCGAACCATCGCTTGTCAGGACAAACCGGATCTCCGGCCAGGCCAGCATTTTTTCGGCCAGGATCTTCCGGACAGTCCTTGCCTCGCTGGCCGGTGCCTTCATGAAGGCCCGGCGGGCCGGGATGTCCCGGAAGAGTCCGGTCACCTCGACAATCGTGCCCTGCGGGGCTGCAGCGGCCCGCACCTCGCCGACCTTGCCGTTGTCCACAATGATCTCGTGGCCGCCATCTCCGGGATTCGACACGAGTCTCAGCCGGGAAACCGAGGCGATGGCAAAGAGAGCCTCTCCCCTGAAGCCCATGCTCGTCACCCGGTCCAGGTCTTCGAGGGATCTGATCTTGGAGGTCGCGTGCTTGAGAACCGAGCGGGCGAGGTCGGCAGCGCCCATTCCCGAGCCATTGTCCACAACCCGGATCGCCGTCAGGCCGCCATCGGTCAGTTCGATGCTGATACTGGTGGCACCCGCATCGATCGCGTTGTCCACCAGTTCCCGGACCACCGAAGCAGGTTGCTCGACGACCTCACCGGCGGCGATCCGCGCACTGACCAGGGGATCAAGCAGCATGATTCTGTCCTGCATCCCGGCCATCGACACCCTCCGCGTCCTTCCGCTCACCGCTGACGGGAGCCTGTTCACCAATAAAAGCTACGATGGAATGAGCCCGTTGAAAAGAAGGATCCTGACCCGCCCAGATGGAGCCCGGTCCTGCCGGATTGTAGGCCCTTGCAGCGCCACAAAACACACAACCCGCCCCAAGCGGAGCGGGTTGTTGAAAAGTGCGGCACAAAGCGGATCAGAGACCCATCTGTGTCTCGAGACTGTAGCTCCCCGTGTACCCGCCACCCTTCTCGTAGAAACGGCGATAGGTACCGACGATCTCGACACCATCGCTGACTTCGTAAAAGACGCTCAGGGTCGTGACGGTGTTGTCACCGAAGATGCTGTCAAAGAGCTCACTGCCGATCACGTGTGTCCGCTCATAGAGGAACATGGCGTGGAACTTGGGAACAACACCTTTTTTGAGCTCGGCCCCGAAGGTCAGCTTGTTGTCGGTCGTGGCAACACCGCCCTGCATCCCGTAGTATTCCTGGAAATTGAGCTTGACATACCCGACCGTATCGAGGTCGAAACCTGTCTCGAAGAGCCAGCCGTTGAAGTCGCTCCGGTTGGCCCCGATCAGGGTTTCGGCACGGACCTGGCGCTCGACATCGTAGTACGAATCGAAGTACTCCGGGATGAACCCGCCCGAGAGGTTGCGGAACGCCAACTGGTACTTGAAGAAGAGGATCCGGCCTTTGAGACCGTAGGTCCAACCATGGCCACCGTTGAAGCCGATGTCCTCGTCGGTCTTCCCGCCCACGGTTCCCGTCGTCTTGTACCCGAGTGTCGCGTAGTCGGCAAAGACCATCCAGGTCAGGACGCCGAGACTGGGAAGCGGAAACTCGAAGTCAATCCCGGTTCCGAATACGGTCGCATAGTTGTTGATGTCCGGAGCAGTCCGGATATCAGTGACGTAGGAGAGACCGAAGGCCAACTGGTCGAGGAAGCCGGTGAACGGCCTGACATAGGCCCGTCCGCCAAAGATCTTGGTCTCATGGACATCCGCCATCATGCTCTCGAAGCCGACCGCCCCGAAATCGAAATCCAGCTGGAGACCGATTTTCCGGATGGAGGGGAACTGGAGCATGTTGTTGTAATTGTTCATGATGAAACCGTGACCGATCACGAAATCATCGATGCTTCCGACCTTGACAAAGACTTCCTCGCCCTTGGCTCCATACTGGATGAAGCGGAATTTGAGAAGGAGGTCATGCAGGAAATCGCCAAAATTCTCGAAATCATACTCGTCGGCGTTATACCAGCGGCTGGTCTCCCAAATCGGCTCGTTGGCATCGTAATACACCGGTACATAAAAAGCGAGGGTCAATTTTCCGAGCTGGATCTGCGGGGCAAGAAGCATTTTCGTCCAGGTCTTGTCGCCAATCACGACCGGACCGATGCTCCCCGTCCAACCACTCCCGGTTGAAGGAGAGGATGAACCGTCACGTGAGGTCCCGCTACTCTTGTTTCCATCCTCGCTCTTTCCGCCATCCTTCTTTCCGTCGTCTTTTTTGTCATCAGACTTGTTCCCGTCATCCTGCTTGTCCGGTGATTTGTCGACCTTCATCGCAAAGCGGTTTTCGTCTGTCTGGGCAATCGGGGCGACGGGTGTGACTTCGCCTGTCGGTCTGACGACGACCTTTTGTCCGGCATTGACACTCCGGGACTCACCACGGGGCTGTCCGAGGGGGTCGAGACTCTGGACGCTGACCTGCCCGCGGAAAACGTAGACATTGCTCTGCTCGTCATCGCTGTACTCGACTCCATACTCCGTCCCGCGCACTCCGGCCACCGCCGTCCGTGTCCGGACAGAAAAGTCGTTTTGATATTTCCCGGAGACGGCCGCCGCCATCCGTCCGGATTGAAGGGTGAATCGCGCCGTCCTCGAAGAAGCCGCCAACACCAGTTCGTTGACTTCCATGACGCCGTCCCGGAGCGTCACGAGCGAGGACATGTCGGACCCGAGAGACGCTTTGAGAAGGGAACCAGAACCGGCACGAACCCGCATTCCGGGAACAAGCCGCATCCCGACACGGACAGGCCCCCACGTTCCCTCACCCTGCTTGACCTGGGCCTCGCCGATCACCTGCTGGACGACAAGAGCCGAATTTTCCTGAGCTTCAAGCGTCCCCCATGCAGCACACAGCAGTACGAGAAGCACCGCATATCTGATACCGTTACGCATCTTTCAGCCTCCTCAGAATTTGAGCTGTGTCTGGACGGACGTGGCTTCCTGTCCCTTGATCTGGCCGGGATTCTCCGGATCCTCCATGAACGTCTTTGTGTAATTGACCGAGATCATCACGTTTTCGGCGATCATGTAGCCGATCTGCCAGTTGATGATGGTATCCAGTCCTTCGATGGTAAACGCCTTCTGGAAACTGTCGATATCTTTTTTGGTATAGGTCAGATGGAACTCGACCTTGTCAAAGAGGAGCTTGCGGTCGACATGCAGATCAAAGATCATCATCGGCTTTTGAGCATCCCCGTCCGTATCGCTCACCTGGAGGGCTACCGTCAGGTCGTCGGTCTTCATGATGCTGAAATTGCGCCAGATCTTGAACTTCCAGCCATTGTAGGGATCGGTGATCTGGTCGAGCGAGGCGTACTTGGTCCCGCGGTCCGCCATGTAGAAGTAATCGAAGAAGGGACCGGCAAACCCGGGAGCGAAGCGGTTGAATTCGAGTTTCCAGTTGAAGATGAACGCCATCTCGCCGATCAGACCGGTCGAAAAACCGTTCCCCTTGTCGACGATCTGGATATAATCGGCAAACCACATCCACTCGAGAATGCCCAGGGACGGCAGGGGCAAACCGGCGTCGATCCCGTAGACGCGGACAACGCGGCTGGCATCGTTATCCTCGAACTCGTACTTGTCCTTGCCCGTCTTGATCGGGTTGAGGGTGTCGAAATCGGCGGCAAAGGTAAAACCAATGTGGAGTTTTTTGAAAAGACCACCCAAGGGGCGAATGAAAACGCGGGTCGCGACGATATCCAGGTCCATGGCGTTTTCGGTGAAGGTCTCGAACCCGAAATCGCCAAAGTCGATATCAAGCTGTACTCCGGGCATGCGGACATCCGGGTAGTACAGGGTGTTGGCAAAACCCTCCATGATGGTCCCGTGTCCGATGGTAACATCCTTGAGCGCACCGACACGGAAGAAGAAGGTCTCGCCCTTCTGTCCGACACGAAGATAGCGGATCTTGTTGAGAATGGCCTGCCAACTGTCCCATTCACCGGGACGGAGCTTGCCATCCTTGTCGAACTCGAGGTTGAGATCGAGTCCGATCCCCCACCCTCCGAGGTCAAGATCGGGATTAAGCGTGATCTGGGTGTAGGTCACACCATCGATGGTTGCGGCACCGATAAAGGCACCAAAGAGCAATCCGGAAGCGGCTCCCGGCAAGGCTGAGTCACCTGAAGGCTGTTCGCCTGTGGCGGCCGGAGCGCCACCGGTCGCAGCCGGATTTTCCTCGGCAGAGGCAAATACGGCAAAGACCAGAAAGAGCATGGCGCATACCGCCAATGTCTTGCGCATCATAACGATTCCCCCGTTACGGTTGGATACCAGTAGCTCGCTGCCACTGTACACCCTGAGTATAGCACTTCATCCACCCATTTCAAACAATGGAAGGATCGCGGGACAGACAGGCATAATTCGGAATTCAGACCTGCGATCAGACGGATTCCCGCGCATAGAGCAGGATATAGAGATCGTGACGGGCCACAGCCTCACTCATGCTGCAGAGAAAGGGGATTTCGGACGTGCAGAGCCGGTTATCCTGGTACGCCAGATCGATCCATTGTCCGGCCAGGGAGGCCAACGCCGATGGTTTGGTCTGACCGGTTGCAATGTCGGCGGCTACCGCCGAAGAGAAGGCAGTCGTCCAGACATCCGGTTCACGGGCGGTCGTCAGAGCTGTATGCGTATCCGGGGTGATCACGCAAACCCGGCCGCGGTATCCGGGATCATTAATCTCCTTCTGGATGGCATCGAGAACTGGCTCGGCCTCCAAAGGATGGCGGATCGTCCGCGATGCCAGCTTGAGGATGACATCCGACGGGATGAAGGTGACGTGCAGGGTCAGCATGTCGGGCGAATCTTCGGCGCCGGCAAAGAGGACAAGATGTTGCCGGTCTCCAACGACAAGTCGGCCGTGATTGACCGGAACAACCATGGAAGCACCGGCTGTCCGCACCCCGTTTTTCATGAGCACGGAACGTCTCTCGGCAAACCAGTATGGCAGGGTATCAAGATCGGTATTCTGGAAGTCGACTGCAGTCAGGACGGCATGCGGCGCCTGGATGGAGAGCGCCCCGCGGGTAAACCCATTTTTGCTGACGAGACGGGCCAGCCAGGGGTCAATGCGAACCACCCCCGGCATGGGCACAGGAACCTCAACAGTCTCGCAATACCGGCCCGTCACGTCGTGAAACCGGTATTACGGTTGCGAACGGGTATAGGCACCCCAGATGGCAATCCCTGCATGGGGCGTCTGCCCGATATAGATCGTCGAAGAGCTGAACGCCAGAACCGTGACCGTCATCGTTCCGGTATTTCCCTTGAGGGTCAGGGTGTAGCGGGGCATGTCGGTCTCGCTGTCTTCCTTGACATCGCTGATGGAATAGGTGAGCTGCCCGCGGTTTTTCCAGGCAAAGGAGAATGTTTTGGCGGCCATATCGATGGACACCGATCCTCCGAGAAGCCCGTCCACGGCCTTCGTCTTTTTCCATGTTCCCTGGATGGCATGCGCAGGAGCGGTATCAACCGTTGTCTGCGCGACCGCGGCAACCGCCAACAGTGCTACCAGAATGACTCCAAGACCTGTCTTCATGATGGGTGTGCCCCCGTTTCGTATTCAATCTACCATGTATATGTATACCACCGAATCCGGGGGCGAATCAAGACCATTCTTGGACCAAGGTTGTTCCCCCAAAAAAAGCTCTGCCGGAATGCGCCGCATTTTGGTGAACTACTCCCGCTCGTCAATCGGAACATAATCCCGGATCAAAGGACCGTTGTAGATCTGGCGCGGTCGTCCGATTTTGAAGGGTGCCGAATCATGCATCTCCTTCCATTGGGCGATCCAGCCAGGCAAGCGCCCGATGGCGAACATCACGGTAAACATATTGGTCGGGATTCCGATCGCTTTGTAGATGATGCCAGAGTAAAAATCCACATTGGGATAGAGCTTTCGGTCGATAAAATACTGGTCATGCAGGGCGATCTCCTCGAGTTCGAGGGCGATATCCAAAAGGGGATCGTCCGATTTCATGAAATCAAGGACCTCGCTGCAGGTCTTTTTGATGATCTTGGCCCGCGGGTCGTAATTGCGGTAGACGCGGTGGCCAAAGCCCATCAAACGCTGAGGTTTGTCCTTGTCCTTGACCAGTTCGATATACTTTTTGACCGGGATCTTGTTGTCCCGGATGTATTCGAGGGTCTCGATGACCTTCTGGTTCGCTCCACCATGGAGGGGGCCCCAGAGGGCACAGATCCCGGCGCAGATGGAGGCGTACAGATTGACCTTGCTCGATCCGACCAGACGGACCGTCGAGGTCGAGCAGTTCTGCTCGTGATCGGCATGGAGAATCAGGAGGAGATTGAGGGCCCGGATGATGATGTGGTTGAGCTTGTATTTCTGGATCGGACTCGAAAACATCATGTGCAGGAAATTCGCGCAATAGGTGTAGTTGGTCGGATAGACAAAGGGCTCGCCGATCGATTTTTTGTACGAGAAGGCGGCAATGGTCCGGACCTTGGAGATCAACCGGGCAACCGCGATGTCCAATTCCTCTCCATTTCCGCCCTCCCCGGTACTGGCCACCTCGGGGTAGTAGATCGAGAGCGAATTGACCATGGACGAGAGGATCGCCATCGGGTGGGCCTCACGGGGGAGCCCATTGAAAAAGGTCAGCATGTCCTCGTGAATCATCGAATGCTGCGTGAGGAGGTTGCGGAACTTGCGCATCTCGTTACGGTTGGGGAGCGAGCCGTGGACGAGAAGGTACGCCGTCTCGACAAAGGATGCCCGCTCGGCCAATTGTTCGATGGGAATCCCGCGGTAGCGGAGGATCCCCTTTTCGCCGTCGATATAGGTGATGTTGGATGTGCAGGAGCCGGTGTTCTGGTACCCCGCATCCAGGGTGACATGCCCGCTGGCCTTGCGCAGATTGGTGATGTCGATGGCCCGTTCACCTTCGGTCCCCTCGACGACGGGAAGTTCATACTCCCTGCCCCCGACCCGAAGGAGGGCCGGTTCGAGCTGCTTGAGATTGCGGTATTCGCCGGGTACGATTATCTTGTCATCCATGAGAACTCCTTAAGGTATCGCTGTCGTGTTCGGACCGACCTGCGGTATCGTGGAATACAGGCATCCCGTCTCCGCCCGTCTCGGACAGTGACACACGACAGGAATGCACACAAACCAGGGTGAGAGAATATATTAGCGAGACAAGCCGGATCTGTCAACGTCTTTTGCTGGGCCGAATCGCCGGCCCGGAAGGAAGACCCCGCAGGCCAGATTGGAAAGGATGGCCACAATCTGGTACAGGAAGAGGAAGGACATGGTCAGACTGGCCGCCACCCCGACCGCACCAAAGAGGTTCCGGCCGGCCAGCTCGTGCGGACCGATCCCCATGATGCTGATCGGGAGAACCTTGACGATTCCGAGGATCGGGACAAAGACGATCACCCAGAGCGGTTCAACCGCCCCGGGAGAACCGGTCAGGGCCGCCAGGGTGATGAAGGCCACACCCATCTTGACCGCCTGATTCGTCAATCCCCACCCCAAGGCCCGGAGAAAGGCCCCCGGAGTCCGGCGGTAACAGTAAAACGTCCTCAAGAAGTGGAACCCGGCCCTCCTGAGACGGGCGACCGGGAGGCGTTGTACCAGATGCATGGTCAGGTGACGGGCGTACCGGGACATGACGAAAAGCCAGAAGAGCAGCATCACTCCGGCAAAAACAGCATAGAGAAGCATGACCGGGACCAGGTTGGACGGCTCCCGGGCGATGAAGAACGGAAGGGCGATCAATCCGATCATGATCAGGCAGACCAGGCCAAAAACCCTGTCCACCAGAATCGAGGCCAGGACCCGCCCCTTGCGCACCTTTTCGTTATAGGCCACATCGAACATCCGCACGATATCGCCACCCACGCTGGAGAGGAGGAAGTTGTTGAAAAACTGGCCCGTGTAGTAATAGACAACGCAGCGCGAGAAGGACATCTCCAGTCGCTGGGCCCGCAGAAAGACGCGCCACTGCATGACCCCCAAAAGATGGCTGGCAAGCATGACCAGACTGGCCGCCCCTGCCAGCAGGACCGAAGCGTCTCCGAGCTGGCGAGCCACATCGTCAAAATTGATTCCGGCGAGAACAAAATAGACCAGCCCGCCCGAAACAGCGAGCTTGAGAAGAAGAAGCGCGATCGATCGGATACGGTGATGCACCTATTCCCCCTGTCTTGCAACGACAAGCCGCCTGTCAACGCTGGACGATATTTCCGACCCAGATTCCGGCGAGCCTGTTGTCGATAGTCACATCAAAAATGACATGTTCGGCGATCCGGAGATGCAGCATCTCGCTGGGTGGTGCATCGGTGTACCAAAGATGCATCAGCGAGAAATCCGGCAGCACCTTGATCTGGCTGATCGTGTCCACAATCAGGTAGCTGTCGGTGAACCGTACCGAAGCAGCAAAGGCCTCCGGCATGGCGAGATCTGGATCGACAGTGACATCGGCCGGAGAGTAATTGACCTCGATGTCGACCGCCTGCATCAAATCACCAAGTGCGATGCAGACCCGGCCGGTATTGATGAATTCGCCCGAGTATTCGTTTTCTTCGGTGAGACTGACGATCAGGAGACTGCTGTCCCTGTCCCAGACGATCAACGGGACCGGAAGGGTCTTTGCCCGTTCAAAAATGACCTCGGGCAGTTGCGAGCGTTCCATGCATCCCCCTGTCGGTGTTCCGCAAAAAGGTAGCCAAAAGTTCGTACCACGGCAAGCAGGCGCCGACGGCTTTTCTGTTTGATGAACACCCTCGCGCCCACGCAAAGCGTATCGATCGACGGGTTCTCTGCAGGCCGAGTCCTCCGTCCAAGCTGGCTTCCCCGCAGAGATGGTTGCGTTGGCGATGGAGTGGCCCTGTCTCTTTCAGCCCGTTGATCTTCGCAGATGGTTTGCCTGCCATCGGCCGGTGAGACAACCGTTTTTGTGCATCCCGGATTCCGGCCTCTTGGCAAACGGCCAGTAACGGTGTAGGATGGAAGAACCTTGACAAGAAGGGGCTCCTTCCCATGCCCGAGAGCACCGCACCCAACCAGGCCTATGTCCGTCAGCGCGAACGCTGGATGGCCCTGCGCAACAAACGGGGTGGCCATCCCCCGAAGGTCCGCCTGGGCCTGCGAAAAAAGCTCTTTTTCCTGATCGTTGCCCTGATCTCCGGACTCCTGGCCGTTGTCTACACGATGACGCTCTCCGACGAAGAACGGGTGCTGCGCCGGGAACTGAAGATTCGTGGAGGCACCGTGGCCCGCAATCTCGCGGACTCCATCTACAACAGTTACGCCAACCTCGTCCAGGACCGGATGGCCAAAGCCGACGACCCCTTCGTGTTCAATCCCGATGAACCCTCCGGCTTTGAGCCCTTGGCCTTCTCGGACGCCATGAAGAAGGCCGGTGAACAACAGGACTTCGTTGCCGGGTACGCCATCGATCCCTGGAACCGGGCCTTCGTCCATTCGGCCCGCAAAGGCTATCTCTATCCCCTCCCGACACCGGACGGAATCTTCGATTTCAAGGCGATCTACCCCGTCAAACTGGCCCTTATGGCCCGGATCGAGCGGGAGGGACTTCCGGTACAAGACGTCACCGGTCCGGATCTCCAGCAGAAACTCTGTTCATCCATCCCAGTCGGGACCAATGCCGGCCTGCTTCTCGAGCCGGTCAGGGAAAAACTCAAGGTCTATTTGGTTTCCGTCAGCAATACCCTCTTTCTCCAGACGGTGTCGGAGACAGGAGCCGCAAGACGCATCCCCCTCGCCATCGCGACCAGCAACCTCCCCGCGCTGGCCGGCCTGGCGCTGACCATCCTCCGCGAGGAATATGATGAATCCGTCCTGCTCCTGATGAATACCGCCAATGAACTCCGGCGCATCAGACGGCAGGTCACGGCCATGGCCGACAAGGATCGACTTGCCGCCGTCTTTTCGGGACTGGAGAGATTGGTCGAACGGGGAACCCTCTTCAGGAACGCCCTGAGCGGAGGACTCATCTCGCAATACTCCAACGCCATCAGTGAAATCTCGGACGGAGCGGCCCGCACCAACGCCCAACGCATCCTGAGCCAGGCGGGAACCGCGGAGCGCCGCTTTGAACCCTTTGTCCAGGTCTACCAACCCTCCGCGAGTGGCGAGACCCTGCTCTACATCAACTATCCGATGTGCGAAACCGACAAGTATTTTTCAACCTACCGTGGTGAAGTCCATCTCCTCCTCTCGCAGACAGGAATCACCTATACCATCAATTACGCCAAGGAAAAACTCCAGCTGGCGGCCCTCCTCGCCATTGCGGCAGGAACCTTTTTCACACTCGTCATGGCCTTTTTCATCACAAGCCCGATCAAAAAGTTGATGGGCGCCATGCGCAGGGTCGGGGTGGGCGATCTCGAGCAGATCGTTCTCGTCCGTGTCAAAGACGAGATCGGGGTTCTCTCCGAACACTTCAACGAGATGACCGAAGGCTTGCGCGAAAAGGAGAAGATCCGCAGCGCGATGAACAAGGCCGTTTCCAAGGAAATCGCCGAAGTCATGCTCTCCGGAGAACTCAAACTGGGCGGTGACAAAAAAATAGTCACGGTCCTGTTCTCTGACATCCGGGGGTTTACAACAATCTCGGAAGCGCACACACCGGAAGAGGTGGTCGAGCTTCTCAACGAGTATCTGACCCTGATGACCAATATTGTCGAAAAGCACCGGGGGAATGTGGACAAATTCGTCGGTGACGAGATCATGGCCCTCTGGGGTGCTCCCAAGTCCTACGGCAATGACGCCATCGCCGCGGTCAAGGCTGCCCTCGAAATGATGGAGGTCCTGGACCGCTTTAACGCTGAGCGCAGGGCCAAGAACCTGATCGGAATCGATATCGGAATCGGATTGAACACGGGGGACGTCATTGCCGCCAACATGGGATCCGAGAACCGGATGAACTATACCGTCATCGGGGACAACGTCAACCTCGGAGCCCGCCTTGAGGGGACAAACAAGATGTACAAGACCCATATCATCATCAGCGAAAATACCCTGCGCGAGGTCAAAGACTACATCTACTACCGCGAGCTGGACCTGATCCGGGTCAAGGGCAAAAACGAGCCGGTCTCGATTTACGAGGTTGTGGCCCTGACTCCCGCGGGCGAGGCTGTCCAGACGACGAGGGAGTGAAGGATTTCCCTCGTACCAGCCCGATTTGACCCGCGGCCCACGATCATGTATAATGACCATATCGACATGGCCATGAGGGGCTGAACATGAATGAATACGGTGCGGCGGAATTCAAGGCACGTTGCCTGAAGATCATTGATGACGTTGCAAGCAACGGGACACAGGTTATTGTCACCAAGCGCGGCAAACCGCTGGTCCGCATCATGGCCGTGCATGAAATTCCGGACAGAACCGCTTTCGGACTGCTGGCCGGTTCGGTGTCCACGACGGCGACTGACGATCTTCTCTCGACCGGCGAGGCCTGGTATACCGATGACTGAATCCGTCTGGCTGTTGGACACCCATATCTGGATCAGGATCCTGAACGGCGATGAAGCACTGCGTCTTCCCTTATTCCAGAAACAGCTGCAAAAGCACGCGCTCGCGGGGAACCTGCGGATAGCGGCGATCAGTCTTTGGGAAACAGCCATGCTCGTCGCCAAGGACCGGCTAAAGCTGACAACAGAAGCCGAAACCTGGTTGAGCACGGCCGTGACCATGCCCGGCCTGTCGGTGATCCCGATCGATCCGGCTATCGCCGTCGAGAGCTGTTCCCTGCCCGGTGATTTCCATGGTGACCCCGCCGACCGCCTGATCGTCGCCAGTGCCCGCCTCATCGACGCCACGCTGATCACGCTTGATCGACAAATTCTCGACTGGGCAAAATCAGGCTGGCTGCGGGCTGTAGCGCCGGGGAATGTATAGTTGCAAATACCAGTGAACTTCGAAAACTAAAAACTGTCAAACTCATCTCTATAAACAGGATATAGCTGATTGAACAGGCATATGACTTTTTCCTTTATCTCGGAAAAGTCCAAAAATTCTGTCTGTGCGCCAAAGGGTAGCACAGGTTTGGCGGAAAACAATCCGGGATACGCAGTACAAAAACATGAAAAAGCGTTTGCAATCCGGGATAGCCATGACACTTGTGT